>Ga0307516_10006050_pt1 | contig 14298 bp, 12 predicted proteins | sample 19_EM_MG_FD_203310 | JGI IMG/M metagenome (GOLD analysis project Ga0307516, IMG submission 203310) | Populus trichocarpa ectomycorrhiza microbial communities from riparian zone in the Pacific Northwest, United States - 19_EM | ecosystem: Host-associated > Plants > Roots > Unclassified | place... | reverse complement strand
CGCACCACGTCCGTGGCCGAGGCATTGGCCATCTCCACGGGCGACAGCAGCGGCAGGCGCGCCTGCTCGTGCAGCGAGCCGGCCCGGCCGTCCCAGGTGTGGCCGCCGGTGGGGCCGGCGTCGATGCTGTCGTCGCCGTCGTTGTCGAAATGGTGTTCGGTGAACGGCGGCAGGGTCTGCAGGTAGCGCAGCGAGGGCGCGGCCCGCGACCCCGCGCTGCGGCCGTCGCTGCCGGCCCATTGCACCGACAAGTCATTGGGCGGGCCGTAGGCAAAGCGCGGGTCGTGACAGCTGGCGCAGGCCGTGCGGCCGGAGGCCGACAAGCCGGGGTCGAAGAAGGCCGCCCGGCCCAGCTCGGTGGCCGCCGCCATGTCGATGCGCCGGCCATCCGGCGGGGGTGCGTAAGGCGTGCCGTGGAAGGCAGGCGGCCCGGCGCAGGCGGTCACCCACAGGGCTGCGACCAGCAGGGCCACGACCGGCGTGCCGGCCACCCGGGGCGTATCCATTGAACAAGGTGCATCCATGCCGGAATGATGTCATCCCCACGGTTGCACGCCGGCCGGGCCGAGGATAGGCTCGGGCCTTCTTCGCCCGCCCCTGCGCCCGCCCCATCATGACATTCCACTCTCCTTCATCGCCCCCGGTGCGCACCACGCTGTGCGCCGGCCTGTGTGCCGCGCTGCTGGCCGCCTGCACCACCCCGCCCCCGCAAGACGGCGCGGCGCGCACCGACGCCGCGGTCAACGCCATCGACACGGTGGTGGTGATCTACGCCGAGAACCGCGGGTTCGACACCTTGTACGGCCTCTTCCCCGGCGCCAACGGCATCCCCGGCGTCAACCCCAGCGCGGTGGGCGACTACGTGCCGCAGAAGGACTTCGACGGCGCCGTGCTGCCGGTGCTGCCACCGGTCTGGGGCGGCCTCACCGCCGGGGGCCAGGCGGTGACGCTCACGCAGGCGCAGAGCGCCGGCATGCCCAACCGGCCCTTCCGCATCGACGACCCTCTGGGCCTGAACGGCAGCGGCACGGTGGTGGGGCCTGGAGTGATCACGCGGGACCTGGTGCACCGGTTCTACAGCAACATCATGCAGATAGGCGACGGCAGCAACGACCGCTTTGCCGCCTACTCCGACGCCGGCGCGCTGAGCATGGGCTACTACGACGGCAGCAGCATGCGGCTGTGGAAGCTGGCGCAGCAATACACGCTGGCAGACAACTTCTTCATGGGCGCATTCGGCGGCTCCTACCTGAACCACCAGTACCTGGTCTGCGCCTGCGTGCCGGTGGTGCCGGCCGTGGACCGCTCGCCGTCGAAAGACTCGCTCACGCAGATCGACGTGGACGCGCAAGGCCGCTTCGTGCGCATGACCCCGGCGGCCACCATGCCGGCCTCGGTGCTGGCCGGCCCGCCGCGCTACCAGCGCGATGCGCCGCTGACCCCGCGCGACGCCGACGGCAAGGCCTATTCGGTGAACACCATGCAGCCGCCCTACCAGCCCAGCGGCAATGCGCCGGCCGCAGGCGGCGACCTCCGTTATGCAGACACCGCCAAGCCCACCACGCTGCCGCCGCAGACGCAGGCCACCATCGGTGACCGGCTCGATGCCAAGGGGGTGTCATGGGCCTGGTACGGCGGTGCCTGGGACGCCAGCAACGCCGGCACGCCCGCGGCGCGGGCCCTCATCTACGGCGGCAAGGAGCAATTCCAGCCGCACCACCAGCCGTTCAACTACTACGCGCGCTTCGATCCGCAGCAGCAGGCGGAGCACCGCGGCAAACACCTGCTCGACTTCGACACCCGCTTCCTGGCCGACGCAGCCGCCGGCCAGCTGCCGCACGTGGCGTTCTACAAGCCGCAGGGCAACCTGAACCAGCACGCCGGCTACGCCAACCTGTCTGACGGCGACGAGCACATCGCCGGGGTGATCGAACAACTGCAGCGCAGCCCGCAATGGCCGCGCATGCTCATCGTCATCACTTACGACGAAAACGGCGGCTTCTACGACCATGCGCGCGTGCCCAAGGGCGACCGCTGGGGCCCCGGCACGCGCATCCCGGCGATCCTCGTCTCGCCGCTGGCGAAGAAGGGCCACGTGGACAAGACCCAATACGACACTGCGTCAATCCTGCGCTTCATCACGCGGCGCTGGGCGCTGGAGCCGCTGCCTGGCGTGTTGGAGCGCGATGCCGCGCTGAAGGCCAATGGCTTCCCGGTGATGGGCGATTTGAGCGGGGCGCTGGCGTCACCTTGACGCCCCCTTGCTCCGCGATCACCGCGCTCACTGGGCCACGAAGAGGATGGAAGCGGGCTTGCCGGTGGCCGGGTGCAGCGGCTCGCGCAGTTCGACCACCCGCATCCCCGCGCGACCCAGCAACGCCACCCAGCCGCCCACGGTGCGAAAGTACCAGGGCGCGGGGTCGGTGAACTCGTCACCGAAACCCACCCAGGTGCCGTCGCGCCAGCCGTCCTCATAGGGTAGGTCGCCGCAGGCGGTCACGGGGTGCAGGGTCTGCATGACGAAGGCTCCGCCGGGCTCCAGCAGCGCTGGCACCTGCCGCAGCAGGCGCTCCACGGCCGTGCCGCCCAGCAGCGAGAAGTTGGCCACCACCACATCGGCCCGGGTCGCCAGCGCACCGTCCGCGATGGCCTCGTAGGACAGCACGTGAAACGACCCGCCACCGGCCTGCTGCGCCTGCGCCACCAGCGCAGCCACCGCGTCCACGCCGGTGCCGGCAATGCCGTGCCCGGCCAGCGCACGCACCAGCCAGCCCTCCCCGCAACCCAGGTCCAGCACGGTGCGAGGCCGGCGGCTCAGCCGGCGCCGGGCCGCTCCCAAGGCGGCTGAGGACCCGCTCGGCGGGTGGCACGGGTACTCCGGTGCCGGGTGCCCACAGCTCAGCACGGCCTGCACGATGGCCGCGTCGGTGACCTGCCGGCGGCTTTCGATCCGCCCCTCGCGCACCGCCCGCGTCCAGGCCGCGGCGTTGGTGTGCCAGGAGTCGATCACCTGCGCATCGCTGCGCGGCGGCATGGCCGGATCCGCGGGGGCCATCCGGCCAATGCCCTCAGCCGCTCAGCTCGCCGGCTTGGCCGGGGCGGCCCTGCACTTCTTCAGGAAGCTCGTGCGTGCCGCGCCGGACAGCTTCTTGTCGGCCGCCTGCGACTCGCAGGCGGTCTTGGGCGCATCGGCGGCCTTGGCCGCGTCAGCCGGCGCGCCGGCCTTGGCATCGGCCTCGCATTTCTTCAGGAAGCTGGTCTTGGCCGCACCGGCCAGTTTCTTCTCGCCCGCCTGGGTCTGGCAGGCCGACGTGCCCGCGGGGGCGCTGGCGGGGGCTTCGCATTTCTTGAGGAAGCTGGTCTTGGCGGCCCCGGCGAGCTTCTTCTCCGTGGCCTGGGCCTCGCAGGCCGCCGCATCCGCCGCGTGGGCCGCAAAAGACAGGCTGCCCAGCACCAGCATCAACACGTTCATCAGTGTCTTCATGAGAATCCTCTCGGAGATGGGTTGGAGAACGCCGCATTGAAGCACAAGCTGAAGCACGAGCGGTACCTCAGTCCTGGCGGCTCGCCAGCTGCTGCCGCACGCTCTCGTTGATGACCCGCAGCTCGGCCAGCGTGGCATCGATGTGCACGCGCTTGGCTTCCAGCTCGCGGATGGCCGCGTCGGTGCGCTCCAGCGTGAAGCGCAACTGGCGCGACCGGCCTTCGCCGTGCGCGCCGTACAGGTCGAGGTACTGCTTGATCTCCGACAGCTTGGAGCCGATGGCCTTGGCCCGCAGGATCAGGCGCAGGCGCACCCGGTCGCGCTGGGTGTAGACGCGGGTGCCGTTGATGCGCCGCGGCGCCAGCAACCCCTTGTCTTCATAGAAGCGCACCGCGCGGGCCGTGACGCTGAACTCCGTGCACAACTCGGCAATGCCGAACAGCGCCTCGGGCTCGTTCTCGCGGTGCGAGGCCACGGCCTCGCGCGCCGCAGCACGCGAAGACACCAGGCGAACCGGCGGCTGGGCCATCGTCGCCACCTCAGACGACTCGCTGCAGCTTCAAGGCCACGCTCATGTCGCCGCTGACCTTGAACCTGCCGGTCATGAAACCCACGCTGGGCTCCAGCTCGCCGCGGAGCAGCGCCGCCAGGTTGGCCACCGTGATGGCGACCGTGCAGTCGGCATCGCGGTTGTCGTTGCTCACGGTGTGGGGAATCGCCCGGGCATCGATGAAGGCCACGCCCTCGGCACCGCAATCGAACTTGAGCGTGGCATTCAGGCCGCTGTTGTTGCCGACCTTGGCGCGCAAGGCCTGGGTGCAGGCGTCCATGTCCATGAAAAATCCTTCCGTGTACTGCATGTGGCGATGCGCGGCATCTTAGAGCGGCCCCCTTCCTCACTCCTCATGGAAATCACCAATGAGTGGGGATGTTGACGTTAACGTCAACACGGCATCAAATGCGTCGCCATGGCCGACTCACTTCCCCCCTCCTCCACCGCCCCAGTACCCGCCCCGGCAGCGGGCTACCGCAGCGTGTTCCGCCCCGGCCTGTTTGCCGGCCAGGTGGCCTGGGTCACCGGCGGCGGCTCGGGCATCGGCCGCTGCACGGCCCACGAACTGGCCGCACTCGGCGCGCAGGTGGTGGTGTCCGGGCGCGATGCCGCCAAGCTGGAGCGTGTGGCGGGCGAGATCCTGCACGACGGCGGCCTGTGCAGCACAGTGACTTTCGACATCCGCGATGAAGACGCCGTGAAAGCCGGCGTGGCCCAGGTGCTGGCGCGCCATGGCCGCGTGCACGCGCTGGTCAACAACGCCGGTGGCCAGTTCCCCGCGCCGATGCTGGCGCTGAGCAAGCGCGGCTTCGAGGCGGTGGTGGCCAACAACCTGACCGGCGGCTTCCTGATGATGCGCGAGGTCTTCACGCAATGCATGCAAATGCACGGCGGCGCCATCGTCAACATGACGGCCATGTTCCGCAACGGCATGCCCGGCATGGCCCACAGCGGCGCGGCGCGTGCCGGCATGAGCAACCTCACGCAGAGCGCGGCGGTGGAGTGGTCGTCGTTCGGCGTGCGCGTCAATGCGGTGGCGCCCGGCTGGGTGGCCTCCAGCGGCATGGACACCTATGCCGGCGCGGTGCGCAGCATGATCCCCACCCTGCGCCAGCACGTGCCGCTGCGGCGCCTGGCCACGGAGGCGGAGGTGAGCGGGGCCATTGTCTTCCTGCTGTCGCCGGCGGCCGCCTACATCACCGGCGTGACGGTGGACATCGATGGCGGCGCGCCGCTGGTGAACCCGCTGTTCCCGAGCGTGGAGCATGCGTCGTCCTTGCCTTTCGAGGGCTTTCACCGCGCGGTGACGCCCGAGGTGCTGAAGGACGGAGCCCCCTAGTGCCGGTGCTGCAGTCCAGGCTGGACCCGCGCTCGCCCGGCTTCCGGGCCAATGCAGCGCGCATGGCCGAGCGGCTGGCCGAGGTGCGCGCGCTGGAGGCTCGGGTGGTGGCCGAGTCGGCAGTCAAGGCGGCCAAGTTCGAGCAGCGCGGCCAGTTGCTGCCGCGCGAGCGGGTGGCCCGGCTCATCGACCGCGGCTCGGTGTTCCTGGAGCTGTCGGCCCTGGCGGGGCTGGGCATGCACGACGACGATGGCCGCCACGCCGTGCAAGGCGGCGGCTCCATCGTGGGCATCGGCGTGGTGGCGGGCAAGCGGGTGATGGTGTCGGCCAGCGACAGCGCCATCAAGGGCGGCACGGTGGCCCCCATGGGCTTGCGCAAGGCCTTGCGTGCGCAGGAGATCGCGCGCGAGAACAAGCTGCCGCTCATCTACCTGGTGGAGTCGGGCGGCGCCAACCTCATGTACCAGAGCGAGATGTTCGTGGAGGGTGGGCGCAGTTTTGCCAACCAGGCGCGCCTGTCGGCCCTGGGCCTGCCGCAGGTGGCCGTGGTGCATGGCTCGTCCACGGCGGGGGGTGCCTACCTGCCCGGCTTGTCGGACTACGTGGTGCTGGTGCGTGACCGCTCCAGCATCTACCTGGCCGGCCCGCCGCTGGTGAAGGCCGCCATCGGCGAGGACGCCACCGACGCCGAACTGGGCGGCACTGACCTGCATGCCCGCGTCACCGGGCTGGGCGAGTACCTGGCCGAGGACGATGCGCATGCCATTGCGCTGGCACGCGAGCTGTTCGACAAGCTGCCTTGGGACACGGTGCCTGCGCCGTCACCCGCAGCGGCCCCACGCCACGGCGCCGAAGAACTGATGGGCCTGGTGCCCGCCGACGAGCGCGAGCCGTACGACGTGCGCGAGGTCATTGCGCGGCTGGTGGATGGCTCCGACTTCCTGGAGTTCAAGGCGCCCTACGCGCCCGACATGGTGTGCGGCCATGCCCGCCTGGACGGCCATGCGGTGGGCATCCTGGGCAACAACGGGCCCATTCAACCGACCGGCTCCCTCAAGGCGGCGCAGTTCATCCAGTTGTGCGACCAGTCCGGCACGCCGCTGCTGTTTCTGCAGAACACCACGGGCTACATGGTGGGCACGGTGGCCGAGCGGGCCGGGGCCATCAAGCATGGCAGCAAGATGATCCAGGCGGTGGCCAATGCGCGGGTGCCGCGGTTCACGGTCGTGCTGGGGGGCTCGTTCGGCGCGGGCAACTACGGCATGTGCGGACGGGGCTTTGATCCGCGCTTCATCTTCAGTTGGCCGACGGCGCGCACGGCGGTGATGGGTGGGGCGCAGGCAGCCAAGGTGATGGACATCGTCAATCGCGCCAAGCTTGAGCGGACCGGCCTGCCGGTGAATGACGGGGCGCTGTCGGCCATGAGCGACCAGTTGCGCCAGCGCATCGACCGTGAATCGTCGGTGCTGTTTGGTACCGCGCGGCTGTGGGATGACGGGGTGCTGGATCCGCGAGACACACGGCGGGTGTTGGGGCTTTGCCTGGCGCTGGCGCGGGAGGGGGAGATGCGGCGCCTGCATTCCAACTCCTTTGGCGTGGCGCGGTTTTGAATCTCATGTCGTTTGTGCCGCTGTTCGCGCGACGTTCTCCTCTACTTTGTGAGAGCCCGCCGGAGACTGCGCAGTCCGCCCAGTCTCCGCAGGGCCAGATCGGTGACAGGCGGAGACATGTTGGAGGCGACATTGCATAGGGCCGCGCACCCTCTTCCCAGGTGGCGCTGTTTGAGCCGCGAGGCGAGTTCAAGACCGAGCACCGGCGGTGTTGGAGCGGCCACCGTCTCATCGTTCGGTCAAATGGGTTGTCAGGTGCTTTCTTTGCCTCCTTTCTTTGCACCAGCAAAGAAAGGAGGTCGCCGGCCGGGCGAACTCCGGCGGGCTCTCGCAGAGACAGCGAGAACCCCGCGCGAATAGCGGCACAAACAATAGGAGAGAGCGTGAACTTCACCGATGAACACCGCCAGCTCGATGCCACCGTCACCCGCTTCGTCGAGCAAGAAATCAACCCCCACGTAGACGCCTGGGAAGCCGCCGAAACCTACCCCGCCCACGAGGTCATAGGCAAACTAGGCAAGCTAGGCCTCCTCGGCCTGAAGTACCCAGAAGAATACGGCGGCGCCGGACTGGACTTCTCCTACTCCATGGTCATGGCCGAAGCCCTGGGCGCAGCACACTGCGGCGGCGTCCCCATGTCCATCGGCGTGCACACCGACATGTGCACCCCCGCCCTGGCCCGCTTCGGCAGCGACGACCTGCGCAAAGAGTTCCTGACCCCGTCCATCGCAGGAGAACGGCTAGGCTGCCTGGGCGTGAGCGAACCCGGCGGCGGCTCCGACGTGGCCGCGGTGAAGACCACTGCCCGCAAGACCGGCGGCGACTACGCCATCAACGGCACCAAGATGTGGATCACCAACGGCCTGCAGGCCGACTGGTGCTGCCTGCTCGCCAACACCTCCGAAGAGGGCTCGCCGCACAAGAACAAGAGCCTGATCATCGTGCCCATGGATGCTCCCGGCATCAGCAAGCAGAAGATCACCAAGATCGGCATGCACAGCTCCGACACCGCGCAACTCTTCTTCGATGATGTGCGCGTGCCGCAGCGCCACCTCATCGGCCAGGAGGGCATGGGCTTCACCTTCCAGATGCTGCAGTTCCAGGAAGAGCGGCTGTGGGGTGCGGCCTCGTCGCTGCGCGGGCTCGACCGGCTGATCGACCTGACCATCGACTACACCCGGCAGCGCCAGGCCTTCGGCAAGAGCATCCTCGACAACCAGGTCGTGCACTTCCGCCTGGCCGAACTGCGCACGGAGGTGGAAGCGCTGCGCGCGCTGACCTACCGCGCGGTGGAGATGTACGTGGCCGGCAAGGATGTGACGCGCCTGGCCTCCATGGCCAAGCTCAAGTGTGGGCGCTTGAGCCGCGAGGTGACCGACAGCTGCCTGCAGTACTGGGGCGGCATGGGCTACACGCTGGAGAACCCGGTTTCGCGCGCGTATCGCGACTCGCGCCTGGTCTCCATCGGCGGCGGCGCCGACGAGGTGATGCTGGGCATCCTCTGCAAGCTCGAGGGCACCCTGCCCCGCGCGGCGCGCTGAGAGGCCACTGACCATGGCCCACCAGACCCTGCTGTTGCGTGAGGAAGCCGGCGTGCTGCACATCACGCTGAACCGGCCCCAGGTGCGCAATGCGCTGAATGAACGCATGGTGGAGGAACTGCATGCGGTGCTGGTCGACGCCGAACTGCGCAGCGCCGTGCACGGCCAGGTTCGGGCCATCGTGCTGCGCGGCGCGCAAGGGCACTTCTGCGCCGGTGCCGACCTGCAGGACATGGCCACCGTGCGGGCCCGCCTGGGCGAGCGGGGCCACTGCGCGCTGACCGAAATGAACGCCTCCTTCGGCCACTTGTGCCTGGCGTATGCGCAGACGCCGCTGGCCGTGGTGGCCGTGCTGGAGGGCACGGTGATGGGCGGCGGCCTGGGGCTGGCCTGCGTGGCCGACGTGGCAATCGCCTCGCCCACCGCAAGTTTTCGGCTGCCGGAAACCTCGCTGGGCATGGTGCCCGCGCAGATCGCGCCGTTCCTGGTGGAACGTGTGGGCTACTCGCAGGCCCGGCGGCTTGCCGTCACCGGCGGCCGGCTGGATGCGCGCCAGGCACTGGCCCTGCACCTGGTGCACGAAGTGCATGAGGATGCCGAGATGGACACCGCCCTGGCCCACGTGCTGGGCGACATCCTGCGCTGCGCCCCCGGCGCACTGGCCGCCACCAAGGCCTTGATGGCCAAGGCCCGGCTGCGTTCGCCGCAAAGCCTGGTGCAGGAAGCCGCCGAGGTGTTCACCCGCGCGGCGCTGGGCCCGGAGGGCACCGAAGGCACGCTGGCCTTCCTGCAGAAGCGCCGGCCGGGCTGGGTGCCCGAGCCTCACTGAGCCATGTTCGACAAGATCCTGATCGCCAACCGCGGGGAGATCGCCTGCCGCGTGATGCGCACCGCACGCGCCATGGGCTACCGCTGCGTGGCCGTGTTCAGCGAGGCCGATCGCGACGCGCCGCACGTGGCGCTGGCCGATGAAGCGGTGTGCCTGGGCGCGGCGCCCGCGGCGCAATCGTACCTGCGTGCAGACGCCGTGCTGGAGGCTGCGCGCAAGACTGGCGCCGGTGCGCTGCACCCGGGCTACGGTTTCCTCTCCGAGCGGGCCGACTTTGCGCAGGCCTGCACCGACGCCGGCCTGGTGTTCATCGGCCCGCCGGCCGCGGCCATCACTGCCATGGGCGACAAGGCCGGCGCCAAGCGCCGCATGATCGCCGCGGGCGTGCCCTGCGCACCCGGCTACCTGGGCGAGGAGCAGTCCGACGAACGCCTCATTGCCGAGGCCCAGCGCCTGGGCTTGCCGCTGCTGGTAAAGGCCATCGCCGGTGGCGGTGGCCGCGGCATGCGCCTGGTCACCACCGCGGGCGAACTGCGCGGCGCCCTGGCCGGCGCCCGGCGCGAGGCCGAGAGCGCCTTCGGCGATGGCCGCCTGATGCTGGAGCGCCTCATCGTGGGCGGCCGGCACATCGAGATCCAGGTCTTTGCCGATGCGCATGGCCACGCCGTGCACCTGGGCGAGCGCGACTGCACCGCACAGCGCCGCCGGCAAAAGGTCATCGAAGAGGCGCCCTCGCCGGTGGTGGGCCCGGCGATGCGCGCCGCCATGGGCCGCGACGCGGTGCAGGCCGTGCTGGCCGTGGGCTACCAGGGCGCAGGCACGGTGGAGTTCATCGTGGACGCAGGGCTCAAGCACCACTTCCTGGAGATGAACACGCGGCTGCAGGTGGAGCACCCGGTCACCGAGTGCATCACCGGCTTCGACCTGGTGGAGTGGCAGTTGCGCGTGGCCCGCGGCGAGCCGCTGCCGGTGACGCAGGAGCAGATCCGCCATCAAGGCCATGCCATCGAGGCGCGCTTGTATGCCGAGGACCCGTACGACGGCTTCAAGCCGCAGACGGGGCGCATTGCCTACTGGCGCCCCTTTGTGGCCTTGCAAGCCCAACCCACGGCCTTGCGCATCGACGACGGCATGGCCGAAGGCAGCCGCGTCACGCCGCACTACGACGCCATGGTGGCCAAGATCATCGTGCACGGCAGCGACCGGGCCGATGCGATCCGCCGCCTGGGGCGTGCGCTGGAGGATGCGCCACTGCTGGGGCTGCTCAACAACGGCCGCTACCTGCGCGACCTGATCCGGCACCCGGCCTTTGCCAATGCCACCCTGACCACCTCGCTGCTGGATGAGTGGGCTGCCGCGGGTGAAGAACCCTTGACGCAGCGCCCACAGCCCAGCGATGCCGACTGGCACATCGCCGCCGCGGCCCGCCTCCACCGCGCCGGGGTCGGCACACGCCCGGCCGGGCTGGCGAGCGTGGACATGACCTTGCGCTGCCGCACCGAGCAGCGCCGCCTGCGCGTGCGGGTGCAGGGCGACCAGGTGGACATCACCGACGGCACCGCCACCCGCACGCTGCACATGCTCTCTCACCAGGACGCCTGGTTGCGCGTGGAGCTGGACGGCGTGCAGCAGCGCCTGTTGCTGCTGGACGACGGCGAGCGGCTGCACCTGGTGCGCGATGCCGCGGTGTTCGTGTTCGACGAACCCTCGCCCTACCCCGAGGCCCAGTCCGTGCGCACCGGCGACCCGCGCCGCGCGCTCGCCCCCGTGGCCGGCGTGGTGGCGCAGGTGCTGGTGCAGCCCGGCCAGCGCGTGGAGGCCGGCCAGCCGCTGGCCAGCGTGGAGGCCATGAAGATGGAGATGTGGCTCAGCGCCGGTGCCGCCGGCACCGTGCGCGCCGTGCACGTGGCCCCCAAGGACAGCGTGGACGCCGGCACCCTGCTGGCCGAACTGGACCTGGACGAACCGCCCAAGGAGGCCTGATGAACCCCGCCATCCTGACCTGCGCCCTCACCGGCGTGCTCACCGACCCGCGGCAGCATCCGGTCCCCGTCACGCCGCAGCAAATGGCCGCCGAGGCACGCGACGCCTTCAATGCCGGCGCCAGCGTGATGCACGTGCACCTGCGCATGCAGGACCCGGGCAAAGGCCAGATGCCCACCTGGGATCCGGACGTGGCCGAGGCGGTGGTGGGTGCCATCCGCGCGGCCTGCCCGGGCGTGATCATCAACCTCAGCACCGGCGTGATCGGCCCGGACATCAGCGGCCCGGTGGCCTGCATCCGCCGCGTGCGGCCCGAGATCGCGGCCTGCAATGCCGGCAGCCTGAACTACCTCAAGCTCAAGGACAACGGCCAGTGGGCCTGGCCGCCCATGGTGTTTGACAACCCTGTGGCCAAGGTGCAGCAGTTCCTGGCCGTGATGGACGAGTGCAGCGTGCACCCGGAGTTCGAGTGTTTCGACGTGGGCATCGTGCGCTCGGTGGGCATGTACCTGAAGGCCGGCATGACCACGCCCGGCATGGGCCGGCCGGAGTACAACTTCGTCATGGGTGTGGCCTCCGGCATGCCATGCGACGCCGAGCTGCTGGCCTTGCTGCCGCGCTGGCTGGCGCCCGGCGCGGTGTGGCAGACCACCTTGATCGGCCGCGCCGAGATCTGGCCGGTGCACCAGAAGACCGCCGAGCTGGGCGGCATGCTGCGCACCGGGCTCGAGGACACCTTCTACCTGCCGGGCGGTGAGCGGGCCGGCGGCAATGGCGTGTTGATCGAGGCGCTGGCGGCTTGCGCGCGGCGGGCTGGGCGCGGCATTGCATCGCCGCAGCAGGCGCGTGAGCTGCTGGGGCTGCGGGCCGCATAGCGCCATGGCCGCCCTCATCGACAGCACCCCCACTTGCCTGGCCCGCACGGCCGCCCGCCTGCCTGATCACCCCGCGTACTTCGTGCGTGATGCGCAGGGCTGGCAACCCACCGCCTGGTCGGCCCTGTGGGCCCAGGTGCAGCAGGCCGCCCGCGCCCTGGTGGCGCTGGGCGTGCAGGGCGGCCAGACCGTGTGCATCCTCGGCTTCAACCGGCCCGAGTGGCTGGTGATGGCCCATGCCACCGCCGGGGCCGGTGCGCGTGTGGCAGGCATCTACTGGACCAGCGCCGCCGGCGAGGTGCAGTACATCGTGGCGCACTCGCAATGCGCCCTGCTGCTGGTGGAAGACGCCGCGCAGGCCGCCAAGCTGGCGGGCACCCGCGCCGCGCTGCCCGGGCTGCGCCACGTGGTGGCCATGGAGGGCCCGGCCATCGAGGGCGTCATGGCCTGGCGCGACTTCATGGCCCGCGGCGCGCCGCCCGCGCTGCAAGACGAGGTGGACGCCTGCCTGGCGGCCCTGGACCCGCAAGCCACCAGCACGCTCATCTACACCTCCGGCACCACCGGCCCGCCCAAGGCCGTGATGCTCAGCCACGCCAACCTGGCCTGGGCCGCGCAGGCGCTGGCGGCCGCCACCACGCGCAGCGAACACGACCGGCACATCTCCTACCTGCCCCTGGCGCACGTGGCCGAGATGGTGGGCTCCATCCATGCGCCGGCGCGCATGGGCAGCGCCATCTATTTCGCGCGCAACCTGGAGAGCCTGCCGGAGCACCTGAAGGAGGTGCGCCCCACCGTCTTCTTCGGCGTGCCGCGGGTGTGGGAGAAGATGCACGCGGCCTTGTCGCTGCGGCTCGGTGCGGCCACCGGCGTGAAGGGTGCGCTGGCGCGCTGGTCCATGCACGTGGCGCGCCGCTGGCATGTGGCCGATCTGGCCGGCCAGCGCCCCGGGCCGGGGCTGGCGCTGCAGAGGGCCCTGGCGCGGCGCCTGGTGCTGCGCAAGGTGCAGGCTGCACTCGGCCTGGACCAGGCCCACCTGCTGCTCTCCGGCGCCGCGCCCATCGCGGCCGAGAAGCTGCATTTCTTCTGCGGCCTGGACCTGGTGGTGCGGGAGCTGTATGGCCAGTCCGAGATCGGCGGCCCCACCACGTTCAGCCTGGCGGGCAGCACCCGCATCGGTGCGGTGGGCAAGCCGGTGCCGGGGCTGGAGCTGCGCATCGCCGACGACGGTGAGATCCTGGTGCGCGGCCCCGGCTTGTTCCAGGGCTATGCCGGCGAGCCCGAGGCCACTGCCGCCACGCTCGTGCACGGCTGGCTGCACAGCGGCGACCTGGGCCACCTGGATGCCGACGGCTACCTCTTCATCACCGGCCGCAAGAAGGACTTGCTCATCACCTCGGGCGGCAAGAACATCTCGCCGGCCAACCTGGAGAGTGCGCTGATGGCGCTGCCGCTGGTGGAGCACGCCGTGGTGGTGGGTGACGGCCGCCACTACCTGAGCGCGCTGCTGACCTTGCGGGCCGAGGCGCTGGCCGAGTTCACCCAGCGGCAGGGCTTGCCGCTGGAGGGGGCGGCTCGGCATGAGGCCGTGCAGGCCGAGCTGCAGCGTGGCATCGATGCGGTGAATGCCCAGCAGGCCCGCGTGGCCGGCATCCGCAAGTTTGCGGTGTTGGAGCAGCCGCTGGGCATCGCCACGGGCGAGTTGACGGCCACGATGAAGGTGCGGCGCGCGGCGGTGATCCGGGCCCATGCGGCGGTGGTGGAGGCGATGTACCGCGACTGACTTCCCATCTTGGCCTCTCAGGCCTCCAGCCGTTTCGATGTCTTTTGGTGGGGTTTGGGGTTGGCTGTTTGTGCCGCTGTTCGCGCGGTGTTCTCGCTGTCTGCGAGAGAGCCCGCCGGAGTTCGCCCGGCCGGCGACTCACTTTCTTTGCTGGTGCGTAACTACTCAGGTACCCCAATCCCCGAGGCGTGATCGCACCAACTCGGCGGAGCTTGGCCGCGCACAAGCAAGCATGCCTTGTTGTGGGCGCAAGCCCCTGCGGTCAGGCCAGCCGGCGGCCCGACTGCGACGCCCTGCGCTT
>Ga0307516_10006048_pt1 | contig 14305 bp, 20 predicted proteins | sample 19_EM_MG_FD_203310 | JGI IMG/M metagenome (GOLD analysis project Ga0307516, IMG submission 203310) | Populus trichocarpa ectomycorrhiza microbial communities from riparian zone in the Pacific Northwest, United States - 19_EM | ecosystem: Host-associated > Plants > Roots > Unclassified | place... | reverse complement strand
CGGACATCTCCGACAAGCGGCCGTTCTTCAACCGTTTTACGACATTTACCTTTCCTTTTGGCGTTCTTTATGACACGGCGCAATCCACTACCATATAAAGCCGCCGCGAGGGCACAATCGGTCCTTGCCAGGCATGCTTCCGTAGCGATCCTGGTGAGAACTTGCTCCCTAAAGTGTGTTTAAACTAGGTTTACACGAGTTCGATCTCCAAAAGAAAACAAACTCGACTCCGGGAGTTTCGCTTAAAAAAAGAAAGTTTCCCTCCTTCCCATCTACAACAGCATCGCGATCCTGGGATTCTGCAGCACGCCTCTGGCCGTGGCTGTGTGTTTGAGGCCACTCTCACCGCATCAAAGCCGATGCCTCTTTTCTCCAACCACATTCGCCCTCCTGTGACCGGCATACGATGGTTCAATCTTGTGGTGTTAACGATCACCCCACTAATAGCTGCATATGGCATATGCTTTGTGCATCTTACCTCTAAAACCTTGGCTTTTGCCATGATATACTACATCTTCTCCATGCTCGGTGGGTCATCTCACACACTTCCTCTGTTCATGAAACCCTAAACAAACCCACAGGCATCACCGCTGGTACGTGACGACACCTTCAGGGCACGAACGGATCCCCATTGACGCGCGACAAGCACAGGCTACCACCGCCTCTGGTCGCATCGGTCCTACCGCGCCTCCAAACCCTTGCAGCTCCTCCTCCTCTTCGGCGGCACAAGCGCCGTCCAAGGCTCGTGCCTCTGGTGGGCCAGCGCCCATCGCTCGCATCATCGACACACCGACACCGATCTCGACCCCTACGACGCCAAACGCGGGCTCTTCTGGACCCACATCGGCTGGATGATCTTCAAATCGGAGCTCCACGCCGGCAAGGCCGACACTTCCGACCTCCGCAAGGACCCGCTCATCCAGTGGCAGCACCGCCGGTACTTTTACCTCGCCCCGCTGTTTGGGTGTGTGCTCCCCACCGCGCTTCCAGGGCTCGTATGGGACGATTGGATGGGCGGAGTCTGCTTCTCGGGCGCGCTGCGTCTCACCGTCGCACATCACGTAAGTCCACCACACCCACCTTTCTTTATTTTTTTGAACCCAATTCCCATTCTCCCCTCAACGCTCAAGAGCACCTTCTGCATAAACTCCATCGCGCACTACCTCGGCTCCGCCTCATACGACGACGCTCTCACCCCCCGCGACCACTTCCTCTCCGCCCTCCTCACCATGGGCGAAGGGTACCACAACTTCCACCACCAGTTCCCGATGGACTACCGCAACGCCTTCCAGTGGTACCAGTACGACCCCACGAAATGGTTCATCGCCGCCTGCGGCTGGGTCGGCCTCGCACGCGACCTGCACGTGTTTCCCGCCAATGAGATACGCAAAGGCGCGCTCGCGATGGAGCTCAAGAAGCTGAAGAGGGAGCAGGACGCGCTCGAGTGGCCGTTAACGGCGGAGGAGCTTCCGGTCGTCGGCTGGGAAACGTGTGAGTTTCTGTTTCGATAATGAAAACGATCCCCTTCCCTCCCCTTTCTCCCTCCATCTTTCGTTGTACCCTCCCTCCTCTTTTTTTTCTCGGCCCATAACGTCATATCGTCCCAGTTCAGAACGAGTCCAAGACGCGCACGTTGGTGCTCATTTCCGGGTACATCCATGACGTATCTTCGTTTGTCGACTCGCACCCTGGAGGTCGCCACGTCCTCGTGAACGGCACAGGGCAAGACACGACTACGGCCTTCTACGGCGGCGTTTACAAACATTCCAACGCTGCGCACAACGTCCGTTTTTCTTTCTGTATTCGGTCGTTCATAGGCAGTTCAGCTTGTTTTTCGCAGCTTCTTTCTATGATGCGCATCGGTATCTTGAGTGGTGGCATGGAGCCACCCACGAAACACAGAACACTTTCCCCACGGCTGTTCATTGCACAGGAAACATGACCTCGTGCAGATTTGAGTCCAGGAAGTAGGGCGAGTTTGGACAAACTAGAGCCTCGGCGGGACAACGAAAGACATGTTTATTAAACTCTTGGACAACATCGGGGAGTGACAGCTGGGAGTGACCAGTAACGACGAAGAAGGGATGAAGGGAGGTAGCTCATTCATTTGTAAACAGGCGGAACGAAGGAGAGGATGGAAGGAAATATAACGAACACGAGACCACGATTGCAAATACCTAGTAGAAACACCTGATCGTCAATGAACACTGCAGGGGAACGAAAGCAGCAAAGAGCACTCACGAAAAGAGAAAAGAGAAGAAAAACAAATCAGAACAGGAACCAACGCCATCAACCCAATTCTGTGCAAAATCTCGATCTCAGGCCGAGTGTTTCAAGGAGACTCGAGCCACGATCAAGAGATCGACAAGGTCTTGGAGCGATGCGCCAAGCCCAATGTTAATGAGAGCATCCGACGTGTTCAGGATGGGCTGGTCGAGTATGTCTGGTATGGTCGAGGAACCAGGTGGAGGAAACAAAGCGCCTACCGGGTGCTGATGACACCACTGCACAATGTCCACCGTCGCCTTGAGCACATTATTCAAAGAAGCGACCACCGCGTGTAATCCGAGCGCATCAGTGCATCCACACGCATGCAGTGTATTGACAGCCAAACCTCCCATCGTAGCGAGCACGTTGATATTTCCGACGAGAGAAACGACGCTTTTGGAGGACAAGACGTTTTGTGTAGCCTCGACGATGGCCGAAACAAGTATGAGGTGGTCCACAAGTGGTGATGAGGATGTCGGGAAGGAAGTTAGGACGGGGCCAATAGTTGCAATCGCCGCCAAATCGAGGACTCGATCGACCAGATGTCTAATTTTTGCAGACAATACTGCGTCGACGAGGACCACCTCGGCTCGTCGTTCCTTTCCCATCCTCGCGAGTGCCTTGGGGTGTTCAATTGCAACCCCTTGCTTGGCGATCTCGACACAGGCGCTTTGATTCGCATCGGGGCGCCAGCCGAGTCTGCACCGGGTGACGACACACCGCGAGTCGGCACAACTGGCGGCGATCGCGCTTGGGAGACGACCACAATCCACTCCAGTAGGGGCAGTGGGAGGATGGAACGGGTGAGGTGTCACGCATCCGCCGCCTGATATTCCTTCGTCAGCAAAGTGTGAATATATGCGGGGGGTCAGAGACGACTTACAGCTTTCGAGAGCAACCGAGGGATCGATGCACTCAAAGGCGTTCGTGCCCTCCCGACCCGGGATACCACACACGCTCTCATACGACTTGCAGAACCTCTGCGCGTCTTTGAGGGTCGTGATCGTGGTGACGTCCCGGCTGTTCAATGTCTTCGGGGCAGACGAGCCACAGCCCTGGGAAGTCTTGTCAGTGACTATATACGCGGTAAAAAAAGGCAAAATTTCACTTTGGGGAACTTGCCGCACTGGCCATTGCATTCCTTGAACGGTGGAGGACAGATGCAGGACTTCTTGGACGGGGTGAGGAGGTAGGGCGCGTCGCATGTGAAGCCGCAGGGATCGGCGCCGGTGCAGGTGGAGTGAGAGTGGGGCGGGTATGCGCACTTACGAGAGTCAGGCGACAAGTTGATCTAGTGATTTCTAGGTGAAAAAAAGAGCGGCAATTTCACGCCGTGAAACGTACGAGGATTTTGAGAAGAGCGACGAGATTGTCATTCCCGCCGAGGAGTTTAGCCAGGGCGACGCCGATATCTGACTTGAGGAAGATGTTCAAATCCTACACGGGTGAATGTGATCAGCAAGCGATACAAATGAGACTGCCAGGGTGAATTACCTTCAGACAGAGACAGAGATGGGCATTGGCGACCAGTGGGTCAACGACGGGGGCCAGAGGCACCAGAGCGCGTGCATCGAGGGAGATGCAAACGTCGATTAGAGCGCGAGGGAGGTGGTACTGGCGCGCGGCGATGGCCTGGGGGTCCTTTCTACGGCGGATGGCAAGGACGGAAGGGAAGAGGGAGGAAGCGAGGGATGCAAAAAGGAAGGTGCTGGTGAGACGCATGAGAGGGGAAAAAGAGCGACGTATGTGGTGGAGGCAGCAGACGCGATTCTTCTTTTATATGCACAGGGCGGAGTTTCGATCAGTACGCGTCGCCGAAATCGGTAATTGGACTGCCTTTTATGTGAGGCGTGTCGGGCGGCCGTCGCGGTAATGCCACAGAAAGTCGATAAGCGCGAGCTAGTCTGATTTCCATTGGCCGTATTCATACCGAGAGCCGCGTAGTCTCATGGTACTCTAGCAATGGGGCAGAGAGCAGATGCAGATGTCGCAGGGGAGGGCCGATCCATCTTCTACCGGTGGCATGTCATTGTCAGCATTAAAACTTAAACTTCAAGTTGAACATCCCTGACAATATCCATTTCCCGCGGCATTTATTTTTGACCGTCATAGGCTCCATTGGAGTCACGCCCTCGCAGTGGTGGGTGGTGCCGGGGTCCCCTAGCGCCTGGGAACCTCGAGCCCTTTTCTGTCCATCCGAGTAATGTGTTTAATTGGCGGTGAGGTTTGAAGCATCGACACCCAGCTATTTGTAGGTTCAATGTTACTCATGTGATTAGTCTTCAATAAACAAGTTCAAAGTCAAGTTTTTTGGCGGTCCCATAACAAAGCCTGCTACTCTGTAGCAGGAATAGTAGATACCATTTGCAAATCCATTACACGCTACCGTTCCCCCCATTTCGACTTCTGCAACTTCCGGGACACATCCACCACATTGCTTCATGAGAGAGAATTCAGGATACATTCCCATTGGCAGCCATTCAATCCGAGGAAGATCACCCTCATGTCATGCGCCGAGCCGTGGCTCAGGTGAAGGTGAAGGTGAAGGTGAAGGCGTCGGAAATGCAGAACGTCCTGCAGAACTTGAGGAGGATCCGTCTGGTGACTGAGATACTTGCAACAATATCGACCGGCGACCTATAGAAAGCGACTTTAGCCTTCCATGCAGCAAGGCATCGGTATTCACACCTGTTCTCTCTTCAGGTGTCAACTCAACCCTTCCTTCGACCGCCGCCTTGATGATAACATTGCAATCCGTCGACGCTATATCATCGATACGGCCGCTCTCCGAATATTGCTGCGCGATTTCTGTTGTTCGTTCTAACGGCACGGGAGATTTTGACGAATCAAGATCCTCCATCTTGACGTTATCGGTCTTCATTTCTGGCATAGTCCACGAGCCGCCAACCGGAATCTTCGCGAGTTCGACCACCACGGCAATCTGGTAGAGGAAATTGAAGAAAATGGGGTTATTCCTTTTCGTCCTTGTCCATCGTATTGGGAAAAAATCTTTTATTCTGCTTTGCGACTCCCGGGAATTGCGATTCGACGACCACAACGACGTCAATTCAACGTCTACTTCGGTCTTGATTGTTTGGAACCCAAACACCGCCGATGGACGAAGCTCATGATCAAAGGTGTACCCCTCGACGCGTTCCGGGAAAAGGACATCGTTGTGAGCATACTTCCATACTGCAGATAGACATGGAACCGGCCCTCCCGCCTCACTGTCTTTACGAGGAGTAACAAACCATCTGCTTGACGATCTTTCCACTCCAGACGTCTGACTTGCAGACATGCTGGCTTTTGCCACCGGATTTATGCTCAACGCCAATTCTCCAGTGACTGATTGACTGCTTGCCTGCGTTGTCTTCACCAAATCGGTCTCTCTGGACGGTAAAGGATATCTGTCCACTATCACTAATTCCCCCCCTGAAGACGCCTTTATCTTCGTTTGGACGAACGACAAGAAATGAGCTGGCCGGTGAACTTGAGTCGAATCAAAATACAGCTCAGTCGTCTTGACTGTAAAGCACGGCCCGGGCCATTGCGAAACAGCTGGACGAGATGACCGATCTTCGTTTACCTGCAGCGAGGTATCATTAACTAACGTAAACCAGAATTGTGTGGGGGATTCGCACCGTGATATCAACGCCAGCATTCACGATAAACTGATCACATTCACCGTTGAGTGCCTTTATCGAAAGCGTGGACTGGAAAGGGATAGTGATGACTCGGGGCCCGCGTTGTCTTCCCTTTCCTTTCGGCTCACCATCACCTGCTTTCTTTGCCCTGTCACCCTCGTCATCATCGTCGTCAGAACTATCATCCGGGTCAGGCCCTCCGCTGGGCATTTTACGTTGTGGTCGACTATCACCCTTGGCACTCTTCTTGTTCTGATCTTCGCTGCGCCTTCCTGGATCTCTGGAAGAGCCTGGACTCTGAGCCATGGTACTAGAGTTACCATGCGAACCTTGCAACTCAAGACGGCGACCGGAAATGCCTTGCGGGGAACGTGAGGGTGGATCGATCGGGACGTAAAAGGTCTCTCCAGGGGTATAGATGATTCCCGGAAATGGTGCAAAAATCGGCGCAAAGATCATGCAGATGTCGTGCTGTGGTAGTCGTAGATTCTCATTCAGGAAGAGATGAATTTCTTCCAGGAGCATCCCCTGTTGCAATATGAATTCGTCGAAACCTACTTGAATCATATATCGTCCTTCAAAAGCGGCGCGTGCCAGTCCTACCCGGAGAGCGGGTTCCAAAACCTGGACGTGCGAGGAGGCTTGATCAGCCGTTATATGGCGCGATATGAGATGCCACGCCGGATCTCTTGACTGGGAGGAGGATGACTTGTTCTCGGGCGGCGCCACCTCTTCAAGGAGGATAAGTCTTCTAGAGACGCTCACATCATTCCGATGTTCCTGGTGACCCGGGTCGCGCTTGTCAACGGCGGTCGACTCGGAGGCCAGGGCATCGAGCCGATCAGTAACTTCATCAAAGGGTGAGCCTGAGTCAAACTTTCTGGGCTAAAAGCGATGAACCTCCATCAGTGGTCATTCTGAGGAAAATGAATGCCTTACCTTGAGGACTATGTTGCGAATCCTGCGCACTTGCTCAGTACAAGTTTCAAACCACTGCGAAATGGCATCTAGAATGGCCTTCCTGGTTCCAGGAAGACGGTGTGGATGCGGATAGCGCTCCTCAGCATCGTAGCCGGCTCCTGGTGCCACCAATCGAGATAACGCACGACCATGTTGTTGATTATACGATTTCGTCTTTGGGCCACCTCGCTGGGGGCGTCTCAGGCGAGCTCCGGGTAGAGAAGCAGAGAGGGTAGGGCGTTGCGCCGGCGACGATACATGACCATCGGGACTTGGTGTTTGGGTTGGTGATTGCTGCAGCGCTAGACGCGCACAGAACTCGGACGACCTTCTGATCAAATGAAGAATGTCTTTGCAGTCCTTCGCTGAGAGAGATTCTTGAGCCTGCTCCTCGAGCAGGCAAGCCACAGATTCAAGTTCAGCAAACAGAGGTTCCATGAGATGCGGAGGTGCGTGAGGCAATGATGAGGACCTTTCCCCGGCCGGCGGGGGAGGAGTGGCTGGAGACACGCCTGAAACCGAAACTATAGCTCCAGGTAGAGTAACAGAGAGGGTAGGGCGTTGCGCCGGCGACGATACGTGGCCACCGGGAATTGATGCTTGGACGGGTGATTGCTGCAGCTCTAGACGCGCACGGAACTCGGACGATGCTGTGATCAAATGAAGAATGTCTTCCTGGTCCCTCGCTGAGAGAGATCCTTGAGCCCGCTGCTCGAGCAGGCGAGCCACGGATTCAAGTTCAACAAACAGAGCATCCATGAGATGCGGGAGTGGGTGAGGCAATGATGAGGACCTTTCCCCGGCCGGCGGGGGAGGAGTGGCTGGAGACACGCCTGAAACCGAAACTATAGTTATCCGAATATGTCTTGAAAATGGGACGAACATAGTGCTCTACTTCCGGGAGATTTTCGTTCATTAAGGGGCTTGGCCATGAGATAAGAACCTGGCCCGGCGGAGGAGAGAAACTTGAGTTGACCCTTAGAGGCGAATGGAGACACTGGCAACGATTGGGATGGTGCCAGCGATGTGATGGTTTTTGCTTGATAGCGACTGATTTCGATTCACCATGATCGGGCGTATTACCATGCAATGGTTGCAATACTGACCACGAAAGGACATCATTCCTCTCAGTCATGTCCACTGAGTAAGGCGACACAGATGTGGGGCTAGTTGCTTCGCCGCTCATTCTTGGCCGTAAAGGTGCAAGACGCCTTCGACACAGTAAAGAGAATTAGGATGAGATGATGGGAGAGCGAATTTTTAATTCTCTGAACTCACATACAGTACCTCATACACGTGAAAAACATGCCGAATCACCGCCTGGCATAGCCCGACACGAGGCTCTCGCAAGCCGCAGTGACACATGCATATTTCATGGCGGTCCCGGGTAACGCATGCCGGCATTTCAAGTTCGGGGCTCCACTTTCCAGGCAGATCTCAGTCGACAGGCTTCCATGAGGTATAGGCAATGTTTGGAATCGGCATGGATGTCCTGCAGGGTGGAATCTGGATGAGAGTTTTGTCACAGCATAAACTGAATTTTACCTCGTAGTTTCTTGCGATTCCCTGGAATGTGCAGACGCCGGAAATGTGACAACAATTTGTCGCCTTGTCAATGCACAGAGTGTCTCTGCGAAGGCGTAAATCAAGCTAACGAGCTCTCACAAATCGTGAGAGCTCAATTTTGTGGAGGCGAGGAGCGGACAAGCGAATGAATTTCTCAAGACGCTAATGGGACATACACCCCGTTCTCGAGAGGAGAGAGAACGTCCGCCGCCGACTCCACCAACGCCTGCACCTCTTCTCCCTCATCGCTGCTCCCTCCATCCGCCGACTCCATCTCCGCATCCCCATTCTCCTCTCCAACCCCATTACTCTCCCCCATCTCAAAATCTCCCGCTTCAACCTGCCCCCGCCTGACCCTCGGATCCCACTCCAGCTCCTCCGGCTCCTCGACCTCGACCTCGACCCTTTGTTTCCAATCAAACTTTTCCCTCAGCATCATCACCGCCCTCACCGCCCGCTCCACCCGCCGATCGTGCGCCCCCCGGATCTCATCACACTCTCTCAGCACATCCTCATACTCCGTCCTCTTCTTCCCCACCCCAACCGGCTCCAGCACCCCCAGCGACCCCCGACTAGCCATATGTTCTGCCAGCCGCCGCACGGTCTCATTCTCCACCCTCAGCACGTCCAGCGTCTGCTGATTGCGCAGCAGCGGGATCACCTCCCCGTCCAGCTGCGCGTCCAACATACCCACGCTCGGGTGCAGCGCAACCCGTTCCAGCACGTTCCCCGCACCGGCACCACCCGTCCGCGCAGAGGAGGCAGAGGCAGAGGCAGAGGCAGACGAGGCATGTGCCGCCAGGCTCGTAGAAAATGAGTGCGTCTGCGACAGGATGATGTTGTATTTCGACAGTATCTCCGGCCATGAGGGCATAACAGCCTGGTGGCCCGCTGCGATGGTGTGTTGCAGAGCCTGGATGGAGTCGATGATTTGATTGGTCTTAAACTTGAGAGACTCGAGGTGAGATATCGGGAGCTGCGCCGGTGGGAGGGAGGGTGGTGCCGGGGGCGGGGGCGGATTCTGGAAGGACGCCATGGTGGAAGGTGAAGGGGCTATTCGAGGCTGCAGCCAAACACGACCAATCAACCTCATCATAAGTAAAGCGAAACACTGTTGGCTCTCTCCTCTTAACGATGTCGGTGATCTCCCATCTCACTCGTCGTCTCCTCGCCGTCCGCATCTCCTCCCCTCTCCTCCCCACCGTCGCCGCGCCCTCAGAAACACGCTCCCTCTTCGCGTCTTCTCGTCCCATTCTAAACCAAACGCGTTCCTTCTTCCCCAGCACTCGTGTCTCTCTCCCTGCAACCACAACAACTAGAACCAAGGCCAGTGAAGGCAAAAAGAAACCAGCAAAGAAACCCACCAAAGCAAAGGCAAAGCCTAAAAAGAAAAAAGCACCGACCAAACGTACGTCCATCCCACGCATACACCCACCATCTCTCTCACACATCCACCAGCAAAGAAGGCGGCTCCAGGCCAAAAGATCCCAAGTACACCTTCCTTCTCCCCGCCCTCTACCATTCGCTTACCCCCTTGTCCCTTCCTCGCACCCAGTTCCGCGCGAATATCGCTCACCCCCTCACTTTGGCCCCACCCCCTACACGCAGTGGTACACCAAGCACTTCCTTCCCGCACTCCCCTCCGTCCGCACCATCGAAGAATGTTTGAACAGAGCCAAGGAAGCCGGTGTCGCATACAGGCAGCTTTCTGACGAGGCCAAACAGGTCGGTCCCGGCTTCCTCCCCGCATATATTCTATCTAACTCTTTCTTTCCCCAAGGAAATCTCAGCTGAAGTCGTCGTTCTCCGTGAAGCAGCCAAGAAGGAGCGGCAGGAGTGGATCAACAACGTCCCCCCGGTGATCCTGAAGGAGCTCAACAGGCGTCGTGCCGAGAAGGGCAAGATAGTCCTCCGCAAGCACCTCGAGAGGGAGAAGCGCCCCTTGACGCCTTTCTTCCGGTCCGTTTCCCTCCCTCCTTGGCGAGCTTATCACCCATCGATGATGGTCATTTACAGATACTTGAAAGAGTTCCAGAAGACTCAAAGTATGAGTGATACCGGTGTCATCGCCGTCGCAAAGGAAGCGGGGCAGAACTGGAGGCAGATGTCGGAGGTGGAGAAGGAGGTTCGTGGTTCTTTTCTTCATTGATGATGGGCCCGTTTGCTCATACATGGAGTGTAGACTTATATGGTCGCGTCCAAGGCTGCTTGGGCAGAGTATCGTGCGAGACACGCTCCCGAAGGCACTTTAGACACGGCGTGAACTGGGTCCGCTATCCTTGGGTTTTAATTAAATAATTGAACAATGCCTTAATCGACAATGAATGTATACGTTCAAACGCGCGCAGGTCTCGGTGATGCTTCTCCTCGTCCTCCGCCTCGCTCCTCGGCTCCGTCTCCCGGTGACCACGCTCTGGACGCGTGCAAACCCTCTTCTTCAAGGCTCACTGCCGCGCCCCGCCGTGGCGTCGCAGCTTGGGTTATATTTGTTACGGACAACCACCTCGCAACACCAATGTTAATCTTCTCAAAAACTACGAGGAAAAAAAAACCTAATTTATGAACCGAATAAATCACTACAGTCACATCTCAATACACCCCTCTCACTTCTGGTCCCACGTCACCTCTCCCCCCCGCGCGTCCAAACATCTACACCTTCTGGTACCAAACGCACTGGGTGCGGATCTTTTTCCTTGTCAAACTGATGACACTTTTGGATTTAGATTCGCACGGCAGTATCGTCAGACGCACGATCTGACCAGGACTGGGTCTCGGGGTTCGTGGATGTCGCAGACGGCGGAGGAGTGGAACCGGATGGCGTCTGACGACAGGGAGGTTTGTTTAAACGGGCTCGTTCGTTTATCATTCTCTGATTGGTGATTTTTGCTAGCCCTTTTTCTGTCTGCAGCGCGACCTGTCGGAAGAGTATAGAAAGACCAAGGAAAGAGTTAGTCACCTTCAAGTTTGTGATGATGGTGCCATCAAGTTTTTGCACCGCTTCCGTTTGCTTTTTTTTTATCCCTTCCATCTTGGATATTTCCATCGTCTCTTCGATAACAAAAATGAATCTATCTCTAAATGCATTTGTACACCCTTCCATCTTACATTCTACTCTAAATATCAAAAACCAAGTCTCAATAACACGGTGCATCCTTTAGCTTCTCGACACAGCTCATCAACGTCTCCCTCGCCCACGCTCTCTTCTCTCTCACCCATCCCTCTTCTTCCACCACCCCTTCCTCACTCTCGGGCCCATACTTGGTCAACACGACCAACGCCAAAAACACGGTATACCAGATGCGCTTCGTGCGCTGCCGCGGGAACACGAGGAGAGGTGGGCCGCCGCCGTCCTTGTAGCCTTCCATGAACGCCGCACTCGGGCTGGAGAGCATGATGGACTCGAGGAGGGGGTCGCCCCAGAGGGCATGTGAGAAGCTGGGGAGGATGAAGGCGATGGTGCCGGCTGGGGGTGGTGCCATCATAGTCATAGTGCTGGACGGGTCCGGGTCTGGGTTGGGAGCGGAGAGAGGGCCGAGAACGTAGACGTCCTCTTCGGACCCGGTGAACCAGACGAGTGCGGGGATGTCGACGTCGTCAAAGAGGAAGGATCCGATGGCGCGGGAGAGGTACCGCCTGAGATCTTCGAATGGGAAGTTGGAGAGGCTGTAGCCGGACGGGTTGGAGTGGACGAGGGCGAGGCGGTCTTCGAGGAGGGCGGTGAAGGTTTCTTGCCAGCTGTAGGCTGTGTCGTCTGGTGCCGGGGGTGGAGGGCCAGAGGAGGATGAAGAGGAGAATGGGGATAAGGAGACGGGGAGGGGGATGCCGAACCAGTCGTTTTGGACTCTACTGTGCAGCTGCCCGAAGAACTGGCCTAGGCGGAGGTCGATCACGATGGTGTCTTGTTCCGAGAGGACGCCGGCTGCGCGTGCGCGGGGGAGGGAGAGGAGGCGGGTGGAGGGGAAGGGGTAGAGAGGGGAGAGGAGGAGATGGAAGGGGACGATGGAGAGGGAGGTGTCAAGTGTCGGTGGTGGAGTTGGGATGCTGGTGGTGCTGGTGCGGGCGAGGGAGAAGAGGTGTGAGGAGGTGGACAGCGTGTTGGGGTGGTAGTGCGGGCCGGGCACGGAGGGGTCGGGGGCAGAGACGAGGAGGATGCAGCATTGGGAGGAGGCGAGATCGAGGATGTACGATTGGGTATGGCTGGAACGATGGTGACAAGATCTGGGGCAACTGGGCAACTGGGGGCTCACTTACTTGTATCCAGAGTTGGGGAGCTCGACGACGTGGGAGACGGTGTGAGCTGGGTGGAATCCGTTGACGATTCGTTGCGCGTCGTCGAGGCTGATGATGTTCATCGCACCAACAGTGCCTTGACACGAGGGGTACAGCCACGCCTCGGCACCGCTTGCCATGCATGGGGCCTTACCATCATGGTCCAATATTTCGACGCGATCCCAGACTCTCTCGCTGCCTGGATGGCAACCCAGAAAGTCTTCTGGGTCGCCACTGCACCCCTGACCCCTGACGGTCACATCAACCTCTCCCCAAAAGGCGTCGAGGGAACATTCAACATCGTCCACTCAAATCGCGTCTGGTATGAAGATCTTACAGGCAGTGGTAAGTATACGTCGTCTGCTCTGCCAACATACCATAATTCCATTCACAGGCATAGAGACCGTCGCACATGTCCGCGAGAACGGGAGGATAACCATCCTCTTCAATGCTTTCGAGGGCCCCCCCAGGATCGCTCGACTCTACGGCAGAGGTAGTGCACTCATTCCCATCCCTTATTCCAAATTCATCTGTCCTCAGGCACAGCCTACGAATTCGGCTCCCCCGAATACGATGCCCTCCTCCCACCCGAAAAGCGCCTCGTCAGCTCTCGATCTATCATCATGATCGACGTCTACAAAGTCAGCACCGTACGTCCCACATCGCTTGCTCCACCGTACACTGATCCAACCCCCCTTCAGTCATGCGGCTGGGGTGTCCCAATTTACCAATTCAAGGCCAACCGCAACCGAATCATGTCCGTCTACTCCAAAGGGGAAGTAGCCGACATCGAAGCCCAAAGCCCCCCTATAGACGCCTCCTCCTCATCCCCCCATCGCCGCCCAGACAGAGGACTCAAAAACTACTGGGGCTGCAGGAACATCGTCAGTCTAGACGGATTGCCGGGCATGTTGACAGGGTACGACTCTGCGGCCGTGTTTAAGCCCCCCAAAACCGATTGGGGTCCGGATGACGAGCGTGAGCCTGGGGAGCGGGTTCAAGTCAAGAGCTCACAAGGTCGGACCTCGTTGGGGTGGGAGTCGGACGGCAGGGTGCTCGGGGCGTTCTTGGCTGGGGCTCTTATTTCAGCTTTGTATTTCAAGGTCATGAGGTCCATGACATGAAGAATTCGATCAATGGATGGTGCGAGTTGTGATTTTGAATGCTATTGTATGAATGAAAGTTTGGCTTCCATCTTCCAAAAGGCTTGCTAAATTAAATAAACTCGACATCCAGTCTCGATGCGGCTCTGCTGGTAGTGGCCATCAGCAAACCCTGGGAATGCTACAGGCACTACCAGTTGCTACATAGGGCTAAGTGCAATACCGACATCGACTCGAGTCACCGAGTTGAGTGCGTCTAGGGTTGCCGAAGTTCAGTTCAGAACCACCCGAACCGAACCTAACATCAGCAAACTCTGATTTTGGACGTAGCAAGCTGTAACAAATACACCAAATAAATGGGATTAAACGTGTGTTTACTCGAGTCCAATTGGCATGGCCAACACACACGCGAGGTTTCATGATCATCTGCCAAACGCATGATTGCTAAACCCCCTCTTACCTATGGTGGGGATGAGACAGACGACTCTCCGGATC
>Ga0307516_10006046_pt1 | contig 14308 bp, 7 predicted proteins | sample 19_EM_MG_FD_203310 | JGI IMG/M metagenome (GOLD analysis project Ga0307516, IMG submission 203310) | Populus trichocarpa ectomycorrhiza microbial communities from riparian zone in the Pacific Northwest, United States - 19_EM | ecosystem: Host-associated > Plants > Roots > Unclassified | place... | reverse complement strand
TATTTTGTTTTTAAATATATTGAGATTGGATCTGGTTACGCAATTAGACCCAATGAGAATATATTAAATTGTGTTTTGCCCAGCAGGACCCATTTGAGTTGGGTCTTGTCCATAGAAAGATCCAAAATAGCCTTGGGTCTAACCACAGCTGGACCCATCAGCCTTGGCTCCTGCTGCGAGCAAGACCCATCAGCGTTAGGTCTTGCCCCTAACAAGACTCAATGCTTTCAAAAAACAATTTTCATACAGTAAAGAGGAAATAAATTGATGAGAGTTTTTTTATTTTGTTTAAAAGTTGGGTGATCATAATTTTTTTTCATTTGAGGTTGTGTTGAGTTTCTTTATTAAAGCATATTTGTTTTTGCGTTTTAAAAATTCTTTGAAAAACATATTAAAATTTGTAGTTTTTTTCTCTAATATTATCATATTAAAGTTGATGGAGCTCTCTCAATAAATTTTTTATTTACATCATTTACTTTATATATTTGTATTATATAAGAGAATTGTTGAACAATAAAATCCGTTAAAAAATAATTTATAAATATTATAATGTAATATTATTTTGGGTAATAGAAGATATTTTAATTTTATAACACTAGTGTATGAGATTCAAATTTTTATCAATTTTTTATTCTCTTTACATTTTTTATTAAGTAGTTTGGAATTATATGTATTATTAAATATATAAATATATTATGTGTTGGGCCCTGCACCCAGCAAGACCTATTAGAGTTGGGTCTATAAAAGAAAACTACATTTTTAATATCGGGAGTACGTTTTACATATAAATTCATAATCCCTGATATTAAGAAAACAAAATAATTTTTTTTTGAATTTTTGAAATATTGGCCAAGTTCTCGTGACTTTAATAAACTGGTTATTAAAGTCAAAATGCATGCTAAAACATTTTTTTTTGAAGTTTTCTTTGTTGTATGAAAATATGATGTAATTTTTTCTTTGAGGGACTTGGCCGTATGCATGAAAACAAAAACATTTTTTTTTAAGTTTTGACAAAAACCGGATATTTTAATACCAGATTTGTATTTTTACGATGTAAAAATACAAACCAATATTAAGCAAAATTTAGTAAAAAAATACGCGGGGAAATCACATTTTCTTAAAATATTTTTTTGGACCGGGCTGGACCCGGCCCACTCATTTTGGATTGGGCCGGACAAGTCCGGCCCAGTGAACAGTGGAGCACTCTCCACTGTTCACCTGCAACGTGAACAGTGGGGAGCGACCGGAGAAGAAGTAAGAGAAGGGAACTGATCGGGCAGCGCTGGTGGCTCGCGGTGCTGGTCGTGGTGGCGCTGTCGTCGCGGTGGACGGCTATGGTGGCAGACGGTGGTTCTTCTTCTTCTCTCCTCTGCTTCGCTGCTTCTTCTTCCTCTGTTTTTTGTTTGTTTTGTCAACAATATTCTTCCCTCTCTGCGGTGGTCTCGGGCGGTGCAGCTGGTGACGGCCAAGAGGAAGAATGGCGCGGCGGCCGGTGGGTTCAGACGGTGGTTCTCCTTCTTTCTTTGTTTCTGCGTGGCTTCCTCTGTCTGTCTCTGTTTTTGCTTCTTCTTCTGTTTCTCACGGTGCAGGGGTTGTTATCGATGACGGGGAGGGCGGTGGCAGCTGGCGGTGATGATGATGGTGGTGGTGTTGCGGCTGCTGCTTCCAATGGCGGAGAGAGAGCTGCATAGGTTGTTGCAGTTTCTCCTTTCTATGCAGATGCACAGGCTTCTCCCTTTTTTCTTCACGAGCGTTGCAACTTAACTAGCAGGGGAAGAAGATGGCAGGAGGCTGAGGAAGAATGACGGTGGCGTTGGCAATGCTGGGGACGGTGGCGGCGCTGGTGTTGCTCCTGCGGTGGACGCTGTTTCAAAGTTGAGGGAGCAGAAATGATGGCTGGTGGGGAAGGTAGTTTTCTTCTCTGTGCAGAGGCGGAAGCCTTTTTTTTTGTCGCTCTTCCCTTCTCCAAAAATGTCCACCCCTAAAAGTTGTCGTTGGTTTCCACCTCCCCCCTAAAGCTGTTCTTCCCCGCCTGTATTTATAGGCAGCCGGGGGAGAGGTTCACCATACCCTGTTCAAGTGCGGGGCATGGGTCTCCGTCTCATTTTTCTTCCATAATGCTTTCAGGGTATGGTTGTGTGGGTATGGGTCATGTGGGTTTTTTGGGCAAGTGGGTTGGAGAGAGAGAGAAGGAGAATAGCGGGAAACAAAGATTTAAAATCTTCTTCTTCCCTGCCTCTGCATGCGTAGGGAAGAAGAAGAACGTGCTAAAACGACACTGTTTCGGGTTGTTTTTTTTTTTTTAAAGAGAATGAAAACAAATTTAGGAGTGACCCAAAAATGGGTGATGACAGTTGCCCCCCTCTTTACAATGCTTACGAAGCAAAAAAACTCCTCGATGCTTTGCATAGTAAGCTTGTAAAGAAAAAAAACAAAAATGGTCTATTTTCCCGGGCGACCTGCCCACACACTCACACTTTTCAGGGGCGACCAGCCAACACACTCACACTGGTCTATTTTCAAGGGCGACCTGCCCACACACGCTCACAATGGTCTATTTTCACGGGCGACCTGCCCACACAAGCTCACACTGGTATATTTTCATGGGCGACCTGCCCACACACACTCACACTAGTCTTGGTCTATTTTCATATGCTACTTGCCTAAGCATACTCAAAGTGGTCTATTTTCAGGGGCGACCAGCCCACACACTCACACTTACCCTGGTCTATTTTCATGGGCGACCTGCCCAAGTAGAAAAAGGAAGAGTGGTCTCATTGTAATGGGTGGTCTCATTGTAATGGGTGACCTACCCTGATGAAGGAATGGTCGAATTGTAATGGGTGACCTACCCAGATAAAAACATTGAGAATTGGTCGAATTGTAATGGGTGACCTACCCAGAATTGAGAAAAAGGAAAAGTAGTCGTGTTGTAATGGGCGACCTACCCAAATGGAAGAATGACCTCATTGTAATGGGTGACCTACCCAGATAAAAAAACATGGAGAATGGTCGAGTTGTAATGGGTGACCTACCCAAAAATGGAAAAAAGGAAGAGTGGTCGTGTTGTAATGGGTGACCTACCCAGGTGGAGGAATGGTCTCATTGTAATGGGTGACCTACCCAGATAAAAAAAACATGGAGAATGGTCGAGTTGTAATGGGTGACCTACCCAGACAAATGTTGGTCTAATTGTAATAGGTGACCTACCCAAGAAAAAAGGAAAGAGTGGTCTCATTGTAATGGGTGACCTACCCAGATAAAAAAAACATGAAGAATTGGTCGTGTTGTAATGGGTGACCTACCCAGAATGGAAAAAAAAAGTGGTCGTGTTGTAATGGGTGACCTACCCAGGTGGAGGAATGATCACATTGTAATGGGTGACCTACCCAGATAAAAAAAACATGAAGAATGGTCGAGTTGTAATGGGTGACCTACCCAAAAATGGAAAGAAAGAAAGAGTGGTCGTGTTGTAATGGGTGACCTACCCAGGTGAAAGAATGGTCGAATTGTAATGGGTGACCTACCCAAGAAAAACAACATGGAGAATGGTCGAGTTGTAATGGGTGACCTATCCAAAAAAATGTTGGTCTCATTGTAATGGGTGACCTACCCAAAGAAAAGGGAAATAGTTGTCTCATTGTAATGGGTGACCTACCCAAGTGGAAGAATGGCCTCATTGTAATGGGTGACCTACCCAGATAAAAAAAAACATAGAGAAATGGTCGCGTTGTAATGGGTGACCTACCCAGAAAAATATTGGCGAGGGCTCAAAGGCGCACTCGAAAGGAGGTAGGGTTAGAAAACACACTACCCAAGAGATGGTGGCTCAAAAGCGCACTTGAAAGGAGGTAAGGTTAGAAAACACACTACCTGAGAAATGATGGCTCAACGGCGCACTCGAAATGAAGTGAGGGCACAAAGGCACACTCGAAATGAGGTAGGATTAGAAAACGCACTACCCGGGGAAGTGAGGGCTCAAAGGCGCACTCAGAAAAAGAAGGTGTGAGGGCTCAAAGGCACACTAAAAAAGAAAAAGGTAGGGTTAGAAAACGCACTACCTGAGAAGTGAGGGCTCAAAGGCGCACTCGAAATGTGGTGTAACACCGATATGTTAATGATTAAAGCAATGCATTATGATTGATATGCATGTATACTTACTTGAGAAATACAGGTCCCCATTTCTTCATGTTGTCTTTCTTTTCTTAAAAGTTTGGAGTGTTGGCAGTAAACTTTGATGGCTTTTTCTCTCTTGTTTACTCAAGTCATGTCTTGTGATCTTGACCTCTAGAAAAGGCTTGATATCATCATACTTCTTTGTCCTCCACCATTTATCTTAAGGGTTGCCAATTTTGCCCGGCATTTTCTTAGAAAAGGAATCATGAAGCCAACCCTACCAGGAGTTTTTGATTGCCCCTAGCTTGATCATGCCCCCAAGTATTCAATTCGGGTTTAGGGATGAGGTTGTTTGAAGGAAGGTTTGGTTTTTGATAAGGAGTTGTTTTCATGCAGAAATTTTGGAATTTCAAAGTTATTCCAAACACAAAAATCATTTTGACATCGATTCAAAGCAAACTTATTCTGAAGAAATTCAAGTGATTCCTATGGAGAGGTTTTCAGATGTGATGAAAATTTTTTGTTTTGCTTTTGGTGAAAAAATATGAAGTGACACTTGGTTGGTAAAAAAGGTTTAAGATTTAATTTGAGGGGTTCAAAGAACCAAGTGTTCAAAACATTCATTTTATTTGCATGAATAATGATTTGGTTCGCATGAGAAAGCACTATCTACCGATCCAGATTGCTTGCCCTTGATCAGAAAGGGCTTGATTAGGCACGTAATGTAGGCTTGGGCTATTGGTTATGAAGAAAAGAATATTTGTAGGCTCAAAAGGTGTTTAAGGGATTTTAAGACTAATGATCACTTGTGCTTGTTACCTGACCTTTTATCTTTTGAATTGTTCTTCCAAAATGGTCTATCGTGCCCTCTAGTGTTGGGCTTGGGCTCTCTCTCTTTGTTTTTGTTTTCTTCATTTGGTTGAGCATCTCATTTTTTTCTTTATTTTTTTTTATTATTATTATTTTGCTCATTTTTTTTTTGGATCCTTTGGATTTTTCTTCATGCCCCCAAGCTTTGTTTGGGCACTTTCAAATGTTGAGGTTTTTTCTTTGTCTCTCGCACCTGCCCCCCAGTGTGGGGTGTGATCCTAGTCGAGGTTATTTTCAAAAAACATTACCAAGCTCAAAAGGAGACTGCAAAGGATATATTTCAGTCTTGTGAAAAGATTATCAAAGATGACCTTTCTTCATCTCAAATGCATGCATTTAGGATCGGTAAGCCTTGCTTTCATGCGAATATGCAAAGTGATTTCTCATTATTTATTCAAATAAAACTCAGCTTTAGAGTCACTTCATGGTGTTTTTGTTTTTGTTTTTCAAGTTTTCTCTAAGTATGGTTACCTTTCTAAGGAATCACTTGAATTTCCAGAACTTGTTTGTTTAAACAAACACCAATATGATTTCTGTCTCATACCCAAAACTTTGAATTCCCAAAAAATCTTTGTGAACATGTGAGATCATGCATAGTTTTGGAAGAAAAAGGAAACACACCAAAAGATTTTTGGCGCAATGGTTTCGTGCTTAAAGGTTATGCTCAATGTGTTATTTGCATGAAACAACAACAAAATGAAGGTATGTCAAGAACACAGGAAAACATATGATCTTATTAACAAGAAAGGCTCATTTGACTGAGAAAGTCTTGTGGAATTTTGAGCCAAATTACCAACAAAAACTGGAACATGTTGAAACAAAATATCACGAAGTTTTGCAGGCATGATCGAACAGAGGTAGTTATTTTGTGACAGAATAAGAACAGGCTCCATTCTGCAAATGTGGTGCAATTCCCCTTCAGTCGGCCTTCCCACAAAAGCTTTTGCATAAATGTTGGATTGTGTTAAGGCTCTTGACCATGTTTGCCCTTAATTTCTTCGGGCTGAGTCATTGTTGGAGTTTGAACAAAGATGATAGGTCGATTGGAAAGAACATTCCCCAGAGTTATTTTTCAGTATTTTCTCGAGTAAGCTAGAGGCAAGTCACACTTGTCTTCAGAGACTCCAACTCTTCTTGAAAATGGGCGTCACAGTGAGCGCGCTCTTCATCTTCCATGTTTCTCGCTCGAAGTCAGGTGTTGTAGACTCTTTGGGGACCTATATTTCAACCTGATGCATATATGTATGTTATTTACAATGAATGGATGTATGTGTATGATGCAAATGTATGTACATGCGTATGAGGGAGTTCATACTCTAAGGATAGGTTTGGGCCATTACATGATAGGTGGCTTTCTGCCTAGTCTCAAAAGGGTCTCTTGCTATCCCAGTGATCACCCTCGTGAAGGCAATATAGGGGCTCAGTAGATAATGGGATGGCATATGGACCAATCATTACCAGTCTAAGCACTCAGCGAAGAGTTGGGGTTTACACAAACTTAAACCTTGACTAAAAGTCGTAAGGTAAGCTGCTAGTCCTCCACTTAACCTAAATCTTTTCATTATAAATTCCCTAAAAAATGTGAATGATGCATGAATCAATTTTATACAGTGCATGAACAAATATGTACGAAATTAAAGTGTATGAGCAAATAAGAACTACATATTAACAATGGCAAACAAACCAAACAATAACACAAAAATCAGACAAAACAAATGCTTAGTCCACAGGGTCCCCAGTGGAGTCGCCATTCTGTCGCACGTGTGCGGCGTCGCGACGATCGTCCTCCATACTCATTGGTTTGTATCTGGAAAATATGGGGAGACAAGGATTTCTTGTCTTTTATTAGTGGAAAAAAAATGGAATGGGAGTCGCCACCTAGTAAGGTCACTAGGAACCCTAACTGGTCTCAGAGATCGGGTACGGAGACTAGTTGCGTAAAAGGAAGGTATTAGCACCCCAAATACGCTCTACCTAAGGTAAGCTGCATTTTTTTATTTGTCTGATCAAAATCCAAGGTTTGGTCGTGTTTTCTAATTATTGGTCCTATCTATCTAAGATTCAAGAAAAGTCATCCTCAATAAGGAGGTTCTAATCTTATGGGGCAAAGTCTAACCGTTCTAATGTCTATAAAAGAAAACTACCTTTTTAATATCGGGAGTACATTTTACGTATAAATTCATAATCCCTGATATTAAGAAAACAAAATAAATTTTTTTTGGAATTTTTGAAATATTGGCCAAGCTCTCGTGACTTTAATAAACTTGTTATTAAAGCCAAAATGGATGCTAAAACATTTTTTTTTGAAGTTTTCTTTGTTGTATAAAAATATGATGTAATTTTTTCTTTGAGGGACTTGGCCGTATGCATGAAAACAAAAACATTTTTTTTTTTAGTTTTGATGAAAATCGGATATTTTAATACCAGATTTGTATTTTTACGATGTAAAAATACAAACCAATATTAAGCAAAATTTAGTAAAAAAAATATGCGGGGAAATCACAAATATACAAACCAATATTAATCAAAATTTAGTAAAAAAAATACGCGGGGAAATCACAAATTTTCTTAAAATATTTTTTTGGACCGGGCTGGACCCAGCCCACTCATTTTGGGCTGGTCCGGCCCAGTGAATAGTGGAGCACTCTCCACTGTTCACATGCAACGTGAACATTGGAGAGCGACCGAAGAAGAAGCAAGAGAAGGGAACTGACCAGGCAGCGCAGGTGGCTCACGGTAGCGCTGTCGTCGCGGTGGACGGCTGTGGTGGCAGACGGTGGTTCTTCTTCTTCTCTCCTCTGCTTCGCTGCTTCTTCTTCCTCTGTTTTTCGTTCGTTCTGTCAACAATATTCTTCCCTCTCTATGGTGGTCTCGGGCGGTGCAGCTGGTGACGGCCAAGAGGAAGAATGGCGAGGCGGCCGGTGGGTTCAGACGGTGGTTCTCCTTATTTCTTTGTTTCTGCGTGGCTTCCTCTGTCTGTCTCTGTTTTTGCTTCTTCTTCTGTTTCTCACGGTGCAGGGGTTGTTATCGATGACGGGGAGGGCGGTGGCAGCTGGCGGTGATGATGATGGTGGTGGTGTTGCGGCTGCTGCTTCCAATGGCAGAGAGAGAGCTGCATAGGTTGTTGCAGTTTCTCCTTTCTATGCAGATGCACAGGCTTCTCCCTTTTTTCTTCACGAGCGTTGCAACGAAACTAGCAGGGGAAGAAGATGGCAGGAGGCTGAGGAAGAATGACGGTGGCGTTGGCAATGCTGGGGACGGTGGCGGCGCTGGTGTTGCTCCTGCGGTGGACGCTGTTTCAAAGCTGAGGGAGCAGAAATGGTGGCTGGTGGGGAAGGTAGTTTTCTTCTCTGTGCAGAGGCGGAAGCCTCTTTTTTTTTGTCGCTCTTCCCTTCTCCAAAAATATCCACCCCTAAAAGCTGTCGTTGGTTTCCACCTCCCCCCTAAAGCTGTTCTTCCCCGCCTGTATTTATAGGCAGCCGGGGGAGAGGTTCACCATACCCTGTTCAAGTGCGGGGCATGGGTCTCCATCTCATTTTTCTTCCATAATGCTTGCAGGTTATGGTTGTGTGGGTATGGGTCATGCGGGTTTTTTGGGCAAGTGGGTTGGAGAGAGAGAGAAGGAGAATAGCGGGAAACAAAGATTTAAAATCTTCTTCTTCCCTGCCTCTGCATGCGCAGGGAAGAAGGAGAACGGTGCTAAAACGGCACTGTTTCGGGTCGTTTTCTTTCTTTCTTTTTTTCTTTTTGTTTTTGAAGAGAACGAAAACAAATTTGGGAGTGACCTAAAAATGGGTTATGACAATTATTATTATCATTAATAACTTTTTAAAAAACTACTATTATTACTATTGAAGAAAAACCAAATTGAAAAAAAATTGAAAAATATAAGAATTTAGACAGATAAATTAAATATTATTATTTATATTATAAATATTATTGTTGAGTCTGGTGTTACAACCAAACTCGAAACTCTTGGATCCGGTATTGTAATCAGACCCAATACTTTTAGTCTTATATTTTTTAATATTTCTTTATAAAAATAAAAAATTGACCCACAACATAGCGCGTGCCACTAACTAGTAAATAATATAACTTTAATACCTTAACACAAAAGAACAAATAAAAACAATTACAGAATTACAAACCACAACCCTGTGAGAGAGAAATAGAGCACCAAGAGATAAGATTTGTTAAAAGAACACTTTTTTTCTTTCTTTTTATCTTTATATTATATACTAGAGGATTTGACCAATTATGTTTATTTATTTAAAATGTTTTCGACCTAAAGTCTTTGTAGTGGGTTAGGCTACCAATTGTCTATTAGAATTTGTTTTTAAGTTAAAAGAGTTTATTTTTTTGAATGGGCTAATTAAAAAATCTTTGTGCCATAAAAGTTAGGGGTGACCATTTTCAGTTTGGTTCGGTTTTTATCAAAAAACTAACTAAACCGAAATTTAAAAAAAAAAACCGAAACCGGTTCAAACAGACCGATTTCGATTCGGTTTTTTAGGACAAAAACCGGTTCAAACCGGTTTGGCTCGATTTTGGCTCGATTTTTTCGGTTTGGCTCGGTTTTTTTCGGTTTAGGTTTGGTTCGGTTTGTTTTTTTGCTAATAAAACGGAACCGAACCGGCCGGTTTTTTTAAAATTTTAATCGGTTTTTTCGGTTATTTTTTTTCTGGTTTTCTCGGTTTAATTGGTTTTTTGATTTTTTTGCTCATCCCCAATAAAAGTTTAAAAATTAAACTAAACATGGTATTAAACTTAAATGTGTTAATGCGATTACCGTTTCTGATAAACATAAGAGTTAAAAGATGCTAACAAACATGCCTCAAATTCTAAATATTTGTACTATGTGATTTATGTTGCTTGGTTTCGAAAATTCCTATCTAATTTCGTGTGTACTTGTGTCTCATTTTACAATCTTTAAAGATATTCTTCAAAAATTTCACATTAAACTATCAATATATATATATATATAAAAGAGAGGGTTGAAAAATATATTATAGAATTAAAAGTAATCATTACTCTTGATAATACAACAATAAAATTTTAAATTTCATCTTGGGTTATGAATGGTGAATTTGAGAGGAATAAGAAAATTACAATTTCTAGCAAATAAATTGATTTAAATAACTATTTAGGTGATAGTTACTGGAAGTTTATATAATTATTAACTTTAGGGTTCGTGGGATTAGTCGAGATGCGTGCAAATTGATCCGAACACCTATATTAATAAAAAAAATTAATTTAAATGTATCTCTTTATGTGTCAGGAAGAAAAATGAATATTATTGAAACAAAATCATATTGCAAAACGAATATAAACGGGCTAAATAATGGCTTCTTGGTATGGTTTTCTTCATTGACCACCCGTTAGATGTCATGCTAAATTTCTAACCATGTCGAATTTCTAAGAAAAACGAAAATTACAAATCTAGTGGGGGGTAAAAATGTCATGTCATGTATAATAATTAGTTATTTTTAGCCCACACAAAACCCACTTAGCCCACAGCGAAAGAAATCATTCTCCTTGACTCTTGACTTAATTTAATCCTATAGCATGGGCTCAAGGTCTAAATTAATGGTAATCCTCCAGATTCTGAAGACCAAATTAGTTTGGTGCCAATCTGACCTAACCATTTATAAATTTATTTATTTTTTTAATATAGGTAGGCTTAATGCTTACTTGTTTGTTTTTTAAGTTAAAGTGGTGTTTGAGAGTGTAGTAATAATTATTTTTTAAAATATTTTTTTAAAAAAATATATTAAAATAATTTTATTTTATTTTAAAAAATATTATTTTTAACATCAGCACATTAAAATAATATAAAAATACTAAAAAAATAATTTAAATCAATGAAAAAAATAAAAAAATACTTTTAAAATAAAAAGTTATTTAATTATCTTTTCTACCAATTCAGGAAATTTACCAACTCAAAGCATAAAAAAAATTATTTATTCGTCTGTGATGATCACGTATGATTCAGGAAATCGATCCACGGAAAAAAGTTTCTTTTGGAAGAATAATATAGAAGCTTACTGAGGGGGTATTAAATTAAGGACAAATAGGAAGCTTCCACGTCATTTCCCTTGTTAAAATCATCACATCCCCGATCATCAACTACCCCTACAGTCAAAAAGTTCCCTTTATCTGTATCAGGTTTCAAGCCTCATTCTACATGATTTTTATTCCCGCGATACTTTACATATTTATTGGGTTTGCAGGATATTCAATGAATTCGAAGATTAGTTGTGGTGTGTGTAAGCTGACCCGGACACCCCGAGTTATCAAAAAAAAGTACAGCTGACGTTTCTTATTGACAAGAAACCTGTGTATTGAAAAGAAAGAAACGTGAATAAAATAACTTATCAGTTCATAAATAACCTATGGTTCATAAATAACATATGTCACTGTATATTTTTGTATTTTAAAAATAATTAAAATAATTTATTTATTTATTTTATTTTAAATTAATATTTTTTATATTTTCAAATTACTTTGATGCGCTGATATCAAAAATAATTTTTAAAAACTAAAAAACTATTATTTTAATATATTTTCAAATAAAAACTATTTTAAAAAACATCATCAACTAAATTTCCAAACATATTTTTAGATAACTCATTCAGATATGAAAGTAACTCCTATTTAACAGTTTTAAAAACGTGGTTTATGACTAAATAATATGTTAAACAAAACAGAACGTTCCTTATCAATAGAGATTACAAACAAATCAATAACAAAAATAATATGTTAAATAATATTTTTTTATTTTTTGCTTCTAACTAATATATTTTTTGTGTTTTCAGATCATTTTGATGCGCTGATATCAAAAATAATTTTTTAAAAATAAAAAAAATATTATTTTGATGCATTTACAAGTAAAAAGCACTTTGAAAAGCAACCGCAACAACACTTCTACCAAACATTTTATACATGTTTTTTGGCTACACATAAACTTCAACTATAATTTTTACCAAACATATATCTAAATCCAACTAACCACAGCTAACCATATTTTTTTAAAATTTACTTTTTTAAAATCATAACCACAAAAGTTATTTTAAAAACAAACAAATATTACTGAAAAAGAAGACTACAAGTTGTTTCTTCTTTGAACCAAGACACTGCTCTTGAGTTCAATATAAAGAAATGTTTTTCTTATTTTCTATATCCTCATTATAATCACTATTTGTATCAGCAACTAATTCTTCATTCCTTCCTTCCTGTAGAATAAATCAAAATCAATTGTGGCTTTAAATTATTTTATTATCCTCTTTGCTGCTTGCAAACGAAGTTCAACAAGGCAGTTTATGAATTTTTTTAATGAAACTCACCAAAAATATAATATTCAATTGAGTGGCAGTTAAATGCATAAGTTGATTTTACTTACTTGAAACTCAATCAAAGCTACAGATCACCCGAGTTTTAAGTCAATCCGCTGGACAAGCTGGGTTTCATGACTATATATTTTTTAATATAAATGTTCGGGTTAGTTTGCGCGCACCTCGATTAATCTTATGGACCCGGAAGTTAATGATCATGCAAGTCTTTAGTAGCTCTAATGTTTGTGGAACTCAAATTGATAACATCTAAATAATAAATTTAAAACCTGACTAGTTAAGTTATACCCCTCCGAATTTTCATGAATATTTTTATATAGGCGAGGGAGGCTTAATGTTGAAGGTAATGATGTCTTGTGCTGAACTTTGATGACCATGGTCTCATCTTTTTGGACCCGTCACGAAATCCACCCATAGAACTTGTTACGCCACCAAATGGCTTAGGTTCTAGTAGTTTTGGCTTGGATGTGCCATCACCCGTGGGGACAGTCGTTACTGCCCTTTTTAACACCGCGATCTCTTCCTCAAGAACCTGTATTTTGCGACTTACCACTGCCGCAAGATCAACATACTACCCAGCAGCCCTCTCTGCCAATGCAACAGCATACACAAATTTGTCATTCACAGACTGATTTTTGTTTTCGGCAACAGGACCCAGAACATTTTCGAGATGAGTAAGTCTCTCACGAATCGTCTCCATGCCAAATGGCATTAGATGTCAAACAGTAATTTCCCAAAGAGAACAAGCCAACGATCTGATACCACTTGTCATGGGGACAAAATTTTCACCGCAATCTTGATCCCAGCACGGTAGTCTAGTCCCGTTACTCGACTCAGCCTTTCTCCCAAGTCACTTGTGTTTGCCTAAGGTCTAAATGTTTCACACACCCAGAGGTTTTCCCTAGAAACTCTTACCAATTTCAGCAACCAAGAACACAAGCAATTGATCAAACACAGCACAAGAACAACACAAGCATTTTACGGGAATAAACGCAACCTTTTATTAATCTGTCAACAAATAAATACACAACAACAATGTGTGTGTGCTATACACAATCTGATCTGCATGTTACCCATGTTTAGGCCCTACGTAATACATCAATATACAATGGAAGTTATAAAGAAAACTGCCCTTAGACAGATCCACTAAAACTGAACAGCACATTCCAAAGACAGTCAACTGCCTCGTGACTGCCTAGAAGCAACTTCCTTGGTCTACCACCCAACAAACCAACTGCCCAAACTGATTTACCATGTTTCGAGCCCTCACGTTCAACCCAAGATACCTTAGACGGTTCATCGTCTAAGCCAAGAGTGATGAGAAGCATGAACACGCTGCTTGCACGCACCTGTTATGTTCACTGTCAAAATCTACACTGCCCACACATGTTGCACCTGCGTGCTGCCACTGCCCAGCAGTGACTTGTTGGCGCGCCCTTGCGCCTAAAGGTGTGAAAAATGGGGAGAAAACGGTCGATTCCAGTTTTGGTGGGGCATGGTTGTGTTACAGACCCCAAGCTGCATACACCTGGCACTAGGGTTGTCATGCCCTAGGCGCTAGGGCCATATAGGCGCACCTAACTGCAAACCCAAGTGAGCGGGTCTATAGCCTGTGCACCTGGGGGCGTTGCCTTTTCTATCAAAAACTGCTAGTTCTGGTTTGGTACTGGTCCTGCTTGGCAGCAGGACTCAATAGTATTGAGTGTAGCTGGTCAGCCAGATCCAAAACACTTCAAAAAGGTATTGGGTCTGGATGCCCAACCAGACCCATCGATCTTGGGTCTGGCTGTGCAGCCATGCCCAATGATATTGGGTCGAGCTCCGCAACCAGACCTAAGGATATTGGGTCTGGGATTTTTTGCTCTTTTCTCTGATTTAAATTTATTTTTCATACAATAAAGAGAAAATAAATTAATGAGCTTTTTTTTATTTTTTACAAAAATTAGGTGATGATAAGTGTGTTTTTTTTTTTT
>Ga0307516_10006045_pt1 | contig 14309 bp, 19 predicted proteins | sample 19_EM_MG_FD_203310 | JGI IMG/M metagenome (GOLD analysis project Ga0307516, IMG submission 203310) | Populus trichocarpa ectomycorrhiza microbial communities from riparian zone in the Pacific Northwest, United States - 19_EM | ecosystem: Host-associated > Plants > Roots > Unclassified | place... | reverse complement strand
TTGCACTGTTGTAGGACAAAAACAGTGGCGACGAGGGCTGTCGACTGCAAGACGACTGTTGTAAAGGCAGGAGGTCGCGCTGCCTCCTTGTGCGTTGCACAACGCGTCTTTTCCTCTGCCACTAGAGGGTGGGAAAACTCGAGGATGGTGGTGGTACGAGTTCAAGAGTGCCCGTACCGTAGAGTTCCTTGGTGGCTTCTGACCACGAGGCACCTATGACCCGCACTATGTGGTCAATCTCCTCGTCTGACAAGGGTTGATTGGGGTCGGATGACATTGAGCGTGGGGAAGTAACCGATGGGCGCCAGCTCAGTAGCCGTTGATGGGCGAGGCAGTGTGGTCGGAGGGGGGAGGTAATTGGGGTGAGATCCGGTTTGTACGGACGCGGTCTCGCCTGTGAGAAGTTGTTGTCAGGTAGGGGTTGATTGAAACGTTGTCTAGGCGCTTCGATCCTCGGCAAGTGATTCTCCGATGACGAAGTCGTCTCGGGATTGACTTGAAAGGATACGTTCATCGACTTCCTGCTTGCGCCTAGCGCGGTCAATGAGTTTAGCGGCGGGAATGGAGTATCGGCCCTCTCGGAGGGCTCCGAGTTCCGTGGGTGTTGGGGGCGTTGTGCAATCGATAATGAATCTTTGAAGATGGTGAGGGATGGTGACAGGAGGGAGGAGGAGTTCCCATGGGGGGTATATCCCTCTAGATGGGCCGTCGGCTGGGTTGTGCTCGCTGGGAACAAAGACCGCATGTGCAGAGATGAGATTGGAAGAGCGGTCGACCAGGAAGGAATGGATGCGCTTGAACACCTCGTTAACGAGTTTGTTCCGGTGTCTGCCCCCCCTCCAGCTTTCGATGACGCTGGTGTTGTCGCCGTAGACTGTGACGTGCTGTGGGCTGTTAACGCTGCTAGAGAGGGCGCGCAGAAGGAGCTCGAATCCCACTGCCTCTGCCCATGCGATGTCTCTCTTGCCATCGAGCGTTTGCCAACCTGGGACAAGTCGCCAGGCTCTCCATCGCTCGCCGACGACAATTCCAATACCGATGCTAGAGCTAGCATCTGAGAAGGCGTGGTGGTCCGCGCGAGGGGGTGGGGGAAAAATGCTGCGAATGGCTGCCCCATTTTCCATGGTGCGGTGCCACCACGTGAGTTCCTCGTGTATGGCTTTGTCCGGCCGGTGCAGCATGAAAGGTTTTTTTGCGCACACCGCTAGCATGCGTTCTAGGCCTGTAAGATAGGCCCTGCCTGCTGGGATGAGTGAGGCTGTGTGTAGAAGTTTACCGTATAGCTTCTGTACGTCTTCCAGGCGGTGCGTTGCGCGAGATTGCCATTCTTTAATCGACGCGAGGTATTTGACGACCTTCCCAGGGCTGAGCCTAACTGTCCGATCTTGGAGATCCCATACGAAACCGATGTAGGTCGTGGTTGAGCCGAATGGCTGGTCTTTTGATGTCTCCCACGGTATGCCTAGGGTGGCTGATACCCCGTCTATGTCTGCTATGTTGTATGAGAAAGTGGCGTCGTGTTTGGAGCGAGGAGAAATGTGTGACCAGTCCCGTATGGGTGCCGAGAAATCTTCATTGAATTCCTCTGTGCTGCCATCAGCTGCTGCATGGCCTTCGAACCATATGCGACCACCCCTTCGCTGTGTCCCTACTGTAGATATTTGCTGGTGCCACCTGCTGTGAGCTTCGTTGTAATCCGTGATGTGTTCGCGTTTTATCCGGAAGAATATGTGATTGTCAACCCATTTGTCGAGTGGGCCTATGCCGTGGTGTCTGAAAATTTCTGCGGCTGTGTCCGCTACATGGCCGTAGACCCCTGCTGAAGGTGACGCGCCGAAGGCTAAACACGTGTCAATGCATCCTTCTTCGTGTGAAGTGCGCACCACTGCTGCGGGCCATTGGGAATGGTGTAGGGGAATTGTGCGGTAAGCTTCCGCAACGTCTCGTGTGGCTGCTTCAGATCCCGGGGGGAGTCTCGCTGCCAAAAGATATACTGTGGAGAATTTTCCCCATGTCGTGGGGAAATTGTCGGCATTAATTGCTGAATTGATAGATGGGAAGGGGTTAGTGGAGTTCGGTATTGATGGGAAAGAAAAATTCTGTACTAGTCTGAATTTACCGGGGCGCCCTGGTTTGGGGATTAAGGAGAGTGGAGAAGACTGGAAGGGTCCTAGGGTATCATATATGAGTGGAAGGGGAAAAGGACCAATGTATCTGCCTTTAGTGATCTCTTTCTGTATGGTATCTCTGAACTCGGAGCTATACGTATCAATTGATGGTGCATTCATAGGAGTTTGTATGTGCGTGATATTAGGGAAGTCTATTCTAAAACCGAATCTGAGTCCGTCGGGTATGGTACTGAAACGATCTATGATGCCTGCGTTGCGCAATTCTGAGGTCCATGCGTCCGGGTTATATGGGGTTATTGCCCTGGCTCTTCTGTGCTCGAGGGCAGCTTTGAGCTCCGCGGGATGACGACCCGCAGCCTGAACAGAGGTGCACATGGGAGTGCTTGTCTGAGCAGCCATCTTTGCGCTGCCACCGGGAGCAGATGCGTTGACCTGTGGCTTTGCCAACGAGGGTTCTATTAACCCGCTTGGCAAACGTGTCGTATTTGAGGTCCCAGGTCTTATTGGCATTGCATTCAACAACTGGGACGCTGTGCAGTTCGCGGCTGAGGCATACCGCACATGCTGGTAAGGGTTCGTTTTCGTTGTTGATTTTGTCCCTGGTATGAAAGGACTTGGAGCGCTTGTGTGAGGACTCTGAGTGATCTGTATTCGGTGACGCTGGGCGTTTGGAGGAGCTGGGTTGGCGCTGCTGCTGTTGGGTGGTCTTTTGGGTCATATGGCTAGGGCGCTGCTGGGCTGTCATGGCCGCTAGAAGCTTTTTGTTCGCCTGAGCGAGTATCGTTCCCGTCATAGAGGACGGTTGGGGGGGGGGGTGGGCGTGTCAGCCGTGATGTTGTGCCGTGTTATGGATGCCGGTGCCACGTGCGAGGTTCGCCATGTAGTGGGTCCGGCCCCAAGGGCGTCGTGGCGTGTAGCCGGAGCAAGTGTAGTTACGCACATACATTGTATGACAGACATTTTGTGAGAAAACAACTCTGGTGTTGCGAGAGCATGATTGTTATGCGCACTCACCTCATTGGCTTGTTTGATTGCCCAGTTGTGCGCTTTGTGTGTGAGTTCTCTCCGGATTTTGCTCAGCAGTTCCTCGTTGATGTACTTGAGGTTGAAGGAATGGTCTGTCCCCAGCGTGTTGTGCCATCGCCTCCGCGCTGTGGCCTGATATACTATCAGGGCCCTTCGAGACGTCTCTTCAGAGTCGTGTCTCCATTCGTGCGCTCCGAGCGCCATCCAAAAACCTAAGTGAGATTCTAAGCATTTTTGATCCCACCCATTCTCTTTCATAGCCTGTAGCATGCGGTGCGTGGCTTCGTCGATTTGGGCCCAGGTGAGGTCTTTATCCTCGATTACCGACTGCTTGGCCCTGGCTGCTGCAACCGGAACGAATGAGTGTAGCCCATGGTCGTCTTGAGTGATAGCTAACGCTTCGTCGTCCATCGAGGGCGAGTACGCTTGCGCGTCTGCAAGACCTTTGTTCGTGAAGAAATAAAGTTCGCAGTATTCCCCTTTACGGAGTTTGCGTAGGGCGAGAGGGGATGGAAGTATGGGTGTAGACGTGGAGATTTGTGTGTCCGCGAATGGGAGGAACTTGTTGCGGTTCTTCTTTTTCTCCTCTTGTAGAGCTGTCTCTTGCTCCTCCGTTAGAAGTCTCTGTCGCTCTTCTTCTTCGTGTTGTTGCTGTTCTCTGGCTCGTTGCGCTGCTTGCACGTCTGCTTCGAGATGGGCGTCCCATTCTTGCCTGTCTAAGGCGTTCTGGGCCTGCCATATTGCTAGTAGTCGTTGCGCCGCTTCCTCGTGTGAGATGAGGAAATCGTTCACTAGTGGTTGTCTAGCTGGAAGGAAGCGTTCTAATCCGTAATCCGGCGGGGGAGCTTCATGAGGATTCTGTGCGAAGTTGGGCATATCGTCCCGGGTCGCGTTGAGAAACGAATGTGCAAAACAAGGAGAGTGGTTGCGCGAGTACTACTAGCGGTACTACGAACTGATTGCTGGTGGAGAGAGCGGAAGAGAAGGAGGAGACAACTCCGCTTCCGCTTCTCACGCATAGACTAAATCCTACGTCGCTTTCGTGCCTCAACTTACGTAGGCCGCCATCTTTGTTCCGTCCTAAATACCTAAGTCCATTGAAATTGCATTTTTCACCTTGCTGATCTGATACGTTGTACTAACGTCTCGATTTTATGCTCATTTCATGGGGCCCGCGCCCGGCATCGACTGCAACCTTACTTGTTCATTGGGCTTTGAAGGAAAGGGAAAAAAGGATCACTATAGTACAGAACTGATGGTAAGTATGTACTCGATACTGGTAATTATGCATAACTAAACACGAGCTCTCATAGTCTCCGAACTCCGCACTATCGTAGGAACACCATCTTTAAAATGCCTTTTCCATGAGTACGACCATTCCATAGGCTGCCGCTGCCGCCGCACCACCCACCATTAACATACTCAGTGCACCCCACAGGTATCCTACTAGGCCATTTGCAGCACCAGTTACCCGGGCTTTAACCCCGCCAAACGCTAGTAAGACGACGCCGGTAAGGATACAAGAATAAAGGAGAGCGACATTCGCTCTACTAATGAAGATATATGGGAATAAGGGGATCACCCCACCGACTAGATACCCAATGCCTATTGTCATGGCAGAAATATATAGCCGTTTCATTGGTACTTCCTCTAATCGCAGGTAGGTGTTATGAAGTGAGAGGAAGAAACAGAGTCACCGCATACCTAGACCCTGACCAAATTTGAGAAGAAACGGGGTCAGTCCGACGTCTTTCCTTTTCCCAGTTGTTTGTTTCTCTCCATCTCCTATGGATGTGGTTGTGCCAGTACTTGCATTATCTGTTGCGTCGCGTTCGATGTTCCACAAACACTTCGCAACTGCCCGCGCAGCTTGTTCATCCACACCAACGGGCCCCAGGATAGCAAATACCTCCTTCTCCATTTCCCCAACGCAAGTTCCAAGTATTCTTGACGATTTTTGACGTCTGAGGAAGCGGTAATGGTCTCTTTCAGCTTGCGAAGCAAGGAAGCCACCAATGCCCATTGAAATGGCACCAGCCATGAGTTCTGCTATGCCACCCATAACAACAAGTCGGGATGTCCCGAGAGAAGAGAGGCCTGCAGTGAGTGCGAAAGGGACGGTAAGGCCGTCCGACAGACCAATTACACTAGTGGGAAGGTAAATGGGGCCGGTAGGAAACATCGAAGACTCACATGTCACGAACAATGTCTGGATCGATGAGGGTTCGATCATCATCGTACTTGAGGTCACGGCGAGATGTGTTACAGTTGGTTTGGAAAGTGAGGGACGTTGGTCCAGGAATAGGTTCTAGAGACCATGTTAATGGAATTAGAGGGGTTGTTCAGGCTGCTGTTGAGATAATAGGAATGGAGGACGCGCCATGTACTTCTGAGCACATCACTACAGGGACTAGGAAGAGAAAAAGCCTGGGTGAGAAAAAGTAGTTTGAATGTTGCCAATCTGAAGATTGTATATGGTATATAATTTGCTACACCCCGGGCCCCCTGCCGTGCATGGGAATTCTTTAAATGGTGGAAGAACCGTGACCAAGTCAATGGCTCTGTGGAAGACCGCAAATGCGGTATTAAGTTCGATAAAGTACGTGGCAAAGGACGCCACATACATCACGGGTATTCCAATCTCCAACACTCCACTCCGTCCAGCGCAATCCAAGTGGCACCTTTCTAGTGACAAGTCCTAATACCAGGTATCAGTGAGGATTTACGATCACCTACTGAGCTTTATGCGCTAACCGACATATCTTTGTTCCTCAATCGCATATTAAAGGGAGGTGGATTATCGCAAACAACGTAGCCCTGTTTCTGGGTGGTTCTGGAGTCATGCCACGATGAAATCTGCATAGCATTGCAGATTGGCAGACGAAAGTCAGCCTTATAAATTCTCTATAGGTATTTCTTTAGTGTATACAAAACAACCTGCCTCTGAGCGCGCACCTTCCCCTTTAAATATCGCCCGGAACCATTTGGTGCAATTGAGTGGAGAGGAAAAAGAATTAATGGAGTGGGCAAAAATTGACGTAGAGGGGCTCATTTTGACTCCGCCCATTCAGTTACCTTGACTAGTCTGATCCTCTTTCACCTACATCACACGAGTGCGGGCCTAGATTAGTCCATTCCGAGGCACTAATGTTAGATGAGTAAATAGGACGAACAACAATTTGAAAGACATAGGGGCAATAAAAAGTCCGGGAAACGTATTACCCCACTCAAAATCTTTTTTGATCTCCACCTTGAAAGTTTGGCTAGCCGTGGAGATAAATGTCCTGTGCGAAGATCTCACTTTGCACAGGATACGTCACCGACATAAGCCCGTTAGCAAACCAACAATGCTGAAGATGTAGCACGATCAACTCTCAAGGATAACGATTGTCATGACTAACATGCACCTAGGACATACCAATCATGTTCGGCGAGCAGAAATGTTCTCTTTCAATTCCGTGGGATTGCAAGTACGCAAGGAAGATGATGACAAATAGATAAGTAGTGGGAGTATTAGAACTTCTCGAAGCTTACGCGGCGCTATTTTCTATAGCGAACCACACTATGACTCCAAGACAAGGTTTACATGACCTGCTGGCCCAATGGTAGAATTAGCTCCACAAACACAAGAATGCGTTGACCATCATCGTCTCTTTTGGCTTGTTTAACAAAGTGCGTCACCTTTTTTTCGACGTCCGCGATCGGCAATACCTCCATCTCCGTTAACTCCATTCTTTCTGTTCTATGTATGTAGTCTCACGTTCTTCGCATGTACATAGGTGTTTGTACCGTCACGATTCTTAGTATATCCTAATTGCCTTTAGCCGCCAAAGTTATCCTTGGTCGCTACTGTACAGCATAATAAACTGCACTTCTAATGTGCCTGTTGCCCTCGACGCGCTGACGGCCTTTTTCTAGTTGCGCATCATGGGCAGCTCTGGTATGAATGATTGCAAATGCATGAAGATCATCGGGTCTGCCGAAACAAAGATAAATTGTCTGTAGAGTAGCAGGGAATCGAAGGATGTCATGCCGAAGGTTGCTCGTGCATCCGCACGGTAGCAAATAGGACATGGAATACTAAATATCTAATGCATGTGAAGGAGAGGTGTCTCCTCCTTGCGAGAAGTTGATCTCTCTTTCTCAGTTTTCACCGACTAGTAGTCTAGTATCAAGAGAAATAAACAAAATCCTCAGACTTCCTGTGTGCAACGTCCGCCGTCGATGTTCATACTATATGCCTCAATGTGACGTATCCGAATACCGCGCAACGGGTCGTTACAGGTTACACCTCGTTACACTTCTCGACAAGATGCAAGGACATTCAACTGGACCTGGGACCGCTACTACCGAGGTACCCCCGGTAGAGTACGAACCTGCTAGCATGCCCTCCGCAAATCCTACCCAATCCTTCTGGATTCATTCTTCTCCTGATGCCAATCCCCTGGCGCGCGAAGGAAGCGAGGGCCCCTTGATCACTGACGCTGATATCTGCATTATCGGCTCAGGAATCACTGGTGTCGGTGTCGCGTACCACCTTTCCGAAGCATCCGAAACTCTGATCACCTCGGATAAGCCCTCGCTGCGCGTGCTCATCCTCGAGGCGAGGGAATTTTGTTAGTGAACCAGATCGGCCTTAGTACTTCATTTCGTCAATTTACACATTGGCACAGGTGGAGGAGCAACTGGTGGGTAAGTTGCTATCAGTGTTCACTCTCTGGTCAGTATTTTTAGGCCGAAACGGTGGTCACCTCACACCCGCATGCTTCTTTAAATTTTCTGGGCGAGAAGAGAAATATGGCATCGACGAAGCCATTCGTTCTTCTGCTGTGGAAGCGTACACGGCGTCGTCGCTTGTTGATATCATTGAAAGGCATGGTTGGTCGGAGGAAGTAGACCTGGTTAACGGTGGCAATGTCAGCTTGCTCTTCACACAGGACGAGACGGAGACGATCGAAAGAGATTTCGAGCGTGCAAAGTCTGCAGGCTTGAACTTAGAGGGCGTACAATGGCTTACTGCGGAGGAGGTAAACAGGGTGAGAATTCCTTGTTAAAGCGTTTATCTTCTATTGATGGCTTCCTAACAGACCTTTGGAACTTCATATCCCGCAGTTACAAGACCTGGCTGGAACCTGTGGCCGGTCAAACTAGTCACGAAGCTATACGAACGTGCCACTCAGCGGGTGGGCGCGCGCTTCGATTTGAAGTTACATACCTACACCCCAGTAACCTCCGTGGAAAAAATAGTTCAGACAACCTCGGGGTCCGATCGAGCATTCGTGCTATCGACTCACAGAGGGTCTATTTCGTGTTCGCGCGTGGTGCATGCAACAAACGGATATGCTTCTCATCTACTGCCCATGCTTACTGGTCCAGATGGAATCATACCTTGTCGAGGACAAATCATTGCTACCAGAGCCTCTGTGGGCCCAAAGATGATTGGGAAAAATAGCTGGAGAGGATACCAGGTGAAGCCTCATGCCAACGTCTTCCAGTTGACTACTGATACTCAAAATTGAGGGAGACGAATACTGGTTCCCGCGGCCCTTAGAACCCAGGCAAAATAATCCATTGGTCATCCTAGGATGGGGTCCAGAGCGGTATATTGACGACGACTCGAGCATCAATCCCGCAGTGACAAAGCATCTGAGGGAGCTACTTCCCGCTTTGTTCCAAGGTAAATACGAGCGGGGGAACGAAGCTGAAATGGAATGGGTACGTTGTAACTTGTCCTTTTTACATTTGGACTTGGCACTTATTCATCATTGTTCTGTTAAGACTGGTATCACAGGAGTCACTGCGATGAAAGACCCTTTCGTGCGTCAGTTTCATCGTATATCCCGACAGATCCATATAGCTTCCGAACTGTCAGGTTGGACCGATACTTGATTTCTCGACTGCCGATGATGCAGCTTACAAGGGACAATATATCGCTGCTGGGTATAGCGGGCACGGAATGCCTCGTTCCTTCGCATGGTAAGTTGTTGAATCACTCAGTTTTCGCGATGTTAGATGTCTGTGAATAGTGCGGAGGTCGTTGCACAGATGATAATTGCGGAGCTGTCTGGTAGCGAATGGAGCTGTCCGACGTGGTTCCCGAAGCGTTATTTGACGTGGAATCGAATAGCGCACCGAAACTAAATGGCCCTGTATTCTAACAAATGTATAAATACGTTCCAGGAGTCCTGTGGTATGGTCTTGGTCTGTTAGTTCACCACATGACATCTGTATGTGAACGCAATGCTTTCCCAACGTAAGGTCCTCCAACTCGTATCTTTGCAGATACCCTCAGACTTGTGCTTTGCCAACCAATTCCGTGAGGTCTGAGCCTAAATTCACATTTGGGCGCGCGGCTTCAAATCCGCACCCTCATCGACAAGGATTGCGCCCCATGATGTCATGCATGATGATGGCAGAACAGGTGCTCCACCTGAAATCTGTATTTATGGTAAGCTTCTGCAGCAGGTCACCGATCTAGCCGTCGAACTTCGGTCATGGCCCACATCATCCACCTGCCAGCTGAGCTCCTCTTCCACATCTCCAAGTTTCTCGATATACCAGCCATTCTCCAATTGCAACGGGTACATGGTGTCTTTTAGCTCCTGCAGAAAGGGACGAGACTGACACTTGCCATTTTTCTTCCCCCCGGATCCGAACTGGCATCCCACCATTAGACATGCAAACTTCTCCTCGACTTCGGTAGAGACCGAAGTGTCTGGCTAGGCATATTCGATACCATGCAGAGATCTCAGCCTCTCCCGTGCATTCGATGCGACTTCGAAAACATGGAGCCGCTCGAAATGCAACGCACTTTGGTTGCCGCGTTCAACATACAACGTACTTTCCTTCTCCCGAGAGAATCAGCGCGTTCTCTGCTTCCCGATCACAATGGCTGGACCTGTGTAACATCGTCAGACTCACCGAAGCTTTCTACCATTTCACTTGTATTGGATGAATATACCTTGCTTGGGTATACCGATGGTACGGTCAGCCTTTGGGCCAGGACGTCAGACTCGCAGGAGACCAAACCATGGTTCCTCTATGCTTGCTTCTTACTTCCCCAGAATTGGATCTTGTACGACCATTGTCTGTCGGCGGACAAGTCTGTTCTCTACGTCGCAGCTTGTCGCACATCGGGGCTCAGGTGTGTCTCTGCCCCGCGTTGAATGGTACATAGTGTTTTACTTATCCGCGACAGGGCTCAGATATACACGGTTCCACTCGGCATGAAACAAGCTTCCACTGCTTTCCCGCTGCCCTTTGAAGGCATCACAGAGTCGGACTTGGGCATGCAGTACATGCTCAGGTGCATTCACCCAGAGTCGAGCCTTCTTTTGATGTACGAATTCGCATCATCCATCGTTGTTCTCAACTGGAAGACCGGACAGCAAGGCATTGTGCCCATTTCTTGGGATGACCCTGAAGAAGCGGTGAGTTGCTGGACAAAACTTGGCCACTAGCCTCACCCCGAGTTTTTCAAGTGGATCGTAGCTTTACAGCTATGTGGTCCCTTCATCTTATCTTTCGCCCCTCGCTCCATCGAAGCTTACCCCCTCCCTTGCATCAGCCACTCGCTACGATCAACCCACCATTTACCAGTTTTACGACACAGATTCGCAGGCCCAGTCCAACATCAAGTTACTCTGTCCGACGTGCATCAAAGCTGCCGAAGCTCCGAAGAAACCCACGCAGTATATGTGCTCGCCCATGGTTTGCATGGTATCACGTATTACAAAGTGACGATTACACTACTGAATGACGCTCCCCCATGCTTGAGTGTCGATCTAATTGGGAAATACAGGATCACTGGTCTAGGTGTACCCTTTGGTCGACACGAAGACTCTGCAGACGCCTCTTCGGAATCATGGACGTCGGCTAGTATAAGAACGGGGTTCGTTTCTCATCTGAGCTTAGGATCGGCGGGGATGCGTGGCGCCTGGGTTGAATGGGACAGAGGAAGTATGTCTCGGAGAGTGGTAGCATTTACTCTCAACCCCATTGTGGAGAGGTCCTTGGATGAGGAGTTCAAGACCTACGACACAACCTCGGGATCACCTCGGTTAAGCACACCACACCTCGAAGGAAAATGTATCTGGGAATACGATGCACAAAGTGAGTCACAGTCCCTTTGATAATTCGATCGTATGATGAAACGAGACAGCAGATGGAGATGATATGCCGTTGTGTGCAGTTTCTGAATCGACTGGTCGAATCGCGATTGGCAGTGGCTCCGGGAATGTCCAGCTCTTGGAGTGCATCACATGAAAATGTGTAGATATATCATTGATACCTTTAAGCTTAGGAATTATTGTAATGAGTGACAGGTGGAGGTTTCAAAAAATGAGTGATACAACGATAGCAAATGCAGATTCAAACGTTCATCGTTCGTAGCATGTCGGCAAACGCATCCATCTCAGCCTTCTCCTTAGCCTTTTTCCGCTCCCGGAGCTACATAGCATAGATGACAGCACTACGCATCAGCACCCATCCTCGCACACTACACCATTGCGACGCACCTTGGGCTTACTGTTCGAGGCGGGTGAGCGTGAATCATCATGACCGAGTGTGCCACGATCTCCGAGTCCGACTCCAAGCTGAGGCCTCCTCGAAAAATCCTCCCATGTCCTCGTATACCTACGCAAGACAGCATCTACATCGACTCTCATACCACCACCACCGCCATCATAAGGGAGCTTCACCCATGCTTTATTTTTCTTTACCTTGCCGCCGAATATCGCCTTTAGAACCTCTACCGCGCTGTACGCGAACCATGCGCTCGGTTGGTCGGCACCACCAGTAATACCTCTAACGATTGGGCCAGTGGGGCCACTAGTAGTAGTAGAGCCACCACCTGGTCCGTGCGTGTTCAACGTCACAAGCAGCGCAGCAAAATGCGCCACGCTCGGCGCTTCAGACGGTTTAGGGAAGCTCAGCGTGAGCAACTCGACATAGGAGGGAGCGATGTGCCGGGTAAGACAGTCTGTGGTACCGTCGTGCGATACGCTGACTCTGTCGTGCGCTGTCATGTATGGTGGACCACCATCCGGGGCGCCAGACGAGTGTGGAGTCGCTGAGAGCCTTTCCGCACGTAGGATGGCATCCTTACCAGAGGGATGATTATGATTATTATGATGTCGTACGTGCACAAGCAGAAATTCGTGTCCATCATGTCCAACGAGGTCCGCCGCCGAACTGGAACTCTGGCCCCTTGTCGCCTTACAATGCGATATCTTTCGAATGCGATACCCGCTGCTGCTGCCACTCTCGCTGGCATTCAAGACCTGGATCGCACCGGCCCATACATGAATACTAGGAGCGGTGTACTCTTGGAGTGGGAACAGTGCGGCGGGCGGCAAACGATGAGTGCCAAGATGACAGTCATGATTCGAAGAGGCTTTTTTGGATCGGAAGCACGAGAAAATAATGGACATGATGATGATTCGGAGGTGCCAGCAGCCTGCGTGAACTTGGAATCTCGAGTACTATGCACATAAGTAGGTCCATCAAGTGGGAAAAGAGTGTGCAAGTTGAACGAGCCCACTGATTAATGGCATGCCATCGGATGCTGATGCGGCTCTGCTCACCATTTGATCATCATAACCCCTTGATCAACTGCGCTCTCCAATTTACACGTAAAGTACTGCTATATGCAAGCAATAGGCCTTGGACCTGTAGCACGCGCTCACGAATTCTAGCCAGGCCGGAGAGAGTACTATCAAGCCTACGTATCGTTGGTGATATACAAAAGAAATTGCAGTATTTCCATACCCGATTCAATGTCACGTCCTGCCAGGGAAAATGTCATATAAATGACGACGTACGCGCGATCCGTGTCAGAGTACAGTTTGTAATAGAGGAGAGAACCATGGGCGTCAAAAAGGAATACAGGCGGCAGACCAAGAGAAGGGGGTCATGAAGAATCACGATACACGACTACTATACTATCTCTTGTCAGGAGCCTCACGAGAATCCGATGTGACCAACGGAATCCCCTTTGAGCAGTCCTTGTCTTCGCTCTGTTTGTCGCCCTTCTTGTCGTTCTCGTTCTGTTTCCTGTCCTCCACCTCCACCCCCGAGCGCTTCGAGTCCTCCGAGTTCTTCGACGAACTCTCCGTGTGCGTATGCAACGATCCCGCTTCCGCAAATGACCCAGAGCTCTGCATGGTTAGGGTAACACCGAGAATATTCAATGAGATGGCTTCGATGGGGCCGCTGAAATCGACAACGTCGGGCCGCGAGTGCGAATGCGAAAGGGAGTCGGTGATTAGCTCCGACCTGTGCGATGATGATGATATTGATGAAGAAGCGGACCATGTCGAGGTCTCTCCTATTTCAACTAACGTCAAGGTGTTCGGATCGCCCCTTTTGAATTTCTCAATTTGTTCTTGGACGACTTTCGCGTGATTGACGGTTATCCTGCCGAACTGAGTTTGATGGATGATCGTTTAGTATGCTCTTCGTATTAGTGGGGGAGGAGAAATGAACGACTGACCGATATCCACAGGACACAAAAAAGCCAGCTGTGTTCGAATCAGCGCGTGGATACGAGAATGGGAAGGGAGATGTACTGATATAGTATATTTCCATTCAGCGATAGCTCTATGGCACCCATGTTGGCAAGCATCATGACAAGTGTCAAAACTATGTGTAGACCTGTTGTCAGCCCTTCCACAGACTCCAACGCACGGATAAGAGACGAACCAAGTAGGGAGACTATGGACAACGCAGAGTCACGAAGGACCACACGTAGAACAGCACGGATTGCCTCGTATGTCATGATTTCTGTCGGCTTGGGAACGGGTAGCTTGAGGTACCTCCATGAGATCATGAAAAGAATGGCTAGGTTGGTTGTCATAGTTGTCGCGCTGTAAATCGACTCAGTATATACAGTACTGCTGCCAACGCGAACGAAACGCTCACCCAAAGTACGCGCTGGCAGCATGGGGCCTGATGACATAGCAAGTAGATGAATATGACATGTTGGGTAGTGCTAAGCGAGCACTGATGACCATGGAAAGCAGCTGGGCGATTCCGAGGATGATCAAAAGAGCCAGTATCCAGTGGTTCTTGTGGAATAGTGCATATACTGGATATTTTTCAGTGGGGGGGGGGGGGGGGGGGATGACGAGAGGGGATGAGGCTTACACCTGTGCA
>Ga0307516_10006044_pt1 | contig 14310 bp, 15 predicted proteins | sample 19_EM_MG_FD_203310 | JGI IMG/M metagenome (GOLD analysis project Ga0307516, IMG submission 203310) | Populus trichocarpa ectomycorrhiza microbial communities from riparian zone in the Pacific Northwest, United States - 19_EM | ecosystem: Host-associated > Plants > Roots > Unclassified | place... | reverse complement strand
ATCTCTTTACGTCGGTTGGATGCTGCTCCATCTCTCCGAATCTCACCAGTGCGCTGGTGTTCGACTTTTGTGGTTTTGGGTGGGGGTGAATGGTGTACAATAATGGGCTTCGTGGTTGGCGACTGGCCACGGTCATCTGGCCTGCCGTGCAGACGGTGGAGCCCGGCCTCGTTGGTATGGGAGGCACTACTGGTACCACTATGATATCATGAGCCACAACGGATGAAAGGCTGCCCCAGCGACTCCCGCGTTGTTGCCCACTCTCCAGCCCAGCGTCGACGGACTTCTGTCTGGGGTATTTTTGGCCGAGTGAAGCGTCGTGATGCGCAGCGGAACGGCCGCAACTCCGCGCCTAGAAATGGAAGAACGTGGCTTGGACTTTGTCCGTTGCGGCCCGTCCCATCAGCTGGGAATCGGGTGTCATGGCAACGCCCGCCCCACGACCTTGCCTCGGTTCGAGTTAAGGATTGTTTCCCCCCCTCGAGATGGAGATGTCCGCCACTCTAAGCACACAACGTTAGCCTTGGACGAGAATCGTCATCGACGTTCTGTCAAACCAAACCGGCTTCTTACCCCGCATGGCGGTGGAAATGACCGGGAACTTTGCTCAGGCACCGTTACGTCACTTACGTGCCGTACGCGGTGGGAGAAGGATCGCTCTCCCATGTCAAACCGCGGATCAGGGCCACTTACAGGAAGGTTGGACCCTGGATCCTTCGCACAAGCGGCGAGGGATTGCCCCACGACTTCATATGCAAACCGTTGGTTTCACGTTCGTCGCTCCTTGGCCTCATTGTTCACTCGTTTACAAACCCAGCACCCTCTCCCCCATCGAACTCTGAGGTCTTTCCTCCCACCTCAGAACCCTTTCCCCCCACGTTAGAGCCTGCAACGCCCCACAGAGACTCCTCCCCCTTCGCCCACGTCTGAACCATGTCCGACTCTCAGGAGCCGCCCTGGTCCAATAACCCCAATGCCCCAAAGATCCCATATTCTTTGTACTTAGAGGAGAAGGCCGATTTCGCTGGGATGCTCATCGCGTCGATTCTCTACGGTACGTAACATAAGACGCCCCCACGTACACGTCGATATAACCGCGCCCACCTTATTTGTTCGGTTCATAATAGGGACCCTCACCGTGTTGTTCTTCCAGTGTATCGCCGCGCTGTTCAACCCCGTCAATCAAAGAGGTGTGGGTGTCAAGTGGGGGCTCGTATCCTACACCGTGACCATGTTCTCAATTGCGACCGTGCTCACCGGGATGGCCCTAAACCTCGAATCCATCTCGCACATCGACAACCGCGAATATCCCGGCGTCAAGGGCAAGTTTTTTCCCGGACCGATTGGATACCAATTGTCCATTTGGTCCGGGGTGCTCGTCCTTCCCCCCAGACTCATGTTCCTCTCGAGCAACTGGCTAGCCGATGGCCTTTTGGTTGGTTCATTGTTTGATGCTGCGCCCACTCACATAGGTGTCTGACACCGGTTTCTCCTTCAGCTCTATCGTTGCTACATCATCTACGCCAAGAACCCCTGGGTCGTTGCCTTCCCCTGCCTCATGTTACTGGGCTCCGTGAGTATGTATTTATACAACTGGCAGCGGTGTCCTGGGCTAATGTCATACACATAGCGACAGGTCTCATGATCATCGTTCCCAGGGTCGCCTTCAACCTCAGTATTCCATGCGTTGCGATTTCGGTTTCATTGAACGTTCTCCTTACCCTGATGATCGTCATTCGGCTCGCCTTGCATGGTAGGAACATTCGCGCCGCCTCGGGGTCTCCAGCTGGAATCGGCGGATTATACAGGGCAATTGCCACCATGCTCGTCGAGTCTTCCGCGCTCTACGCTGTGAACACCCTAGTGTTGATCGGGCTGTGGGCTGCCGACAGCGGTGTTGGGGATACCTTCTTGCCCATCGTTGCTGAGACCCAGGTTTGTGCTTCCCCGCGACCGTGATCTTTTGGCAGGTTGTTTAACGCGACCATGGGTCGAGTAGGTCATCGCTCCACTGCTCATCATCAAACGAGTCGCCAACAAGAGTGCGTTGACGGGCGAGACCATCGCCACCGGGCATATTGGTTCGTTCCACGCTAGGCCCCGAGGGGAGTTGACGGTTGGCGGTGCTCTCTCTGGTGAGTATACCGTGGGTTCCGAGGGTTGTCATGATGGAAGGGACTCTGGTGAGCTTGGGGTCGGGGTTGAGGCTGTGCTCGATCTCCGCCGGGACAGTAAAATTGAAGGGTCTTCGGGATCTGACGCTTTCTGAACCTACTTTGTTTCCTGCCTTGGCTACTAGGTTTTTCTTCTCCGGACCTGCCGTTACGCCCCCCAGTCGCTTTTTAGTTTTATTGGGTTTTCAGCTCATCCTCTATCTCTAGGCTCTCCTGTATCTATACCCTGTGTAACATATTGCAGGTCGCGAAACGGTTGACGCTTGAAACACGCCGTGTCGAAAATCAGTCGCGTGAAAACCTTGATCGGGGTTTTCTCTCAACAACGGCCCTAGCACTCCCCTCTGCGCACCCCGTCTTCGTCGCAGCGCGTCTCGTGAGGTGGGTAGTAGAGAAACGTGCCTGGGTGCTGGAATGTGAGGCCGCGGGCCTGACGCGATCGGTTACGGCGGCTTCGGCCGTCGTATCGGTCAACGTCAACGTCGAGGGGTTTCGCTGGCCTCGCAGATCGTCGAGACAAGAGAAAGAGTATCGAACTCCGTTGGGAGTAGCCCTAGAGTATCTAGTACAAGAGCAGTCCTTATATACTAATACTCGTAGTCCATGATATCATAACTAAAAGTCCGAATAAAACATATGTTGGAGAAACATACCGGAGTCGGGTCTGGGCCATCACCGGGTCGGGGTGATGGGCCGGGCCGGAGCTTACATGGAAGATGGGTAATGCGCACAGCTCTTAAGAGTTTGCCGGCATGACCGTGTGTCTTCAGAGTGGGGCGGTGGCACCATGGTAAAGTAATACACGTCGACATCAGTCGGTACTCACATCTATGTATTACCACTTCACAAATCTTCCCATATCTCGTCCACAAGGAACGTCCTAAATCGCGTCGCGATCAGCGACACCGAGTTATTTTCCATAAATGCAAGGGGTTAAACGCGCCTTTGAATCGTTATGTTCGGGAACATCCCCGACTTCTCCCTCGCATGGCTGAACCAACCAGGCATATACCTAGGACCTGTAGACTTGGGTCAATACCAGTGAAGATTTGGGCACAGTACGCCACAAGCACGAGTTTAATAACAAGTGAATCGCGTCCGATACCTCCTTCTTTGAAGAACCCCCCCTATTCGTATCTATACCGTGGGTGTAATTTATTGGGTCTTAAAACAATAGGCACGGAAACTGCGCCGTGTCAAAAAATAGCTACATTCACCAAGCGTGGACCTTACCTGGGTTCTCTCACGGTACCGGCGCAGTGCCGCCATTGCGGTGTGCAAGACAGTGTCGATTTTGAGCCAGAAGGATAAGTCACCAAATTTTGGATTCACCTGGTGGGGACCCGCCACCTGGATGACCGATTCAGGTGGTTTCATACGGAATGCGCACTACGGTGGAAGGGTCGTCTTTGGTACCCGGCCGGCCACGGTTTGCGCCCGAGAGTTTTGAGGGTGAAATGGAGCCGATCACCAGGCTAAGATCTTCGGATCTCCCTCGCCGTTGTGATTAGAAACATACCGGCTACGGGGTAGCGACACCACTCACCCGCGTTAAGAAAGCAGTCGGAACGCTGTGGACTCCTATGGCTCCCTCCACAGTAGGATCTGCAACACATCACAACGTTGATGAGGCCCAATAGAGGGTTTATTTGTTGCGACAGAGTGATCCCGAACGCGTGCAATTGATTGGGATTCGATCACGAAAACAATGGATGCAATTGCTCGTAAGGTGCGGTGATGATGTGCACAAAGAAAGTGGCGAACACAAAACCCGGGGATGTAAATAAGGCGACTCACACCGAGTGGCCCGTTCCTTGTCGATCATGAGGTCCGCCATCCGTTGAAGTGATCACCGTTTGAGGAGGACTGATGGTTTTCAAAGGGCGGGGCAGGGGTCAAGGAGGAGGCAGACGAGAGTGGCCCAGGGGTCTTGCCGATGGGGCCAAGGAGAAAACGTGTTGCGTGACATTGAGCTACGGAATGAGGAGCTAGTCCGCGCAGACCCAACGCGACACACAAAGTAATAGGTTGAAACACACGCATCGGGCGTTCGGACAAGCCTTCGGTGTTGTCAGCACTCAAGGTGGTGGTCGCTCGGGAGAAGGCGCAGGAGACCGCAACACGATGCGAAAGAACAAAGACCCCAGGTTGGGCCACTAAGAAGTGATGGCTGCTGGACGCGAGCGCGAAGCGGTGTGAGGTGCCTGCCCTGTTTTGGGAGGGTGGAACGAATAGGACAGGTCCCCTTGGCCAGGTTTCTTGTTTTCCATTCCGTTCAAACGCCTCGAATCTGGTCCGAGATGTCGGAGTATCTCGGCAATTCCCGGCTTCTCAGCCTAGAAACTCCAATTGCCGCTGGAATGTATCCTGATCGTCCATTGTATCCCGTCCCGTTTCCCATCAACAGGAACCCTCCGGGAGACCCTTCCCCTCCCACTCGATGCCCGGGTCGAGGGGATGGGAGTTTGTGCATTGGATTTGCCTCAGCTCAATTTCTGCCAGCATGGTAGACCACACCTGTTCGGTCTTCTCTATTCAGAATTTGGAGCGATCACCACAGCTCCCTGTGTGTCTGATCCACCACTTCAACAGAAGCTCGCACTGTTGGTTTATATTCGTGGTCCATCACCGTTCAATTGGCATTCCCAGAGGTTTTATAACCCATCTTCTCTCCAATAGGGCTCGAGGTCTTTACTTTACTTTGGGATCCCCTCCTCCCCACGTTCTATCTTGCGCCCCGCCAACATCCCTCCTCCCCTGTACATATCTGGTCCATGTATGACACTCAGCAAAAGCCGTGGTCCAATAATCCTAATGCCCCAAAGATCACATATGATCTGTACTTCGCGGAGAAGGCCTATTTCGCCGGAATTCTCATAAGCTCGGTTCTTTACGGTATGTCCAAGACACTCCCACTTACGCGTCCGTTTATTCGTGCTCAAGTCGTTTGATCTAGGGATCCTCACTGTGCTGTTCTTCCAATGTATGGCCGCGCTATTCAACCCCGTCAACCCCAGAAGGGAGGGTATCAGGTGGGGGCTCGTAACTTACACCGTGGCCATGTTCTCGTTCGTGACGGTACTCGCCGGGATGGGCCTGCACATCATGTCCATCTGTTACATCGATAACCGCGAATTCCCTGGTATCGGGGGAAATTCCCTCCCTGGACCGATTGGATACCAGTACTTCATTCGCCAAACGGCGCTCAGTATTACCCCCAGCCTCATGTTCTTCTTGAACAACTGGCTAGCGGATTGCCTCTTGGTTGGTTCTTCACTTGGCGTTGCATCCAACCGCCCAGGTGACTAACACCTACTCTCCGTCCAGCTCTATCGTTGCTACGTAATCTACTCCATGAAACTTTGGGTCATCATTTTCCCCTGTCTCATGTACCTCGCCTCTGTGGGTGCGTGTTCGAGCTCTCCGCAAATCGGCGGCGACCTGTGAGCTGACTTCATTAATATAGCGATGGGCGTTTTGGCGCTTATCCGCCGGTCCGTGCAAATGGACAGCAGCATCCGGAAGTCTCTCTCCTTCGACTTTAGTGTTCCGTACTACTCGATCTCTCTTTCGCTCAACGTCCTCCTCACCCTAATGATCGTCCTCCGGCTCGTCCTGCACGGTAGGAACATTGGCGCTGCCATGGGGTCTCCATGGGGATTCGGTGGGTTGTACAAAACCATCATCGCCATGCTCATTGAATCTTCCGCGCTTTACGCTGTGAGCTCGGTGTTGGTCGTCGCACAGAGGAACTCCGGGATTGCGAATACTTTCTTGCCCATTCTCTGTCAGACTCAGGTCAGTGCTTTCCCGCAACCGCAGTCTTCGGGCGGGTTGACTAATCCAACGGATTGGACAGGTCATCGCTTCACTGCTCATCATCAAACGGGTTGCAAAACAGAGCGGGTTGACGGGCAACACTGTCGTCACTGGACCCGTCGGCTCGTTCGGCCTTAGGACCCGAGGGAGGCGGGCGTATGTTGGTGGTGACACCCTTCCTGGTGTGTACCACCCGCGTTCGGCGAAGAACTCTTGCGAGCTCGAGATTAGGGTTGAAACTACGGTCGATCTGCATCAGGATAGTAAGGTCTAAGGGCCGTCAAAATCTGACGCTTTCTGCGGTTACTATCCCCTACCCTGGGCGGGCCTCTCCCACCCTCTTCGTACCCACCACCACTCCCCGCTCCTTCGCTTCCAAATCATTCCCCGTCCTTGGATTGCTTCCTTGATTGTATCTATACATCGCGTGCACAACCTATCGCCGGTTTCGAAATGGTTTATACGCGGGCCCCTCTGTCGAAAGATAGAGACGCCCCCACGGTTATGACGACTACGCCTCCGCCACGAACCCTTTTCGTATCTCGTTGACAACGAACATCCCGAACCACGCGGTGATCTGGGGGGTCGAGGCTATTTCCACCACTGTGGAAGGGTAAACGCAGCTTTGCACTATTTCACCCTAGAACATCCCCTGGGACGAGGGAACCTTTTTCCATGTCGGCGGAAACCATCGCTAGATGGGAAGTCCTTGAGCCACAAGTTTATAAGGCACGAGGGATCGCGACGCAGATAACGCGGCGTTTCACAAAGCCGCCCTCATGCAGTTTGGGGCTAAAGTGAAAGGTGCAACCGTTCTGAGACCACGGCAAATGACACAGATGCTGGCACCCCGTGGGAAATCGCGGCCAAGTCGGCTGACCGGAACGGTTTTCCGTCCTCGCACAATCTCCTCCGCGGAACGAAGAAAGAAGTGTCCCGGTGGGATACCACCCTTTCTCTCAAGAACCTTAGGACCTTCCATTCTGTCATTACCGTGCGCTGGGGCTCGACCTTGGCGACGCGGACGAACGATGTATGGCGATGGGCTTCGTGACCAGTGGCGGCCAACCCGATCCGCCGTGAACGTTTGAACGGTTGAAGCCCAACCTTGTTGGTACGGCAGCACCACGACCATCCAGTGATTCACGAGGACATGGGTTGAACAAAGGTGCCGACCAGAGGTTTCTCGTCTCGTGGCGACGCGGAAATTCGTATTACCGGTTGGGGTATTCTTGTCCGTCGTCCTGTGATCGAACACTGATTATCGTCTGTTACTCTTTAGCCTTGGGCTTCACCCCGACCTCCGCCGGCATGACAGACCGGTTCAACCTTCTCCATCAAGATGAGTTAGAGAAATCCCCGCGGGTCACATTGGCGAGTCAAAACTGATTTTGGGTCAGTTCCGTGCCTTCTCGGTCCCCCACTGCGAACGGGCACCCGTACCATTGGTTCTCTATTAATTGCCCATCACCGCTAAATTAACCCTACCCAGGCTTCCACAACCCACATGCATGGGTTTTTCTTATCCGTCGGGCTCCGAGACCTCCTCACCTCAGAACTTCCACCCCTACCTGAATCCTTCGTCCTTCGTCCCTCATTCCCACCCGAGTCATGTCTGATACTAAACAAAAGCCGTGGTCCGATAACCCCAATGCCCCGAGGATCCCATTCGATCTGTACTATGCAGAGAAGGCCTATTTCGCAGGAATTCTTGTTGGTGCGATCCTTTATGGTATGTACGAGGCACCCTCATCTGCATGCCTGCCTAGCCGTGCTCAATCTGTTCGTTTGGTCTATTCTAGGGATCCTCGTCGTAGTGTTCTTCCAATGCGTGGTCTCACTAGTTAACCCCATCAATCCCAGAAGGGATGGTATCAAGTGGGGACTCGTAACCTACACCGTGGCCACGTTCTTGTTTGTGACTGTGCTCACTGGGATGGGCCTACACATCGGGTCTATTTCCATGATAGATAACCGCGAATTTCCGGGTGTGGAGGGCGTGTTACCCCCTGGACCGCTTGGATACCAGGACTTTATTCGCTCAACGGCGTTTACTATTATCCCTAACTTTATGTTCTTCTTGAACAACTGGCTAGCCGATGGCTTTTTGGTCAGTTTCATACCTGATCCTGTGTCCGTAGCCCAGGTGTCTTAGTAACATTAACCCCTCCCCACAGCTCTATCGTTGCTACGTGGTCTACTCCATGAAGCTTTGGACTATTGCTTTCCCCTGCCTCATGTACCTTGCCTCTGTGGGTGCGCATCCAAGTTCTCCGCGAACCGGCGGCGACACTCTGGACTAACGTCGTTGACATAGCGATGGGGATTATAACGCTCATCTCCCGGACTTCGCGACCGGGCACCAGTACCTGGAACTCCGTTGCTTTCAGCTTCGGTATTCCGTACCTTTCGATTTCGATGTCGCTCAACGTTCTCCTCACCCTCATGATCGTTGGGCGGCTCGCCCTGCATAGTAGGAACATTCGCGTTGCCATGGGGTGCCCAGACGGAGTCGGTGGATGGTACAGAACCACCGTCACCATGCTCGTTGAGTCATCCACACTTTACGCTGCGTGCTCGCTGCTGGTCGTTGGATCGGCGCGTTCCGGAGTCGTGAACGCCTTCATACCCATCCTCTGTCAGACGCAGGTTCGTGATTTTCCACAACTGGGATCCTCTGGTTGGTTGTCTAATGGGACGATGGATCGGGCAGGTCATCGCTTCACTGCTCATCATTAAACGAGTCGCCAACCGGAGTGTGTTGACGGGCAGTATCATAGTCACCGGGCGTGCAACTCCGTTCAACCGTAGGGACCGAGGGCAATCGGCAGGTGGTGGTGATTCCTCTCTCGGTGGGCACCCCATGGGTTTGGCGGAGGGTTGTGGCAAGAGCCCCGGCTCGCTCGAATTTAGGGTTGACACTATGACCGATTCCCATCAGGATAGTAAGGTCTAAAGGTCCCGAGCTCCAACGTCTTCTGTTGTGACCGTTCCCTGCCCTGGCTGGGCCTTTCTCACATCCCCGGGCCCACCATGACGCTCTCTGTTTGATTTATCTTCGAACTTGCCTGTCATTTCATTTTTTCCCCTGTTGTATCAATATCGTACATGTAACGTATTGTAGTTTCGAAATTTTTGGTACGTGGACTCCGCCTGTCGAAAAATGGCTATGTTTGCCTGGGTCAGGATCAGTGAAGGCCCGTTGTGAGAAGGAAGCGTCGGAGCATCCAGCCCTATAGGCGCGGAGGTAGCGTCATACCATTCGTCATCACTTTCAGCGAACAGAAGGTCGGAGGTTCGTCCTACTTTTGTGCCGGAAATCTATTGCGTCATTGGTCATAACAAGTTGTATTGTACATCAGAAGGCAGGAGAAGTAACTACCGACGGTGAGAAGTACCCCGGAACATCGAAAAGCTGAACAAGAGCGCGGCCGAGAACGCCATAGCCAACCCGCCGATCCAGATCCTGAGGGTTCTGGCTCCTATCACATAGTTGATCGTTAGAAACACAACCGACCCCCTCCCCTTATCGAAAGTTGTGGAGGTACAAAAACAGTTATCGAAACCCCCGGTGATTTGGAAGAAACACACTAGCAGAATCCCTATTGCAGAGAGGATTGCTATGGATTTCGCTAACCGCCGACAAATGATGGCTCCAGCGTTCTGACAGATATGTATCCACGGGCGAACGGGTCTCCGTCCCTGGTGCGGCCGGGACATGTGGGCGAGAATACTTGATGCCAGGAAGAGGATGAACGACGTTGTTCCTCCAATGCCGTACAACAGGAATGAGAGTGCACGACATCCCAAGCCGGCCGGAGGAGCTACATAGTGAATAAACACCGCAGCGCCTGTAGTCCCCCACTGCAAACCAAGGGCGAGGGCCGTGGAAATCGCGACCCGTTTCCAGATCCCTGGCGCCCATCGGGAGGGGTTCTGGGTCACTAGGCGAGGGTCGTGAAGTGGGATAGTGTCGCTGGCAGTCTCGAAGGACTGGGTGTCGAGTGAGGTGGTAGGGGTTAAGCTCGACTTGAGCCGTGGAAGGGCCCTCGTGCAATATTCAGTGACTTCGTTGTTTGTCCCAATTCGATTCTCGTCGGACCTTGGGTTCTGCCCACTCTCCGCCCAGAGGTTACCGACTGGGATCCCCCGTTCCGCATTTGCTGCAGCGTTCTTCACCAATCTCAGCACCAGCTCCGCAGCCAGAGGAGAACCGAAGGCCCGGGAGTAGTTGAATACCGGGACTGTCTTAAGTTCGTCCTTCCTAGTGGGATCCATCTCGTCGGCATTCACGAAATCGATTGCCAGAGTACTTCTCACTGGCTGGTCTCGGTGATGGGTGGCAACCCAGGCTTTCCGGTTCGCATTGCGCAGGGAATCCCTGAGATGGTTCGTTTCGGGTTCACACCCGGCGTGTAGCCACCCAATGATGAGTGGAAGAAGGAAGGAATAAGCGGCGGCAATGGCATATCCGATATCTCCGGGACGTGGCGAATGGACAGAGTCCAGTATAGTCAGGATCGCGGCGAGGATGACCCAGACGAAGCTCATGCCGATCGGGATAGACCACATTCGGGTTTTCTTCACAGCTTCGAGGAGGCGACGCCAATATTTATCGTTCTTGTGAAGGACCACAAGAGAATGGAGAAGGGGAGGTTGGGGCGACATCCGGATGGGAACGTGATGGAAGGCTGATAGGACAGCTGCGATGTCCCTGGCATTGGGATAGTCGACGCCTGCGAACGCTGCAGTGGTCCAGCGTGTGTTCAGGTGCGTAATCTGGAGGGAATACGCCCCGAGTGCTGGGGAACCGATAGTTATCAAGAGGGCGAGAATATTATCCAGCGGTTCTGTACGGCGCAACTCATTGTCCAGCGAAACACAGAAGTAAAGCAGTGACACTCACGCTCTGCCCCGTACGGGAGCTGTGAAATCAGTGCAAGCCATGGTAAAAGCCACGCGCTGAAATTCGGCGAGAGGCCTTGCCAGTTTACGTCCCCCATGCCAGCTCCGCACTCCACCAAGCACTGCTCATACGAGAGGCGCAGCGGGGGGAGGGATTCCGAGTGGTATGTCGTGTTCCACGCCGCATTTCGTTGCTCTTGCAGTCTAGCACCACACTCCTTGAGGTTGGCGGTATCCACCAGTGTCACGAATCGAAGGGCGATAAGCAGCGTCGTTGCTGTAGAAGAAACCGAGACGTCATTAATCATAGGTTTGACAGATCAGTTCCCCAGACATACCTGTGCGGGCCAACGGCAAGGAACGCATGTCCTTGGAGGGAGAAGATGGGGGGTTGGACGTCGGCAACCTTCATGGCTCAATCGCATATAAGTGTAGGATGGGTACACCTCCGAAAGGCTAGGTCGTGTTCAGGCGGTACACGGGGGCGATCGAAATGAAAATTGGCGGCGCTGGGGTGAATAGGAGGGTACGTACACACGCAATTGGATGTCGTATTTCATGGGCGGGATTGCGGCATAGGCAGGAACGGGACACCCAGTTACCCCCCGAAAGCAGTTGATGAGTTTTCACTGCCTCTCAACGCATTGACGGCCAGCGGCGTGAAATTTATGGGTGAGGAAGGATTGTTGCCTGCCTATCTGAGCGTCATTGTCCAAGAGAGATATGGATTGAGTTAGTGCACACCGCTTCCGAGTATTCAAACTATGTACGCGCAAGTGATCCATTGGAGGAAACCGAGTGAGCTCTTGATGAGAGCTGTCCAGGTCTGGCTATTCAAGGGGTTGCACGCGGGTCGGGTTTCCAGTTGGAGATACCTTCGGGTTTTGGGAGGGTAGCTCGGGTAGGTAGGGTGGGCGGCGCGAGTTGGAAAAGATATCCCGGAAGTGAGAGTGGATGCGCGCCACCACCCACGGGACGAGGAAACTAATTTCACATTTGAGTCTTGGTATCGGAGTAAGGGTTCTGGTGATACGTTTTGATGGCCTGTTTCAGTAAGCGCCCCACGAATCACGAGCGCAGAAGAGGAGGCAAATCGAAAGAAATGTGAGAGGGGCGCGGCGGTCCACCCTGCTCGAGATTGAACACAGTATCACCGACGTGACCCAGGCTGCACGGTGGTAGTCCCGTACGTCACCCTTCCCTCGACCATCCCCGTTCAGAACCCCGTTCCGAGCGGGACCGTCGACGATCTCTAGGCGCCACCTGGACCACACGTATGTTGACCCCGTCAGGCCCAACGTTATCTCTCAAGAACCCCGGAGCCTTCCGATCTCCCATCACCATGCGCTGGTGCCCAACTATGGTGAACATGACAACAGACGAAGACTACACGACGGTAGCCCTCGTTGTTGGCGACCGGCGGCCAATTCAATCTGCCGTGTGGGCGATAGACGTTGAATGGTTGAATGGTTGAACGTTGAACGGTTGAACCCAGACCTTGTCAGTATGGGAAGCGTCGCGATTATCTACTGATTCCTGAAGACATAGTTCGGAGAAGGGAACTGACTGCCACCATAACACCCGCCCTGCAACGGCGATTCAAGCTCGGGACCGTGTTAGACCCTCTGGATGTCCGCCACACAGCGGCGGCTCTTTGAAGTTCGCAATCCTCAAATGGAGGGCGGAGGGCCGCCGGAGCGTTATTGTATTGGGCATTGCGTACACCTTATTTCCGCTCCCCTCTGTGCGACCCTTCTGGTTCAACCCATTCTATGTGGTCATACAACCCTCACTGTATGGGGACCCGGTAAGGTCATCAACACCTAGAGCCTATCAGCTTCTAACTCCACACGGCGTATGTTGGCGAAAGCCTCACTTGGGTATGGCAGTGCGTCACTGCGAGTTATCCACAGGAGGCCTCACCAAGTCGGACGGCGAATCCCTGGAGGTCAGTTAGTGTCTTTATACCCCGCGTACCCCGCAACAGCCGGGAGCGGTCGCGCGGGCCCACCTCCAAACGGAAATACACCGTTGGTTGTCTATCCGCCGCGCATAATCCGTGATGCATCTCCAGCACTGTTCAATTGGGCTTTCGTGAGGCTTTTAAACCTCAGTGCCTTCCCTCCATCGAGCTCCGAGGTCTTTCCTCGCCTCGCCCTTCCTCCCCGCCATCGGTCTCACCCTCCACCAAATTTGCCCCTCCCTCACGTCTGACCATGTCTGACCCTCAGCGGAAGCCGTGGTCCGACAACCCCAACGCTCCAAATATCCCACATGACCTGTATGTTGAGGAAAAGGCCTATTTCGCCGGCACTCTCATCGCCTCGATTCTCTATGGTATATGCGAGACGCCTCCTCCACTTACATCCCCGCCTATTCCTGCTCACTCTGCTCTGTTTCTTCTAGGAATTGTCATCGTGGTGTTCTTCCAATGTATGGCCGGACTGTTTCACCCCGCCAATCGCAGGGGGGAGGGTGTCAAGTGGGGACTGGTATCCTACACTCTGGCCATGTTCCTGTTTGTGACCGTATACACCGCAATGAACCTCAACATTGAATCTATCTCCTACATTGATAACCGCGAATTCCCTGGGGTCGAGGGCGTGTTACCACCCGGACCGCTCGGATACCGATCGTTCATATACTCCAAGGCACTCAGCATTGCTCCCAATTTTATGTTCTTCCTGAACAACTGGCTAGCGGATGCTTTTTTGGTTAGCTGCTTGTTCCATACTGCGTTCTCTCGGCCAAGTGTCTAACATCATCCCCTCCCCCAGCTCCATCGTTGCTACGTAATCTACGCCAGGAACCTCTGGGTGATCGCCTTCCCCTGCCTTATGTACCTTGCCTCTGTCGGTACGCGTTTGAGTTTTCCACTGCCCAATCCTCTAGCTAACTTCGGTAACGTAGCAACAGGTATCATGGTCACCTACCAGATGGCGCAACCAAGCAGTAGCGCCTGGGCCACTATCCTCCTCAACTTCAGTATCCCAGATATTTCAATTTCCGTTTCGCTCAACGTCCTCCTCACCCTCATGATCGTCATCCGGCTCGTCCTGCATAGCAGGAGTATTCGCACTGCCACTGGATCTTCGCCCGGGATCAGTGGATTGTACACGACTATCGCCACCATGCTCGTCGAATCTTCCACGCTTTACGCTGTGACGTCGTTGTTACTGATCGGACTGTGGGCTGCTGGCAATCGCGCTGCGGGTGCCGTCTTGGTCATCCTCGCTGAGATTCAGGCTCGTGTTTTCCCGTGATCGTGGTCTCCGAACTGACTCTCCAATGCGACGGCGGCTTGGATAGGTCATTGCTCCGTTGCTCATCGTTCAACGAGTCGCCAATCGGAGCGCGTTGACGAGCAACACTATCGCTACCGGGCATATTGATACGTTCAAAGTTAGGAGCC
>Ga0307516_10006043_pt1 | contig 14310 bp, 13 predicted proteins | sample 19_EM_MG_FD_203310 | JGI IMG/M metagenome (GOLD analysis project Ga0307516, IMG submission 203310) | Populus trichocarpa ectomycorrhiza microbial communities from riparian zone in the Pacific Northwest, United States - 19_EM | ecosystem: Host-associated > Plants > Roots > Unclassified | place... | reverse complement strand
CAAAAGCAAGCTGCCCGACTCCGCCAAAAACTTCCTGCGCACCGTGATTGAAAACGGTCGCATTGCTGTCCTGCCGGAAATCGCCAGCCAGTTTCGTGTCCTGAAAAACACAAAAAGCGGCTCGTCCGACGCCACCGTCTACAGCGCATTTGCGCTGGAAGGCCCGGCGCTGGCTGATCTGTCGTCCACGCTGGAAAAGCGCTTTGGCCGCAAGCTCAACCTCAAGGTCGAGCTGGAGCCCGAGCTGATCGGCGGCGTACGTGTCGTGGTGGGTGACGAGGTGCTGGACACCTCGGTCAAAGCCCGTTTAGAGCAAATGAAAGCGGCGCTGATTTCGTGATGTCGCGCCCAAGCGCAGCCTCCTGGTATTAGCCAACAAACATAGAAAGAAGGAAAGAGTCATGCAACTCAATCCCGCAGAAATTTCTGAACTGATCAAGAGTCGCATCGAGGGCCTGACCGCCAGCAGCGACGTCCGTAACCAGGGCACCGTGGTGTCCGTCACCGACGGTATCGTGCGTATCCACGGCCTGTCCGACGTGATGCAGGGCGAGATGCTCGAGTTCCCCGCGACTGCCGACGGCACGCCGACCTTCGGCCTGGCGCTGAACCTCGAGCGCGACTCCGTCGGCTCCGTGATTCTGGGCGAGTACGAGCACATTGCCGAAGGCGACACCGTCAAGTGCACGGGCCGCATTCTGGAAGTGCCTGTTGGCCCCGAACTGCTTGGCCGCGTGGTCAACGCACTCGGCCAGCCTATCGACGGCAAGGGTCCGATCAATGCCAAGATGACCGACGTGATCGAAAAGGTCGCACCGGGCGTGATCGCCCGTAAATCGGTGGACCAGCCCCTGCAGACCGGCCTGAAGTCCATCGACTCCATGGTGCCCGTCGGCCGCGGCCAGCGCGAGCTGATCATCGGCGACCGCCAGACCGGCAAGACCGCCGTGGCCATCGACGCCATCATCAACCAGAAGGGCAAGGGCGTTTCCTGCGTCTACGTCGCGATCGGCCAGAAAGCTTCGTCGATCAAGAACGTGGTGCGCTCGCTCGAGCAGGCCGGCGCGATGGAATACACCATCGTCGTGGCTGCCGCTGCTTCCGAATCCGCTGCCATGCAGTACGTCAGCGCCTACTCCGGCTGCACCATGGGCGAGTACTTCCGCGACCGCGGCGAAGACGCGCTGATCGTGTATGACGACCTGTCCAAGCAGGCCGTGGCCTACCGCCAGGTGTCGCTGCTGCTGCGCCGTCCGCCAGGCCGCGAAGCCTATCCCGGCGACGTGTTTTATCTCCACAGCCGCCTGCTCGAGCGCGCCGCACGCGTGAACGAGAAGTATGTTGAAGACTTCACCAAGGGCGCCGTCAAGGGCAAGACCGGTTCGCTGACCGCGCTGCCGATCATCGAAACGCAGGCCGGCGACGTGTCCGCTTTCGTTCCGACCAACGTGATCTCGATCACCGACGGCCAGATATTCCTGGAAACCAGCCTGTTCAACGCCGGTATCCGCCCCGCCATCAACGCCGGTATCTCGGTGTCGCGCGTCGGTGGTGCTGCCCAGACCAAGCTGATCAAGAACCTCTCCGGCGGTATCCGTACCGACCTGGCCCAGTACCGTGAGCTGGCTGCGTTTGCGCAGTTCGCTTCCGACCTGGACGAGGCCACCCGCAAGCAGCTGGACCGCGGCGCCCGCGTGACCGAACTGCTCAAGCAGGCTCAGTACTCGCCGCTGTCGATCTCCAACATGGCCGCCACGCTGTTCGCAGTGAACAAGGGCTTCATGGACGACATCGAAGTCAAGAAGGTCCTGGCCTTCGAAGCCGGCCTGCACAGCTACCTGAAGGACAAGAACGCGGCCCTGATGGCCAAGCTCGAAGCCAACAAGGCCATGGACAAGGACGCCGAGGCGGAACTGAACACGGCTGTGGGCGAGTTCAAGAAGTCGTTTGCCTGAGCCCGGGCTGATTCCCGGCACTCTTAGACATCAGGAACCTTAGGACCCACTATGGCAGCAGGCAAGGAAATACGCGGCAAGATCAAGTCGGTGGAAAACACCAAGAAGATCACCAAAGCCATGGAAATGGTGGCGGCCTCCAAAATGCGCAAGGCGCAGGAACGGATGCGTGCTGCCCGTCCTTACAGCGACAAGATCCGCAACATCGCGGCCAACCTGGCGCAGGCCAACCCCGAATACACCCACGCGTTCATGGAGTCCAACGACACCAAAACGACAGGGTTTATCGTGGTGACCACCGACAAGGGCTTGTGCGGCGGCCTCAACACCAACGTGTTGCGCGCTGTCACGATCAAGCTCAAGGAACTGCAGGCCGCCGGCGAGGATGCGCAGGCGGTGGCAATCGGCAACAAGGGCCTGGGTTTTCTCAACCGTGTGGGTGCCAAGGTGATTTCGCACGCGACGCAGCTTGGCGACAAGCCCCACCTGGACAAGCTCATCGGCCCCGTCAAGGTCCTGCTCGACGCCTACAGCGAAGGCAAGATCAAGACGGTGTACCTGTGCTACACCAAGTTCATCAACACCATGCGCCAGGAGCCCGTGGTCGAGCAGCTGCTTCCGCTGACCGCGGAAAACATGCAGGCCGACAAGGACCAGCACGGCTGGGACTACATCTACGAGCCTGACGCACAGACGGTGATTGACGACCTGCTGCTGCGTTATGTCGAGGCGCTGGTCTACCAGGCTGTGGCCGAGAACATGGCTTCCGAGCAGTCGGCGCGCATGGTGGCCATGAAGGCCGCAACCGACAACGCCGGTAGCGTGATTGGCGAACTCAAGCTGGTTTACAACAAGACGCGTCAGGCGGCGATCACGAAAGAACTTTCGGAAATCGTTGCAGGTGCAGCAGCGGTTTAAACCGCGCGCCCAGATTTACAAGATTTAAAGAACGGAAAAGGATCCAGTCATGGCTCAAGCTCAAGGCAAGATTGTTCAGTGTATCGGCGCGGTGGTTGACGTGGAATTTGCGCGCGACCAGATGCCGAAAATTTACGACGCGCTCAAGATGGAAGGCTCTGCGCTGACGCTGGAAGTCCAGCAGCAGCTCGGCGACGGCATCGTGCGCACGATTGCGCTGGGCACCTCCGACGGCCTGCGCCGCGGCAACATGGTGTACAACACCGGCGCCAACATCACCGTCCCGGTCGGCAAGGCTACCCTGGGCCGCATCATGGACGTGCTCGGCGCGCCCATCGACGAGCGTGGCCCGGTGGACCAGACCCTGACCGCCCCGATTCACCGCAAGGCCCCCGCTTATGACGAGCTGAGCCCTTCGCAGGAATTGCTGGAAACCGGCATCAAGGTGATTGACCTGGTTTGCCCGTTCGCCAAGGGCGGCAAGGTCGGCCTGTTCGGCGGCGCCGGCGTCGGCAAGACCGTGAACATGATGGAGCTGATCAACAACATCGCCAAGGCGCACTCGGGTCTGTCCGTGTTTGCCGGTGTGGGGGAACGTACCCGCGAAGGCAATGACTTCTATCACGAGATGGCCGACTCCGGCGTTGTGAACCTCGAGAACCTGGGCGAGTCCAAGGTTGCGATGGTGTACGGCCAGATGAACGAGCCCCCAGGCAACCGTCTGCGCGTGGCGCTGACCGGCCTGACAATTGCCGAGTCCTTCCGTGACGAAGGCCGCGACGTGCTGTTCTTCGTGGACAACATCTACCGCTACACGCTGGCCGGCACCGAAGTGTCCGCGCTGCTGGGCCGCATGCCTTCCGCCGTGGGTTACCAGCCCACACTGGCCGAAGAAATGGGCCGCCTGCAAGAGCGTATTACCTCCACCAAGGTCGGTTCCATCACGTCCATCCAGGCCGTTTACGTTCCTGCCGATGACTTGACCGACCCATCGCCTGCCACGACCTTTGCCCACCTGGATTCCACCGTGGTGCTCTCGCGTGACATCGCTTCGCTGGGTATCTACCCTGCGGTGGATCCGCTGGACTCGACCTCGCGTCAGCTCGACCCGAACGTCGTCGGCGAAGACCACTACGCCACGGCCCGTGCCGTGCAGGGCACGCTGCAGCGCTACAAGGAACTGCGCGACATCATCGCGATTCTGGGCATGGACGAACTGGCCCCTGAAGACAAGCTGGCCGTGGCCCGCGCCCGCAAGATCCAGCGTTTCCTGAGCCAGCCTTTCCACGTGGCTGAAGTGTTCACCGGTTCCCCCGGAAAATACGTCAGCCTGGCCGAGACCATCCGCGGCTTCAAGATGATTGTGGCCGGCGAGTGCGATCACCTGCCAGAGCAGGCGTTCTACATGGTCGGCACGATCGACGAAGCCTTCGAGAAGGCCAAGAAGGTCTAAGTCATGGACACCACACACACCATCCACGTCGATGTTGTCAGTGCGGAGGAGTCCATCTTCTCCGGCGAGGCCAAGTTCGTGGCTTTGCCGGGCGAGGCGGGCGAGCTGGGCATTTACCCACGCCACACGCCGCTGATCACCCGCATCAAGCCGGGTGCTGTGCGTATTGAAAAGGCCGATGGCACGGAAGAGTTTGTCTTCGTCGCCGGCGGCCTGCTTGAAGTGCAGCCCCACTGCGTGACCGTGCTGAGCGACACCGCCATCCGCGGCAAGGACCTCGACGAAGCCAAGGCCAGCACCGCGAAAGCGGCTGCGGAAGAAGCCCTGAAAAACGCCAAGAGCGACATCGACATCGCAATGGCTCAGTCCGAGCTGGCTGTCATGGCTGCCCAGATCGCAGCCCTGCGCAAGTACCGCCAGAAAAAATAAGCCACCTTCACGCGGCAGTGATGCCTCAAGAAACGGAGCCAAGCCCCTGCCGCAAGCCAGGGGCTTTTTTCATGGCGGCACGCGCCGTGTTGCGTTTGATGAAAGTCTGAGCCTGGAATACAGGTGGCGGGTGTCAGCGCGGGCCGTCGTCACCCGGTGAGCTTTTTCCGATGGCCATCACGCGCCAGACGTAAATGATGACCAGTATCACCACAACGCCGGTGGCCATGGCATCGACCACCTCCGCGACACGCGCATACTGCTCAGCCAGGGCATAACCCAGTCCGGCCAGCAGTGCCGACCAGGCAAACGTGCCTCCGGCCGACCAGGCCAGCATGGAGAGGGCGGACATGCGCGCGATGCCCGCGGGCATGGAGATCACACTGCGCACCGCCGGCACAAGCCGCCCGCCCAACAGGGCCCAGCCGCCACGGCGCTCGAACCAGGCTTCAGCCCGCTGCAAGCTGGCCGGTGTCATGGCAAGCCAGCGGCCATGGCGCTCTACCCAGCGGCGCAGCCGTTCGGGCCCGATACCGCGGCCCAGCCAGTACCAGGGCAGCGTGCCCAGCAGTGAGCCGATGCCGCCCGCGGCGATCAGTCCCGCCAGCTGCAAGTCGCCACGCGCGGCGGCAGCACCGGCAAACGGCATGATGAGTTCGGAGGGGATGGGCGGGAAGATGTTCTCCAGCGCCATGAGCAGGGCGACACCCAGATAACCAAACCGTTCGATGAATCCGGTGATGAAGTCGGCCATGCAGGAAATATAGCGTACAGCCCTATGACGGAATACCAAGCCCATGTCGAGGGGTCAGGTGCGTTCGCACAGCCGTGTGGGGCAGGGCCTGTCGGTTCCCGCTGACACGACAAAAGCCGGGTTCCGCGCCGCGGCTTTCGCCAGCGGCGCTAGGATGAAGCCATGAATTCCGGTCCCTCATCACGCTGGATGCGATGACACTCCCTGCTGCCAAAAAGCCGGCGGTATCGCCGGTAGCCAGTGCCGCCGCCGTCAAAAAAACGCTGCTCGCCTGGTTCGCCAGCCGGGGCTGGAAACCGTTCGCTTTCCAGAAGGAGGTCTGGGCCGCTGTGCACCGCGGTGAGTCGGGCTTGTTGCATGCAACGACCGGCGCCGGGAAAACCTATGCGGTCTGGCTGGCTGCGCTGCAGGCCTTTGCGCCTGCGCGCGCCGGCAAGGCCGACACCGCTCCGCCACTGACGGTGTTGTGGCTGACGCCGATGCGTGCGCTTGCTGCCGACACGGTGCGGGCCTTGCAGGCGCCGCTGGATGCGCTCGAGGCCGCAGCGCCCGGGTCCCTGGGCTGGACGCTGGGCGCACGCACCGGCGACACCGCCAGTGGTGAACGAAGCGCGCAGGCGCGTCGCCTGCCCTCGGTGCTGGTCACCACGCCGGAAAGCCTGTCGGTGTTGATGTCACGCGCCGATGCGCGAGAAGTGCTGGGCACCGTGCGGATGGTCGTGGTGGACGAGTGGCACGAACTGCTGGGCAACAAGCGCGGTGTGCAGGTGCAGCTCGCGCTGGCAAGGCTTAAAACGTGGGCCCCCACGCTTGTCACTTCGTGTACTGCGCTTCCCCCCGAGGGCGCCGCTGCGCCTGCGGGCCGGCAAAGCCGGACCCGCGGCCCCGGCTTGAAGGGGAAGTCTGCACCTCCAGTTGCGTCAAGTGATTCCGCGGCCAAAGCTGGCCTCGTGATCTGGGGCATGTCCGCCACGCTGGGAAATTTGAGCGAGGCCATGCAGACACTGCTGGGGCATCCCGGCGGCACGCTGGTTCAGGGGCAGGTGCCCAAAAAACTCGTTATCGATTCCCTGCTGCCCGCGACCAGTGAACGTTTCCCTTGGGGCGGCCACCTGGGCCTGACCATGCTGCCGCAGGTGATCGAGGAAATCGCGGGCAGCAGCACCACGCTGGTGTTCACCAACACCCGCTCGCAGTCCGAGATCTGGTACCAGGCGCTGCTCGAGGCCAGGCCCGATTGGGCCGGCCTGATTGCCTTGCATCATGGCTCGCTGGACCGCGGGGTGCGCGAGTGGGTGGAGCTGGGCCTGAAGAAGGGCGAGTTGCGGGCTGTCGTGTGCACCTCCAGCCTGGACCTGGGCGTGGACTTCCTGCCGGTCGAGCGGGTGCTGCAGATCGGTTCGCCCAAGGGCGTAGCAAGGCTGCTTCAGCGCGCCGGCCGGTCGGGCCATGCACCGGGCCGGCCTTCACGCATCACCCTGGTGCCCACCCACAGCATCGAGATGGTGGAAGGCGCCGCTGCGCGCGCGGCCGTAGCCGCGGGGCACATCGAGGAGCGCAGTTCGCCGGAGCAGCCGCTGGACGTGCTGGTGCAGCACCTGGTCACGGTGGCGCTGGGTGGCGGCTTTGTGCCGGAAGACCTGTATGCCGAAGTGCGCGGCACGGCCGCTTATGCCCGGCTGTCGCCGGAAACCTGGGACTGGTGCCTGTCCTTTGTGCGGCAGGGCGGGCCTTCACTGGCGGCTTACCCGGACTACCGGCGCGCGGTGCCCGATGAGGCCGGTGTGTGGCGTGTGCCCGATGCACGCCTGGCACGCCGCCACCGCATGAACATCGGCACCATCGTCAGCGATGCGAGCATGTCGGTGCAGTTTCTGGGCGGTGCGCGGATCGGCAGCGTGGAAGAAAGTTTTGCGGCGCGCATGAAACCCGGTGACTGTTTTTTGTTCGGCGGCCGCCTGCTGGAACTGGTGCGCATCCGCGAGATGACGGCCTGGGTGCGGCGTGCCAGCGGGAAAAGGCCTGCCGTGCCGCGCTGGAATGGCGGGCGCATGCCGCTGTCCACCACCCTGGCCGACGCGGTGGTGCAGCAACTGGCGCTGGCGGCGCAGGGCCGTTATGACACGCCCGAGCTGCAGCGTGTGCGGCCCTTGCTTGAGATCCAGCAGCAGTGGTCGGCGCTGCCGACCCCGGACACCCTGCTGGCCGAGGTGCTCAGCACCCGCGAAGGCTCGCACCTGTTCCTGTACCCCTTTGCCGGCCGCCATGTGCACCTGGGACTGGCCAGCCTGCTGGCCTGGCGGGTGGCGCAACACGCCCCGCGCACTTTCTCCATCGCGGTCAACGACTACGGCTTTGAGTTGCTGAGCGCGCAGGAGGTGGACTGGCCGGCGCTGCTGCCGCAGGTGCTGCAGGTCGGCCATGACGCCGAAGCGCGTGATGCGATGGCGCAGGGCAATGCGGAACAAGGCCGCCGCGCCGCGCTGCTGCACGAGGTGCTGCAGAGCCTCAACGCCGGCGAACTGGCGCAACGGCGCTTCCGCGAAATCGCGCGAGTCTCCGGGCTGATCTTTCAAGGTTATCCCGGGGAAAACCGCAGCAACAAGCAGTTGCAGGCCTCGTCCTCGCTGTTCTGGGAAGTGTTCAGGAAATACGACCCGGCCAACAAGCTGCTGCTGCAGGCCGAGCAGGAATTGCTGGCGCAGGAGCTGGAGATCGGCCGCCTGCGCGCCAGCCTGTCGCGCATGAACACCCAGCGCCTGATTCTGCAGCCCTTGGCCCGGCCCACACCTTTCGGGTTTCCCTTGATGGTGGAGCGTTTTCGCGAACAGCTGTCCAACGAAAGCGTGGCAGACCGCATCGCCCGCATCGTGCAGCAGCTGGAGAAAGCGGCGGGGCAGCCCGGTAGCCCTGGCGATGCGCCGCCAGCGCAAGATGCTGCCGCCGTGCGGCAGACGCTGATGTTTGGCCAGGAGGCAGGCGCAGGATCGTCTTCCGGCACGGCCACCAAACGCCGCACCCGGCGCAAACCTTCGCGGCCGCTGCCGCCGCCGTGACGATGACGCCACCGGAGCTCTCACCTGCGGCGCCACTGGGTATTACATACGCCGGACAAACACTGTGGCTGTTGCCCGAGCGCGCCTTGTGGTGGCCGGCGCAAGGCGTGCTCTGGATTGCCGACCTGCACCTCGGCAAGGCCGCCACTTATCGCGCGCTGGGTCAGCCAGTGCCGGCCGGCACCACGCATGAAAACCTGGCACGTCTCAGCCGCCTGATGGCGCACTACCGGCCGGCGCAACTGGTGTTCCTCGGCGATTTTTTGCATGCCGCCGAAGCGCGCACGCCCGCGGTGCTGGAGGCGCTGGCGCAGTGGCGCGCCACACATGGCGATGTGTCCTGCGTATTGGTGCGCGGCAACCACGACAGCCGGGCGGGTGACCCGCCATCGTCGCTGGGCATCACGGTGGTGGATGAGCCCTGGTTGCTGGGCCCGTTCGCCGCCTGCCACCACCCGCAGCTGCACGCCACGCACAGTGTGATCGCCGGCCACCTGCACCCGGCGGTGACACTGCGCGGCCGCGCGCATGATCGCTTGCGCCTGCCCTGCTTTTGTTTCGGGGAGCGGCAAGCCATCCTGCCGGCTTTTGGCGAGTTCACGGGCGGCTGGACCGTCGCGCCGGCGCCGGGCCTGCGCCTCTACCCGGTGGGTGGGAAGGCGGTGTGGGCCCTGCCGGCCATGCAACCGCTGCCCTGAGTGCTCGCGGACAGCATTTCGCACGCATCGCGGGCAGTTAAGCCGGTTGCGCCGGGTTTTTAAACAAAATTGGCCTCTAGCCCCCGGCACTAATGAATAGTTTGCTATTGTTTTGGTAGCAAATGGAGGACGCCACCGGTGCCCGCAGTCTTGGCCTCACTGAAGCCAGGGCGCGTCGGGCAGCTCGTTGGGGTTGGCCGACGCCTCCGCGCCGGCGGCGCTCACGGCGAAGTGGGCCATCAGCAGGGCCGAGGTTTCCTCCAGCGCCTGCGTCAGGCCGTCTTCGTAGCGACCCTCCCGAAAGGCCTGGCCCATGTGTTTCACCATGGCCTGCCATTGCGCCGGGCTCACATGCCGTGCCAGGCCGCGGTCGGCGACGATTTCAATCGCATGGTCGGCCAGCAGCAAATAAATCAGCACACCGTTGTTGTGCTCGGTGTCCCACACCCGCAGCTTGCCGAACATGGTGACCGCGCGCTCGCGCGGGCTGGCCCCGCGCCACAGGTAGCTCAGCGGCAGGCCGGCTTCAACGCAGATGCGGATCTCGCCGCTGTGGCGTTGCTCGCTGGCGGCCACGCGGCGCTGCAGGCGCTCCAGCATGTCCGCAGGAACGGCGTGACGCGCGTCGTCTGTATCCAGCCACAGATGTTTGAGCGCGCGTGTGAGCGAGGTCCAGAGTTTCATGCCGTCACCATCCGCCCGATGCGCCGCCACCGCCAAAGTTGCCACCGCCTCCGCTGCCGAAGCCACCGCCGCCCCAACCGCCGCCGGAGGAGCCGCCACCCCAGCCGCCGAATCCCCCGGAGGAGCCGTTGTCAGAAGGCGGTGCAGATTTACCGTAGCCCCGATTGAATTGCCTTGCGCTTTCGAAGACGGTACTGACAAATGAAAAAATGATGGCAACGGCTCCTGCCACGATGGAAATAGCAAGACCCTTTGTTATCCAGAAAGCCAAGGCAGCGACCCCGATCCCTATCACCACCGCGCCGAGTTTGCGTCCAACAATTCTGCGCAATATTGCGCCGCCGATCGGCACAGCAAAAAACAAAAAGATAGCCATGTCAGTCCATTGAAAACCGCGATTGCCGGCCTTTTCTTCTTCTGGCAAAGGCAGGTTTTCCCCGGTGATGCGTGCCATCAGCTGGTCGGTGGCGGCGTTCAGGCCGCCGGCGAAATCGCCCTCGCGAAAGCGTGGCGTGATCGCGCGGTCGATGATTTGCCGCGCCGCCAGGTCGGGGATGGCGCCTTCGAGGGTCTTGGCGGTGGCGATGCGCACCTTGCGGTCGTTTTTGGCGACCACCAGCAACAGGCCGTCGCCGACGTCCTTGCGGCCAATCTTCCAGAGGTCACCGACACGCTGGGTGTAGTCCACGATGTCTTCGGGTTGTGTGGTCGGCACCAAAAGCACCACGATCTGCGCGCCCCGGGCTTTTTCAAACGCCGCCAGCTTGGCTTCCAGCGCCTGCTTTTGCCCGGCGTCCAGCGTGGCGGTGGTGTCGATCACACGCGCCGTCAGCGGCGGGATGGCCTGCAGCGACTGCGCGGCCGCAAAGCTGTGAAACAGTGTCAGGGCCAGCAGCAAGGCTGCCAGCCGCCCGGCCGTGCGCAGGAGAAACATGAGCGGCAGCGCCCGGACCTATTTTTTCTCGAAGTTTACGGCCGGCGGCGTGCTGATCTGCGCCTCGTTCTGCACGCTGAAGTTGGGCTTGACCTTGTAGCCGAACACCATGGCGGTCAGGTTGTTGGGAAAGCTGCGCGCGAGCACGTTGTAGGCCTGCACCGCCTGGATGTAGCGGTTGCGCGCGACGGTGATGCGGTTCTCGGTTCCTTCAAGTTGCACCCGCAGGTCCTGGAAACCCTGGTTGGCCTTGAGGTTGGGGTAGTTCTCGGTGACCACCAGCAGGCGCGACAGGGCCGAGCTGAGTTCGCCCTGCGCCGCCTGGAATTTCGAGAAGGCCGCCGGGTCGTTGAGGGTCTCCGGCGTCACCTGAATGGAGGTGGCCTTGGCCCGGGCTTCCACCACCTTGGTCAGGGTGTCCTGCTCGAAGGCGGCTTCGCCTTTCACGGTGGCGACAATATTGGGCACCAGGTCGGCGCGACGCTGGTACTGATTGAGCACCTCGGACCAGGCCGACTTGGTCTGCTCGTCCAGGCTCTGGAAATCGTTGTAGCCGCAGCCCGAGAGCAGCAGGGCGAGTGCACCGGTGAAGATCCAGCTGACAAAGCGCAATTTCATGGGAAGCCTCCAAAAAGCAAGTTGCAACACTACCATAGTCATATGCCTGTTCATGTCAGCCACCAGCCCAATACACCCGGTCCCCTGCAGGCCTTGCAGGCTTCCTTGCGGCCCGCCGCCGTGGCGGCGCTGCCCAAACCCGGCTTGCTGGTGGCCGGCGCGACCGGCGCGCTCGGCAGCGAGGTCCTGCGCCGGCTTGCGGGCAGCGGCCGTTTTGCGCAGGCCCAGGTGTTGGCGCGCGAGCCCATCACCCCCGGCCTGGCGCAGGTCGCCATGGTGTTGGCCGGCGCCGGTGAGATCGACAGCTGGCCGGCGAGCCCGGCCAACGCGCAAACCGGCGTGATCATGTTCGAGCCGCCGCGGCTGTACCACGACCGGGAGCGCGCCTTGTGGACGCCCGAACCCGGCCAGCTGGTGGCGCTGGCGCAATGGTTCAGGCGATGTGGCGTGCAGACCCTGGTCGTGGTGGTGCCGCATGCGCAGGGCAGCCTGCCGCAGGCGCTCAGGCATGGCCTGGCCGGCATCGACGAGCAGACCGTGGCCGCGCTGGGCTTCGAGCGCGTGCTGCTGGTGCGGTCCGCCCAGAAGCCCCCGGCCGTGGCCGGGCGCAGCCTGCCGGAAAAACTGGCGGACTGGATGCTGTCGGTCATGAAATACATGATCCCGTCCTCGGCGCTGCCGGTGCGGGCTGCCAAGCTGGCCGAGTTTGTGGAGGCGGCCCTGCGTGTGTTGCCACCCGGCACCCATGTGGCAGCGCCGGAGTTGCTATGGCAGGCCGGACAGGCCACGGACATGGATGGCGTGCTCAAGGCGTGGCTTAATACCAGGACGCCCGCATCCAGATCCGGGCCCAGCGCGTATTCCAGCGAATGAATCCATGCGAAAAACCAACATTCCCCCGGCCAGCAGCGGCAACGCCGACGACATCGAGACGGCTTTTTACGAGGCGCTGCAAAGCGGCGATATCGACAAACTCATGGCCTGTTGGGCCGATGAGGACGACATTGTCTGCGTCCACCCGGGCGGGCCGCGCCTGCTCGGGCCGGGCGCCATACGCGCGGCGTTTGACGCCATGTTCGCCAATGGCACCATACGCGCGCACGCAGAAAAAGTGCGCAAGGTCGAAGCCATGAGCGCCAGTGTGCACAGCGTGCTCGAACGCATCGAAGTCATGACCGAGGAAGGGCCGCGCCACGCCTATGTGATCGCCACCAACGTGTACCACAAGACCGCGCAGGGCTGGCGCCTGGTGGCCCACCATGCCAGCCCCGGCACGCCGCGCGAGATGCAGGAGATCTCGGACAGCCCGCAAGTGCTGCATTGAACGTGACGCCCGCGCCAATGTTGTACCAGGCCCCGTGGTGGCTGCCCGGCGGCAACCTGCAAACCATTTATGCCGCCTTGCGGTCCGAGCGTTACCTGGCCGAAGCGCCGGTGTTCAGGCGCGAACGATGGGACACGCCCGACGGGGATTTTGTCGATGTTGATTTTGCGCAGCATCCTGCGTGGGCGAACGTCGAACGCAGCGAAGGGCCGCCCCGAGCAAGTTCAGCCCCCTCGGGGGGCAGCGCATTACACGAAGTGAAAAGCGTGGGGGTCCCGTTGCTCGTGGTATTTCACGGGCTGGAAGGTTCCTCAGCCAGCCACTATGCCGAAGCCTTTGCCGACGTGGCGCGGGTGCGCGGCTGGGCCTGCGCGGTGCCGCATTTTCGCGGCTGCTCGGGTGAGCTGAATCGCGCGCCGCGGGCCTACCATTCGGGCGACTTCGAGGAGATCGACTGGATTTTGCGGCGCTTCAAAAGCGCGCACGCCGGGCCGCTGTTTGCGGTCGGTATCTCGCTGGGCGGCAATGCGCTGATGCGCTGGGCCGGCGAGTTCGGCGACGCAGCCGCTTCGGCCGTTAGCGCCGTGGCGTCGGTCTGCTCGCCGCTGGACCTGGCCGCCAGCGGCCGCGCCATCGGGCAGGGCTTCAACCGGCTGGTCTACACCCGCATGTTCCTGGGTTCCATGGTGCCCAAGGCGCTGAAAAAGCTCGAGCAGCATCCGGGCCTGTTCAGTGCCGAGGCGCTGTTGGCCGCGCGCGACCTGTACGCCTTCGACAACGTGGTCACCGCGCCTTTGCATGGCTTCAGGGACACCGAGGACTACTGGCAACGGGCGTCCGCCAAACCGCACATGCGCGGCATCACCCTGCCGGCCCTGGCCCTGAATGCCCTCAACGACCCCTTTGTGCCGGCGGCCAGCCTGCCGCAGGCCGGCGATGTCAGCGCAGCCGTCACCCTCTGGCAGCCGCGCGAAGGCGGCCATGTGGGCTTCCCGTCGGCGCCCTTTCCCGGCCATGTGCGCGCCATGCCCGAGGCGGTGTGCGGGTTTTTTGCGGCACAGCTGCCAGCCGGGCAGAATCGCGGTCATGGATGACATTGTTCGACAGGCGATTGCCAAGTGGCCCAACGTGCCCGACTGCTACGGCTGGCTGGGCCTGGACGCCCGCGGCAACTGGTACATGCGGGACGACCGGGCGCAGGCGGCGGGCGCTTTTGCGGGCGGCAACCCGGCCGGCAAGGGCTCGCTGCTCAAACACGACAAGCTGATCGACTTCATCGCGCGCAACTACGAAAGCGACAAGGCCGGCCGGTGGTTTTTCCAGAACGGGCCGCAGCGCGTCTACGTGGAGCTGGAAGCCACGCCGCTGGTCTGGCGCATCGGCAGCGCACCCGATTTCGCGGTGACCGCGCACACCGGCGAAGCGGCGCGTGTGCAGCGCTGCGTTCTCGATGAACATGGCCGGGTCTACCTGGACACCCACCTGGG
>Ga0307516_10006042_pt1 | contig 14310 bp, 18 predicted proteins | sample 19_EM_MG_FD_203310 | JGI IMG/M metagenome (GOLD analysis project Ga0307516, IMG submission 203310) | Populus trichocarpa ectomycorrhiza microbial communities from riparian zone in the Pacific Northwest, United States - 19_EM | ecosystem: Host-associated > Plants > Roots > Unclassified | place... | reverse complement strand
GTGAATCCGGTGAGACATCTCTTATCCTCCCTTCCAACCACTAGATTCACCTGTCCGATGATAGGGAAATCTACGACACTTAAACGTAGGCCCCGCTGCCCCGCTAACCTCTAGATGAACTGACACCCCCTTCTAGAGTTTCAAAGGCTCTATACCCCCACGGCTTTCCGCGAAGAGCGGCATCTATGGCGTTGCGTGATTCAGTTGAACATCGTTCGCTCTATCCGAACAATAATCGATACCATATCGGACGTCCATCGTACCGCAGTCCTCAGCGAAGATGAGAGCGACGGGGATGAAGAGTTCTTACCTTCTGACCAGTTGGTTGCCATCAAAGAGCGGTTGAAACCTCTCAGACACATCGAAAATATACTAGTCGCCAAACTCGTACCCCCCGACGAGGCCGAAGCATCTCATCTAGGAAACCGGCCTGATATCATCAGCAGCTCCAAAAACCGTAAGGACCAAGAGATATTCGTTCGACCCGGTATGGGGTGGCACGGATCCCTTCTGCGTGGCATTCGTTCCTCTCGTCCCACGTCCGCCGCCAGCACTGGCGTGGAGACACCTGACGATACTCAGTGTATACTGGATTCTTGTTGTGACGATATGATTGCCCTATGGCAAAACCCCTCCGTGCGTGCGATCCTCCAGCGTCGAAAAATTCGCCTAGAAGAGTTACCTGGGTTGTACGTGATCCCGCCTTGTTTCATCCCCCCACGTGCTTACCCCCTCCAGTTATCTCAACGACCTTGAACGGATGACGTCCCTAAAGTATGTTCCGACCGACGGTGAGTGGAACGATAAGGTTTTGGATTCCCACAAGGGTTCTCATCACTATTTCACATCCGGCAGACGACGTTCTCAAGGCTCGCCTCAAGACCGTGGGTGTGTGTGAATATAAATTTCATCTGGAGGCCACTGCTGGTTCGGAAAGTGGGACCGAGTGGCGAATTATTGATGTTGGTGGGTCAAGATCACAGGTGCGGTAATATTTGTACCTGAACACGCATTCAAATGGCTGATCCTCTGTACGTCAGAGACGTGCGTTCCCACCCCATACACCTATTTTCCCTCCGTTGACGTTCATTTGAAGCGACCTGGGCCCAGTTTTTCGACTCAGGCAAGCCGTTCACACTAGGTCGGCCCAGAGAATTGGTATCTGACATGGGCTGTAGTCAATGCGATATTGTTCCTTGCTCCTATTAGCGGCTTTGATCAGGCTTTGGCGGAGGTAAGCCCCGCGCTTTGATACGCACAGGGCATCCTCTGATCGATTACAATTACCAAGGATCGAAGTGTTAATCGATTGGTGAGTTCTTACGATATTCCTTTACACCCACTCACCCCCAGCCTTTCCACAGGAAGACAGCGCTCTCCTCTGGAAATCCGTAACCAGCAATAAGCTTCTCGCGAACGTCGAACTTGTGCTGTTCCTGAACAAATGCGATCTGTTGGATGCCAAGTTGAAGTCTGGCACCCGGCTCTCGAAGTACGTCCGGTCGTTTGGTGACCGCTCAAACGACTTAGATACCGTAACGAAGTGTGCGTGCCGAACGCTCAGGTATCACCCGTGACCTGTCTTAGATCTTGACATAGATTTCCGTGGGAAGTTCAGTGCAATCCTACGGGAGCATTCACCCCATCCTCGCAAATTCTATGGATTCTGCACTTCTGTGACCGTTGGTGTTTCATTTGATAACTCCCAGACTGACACTGACCCGGTTATCTCACCAAGGACACAAGCACGACGGCCGGAATCCTTGCAATCGGTGGGGTGATATATCCCTTCGCACTTTCCCACACTAACGAATTCCGTTTCACAGTGAGGGACATCGTCGTTCGGGAACACCTAAGGAAGACAAGATTATTATGACACACGTGGACTGGGACCTCCCCCGATATACACGACATTTACCAGACCATCTTGCACTTGCACACAACTCGGTTCTCTATCTGTTTTTTTTAAGTACTTAGACTTAATGGGCCTGGAGGTTGATGTAGGATAGAACCGTACGAGCCAAATTTGAACGATTGAATATACTTTCCATCTTCTGGAGGGAGACCCCAAGCAACAGATTAAATACATTAATGGAGGGCTATGGTATCGTCGGCGTCAGTATGGTGAACGGTATGTACTAATAACGTCTATGGATTAAGCGGGTGATATGGTACAGTAAGCGTCCTTGTGTTGTGTGGATTAGCTGGGAACTTCAAGAAAAAGCCAGATGTTCATACCTAATGATTAAGTGGAAAGTCAGGTTTGCGGACGCCTGGATTTCGAGCTGGTGGGGTTTTTGGGGGGGAACTTCCCGTTGCCAACTTTCGTAACACCCTCCTCGATTGCCTGGCACTTCTTCTGCCAGTCAATGAGGGTCTGGCCTGCGCATTCACCGAGGTTTTGCGCGTCTTCCCAAGTATCGTCGTCTGGCTCGTAACCAAGCCATCGAACCAAGAACTTGGATTTTCCGGAGGCCATCACGACGTGCGACACCTCGTAGTAGACCTCCCCATTTTTCCGGATCGTGGGTGGGTGCTGCATGACCGTCTTTGCCGCCGCCGACCGAGTCCACTTCTTTGGGAGGTTGCCGGTGTATGGCTCGCTGCTTGGCACGAAACGGGCTTTGATCGTGGTCCTACGCGTCACAGTGCTCGGGAATTTCTTCCTGCAGTATTTATCGAACTCGCAGAGAGCGTGTTCAATATCTACCGCGCTGACGCCTTGGTTCGTGGGGTGACGAAGAGGTGGTGCGAACGAGAGTCGGCTCCAGTAGTTGTGTTGATTTTCCCAAAGCCAAGTGATCGCAAGGGATTCACTCCCTCTGACCTCTTTCCCAAATATCCTCATGAGACCATCGCTGGCGCCAGGGCCTGCAACGGCCCACTCTTCCTCCGAAAGGTTGAAATGATCGCACATGTTAAGATCAAGGAGTAACCTTCGGGATCAATGTTAGTCATGATTTCATGATTCGGAGTGAATGTTGGGAACATACTGGAACGCGGTGAATTGGCCCATACCCGGGTACAATAGAGTAAACCCTAGGGCGTCTTTCAGGTACTGCAGTTTCTTCAGTTCGGTGGGAAACCCGGATTTCATTAGCAGGTATATCATCCGGAGGTGTTTGGTTGGATTGTCGTGACCACCGAGGACATGGGGAGCGGGTATGAAATAAGCAGGGCCATATATGGGGGGTTCCGAGACCAGCACGGAATAATACTCGTCGATATCGAACGTGTCCCACTTGAGTTGTCCGAAATGATCCCGGAGTCTTCTCCAGGTGCCGATGCGATTAAATGTGCGGAAGAGGATAATGCGAAATGAAGTCTCCGTGAGGTCAGACGGACCGTCGGGTATGACCTCGTTGAGGATAAACTGCGTGTTCCTGTCGTGCACGCGGAAGAGGTTGGTAAACTTGTAATCCTTGAGGATTGGGTCCTCCGTCCAGGGTGTCTGCCCGGCAAGACGGCGTTCATGGATGGAGTGGCGCTCCCGCATCCAGTACCAGAGCGTATCCATGACCTCGTTAATAGGCAGGTGCTTCTCCCCAATCGCCGCGAACTTGCGAGGCTGAGACTTTCGCGCGGACCTCTTTACGGCGGACGGTCGAGCCATGGCGGAAAGTCGGGGAGTCGGGGAGCGGGTGGCGCGTCAAGACGCCGTGAAGCGCCCGTGGAGCCCGACGCGTCGACGCGGACCTACCCGATTTGGCAAGAGGCATAAGCGGGATCATCAGTCATCCAAACTCACTCAACTTTCATCCCATCCCCCGCCACACTATCCCGGAACCGTCTCATGCCAACGCAGCCATGGTGAAGAACCAGAGATCGTCAGCAAGTTCCGCTACTCGAAAGAAACATGCAAAGAAGGCCACGATCGCCTCTGGAGAGGCCGTTGAGAACCCACCCGTTCCGAAACAGAAGAAGCCGAGGGGGAAAGAGAAGGCAAGGTTGAAGGCTGAGCCGAAGAAGAAGGTCTACATCCCCCCTGTTCGACCCCAGGCTATCCAACCAGATCCCCTGGATACGTTGGGCATCGCATTCTCGATATCGTCCGAGCTGCTTGTGATCCTGCGAAGGCTGGGGAAGAAGGATACTGTGACCAAGATCCGTGCTCTGGAAGAACTGCAGTCTGACTGGATCCTCAAAGCGAAGGAGACGAATGATCCGCAGCTCCTGGAGGAACTTACCACTGTCCTACCGGTCTGGGTACGTCTTCTCGCCTCAGGTACCTCGCTTGCGTTCTCATCAAACAGCTATATAGCTCCATCACGTCCCCAGTTTGTTCTTGCATCATTCCCGAAGAATTAGGCTTCTATCTGGCGGACTTCACGGGCTACTTCTGGCTCTCCCGGGGATCAAGACTCAACTGTTTACCTCGATTCACGATCTCGGAGAGGAACGTCAGGAGACCGTGATCGGTAGTTGGTGTTTACTTTGCCACGACACCGAGGGTCAGGTCTCTTTGACCGCGCTTCCATCATGGGAAGAGAATTTCGGGCCCGGAGTTAACTCAGGCGCTGAAGGAGCCATCCTCATCCGAGAAACCGCACCTGCACTCATCTCGTTCATCCGACAAACCATCTTCGACCCTCTTGGGGCTTATTCTGTGGTCAATCCAATCCAACCCTCTATAGACACGAAGCCGACAAAAAAGGGCGCCAAACCTCAGTCTAGAGTCCAAGGACTCCTCGAAACTCCTCCCGCAGACGAAGAGCTGGAAGCGGAACGGAAAGCGAGAGTTAGGGCGGGTGGTTTGGGTTCCATGAAGTATGTTTTGGGTATGTTTGGTTCACTTATTCCGCCGACTGTCAATATCTCACCTGGGTGGAGGTGCAAGGAACCTGCTCCAGCTGAGCGAATCTTCACGGGATGTTATCGAGGAGACCTTGTCCAGTTCGCCATTGTGGACATCTCTTCACTGTGGGGAACAACCACCATCCGGCGACTCGGAGTGCTACGGGTTCGAGCAGCCTACTGTGCGTCGAGCTGCGTGGGGTCTACTTCTCGCTGCATTACAGGAAAGGAAGGGTAAGACCGTAAACGCAATGTCACTGTAGTTATGCTAAGGGACTGTCGTAGGTGAACTTGACGCGCTCCTCCCAACCTTGAGTGCATCTGTCTTGAGATCCGCCTGGGTAGAGTGGGATGCGGTCGTCCGCACAAGTATGTGGCAGCCATTACTCAAGTTCATCACAGGTGCGTTGTCCCCTTATCTTCTGCCCCTTGCACTCACCGTTTCTCTAGAATACCCGCGATGTTGGGAGTTTGATGCACATTTTCGCCCCGACGCGGATGGATTAGAATCAGAGAGTGAGGCGGACCCTGGTTTACCTCCTTCGATTGCCTACAAAGATTTCCTTCGCTTCTTGGAGCTGGGATGTCGTGGGTCCCCAAAGCAAGGTTACCCTGCGCTCGTTCTCGTGCTATCCACCATCTCGCATTCCGTAAGATTTCTCTTGTAACACGATTACCCATCCCTGACGTGGAGTCAGGTCATAACTAGCCTTCCGTCCGGATCACCTCTGGAGGATCTGTTTACATCCTTCTGGTCCGCTGTAGATTCTCGAGCCTTTGGGATGACAGACAAGGCGCAAACTTTCTTAGCATTTGCCCACGCTTTTGTCGATTGCCTCATCCTATTTTCGAAACGGCTCCGAAATTCGGCTCCCAATGTCGTACGTTCGCTCGCTGGAGGCGACCCCCAGGCAGATGGGGCGGGCTCCGAGCATTTGTCGGGTACTATTCTCCGTGACTTCGTGCGCAAACAAACCACTCGATTTTCCGAGGAGATTTTCCAGGGTCACCTTCAACTCGAGCCTCCCGCAGGTGCCCAATCTTTGAGTGATGTTGTTGTCAAGTTGAACGAGGTAGACGAGGGTATGATTCAATGCGTGGATACCTAGGTCATTCACTGACCCCCTCTGGGAACAGATTTATCGAAAATAGCTTGGGACTCTGTTTCGGATAGCTATATCCAATTGTTACGATCCACACCCCAGTTGATCGACGTCCGGTGCTTCAAATACCTCAAATACCTCCAGAACTCTGCGGTCGGCACGTTGTTCGAAAGCTCCGTCAAGTCATTAATCCGTCAAACGTTCGGTATCATCATCGGCGCCTTTTCGATAGACCTCGGCACACCACCAGAAAACAGGACCGGTTATGCCAGGGCCGGATCCACCCTCGGAGCATTACTGGACGTTTGGGGTAAGGATGGACTGGAGGACCCCGAATCTTCGACTGTATGTCTCCGACCCACTTCAAAACCCGATTTCTCACAGATTCCACCCCAGCTTCTCCGCTCATTCATGGAAGAAAGGTTACCACAGGTTGTACATTGTGGCCCTTCACTGGTTTCCACATACCTAGGACTGCTTCCAGAACAACCGGGGAACACCTACTGGCACCAAGTCCTCGACATCGTCGCTTCCTTCGCCACCAGAGAGGCATTGGATTGGTTGGACAGGTTTTGTGGGACGAATCCGCCACGATACCTTCTGCCTTCTCAAGGTTTCGAAAAATTCGTCAAGGAGACAATCACCACTGTATTGGAGAATGACACAAGCCACTTAAAGCAAGCGCTCTCGCTGCTCGAACGATCTGGTTCGTATTTCTGGGGTTCACTTCGGTCACTCGCTGATTTACATACTAGATTATCTTGTGACCAAAATTTTCCTCCAATCCCTCTTCCATTCTCTTTCCGGATCATTTGTACATGTCGTCCGGGAGGCTTTACGCGCCCCTTCCGCTCCGTGGGCTCAGATAGAAAGGCAGCTCACCTTCTTTGAATCGACCCTCTTTCGTTACCTGGACAACGAATCGCTGTGGGACGTCTATCAATTGCTACTACCAGAGATCTTCCTCTTAGGTTCCTCGGTCAATGAGGACGACGAAGCTTCGTTAACCGCTTCGTCGATGTGCCTGAATATTTGGTCGGGGTTCCTCGCTCGGAGTCCTGGAAACCTCCTCATGTTGGTGAAGCCGAACTTACGTGCGCGGCTTCAGTCCTGTGTGGAAAGTGTCGGATCGCGGTTACGGTGAGCCTTCACTTCGATCGATTTCGCACAGTTCTCAATCCACGATAGCCCCACGACGATCTTCAAAGCCGCTTCCGAGCTATCTGGCAACATGAGCATAGGCATCATGGACCTGGTGCCCCCCGAGGAAACACTCAATTCCACGCTGAACCTGTTTCCAACGGAACCTGCGGATGCGTCGATGTCCTTGCGTTCCCCGCTGCTACCACTTTCGGGCTTCGAAAACCCACCTCCGGTTGGGGAAGAGATATATGACTTGGACGGTTACTCCAGTTACGCCAGGATTATCTCCCTCCTGATTGATGCATTCTTGGAGGATCGAATCATTGCCAAGGCTCACCCCTGGACCCTTCGACACTTTATCGCATTATCCATCTTCGCCGAAGAGGTCCTCGATCTGCCGGACAACTCGTCTGAGGTTTTTAATGCCAAGACCGCACCGTCCTCCACTCTCCAGCAGCTGATACACAGAGTGCGGCACGTGACCACTTACGTACTCTCGGATGTCGAAGACGGCCAGAGCTGGCACAAGAAGGTTGCCGCTACGTGTGTGGATGCCAAAGCGCAACACATCGTTGGTGGGATCGGGAAGCTCGTAACCAGCCTGGTACAGGCCGCTTCATCAAATGACAACCCCAGGGATGCGCGAATACTGCACACAGTCCTCCAACATATCCTCAGTCACACCTCGAAAGAGGAGGGCGACTTGTGGATGGGAGTGTGCCGGAAAATTGAGGCCAAGGGTAAGCGTTTCTCCTCCCCTTCAATGTGCAACGTTCACAGTTCCTTGGTAGCCCCGTTTGCCTCGATGGCTGTGGCTCTCTCTGTCACTGGTTCTGGTTCGGAACCCCTGCGATTGGATCGTTATCGTAACGAGCTCGCGGCAAACGTGATGGGTGTGCGCCCCGCCAAGATCAACACCGAGGGCCTATGGCTTCTTCGACGCCTTGTCGCGACCGCTCCTGATCCCGACTCGGATATCGTTTTCATTCCACAAACGAGGGCGGTTAATTTTATTAAGGCGTGTCAACAATGGGTGACCTCTGATGAAGATATCGAGGAAGAGGTGGAAAGCCAGATGACCGTTTTATTCTTCCACCTTGCCCCGATCCTTCAGCATGTATCCGGGTCCCACTGGGATTTCATTTTCGACGTCGTTGAGAACAATCTCGAGGTATGGGATCCCACCTATTCCGGGATAAAGCTCATTGTTGTTTTGCGGTACGTGGTTAGAACTTCGCCGTTGAAGAACCTTCCACAGTTGTCACTCTCGGCCGGAGCTTGCAGGCAATTTTGAAGATAATCGACTTGACGACCACCAACCGAGCCCTTCGCGTGAACTGGGAAACACGACAGAATAAAATCTTCACCCTGGTGAGGGATATTGTCACAGCTGAATCTAGTGAGTCACCAGTTGTTTGGATACTACCTAGTGGCGCTCAAGTAATCCGAATCCAGGGGTTCAATCAGGGCCACTATCAACGTGCCGTGAGTTGCTGTTGGCCGTGACTCAGCATCTCCCCTCGTCGCTGATTGGGATCGATACCCTCGGAAAGGTAAGCCGCCTGCCTTCTTTTGGGCGGACTCATGGTAACCTTGCTGCAGGCCACCCACCTCCTGAACGACAAGTCTGTCGAGGTACAGAAGATGGTGTATCAGTTCATGCACGAGAGTGCTAAGAAACGAACGGAATACATCGTCATCGAAGCGGGCGTCTCTACTCCCGACTCGGATTCGATCAAGCCCGAACTCCCCGCCGAACTCATCGCGTTCTTACAACGAAGTATTAACGAGGAGGACCCCGACGCACCACCCACCTTCGGATACTTGCTTGGTTGGATGTCTGTGTTTGATTTGTTTGTAGATGCCGTGAGTGATCACATACCGGTCTGGGGGGCCTAAGCTGATTCGCCTGCTCGCAGTCCCTGAAAGTGAAGATCGCGTATATAAACCATCTGAGGGATCTGGAGATGATCACTTCCCACTTCCTCCCCGCGGCGTTCCGTATGTTTGGTCTATATTCAGGCATCGCAAGCGCTCCGAAGTTGGACGTATGGGGAATCGACGAGTACCACGTTTCATGTGCGTACAGAGCGTCCCTTTGTGTGATCACCGCTCATGACATTGTAGATTACGAGGAACAGAATCCGCTGAGCGTCGTGTTGCTCTGTGCACATCTGTACTACCGGACCCTTCAGACCGTGCCGACTTTGGTCCGTTTGTGGATTTTAGAATGCAAGGGCCGGGAGTTATCGGCCGCGGTGACGGCGTACACTTCGAGGTATTTCTCCTCCGTGCTCATTGACACAGAGCTGGAACGTGCGACAAAAACTCGGTTGGGTGATGAGAAGATGCACGTGAAGGTCATTCCGGTTAATCGCGAGGTCAACATGACATACACGATCGACGAAAACGAGATAAAGATGGGTCTGAAGATTCCTCCAGACTGGCCCCTCCACGTTATCGAGGTCCGCGGGGGGAAGAAGGTCGGTGTGAAGGAAGATAGGTGGAAGTCCTGGATGTCGGGTGTTCGTCAAGTCGTGCTAACGCAGGTCGGTCTCGTGGTCGGAGTTCCTCGGCAATTCCATATCTCACACATCTCGTAGGGTAATGTCGTGGATGGGCTTGAACTTTTCAAGAGGAACGTGTCTGCCCACTTTGAAAACCAAACCGAGTGTGCCATCTGCTACTCGTAAGTGTCGATTCTGTTGTTCCAGATTAGGGAAGCTCACGGTTGATATCCGTAGGCTTATCAGTGGGATGGATGGGAACCTTCCGAATAAGCCTTGTCAGACCTGCAAGAACAGCTTCCACGCCTCGTGCTTGTATGAGGTACGTGTGTTCCCTGCTCGCCCCATCACCCCCGATGACTGTCAGCTGACGGTCGTTTGCTCGGATCCAGTGGTTCAAGAGCAGCCACTCGTCGAGCTGCCCCCTGTGCCGTTCCAACATTATTAGATAGATACGGTGTCCGGGACGACCTTGCAATAAACAGATGCGGGTATAACGTATTGCCGAATGGCCAGGTTTTGCTCTTACCTACTACTCTCCGAGTCCGGAGTTTCGACGAGATTCCCGACTCCGGCCCGGCCGGCCTTGTGACTGCGTGATCAGCCCGACCCTTTTCCAACTATTTGTCCCTTGTGTACTTGAGTTTAGATCGACACGAGGTTGGATTGGCACCGTTCGACCCTTCACCTCCGTGTGGGTGTGGTTCTTCACAGGATGGCAACGTAAGTCGCGCGCCCATTCGGCTGGCCGTTATCAGTGACAATCGATTGGCTTATCGTTGACATCGCTGGGTGGCAGTCAGAAATCGAGGGTTGTTGTGACACGAGACCTTGGACCTGACGTTCTGGGAAAGCTTAGGGAGGATCCCTCCATCGATGTGTGCCCTCTCCGTTTACTCGTGAAGACCAAGAGCTGACACCAAGGTTGGACGGGTTGGGAAAGTTGGTAGTTTGGCCTCAGGATTGCGGTTGCGACCGGAAATGGTTACTGGAGAAGGTCGAAGGGGCGATTGGCCTAGTGGTGATGCTGACCGATAAGGTAATTCGAACAACGGACCCCCACACAACCAATCGCGACCAGGATTTGAATTACTGACCAAAGGAAAAGGTGGACGAAGAGCTTCTAGCCAAGGGTTTGTACCTTTCTGACAAGCCGCGGTAAATATCAAATGGGCCCGTCTTGATAGTATGTAATGGTCACAGCTGGAACCAGTCTCAAAGTGGTATCGACCATGTCGGTAGGCTATGGTGAGTGGGCTCGTGTTTGCCTCGAGTGAAGGTGTTTCTGACCGGGAAAACAGAACACGTGAATTTGGAGGGTCTCGCAAAACGGGGTGTGAGGCTCGGTTACACCCCGGATGTATTGAATGATGCTGGTAGGTAGATCACCGCCCTGGTTTGTAACCACGCGGCGGTCTTGTTGGAATATCCCCAGAACTAAACATCAAGTTTGATAGTGGCCGACCTTTCCATTATGTTGGCGTTAATGGCTGGCCGGAATGGTGGGAAGGCGCTAGCGCATGTTAGGAACGGAGAGGTACGAGTGGTTGCGCTACGCATCTCCGAGCACGGGCCCTGGATCCGACTGAAACGGCGCGTTTAGTGGCCCTGTGCGTCTTGGTCTCCGTTCAGTTGGTGCGGCCCCCAATTGAGCGGCAGCGTGGGTAGCCCTGAGAAGACAGTGGGTTTCCTCGGATTTGGGAGAATCGCGCAGGCGACTTTGAATCGGTTGGTCGGATTTGGAATCGCTCGGTGCATCTACACGACAAGAATAGCATCCCCGCCAAAGAGGGACCTCGAAGACTCCCTGACGAATAAATTCCGGAGCGTCAACCCAGCGTTCAATGGTGTGATGCGGGTGGATCTGACGACCCTGGCGAGAGAGAGTGATGTGTTGTTCGTGCTAGCACCGGGAGGGGCAGAGACGAGACACATCGTGAACGAAGAGTTGCTGAGGGAGATGAAAAGGACTGGCGTCCTCGTTAACACGAGCCGTGGATCGCTAGTGGATTCCGACGCCCTCGCGAAGGCGCTTCGAGAAGGATGGATCTGGGGTGCCGGGTTAGATGTGATCGAAGGAGAGCCGGAGGTTCCGTCGGACCACCCATTGGTGAGAGAGCCGAGGTGAGTCCACCGGCGACGGACAGCGCCTCGGGTGAATGTCTCACCGACCCTGGACAGCTGCGTCATCGTGCCTCATATTGGAAGCGCAACGTTCGCGACCAGAACAGCTATGGCGAATACAGCTGTCACCAATGTTCTGGCCGTGTTGTCAAATCAGCCAATGGTCTCGGAAAAGAGAGTTTGACAAGGTTGGGTTGAGACACAGACAATTAGATCATGCAAGGCGCGGAATAAAAAGAGTTTGTGATACGATATTGGTTTCCTTTTTAGGCCAATTACATACTTAGCGGCAATCGGACAATAAATATCCGGTCGAACGACTTTCCAAATCCCCCCATCCCCCCAATTCGCACAACAGCCAGGGTGACCTCACCGTCGTCGCCGTCGCTGCCGCCGTTGCCCGCATTGCCCTGACCGACGTTCGACCACCTGTTGTTCAAAGGACCGGTCTCCTGCTTCGGTAAGTTGTCCAACTCTCTCCGCCCCCAACGTGTGCTCATCCTTATTGTCGACACCAGGCCTCCAAAACAATGCGTGCCATTCCACGACCCCTCACAGCTCGCACCGCCTCTGCCCCCATAGAAACCATCGTCTTTGTTTTCGTCCTTGCTACCCTCTCCTACTTCTACATCCTCTCCGCCATCCGCCAATCCACATACTTTGCCCTTTCCGTACCAAACAATCTCAGGCCCGCATATGCTCTCCTTACCGACAGCGAATGGGTCCCCGTCTCCGGAAAGGACTGGTTTACAGCCCCTGTTAAGCTTGAACTTCAACCAATCGTCTTCTCGTTCGACAACATCCAGGTGGGTAGCTTTACTCCTTGGCAGTATCCCGATCATTGACTCTTCCCACAGGACGTTTCGGAATCCGTTTCTCCCGTTCTCCAGCCTTCCCTTTCCAACTTTACGGAGTACTTGACCCAGGACCTCGCCGTGCACTCTGGTGACGTTTACGGTTCAGTTTGCTTCCGCTTTGCCACAAACCAGTCATCCGGGTGTTTCACTCACTCTGCTTCCAACCTCCCCGCCTCGAATGTCTTGACCCTGTCCTTTGCTCCTGGCACCCGCGAGGACTTCGTTGGCGCGCTCCACAGGAGAGCTTCCGCTTTCCACGACCAGCTCAACGTCAAGTACCACGTTGAGGGTCGTGACGAAGACGTATTGAAGGAGGGTGGTCGTTGGGTTAGTTATGCTATCAGGGCACTCATCGTCCGCTTCTGGGATCTGGCCAAGGTAACCCTCACCTCCTCAGTAACCTGACACCGGTTCTAACTCCTTCCCAGAAAGCGGATTCTCTTGACATCCTCCTAGTTTTGTTGGGCTACATCCTGATGCACACAACATTCGGACGCTTGTTCTTGTCTTCCCGTAGCCTCGGCTCCAACTTCTGGCTCATGACCGCAATACTTTCATCATCCGTCACCGCCTTCCTCTTGGCTCTCCCCTTGGCGATGTATCTCAACATCCCCCTCGATCCTGTTGCCCTTGTTGAAGCCCTTCCCTTCTTGGTCTGCACCGTTGGCTTTGACAAGCCGCTTCGTTTGGCCCGCGCTGTATTCACTCATCCTCATGTTACTCGCCCCGCAGTTCAAGAGGGTAAATGGCGTGGCCAAATGAAGCTTGCTGGTGACGTCGTGCTTGAGGCTGTTGATCAAGTGGGAAATGGAATCCTCAGGGATTATGCCCTCGAAATCGCCGTTCTCCTCGTGGGGGCCAGTAGCCGTGTTGGGGGTCTCCGTGAATTCTGTGCTCTTGCCGTCCTCGTTTTGGCCCTGGATTGTTTCATGCTCTGCACATTTTACACCGCAATTCTCGCAGTGATGATCGAGGTGAGTCCGTTTGGTCACGGGACCTTCCCTGGTCCCGTTCCAGCATCGCCTCATCACACCTCTGCTCACGACCATTACGACTATTTATCTTCGCAGGTTCGAAGAATCAAGCTGGCCAGGGCCCTCACCAGATCCCGCCGTAATTCGACCATCTCCGACTCGAAACCGAGCAACCTCGTCCGCCCACGGGTCCAAGCTGACATTGAACAGAATCTAAACATGAGCTTGCGCCAACGAGTCTCCGCTGCCGTCTTGGGGGTCAAGGGTTCTTTCCTTAGGCAGGACCCAAATGCTCAGAACAAGAACGAGAACCCTGTCGCTCGCTTGCGTTTGTTGCTGGTATGTAGCTCTCCTCCCACCAACCGCCGGGATTTTAATGATCCGTGTCCTAGATCGCTTCCTTCCTCACACTTCATATGCTTAACCTCTGTACGACTCTCACACCCGCTACGGCCCTCCACCGCTACCACAACCACCCCTCGTCGAAATCTCTGCATTTGTTTACTGAGCCCATTCCGGGGCCAATCAAGAGGGTGGATATCACTTCCCCCATCATCTCCAACGTTCTCACCAGCCTGGCCATCCAAGACAACCAATCTCAATCCCCCGATGTCGATTCGTCTAAGGACGATGAGATCATCGTCCGCATTGCTCCCCCTCTCCACGTCCGTGTTTCTCATGAAGATGCTGTCAAATCGGGTCACGTCCTCCACAACTTCATGGAGTCTTGGACAAGACTTGTGGGAGACGAAGTCCTCTCCAAGTGGATCGTCCTTGTTCTCGCGGTTAGCGTGGCTTTGAACGGGTA
>Ga0307516_10006041_pt1 | contig 14311 bp, 13 predicted proteins | sample 19_EM_MG_FD_203310 | JGI IMG/M metagenome (GOLD analysis project Ga0307516, IMG submission 203310) | Populus trichocarpa ectomycorrhiza microbial communities from riparian zone in the Pacific Northwest, United States - 19_EM | ecosystem: Host-associated > Plants > Roots > Unclassified | place... | reverse complement strand
TGCCGGTCCACGACCACGAGCGGATCGCGTCGGCGACCGGGCGCCGCGTCATCGAGCGCTACGGCATGACGGAGACCCTGATGAACACGAGCGTGCGGGCGGACGGTGAGCCGCGCGCGGGGACGGTGGGCGTCCCGCTGCCCGGCGTGGAGTTGCGCCTGGTCGAGGAGGACGGCACGCAACTTCCGGTGTACGACGGCGAGAGCGTGGGCGAGATCCAGGTGCGCGGGCCGAACCTGTTCACCGAGTACCTCAACCGGCCCGACGCGACGGCCGCGGCCTTCACCGCCGACGGCTGGTTCCGCACCGGCGACATGGCCGTGCGCGACCCCGACGGCTATGTCCGGATCGTCGGCCGCAAGGCCACCGACCTGATCAAGAGCGGGGGTTACAAGATCGGCGCGGGCGAGATCGAGAACGCGCTGCTCGAACACCCGGGAGTGCGCGAGGCCGCCGTCACTGGCGAACCGGACCCCGACCTGGGCGAACGCATCGTCGCCTGGATCGTACCGGCGGACCCCCAATCCCCGCCGGAACTCGCCGAGTTGGCCGACCATGTGGCGGGCCGTCTGTCCCCGCACAAGCGCCCCCGCGTCGTCCACCACCTCTCCGCGCTCCCCCGCAACGACATGGGGAAGATCCTCAAGCGCGCCCTGACCCATGACTGACCGCCGGTCCGCCCGCGAGACCCTGACCCTGGTCACGGACGACTCCACTTTCACCAAACTCCCCCACCCTGTACGGGAGTCCAGGCCGGACGGCCCCCTCGGCTGGCAGGGCTACGACGCCTCGCGGGCCCGCGCCGCCGACCGCACCGGCGAGTCGGAGTCGGTGGTGTGCGGTACGGCGACGGTCGGGGGCACGCGGGCGGTGCTGATCGCCTTCGAGTTCGGCTTCCTCGGCGGCTCGCTCGGCGAGCGCACCGGGGACCGGCTGGAGTCGGCGTACACGTACGCCCGTGAACACCGGTTGCCGGTCGTGCCGTTGATCGCCACCGGGGGCAGCCGGATGCAGGAGGGCATGATCGCCCTCACCCAACTCCAGCGCGTGGCACGGCAGTCGGCGCTCACCAGGGAGGCCGGCCTCCCCCAGATCGCGGTACTGCGCGACCCGACCACGGGCGGCGGCTGGGCCACGCTGGGCGCGGGCGCCGATGTGATCCTGGCACTGCCCGGCGCCCAGGTCGGCTTCGCCGGCTCCCGGGTCCGCCCACCGGACGCGGACCCCACGGCGTACACGGCCGAGGCCCAGGTGGCGGCGGGCGCGGCCGACGCGATCGTAGAACCGGAGGAGCTGCGGGAGACCCTGGGGAGCTGGCTGCGGCTGCTGACCACACCGTGGGAGGGGCAGCCGCCGGTGCCGGCGGCGCTGGGCGCGACGGGTCTGCCGACGGCCGGACGGGAGGAGACGGCGCCCGCCGCCGACACGGACGACCCGCCGGCGACCCCGCAAGAGGCCGCGCAGCACACCCCCGCCGATTCCCCGGGCACCGGCTGGGACGCCGTGCAGCGTGCTCGTTCACCCCAACGCCCCCGTGCCGAGCGCTACTTGGACAGTTACTTCACCCGCCGGCTGGCGATCAGCGGGGACCGGTGCGGTGGTATCGACGCGGGCATGCTGTGCGGGTTCGGGGAGCGGGCGGGGCGGGCCGTCGCGTATGCCGCGCAGGCCGGGACGGCGACCCGGCCGGCCGGGTATCGGACCGCCGCGCGGCTGATCCGGCTGGCGGACCGGCTCGGGGTGCCGGTGCTGACGCTGGTGGACACGCCGGGCGCGGCGAACGACGCCGAAGCGGAGCGGGAGGGGGCGGGTGCCGCTGTCGCGGATCTGTTCGGCGCGGTGGCTTCCGCCCGGGTCCCGGTCACCACGCTGCTGATCGGCGAGGGCGGTTCCGGTGGTGCGCTGGCGCTGGCCGCGCCGGGCAACACCTGGGCCACGCCGGACAGTTACTTCTCGGTGATCGCCCCGGAGCTGGCCACCGCGATCCTGAAACGCTCCCCGGCACAGACAGAGCGGACGGCGGACCAACTCCGTGTCCGTCCCGAGGACTTGGCGGAGCTGGGGGTGATCAGGACCCGGCCCGTGTGAGCGACGGGCAGTCATGAGGACGTCATCCAGCACTCTTTACACGTTCCTTACTTTAGAGGTAACAGACAAATACCCCCATTCAGCGGCACCCCGCCCGGCCCACCACAAGGCGCGCCGACCGCCCCGCCCCCGCACGATGCGAAAGAGGCCCGCCGCCCGGCGACGCCCCGGTCCGCTCTCGGGAGAACCTTCCATGACCGTCAGTCTGGAGCAGTTGCGACGCTGCCATTTCGCCGTCGACCTGGGAGCGGCCCGCACCCGTGTCTACGTCAAGGGCGCCGGGCTCGTCGTCGACCAGCCGTCCGCCGCCGCCGTGAACACGCGGACCGGCGCGCTGATCGCCGTGGGAGAGTTCGCGGAGAAGATGACGGGCCGTACGCCCGACTACATCCGGGTCGTCCGGCCGGTCTCCGGCGGGACCGTCGTCGACATCGAGATGGCGCAGCGCATGCTGCGGCACCTGATCGGCGACAAGGTGCGTCGCGCGCTGCGCCGCAAGCCCCGGCTGCGGGCCGCCGCCTGCACCCCGCACGACGCCGATCCGCTGGCGCAGCGGGCCGCGATCGAGACGCTGGTCGGGCTCGGGGCGCGCCGGGTGGAGCTGGTCGACACGCTGATCGCCGCGGCCGTGGGCTGCGGCCTGCCCGTGGAGCGGCCCGAGGCGACCATGATCATGGTGTGCGGGGCCGCCGCGACCCAGGTCGCCGTGCTCTCCCTCGGCTCGATCGTCACCGCCGAACGCATCCCGGTGGGCGGCGAGGCCGTCGACCACGCGATCGTCCAACACCTGCGCCACGAGCACGAGTTGATGCTGCCGAGCCAGTCCGTACGGCCACTGCAGCTCGCCCTCTCCGGCAACGGTCTCACCCCGCACGGCCCGACCACCACCGAGATCCACGGGCGGGACGTGGCGAGCGGCCTCGCCCGTTCCGTACAGGTCGACACCGCGGCCGTACGGGACGCGATCGAGACCCCGCTGACCGCCGTGCTCGACGGTATCGGCCGGGTGCTGCGCAACTGCCCGCCCGACCTGGTGGCCGACCTCGCGGACCGCGGGATCATGATGGTCGGCGGCAGCGCGCTGCTCCCCGGCTTCGACCAGATGCTGCGCGCCGCGACCGGCATGCCGGTGCACATCGCCGAGCGGCCGGACGTGTGCGCCGTACAGGGCCTCGGCTACATGCTGGAGGGCAAGATCGAGCCGCTGGTCCTGGACCCGCTGGCGACCGCCTGAGCGCGGACCCGGCCGACCGGCGCAACGGCGTCCCCGACCTCTCCCGCCTCCTCGAAGCCGTCCTGAGCGTAGGTTCCGAGCTCGAACTGCGCACCACTCTCCAGCACATCGTGGACGGCGCGGCCGAGCTGACCGGCGCGCGGTACGCGGCGCTCGGCACGACGGACCCGGGGCAGGACGGCCTCACCGAGATCCGCACCGGCGGGGCCGAGCCGCCGCCCACGGGCGTGCTCAGCGTGCCGATCCACGTCCAGGACGAGGTCTTCGGCCATCTCCACCTCGCCGGCAAGCAACCCGACGCCCCCTTCACCGCCGAGGACGAGCAGCTGCTGCACGTCCTCGCCGCGCAGGCCGGTATCGCGATCGGCAACGCCCGCCTGTACGAGACGGCCCGGCAGCGCGAGCGCTGGATCGAGGGCGCGGCGGCCGTCACCACCGCACTGCTCACCGGCGAGCGGGCGGCCGACGCGCTGCTGACGGTCGCCGAGGGCGCCCGGGCGTTGGCCGACGCCGACGCGGGGGTGATCCTGCAGCCCTCCGAGGCGGGCGGCATGGAGATCGTCACCGCCTCCACCTTCGAGGACCCGGGCGACATCGTCGGCACGACCATCGCGCCCGGCAGCCCCGTCCTGGTCCAACTCCTGGGCGGCGAACCGGTGTTCATCGACGACTCGGCGACCGACCCGCGCATGACGACGCATGTACGGCACCGGTTCGGCCCCAGCATGATGCTGCCGCTCCAGGCGGAGGGCCGCCTCATCGGCACGCTCGCGCTCCCGCGCCGCCCGGGCGACCGCCCCTACACGGCCGTGGAGCGGTCGCTGGCAACGCAGTTCGCGTCCCAGGCCGCGCTCGCCCTGGTCCTGGCCGACGCCCGGCACGGCCGGGAACGCCTCGCGGTCTACGAGGACCGCGACCGTATCGCCCGCGACCTGCACGACCTGGTCGTCCAACGGCTGTTCGCCACAGGCATGTTGCTGGAGTCCGCGCAGCGCAGGGGCGGTCCTGCCGACCCGGCCCACGAGGCCCTCGGACGCGCCGTCGACGAACTCCAGTCGACGGTCCAGGAGGTCCGCACGGCGATCTTCGCCCTGCAGCAACCACCGGCCGAGGCGCCAACGAGCCTGCGCGGCAAGGTACTTCGGGAGGCGGCGGCCGCTCTCGCGTTCCAGCCCTCGACCCGCTTCAAGGGCCCGGTGGACACACTCGTCCCCGATCAGGTGGCGATCCGACTTCTCGCCGCCCTGCGCCGCGCCCTGGCTACCGAATCCCGCCAACCCGACGTCTCCCGCCTGGAGATCACGGTCGACGTGACGACTCCGCTGCCGGACGGGCGGGACGCCGTACGACTGAGGGTGTACGACGGCGAAGGCACGACGGTGAGTTGGCGGTCGCCCCTGTGAGCCGGGGCCGCTCGCGTCAGTAGGGCAGGATCCGCCCCGACGGCGTCCTGCGGTCGATGGTGTCGTCGCGGGGCGCGGCGGGCCGGCGAATCACGCGAACACGGATCTGTCGGTTCATGGCGCCCTCCCGAGGCTCATATCTCCTATGCCCCTCTCCTATGCCCCACACTCTTCCTCGCGACGCCCAAGAACATCGCCCTTGCGGAGGCACTTGGTCTGCCTCCAAAGAAGGAGTGGGGAGGGGCCGGCTACTCCCGAGGGAGGAGACCGGCCCCTGAGTCATGCGAGGGACATCAGCTCAGGCCGAGGTCGGACAGCGCGGTCGTCCAGTCGGTGATGATCGCGTTCCGGGCTTGGGAGAGCGTGACGGTGCCGGCGCAGACGGCCTTCTTGAGCTTGTTCTCGACGGTGTCCTTGTTGGCGGCGGTCTTGGTGCCGTACTCCGGCTCGGGCCAGAGGTTGAGCGCACTCTTGGGGGAGCCGCCGAGTTCGAGGGGGACGAAGTGGTCCTCCTCGTAGTCCGAGGTGCTGGTGTCGGTGTAGCCGTACTCGACGATCTGCGTCTTCTTCAGCGCGGTGGTGTAGGAGCTGGACGGCCGGACGGTCGCGGTCCACCCGGAGACGCAGATCGTGGTGTCGATGGTGGACTGGGTGACGTCCGAGTTGAAAGCACCGGGCTGGCAACTGGGGTCGGGGAGCGGGAGGTAGGCCTGGCTGCAGCTCTGCGCGTGCGCGGTGCCCGCGGCGACCGTGAGGCCCGCGGCGGCGAGGGCGAGGGAGGAGAGGGCGGTGACCAGGGAGCGGGATATTCGGGGCATGAGGGGATCTCCCGGAGCGATGCCCGGCAGGGATTCCGGGCGGTCGTGAGCATGACAGCACCGGGATCATCTATGCGGGTAGAGCCCTTTGCCGGTTGCGAAGATCCATTTGTTGAATGTTTCAGTAAGCCGGGGCCGACGGAGGGCAAGTCATGGCCCGCACTTGGTTGTCGGCACCGCGCACCGACCCGGTCGCGGGCCGCGCCTAACGTGGGGCCCATGACCACGTTGACGCTTCTGCATCCCGGCGCCATGGGCGCGAGAGTCGGCGGCCAGGCGGCCCTCGCGGGGGCCCGGGTGCTGTACGTCCCGACCGGCCGCAGTGCCGCCAGCCTCCAACGGGCCCTGGACGCGGGCCTGGAGGCGGCCGAGTCCCTCCGATCCGCCCTGGCCACAAGCGACTTCGTACTGTCGGTGTGCCCGCCGCACGCGGCGGAGGACGTGGCGCACCAGGTCCTCACACACCCCTTCCGGGGCGTGTACGTCGAGGCCAACGCGATCAGCCCGGACCGCACGAGGCGTATCGCGGCGGCGTGCGCGGAGCGCGATGTGCCGATGCTCGACGGTTCGATCGTCGGCGGCCCTCCGGGACCGGGCAGCGCCCCGCGCCTCTATCTGAGCGGCGACGGGAAGGAAGTCGCCAGGGTGGCGGCGGTGTTCGAGGGCACCCGGGTGCTGGCCCGCCCCCTCGACGCCGGGATCGGTGCCGCGTCGGCGCTGAAGATGTCGTACGCCTCGTACCAGAAGTCGGCCCGGGTGCTGGCCGCCGTCTCGCACGCGCTCGCCGCGAGCCACGGCGTGGCGGCCGAACTAGCCCTGGAGGCAGGCTCGTTGACGTCCAACATCCTCGTCGAAACCGATCAGCTGCCCAGCGTCGCCGCGCGAGCCTGGCGCTGGGCACCGGAGTTGGAGGAGATCGCGGCGACCCTGCGCACGGCGGAACTGCCGCCGGACCTGGCGGAGGGCGCGGCGAGCGTGCTGCGCCGATGGGCCGGCGACAAGGACCGGTTCGACCTGCCACTGGCGGAGGTGTTGGGGCACCTCCGCACGGAGCAGTGACTCAGGAGACGGAGGGGTGAGCCAGGAGACCGAGGGCCGGCTCAGGAGGCCGACGCCTTGGGCCCGTAGGAGGGCGACGCCGCGGGCCCGACCCCGCGCAACTCCTGTACGGTTCCGCCGAGTCGGGCCCGGAACCCCTCCAGCAGCTCGGGCCGCGCACTGACGACCCAGCGGGTGCCGACGAGGTACTTGCCGCCGTAGACGGCCGCGGTGTCCAGCCAGGTCACCTTGAACCGCTCCTCGGGGAACGTGGTGATCCGGTACTCGCCCTGCTTCGTACGGCACTGCCCCTCACGCAGTTCCTCCGCCTCGATCCGGATCTCGGCGGTGCACCCGGTCAGCCCGGCGATCACCTCGACCTTCGCGGGGGCGACCACGCCGGCTTCGGGGGCGGCGGTCACGGAGGGCGCGGCCGACTTCCGTCTCCCCTCCCCGTCGTCCTCACCCCCACCGCACGCCACGGCGAGCGGAAGCAGCGCCAGCGCGGCACCACGACGGAGACGGAGACCGGCTGTGCGGTGCCGGTTGGGCTGCTGTGTCTGGTGGGTCACGGCAGGGGGTACGGGTGGGGCGCGGCGGGCGTTCACCCTGCCGGGCTTCGACGCCCCACCCCCCGGAGCGCACACCGTCCGTGACCCCCTGCGCCCCCTGTGCGCCTTCATCGCCCTGAGTTATGGTATGCGTACTGATGGTGTCGGGAGGGGCGTTCCCATGTCGGCTGAGACCACCCGGACCCTCGACACCGCCGTCCTGAAACCGCGGATCGCCGCCACCTGTATCGGCATCACGGGACACCGTGTGATCCCGCCGGCCGTACTGCCCCGGGTCCACTCCGCACTGCGGGAGCAACTGTCCGGCGCCGAGGGCGAGTTGGCGGCCCTCAGCAGCCTCGCGGCGGGCGCCGACCAGATGTTCGCCGACATCGCCCTGGATCACGGGGTGTCCGTGACGGCGGTGATCCCCGGCATGGACTACGAAGCCCATCTGGGCGGCGCCGAGGTCCGCTCCGCGTACCGCAGGATTCTCAGGTCCTGCGCGGCCCGCGTCCACCTGCCCGCCGAACCGACGCACGAGGAGGCGTACTTCGCTGCGGGCCGCTGGATCGTGGACCACTGCGACCGGCTGATCGCCGTCTGGGACGGTCGCCCGGCACGTGGCCCGGGCGGCACCGGCGACGTGGTGGAGTATGCCCGGCGCACGGGGGTGCCGGTCACCGTGGTGTGGCTGCCGGGCGCGCGGCGGGACTGATCCGATCGCCCGGCAGCGGACCAACCCGCCCTTCACAGACGTGAACTGACGGCACATCAGCACATCAGCCGCCGAACCGCACCAGCCACTCCGTGTGCGCCGGTGACATCAGCCGCTCCGCCTGCTCCACTGCCTCCGCCCAGCCGCCCTGGGTCACCGTGGTGGACATGGCGATCCGGGTCGTCTCCAGGTCCTGTTCGATGAGGGAGTGGGCGTAGGTCAGCGGACCGTGCCGGCGTACCTCCTGCCAGGCGACGCCCGCCGCTGCCGCCGCGCTCAGCAGTCCCGCCACGTCCGCGCCGCCAAGTCCGGCGCCCGCGCTCGGCAGCAGGGCCGCCACCAGGGCGAACAGGGTCAGGATCGCGGTGACGGCCGACCAGCGGGCGGCGGAGCGGTACGCCCTCGACGCCTTGTTCCGGTACCAGAGCAACTGTTCGAGAAGCCGGTCGCGCAGATAGAGGTCCCGGCGCGCGGTGTACGGCGTGGCCCGCACCGCCCGCATCCGGGGCGTGATCTGGCCCTTTCCGCGTTCGCCCGAGCCGTCGCGGGAGTCCTCCCAGCCCCATTTGCGCAGCTCGCGCAAACGTTCCTCCAGCCGTTCGGCGAACAGCCCGTCCGGGTCCGGCACCCCGGAGTGGAAGGGGCCGCCGTGCACCATGTACTGCCAGGCCAGCGACTTGAGCAGTTCGGCCGCCGCACGGTGGGTCTGCCAGCGGGCCCGGGCGCGACGACGCGAGGTGCTCAGCCCCAGCAGGATGGTCGCGCCGTACAGCGCGCCCGCGCACACCGTCATCGCCCGGCCGGACGCCGCCTGGGTCAGTGCGGCGGCGGCAGTGGCCAGGATCAGGACGGTCAGATGGGTGCGGGTTCCCCGGAAGGCGTCACTCTGATGGTGCAACGCCGCCTCATCACTGAAACGGAACAGCGGTGGCAGGTCCTCGTCGTGCAACACGGTGCTCGGCACAGGTGTGGCAGCAGCCCCCATGGCGCCCCCCGATGTCGTTGCGCGCCCCGAATTGTTTCGCGCGCCCCGGCACCCAGACTAAGAAATCCATGAGTACGGGAACCAGCCTGATGTGGGACACCTCTTGGCGCGATCCTCCGGTATGGTCCGCATCATCGGGAACACGAGTCGACCGGCTAGCTGGACTCCCCCCGTAATCTCCATCCGATCCAGTCGAACCGGAGCGACCAACCGACATGATCGACGTCACCAATGACATGAGGTCTTCCTCCAGCCCTGCCGGGCGGACCCCCCGGCGCACCACCCCGCTGAAGGACATCGACCCGTACACCGCCGCCACCGTGCACAACGCCGGCCGCGTCACCGATCGCCCGGGCCACGGCACGCGCCGTCCGATCACCTTCAACTCGGCGACCTGATCCGGGCCGCCGTCCGCGAAACTTCACACTGGCGTGGGTGCGCCCGGCGGACGCGTCCACCACCCGTACCCACGTCAGTGAGCCGGCAGGACGTCAATGCTTCAACAGGGTTGTGCCATTCGGCACTTTCCTCTGCCCCGAATCTGCGATAGTGCTGCCGGTGACGAGTCAGGATGCCGCCAACCCTCTGAGACAGTTGGTCCTCAAGATCCACAGTAGGTGTGATCTGCTCTGCGACCACTGTTATGTGTACCAGCACGCCGACCAGAGCTGGCGCTCCCGCCCTACCTTCATCCGTCCCGACACGGTGCGGGCCGTCGCCCGGAGACTCGCGGACCACGCCACCGAGCAGGGCCTCGACTCCGTCTCCGTGATCATGCACGGGGGAGAACCGCTTCTCGTGGGCCCGACGAGATTACGGGACATCTGTGCGGAACTCACCCGCACCCTCTCCCCGCACACCGCGCTCGACCTGCGCATGCACACCAACGCGGTCACCCTCAACCGCCGTCATCTGGACGTCTGCAAGGAGTTCGGGGTCCACGTCAGCGTGTCGCTCGACGGGGGCCGTGCGGCGAACGACAGACACCGGGTGGATCGTCAGGGACGCAGCAGCTACGACCGTGTGGTGCGGGGCATCCGGCTGCTCCAGGAGCCCGAGTACCGGCACCTGTTCAGCGGACTGCTCTGCACGGTGGACGTGACCAATGACCCGGTCGCCGTCCAGGACGCCCTCAGCGAACTCGACCCGCCCCGCATCGACTACCTGCTCCCCCACTCCACCTGGGACCGGCCGCCGCCCAACCCGTCCGGCGCCGAGACCCCGTACGCGGACTGGCTGCTCAAGGTCTTCGACCGCTGGGACCAGCAGGGCCGCCCGATGCCGGTGCGGACCTTCGAATCCGTGCTCAGCACCCTGCGCGGCGGGCCCAGTCTGACCGAGGCGATGGGACTCGCGCCGAGCGATCTGGCCGTGATCGAGACGGACGGCACCTTCGAGCAGGCCGACTGGCTGAAGACCGCCTACGAAGGAGCCCCCGAGACCGGCTACGACGTGTTCCAGCACGGTTTCGCCGAGTTCGCCTCCCACGAGGGCGTGCAGGCACGGCAGTTGGGGATCGACGGAATCAGTGACACGTGCCGCCGCTGTCCCGTGGTGAATTCGTGCGGCGGCGGGCTGTACGGGCACCGGTACAGCTCGGAGCAACAGCCGGGCATCGAACCGGGGTTCGGGAACCCCAGCGTCTTCTGCGGTGATCTGCGCTCGTTGGTGGAAGGTATCGCCGACCGGGTGACCGACCGCTCCTTCGCCCCGGCGGTGCTGGGTGGCGAGCAGTTGCAGTGGGCCCAACTCGACCTGGACCGGGTGCTGTTGCGCCGGGCGCGGGAGCAACTGGCTGGCGGTCCTGACGAGTTGGAGGCCTGGCGGCTTCTGCTGGCCGCGGACGGGGACGCGGACACCTCCCCGCTCCTTGACGAGATCCTCGCCCACCCCTATGTCCGCACCGGCCTCCAGCGGTCCCTCGGCGGTCCCCCCGACACGGCCCGGTTCATGGCGCTGTCCGTCGCCGTGGCTCTCTGGACGGGCGTCAGGACCTCCCTCTCCTGGGACCAGCACGGCACCCGGCTGCATCTGCCCGCCCTCGGCACATACCGGCTGGATGCCCCGGGCCGCATCGAAGTGACCGTGGGACCGGGCGAGTTCCGGGTGCGCGAGAGCGGTGCGTCCGGCGGGAACACGGAGGAGACACGGATCGCGCTGGACGAGACAGACCCATCCGGGCGCTGGCGCCCGCTCGGCCGGCTGTGGGCGAAGGACGGCCCGCTGATCGACGACGCAGATCCCTACCGCGACTGCTTCCCCGTGCCCGTCGCACCGCCGCTGGAGTGCGGAGCGTTCGCGGAACGGGTGATCCGTGGCTACGAACTGCTGGACAAGGACACCTCGGCGCGGCACACCGGCCCCGACCTGTTCCGCCCCACCGTCCTCACCCCGCTCGTCCGCGGCAGCGGTCTGCTGCTCGGGGCCCACGGGCTGGGCGCGCTGGGCGTGGCCGTGGACGTGCGGCCCGAGGAGTTCGCCCGGGAGCTCCCCCGCATCGGCCGCCGGGCCCGGCTGACCGCCCTGCGCGAGACGGCGGACCTGCATGTGCTGGGCAGCCCGGCCGGCGCCCTGCTGGACCAGGCGGACGAGGCGCTGGGCGCGGCGGCGGACGACCACCGGACCGCCCGCGCACTGACCGCGCTCACCCTGCTGCCCGAGGGCGAACTGACCGTCACCGGCGCCGTGCTGGTGGCCCGGATGTGGTCCCGGTGGGCGAACGCCCGTGGCTGAGCAGTCGTATGCCTCCGTGACCCGCGGGTCACGGACCGGTGAACTCCCGTCCCTGCTCGGGTCGTTGGGCATCCGCCGGGGTGGTGTGCTGATGGTGCACGCGGCGCTGAGCGGCACCGGGACCGCTCCCGGGCCGGTCCGGGACGCGTTGCTGGACGCGCTCGGCCGCGACGGCACCTTGATCGTGCCCGCGTTCACTCCCGAGAACTCCGACACCTCACGGGCGTACCGGACGGCCGTCGCGGGACTGAGCGAGAAGGAGGCGGAGCGGTACCGCGCGACGGTGCAGCCCTTCGATCCCGGCTCCACCGGGTGCCCCACGATGGGGGCGCTCGCCGAGTGCGTGCGCTCCACAACCGGTGCCGTGCGCAGCGCGCATCCGCAGACCTCGCTCGCCGGACTCGGGCCGCGGGCAGGGGAGTTGCTGGGCCGGCATCCCCTGAGCAGTCATCTCGGCAGGCTCTCGCCGATGGGGCGGCTGTACGCCGCCGACGCCCAGATCCTGCTGCTGCGGGTGGGGTTCGAGGTGTGCAGCGCCTTCCACTACGCCGAGTATCTGGCGCGCCCGCTCACCGACTACTTGCTGCGTCCCCGGCCCGCCCGGCGGACCTACCGGTGCGTGATGGGGCGGGAGGGGAACTGGGTCGAATACCGCGATCTCGTCCTGGACGACAGCGATTTCGGCGCGATCGGCTCCCGGCTGCCGGGAGGACTATTGCGCGAAGCCTCGTGGGCATCAAAAAAGGTCACCTTGTGTGGAATTAGGGACGTGGTTAGTCATGCCCGAGCCGAGATGACCAGATATCGCCAGCCTTTGGCCTGAAAATAACGAACCGTAGGGGCGCCCCGTCCGGCACATTGTTGGTTCCGGCCGGAGGGGCGCCGTCGGCGGGGCGGACCGGCGGCTTGTCGGGCAGGCAGGGGGACTGGTGGACAGAGCTGAACGGGCACAGGGCCGCGTTCCCGACCATCGGCCCTACTTCTTTCTGTCCTACGCCCACACACCGCCGTGGGGTCCGGACAGCGGGGACCCCGATCACTGGGTGCGTGTCCTGTTCAAGGATCTGTGCAGCCACATCATGGCCCTCACCGACCTGCCCGCCGGTTCCAACGCCGGTTTCATGGACCGGGAGATGCGCTCCGGGGAGGGCTGGCCCGAGAAGCTGAGCCAGAACCTCGCCTCGTGCCGGGTGTTCGTACCGCTCTTCTCGCCCCGCTACTTCTCCAGCGAGATGTGCGGCCGGGAGTGGTTCGCGTTCACCGAGCGGATGCTGCACGCCAGGACCACCGGGGAGAGCGTTGTGCCCGCGATCGTGCCCGCACGGTGGACCCGCTTCGAGTTCAGCGAACTGCCCGACTCCGTACGCCACATCCACCTGGACGACTCGGGTCTCGGCAGCGGATACACGACCCGGGGAATCTACGGACTGATCAAGCTCAAGCGACTGCGCGAGGAGTACGAGGAGACCGTGCTCGGTCTCGCCGAGCGCATCGTCCACGTCGCCCACGAGTCGAAGCTCCCGCCCAGCCGGCCCCGCGACTACGAGGCCACCCCCAGCGCCTTCAAACCGCCCGGCACCGGCCCCCGCCACATCCGCCTGACCGTGGCCGCGCCCACCCGCGACACCGTCCCCCAGCACCGCGACCGGCAGCCGTACGGCGACGACGCGCTGGGCTGGAACCCGTACCACTCGGAGTCGACCCGGCCGCTGTCCGCGGTCGCCGAGGATCTGATCCGCACCCTGGACTACCGGGTGACGGTCGCCTCCTTCGACGACGAGGACACCAGCGAGCACGTGTTCGCCGCCGGCGCGCACGAACCCCAGGTCCAGGGCCCCGGCATCCTGCTGGTCGACCAGTGGGCGCTGAGCGACGAGGAACGCCGGCGGCGGCTCAAGACGTTCGACGCGGCGGCCCGTCCCTGGCTGAGCGCGATCATCCCCCGCAACCGGGCCGACATCCAGTGCCGCGGGCCCGAAGGACAGCGCCTGGCCGAGGAGTTGGAGCGGGCGATGCCCACCATCCTGGACCGGGCCCGGCGCAGCGACCACCGCATCGCCGTCAACGGCGTCCCCACCCTGACGGCCTTCACCAATGTGCTGCCCGCCGTGGTCGCACACACCACCCGGCAGTTCCTCAAGCACGCCGAGGCCCGGCCGCCACAGGTCCCGCATGTTCCGCGACCTCGGCTGCTGGACCTTTCCGCACCGCCCGGACCCGGTCCGGAGAACCCGGAAGACGACGACAAAGGAGAGGCATGACGGCCGCACGAGACGGACGCATCATCACCTTCTACTCGTACAAGGGCGGCACCGGACGGACGATGGCGCTGGCCAACACGGCGTGGATTCTGGCCGCCAACGGAAAACGCGTGCTCGCCGTCGACTGGGACCTGGAGGCGCCGGGCCTGCACCGGTTCTTCCATCCCTTCCTGGACCCCAACGTGATCACGGCCACCACGGGTGTCCTCAACATCCTCCAGGACTACGCCTGGGCGGCGACGGACGGCACCCATCGCACCGGCGCCTGGCACCGGGAGTTCGCCGACGTCGAACAGCACGCCGCCTCCCTGTCCCCCGAACCGCTGGGGCTCAGCTTCCCGGACGGCGGCTCGCTCGACTTCCTCTCCGCGGGCCGCCAGTTCCGCGCCTACTCGTCGGCGACCGCCTCCTCCCTGGAGTGGGACAACTTCTACGACCGGCTCGGCGGCGGCGCCTTCCTGGACGAGCTGCGCGACAGCATG
>Ga0307516_10006040_pt1 | contig 14311 bp, 14 predicted proteins | sample 19_EM_MG_FD_203310 | JGI IMG/M metagenome (GOLD analysis project Ga0307516, IMG submission 203310) | Populus trichocarpa ectomycorrhiza microbial communities from riparian zone in the Pacific Northwest, United States - 19_EM | ecosystem: Host-associated > Plants > Roots > Unclassified | place... | reverse complement strand
GTGCCAATCAGCTGCCTCGGCACGCCGGCTCCGCCGTGCGGTCCAGGTTGGGAGCTTCCAGGTCGGGGATCGCGTACAGGACGGGCAGGTCCATCATCCGCCTCGGCCGCAGCGCGATGCCGACCACGCTGGTGGATCGGTCCGTCACCGTGACCGGATCGACGTCGCCCAGCAGCAGCGAGCGCCGGGTCCACGGTTCCGGGTCGACGCTGTCCGCCGTCGCCACCGCCCGGACGAACCACTGCCCAGGAGGGACCTCGGGCAGGCAGTAGCGCGCCTTCGCGCTGGCTTCGGCCTCGACGACGGTCCAGGACGCCGGTCGGCGCTGGATGATCGGGGTGTCGAAGGCGCCGATGTAGACCCTGGCCGTGGCGTACCCGGTCGGCAGGGTGACGGTGCCGGTCACGGTGCCCGACTCGGGCAGCGAGCCGTTCTCCGGCTGTGGTGTCTCCCGCGTGCCGCCCTCGGTCCACATTCGCCGGAATCGGCTCGGCGACGCGCCCACGCTGTCGGTGAAGTGATTCGTGAACGATCCCAGGCTGTTGAAGCCGACCGCCAAGGATATGTCGGTCACGCTCAGCTTAGTGGTGGCAAGCAGTCGCTTCGCGTGATAGATGCGGACCGCCGAAAGGTACCGCACGGGGGAGACCCGGGTGGCGGCGCGGAATACCCGGGAGAAATGAAACCGGCTGAGAATCGCGCTTTTCGCGATCTCGTCGAGGGGTAACGGCTCACTGTAGTCCTCCCAGATGCGCGCTACAGCGGACTTGATAGCACTGTTCATTCGGGACCCTCCGGATTCGCAGCAACACGTTCCGTTGAAACTCTGCACCGGAGGGCTCAAGAGGCGGTGGGGCTCGAATGGAGCCGCGCTCGAGAGCGGCTGGAGCCCACTGGGGTCCGGGTTGACGCCCGGCAACCTCCAAGATGCGCCGTCCGCGCTTCGAAATGCATTATCGGCCTACGAGCACAATGCCGTTTCGGCGCAACCTGTCATGGCGGCTGAAATGCGGAAGGAAGATCTGCGCGTGACCGTTGAAATCGCCAATACACGGGGGGCGGTTTTTTCAATTCCCCCACCCGCCCGCTACGACTCCACAATTGTCGGGGTGGGCACGGCCTCGTCCACGACGCCCTTCTCGCAGCAGGAGCTGCTGGACACCTTCGCGATCGCCGACCCGAAGATCCGCTCGGTCTTCCTCAACAGCGCGATCCGCCGGCGCTTCCTCGACCTGCCGCTTCCGGCACCTGACGGCACCCCGTCCCCGGAGACGCAGGCCGACCTGCTCGATCGGCACAAGAGGCTGGCGGTGGACATGGGGATGCGGGCCTTGCGGGCATGCCTGGACGACGCCGGTGCGACGGTTTCCGACATCCGGCACCTGTGCTGCGTGACCTCCACCGGATTCCTCACGCCGGGCCTGAGCGCCCTGCTCATTCGTGAGCTGGGCATCGACCGGCACTGCAGCCGGACCGACATCGTGGGAATGGGATGCAACGCGGGGCTCAATGCCCTGAATGTGGTGTCGAGCTGGTCCGTGGCCAACCCGGGGGAACTCGCCGTGGTGTTGTGCGCCGAGGCTTGCTCCGCCGCGTACGTGATGGACTCGACCATGCGCACCGCGGTCGTGAACAGTCTGTTCGGCGATGGCGCCGCTGCACTGGCCGTGGTCGGCCGTCCCGCCGGCGGCTCCCAGGGCCGCCCTCGCATCCTCAAGTTCGCCAGTTGCATCATTCCCGAGGCGGTCGGCGCCATGCGCTACGACTGGGACAGCGACCAGAATCGGTTCAGCTTCTACCTCGACCCGCAGATCCCGTACGTCGTCGGCGCGCACGCGGAAATCGTCGTGGACCGTCTGCTGGCGGACACTGGCCTGCTCCGCAGCGACATCGCGCACTGGCTCGTGCACGCCGGGGGCAAGAAGGTCATCGACGCGGTGATGGTCAATCTGGGACTGAACCGCTACGAGGTCCGGCACACCACCGGCGTCCTGCGTGACTACGGCAACGTGTCAAGCGGCTCGTTCCTTTTCTCGTACGAACGTCTCCAGCAGGAGAAGGTGACCGCCCCGGGCGATTATGGAGTGCTGATGACCATGGGTCCTGGTTCCACGATCGAGACAGCGCTGGTCCAGTGGTGAGCGCGGAAAGCGTCCGGGAAGGCCGGAGCGAGCTTCGCATCGACGGCTCGAAAGTCCTGACGACGGAGTCCGTCGCCGCGGTGGAAGCCGCCTGCGCCGCGGCCGAGTCGGACAAGGCTACAACCGTGCTCCCCGTGCGTGTGACCGGAAGGCCCGGCAAGGACTGGACACACGGCCTGGACGTGGCCCTGGTCAGCAAGTGGGAGCGGGCCCTGCGCCGGCTCGAGCGCCTCAACGTCACGACTGTCGCGGTCGCCTCCGGCGACTGCGGGGGCCTCGCCCTGGACGCCCTGCTGGCAACGGACTACCGCATCGCTACGCCCGACCTCCGGCTGTCCCTGCTCATCGACGGGGAGGCCACCTGGCCGGGCATGGCGATCTTCCGACTCGCACAGCAGGCCGGCGGGACCCGTCTGCGCCGGGTGATCCTCTTCGGCGCTCCTCTGGACGCGCACGAGAGCGCCGGCCTGGGCCTCGTCGACGAGGTGACCGGCGACCCGGACACGGCGCTGACCGTCGCGGCCGAGATGGTGAGCGGTCTCTCCGGCAGAGAACTGGCCATCCGCCGGCAACTGATGTCCGATGCCGCGATCACCAGTTTCGAGGACGCCCTCGGCCGCCACCTCGCGGCCTGCGACCGAGCGCTGCGGCGGTCGGCCGGCACGGCGCCATAGCGGACCCCACTCTGCGGCAACGGAGGGGGATCCGGGTGAGTTGGGTTGTGGCCCGCGGGCGGCGACGGCCCAACTCCCCACTCACGACGACGATCTCGTGACGACATACGACGGGCGGCCGATGCTCTGGTGAGCATCGGCCGCCCGTAGTCGTCAGTCGGACAGCTCATGTAACGAACTTGCATGGGTTTTCCGCCGCGGGTGGGCTCAGTCGCGCGGACAATTCTGGTAGACCGCCAGCTGCCACCGGCCGTCGCGCCTGACCAGAATCCAGGACGCCCGGATGGCGTCGCGGTCCGAGAGTTCGGACTCGCCCGACGCGATCACACCGCCCGTGGTCAGCAGCGCCACGGCGCCTTCCGCGAGCGGTTTGAGGTCGATGGGCGTTCCGGTGACGCGCGTGCCCTGGTAGGACCCGGCGAATTCGGCCGACATGAACTGCCGGATCTCGTCGCGGCCCTTCTTGTACACGCCGGGAAGGATCAGCGTTCCATCCTGGGTGAACAGTTCGGCGAAGGCTTCGGCGTCGTGTGCCGCCCAGGCCGCGACCATCCGCGCGGGTACGGCGGCGATCTCGGCCTGCTCGGCGCTGGAGGCGTTCGTCGACATGACTTCCTCGCTTTCGTGGAACCGGATAGGACGCTGGATTCTCAGCGCGGGAGGGAGCGGGCGAACGTGCGGATGTCGTCGACCAGAAGCTTCGGTTGCTCCAGCGCCGGGAAATGACCGCCGCGGTCGAACTCCCTCCAGTGGGTGAGGGTCGGCATGATCTGCTCGGCGAAACGGCGTACCGGCCGCACCGCGTCCTTGGGGAAGGACGCGACGCCCACCGGCATCGCCAGCGGCCACGGCCCGGCCCAGGTTTTGACGAAGTCAGCGTCCATGTGGCTGGACTCGTAGTACAACTGAGCGCTGGAACCGGCCGTCGCCGTCAGCCAGTAGATCGAGACCGCGGTGAGGATGTGGTCACGGCTCACCGCGTCCTCGGGCACTTTCGCCGAGTCGGTCCATTCCTTGTACTTCTCGGCGATCCAGGCGAGTTGCCCCACCGGCGAGTCCGTCAGGGCGTAGGACAGCGTCTGCGGACGGGTGGACTGGATCCTCTGCCATCCCGTTCCGTCCTGCATGAACCGGGCGGTGAACTCCAGCCGGGCCAGGTCGGCCTGATCCAGGCCGGCCATCGCCGCCGGATCGGGCGGCGGAAATGCCACGCACATGTTGAGGTGAATGCCCGCGACGTGCTCCGGGTCGGCCAGGCCGAGCCGCAGCGAGATCGGCATTCCCCAGTCGCCGCCCTGAACCGCGTACCGGTCATAGCCGAGGCCGCGCATCAATTCCTTCCAGGCGTTGGCCACCCGGCCGGTGTCCCAGCCCACCTGGCCGGTCGGACCGGAGAACGCGTAGCCGGGAATCGACGGAATGACCAGGTGGAACGCGTCGGCCGGGTCACCGCCGTGCTTGACCGGATCGGTCAACGGCTCGATGACGTCCAGGAACTCCGCCACGGTGCCCGGCCAGCCATGCGTCATGATGAGGGGCAGCGCGCCGGCCTCGGGTGACCTGATGTGCATGAAGTGCACGTTCACGCCGTCGATCTCGGTGACGAACTGCGGGAATTCGTTCAGGCGTGCCTCGGCTGCCCGCCAGTCGTAACCGTTCTGCCAGTAGCCGGCCAGTTCCTTGAGGTAGCCCAGCGGCACGCCTCGGTCCCAGCCGACGCCGGAAATCTCGTCCGGCCAGCGGGTATTGGCGATCCGATGCTTCAGATCGTCGAGCTCGGACTGCGGAATTTCGATACGGAACGAGCGCATCCTGCACCTCCAGAATCAGTCACGGGTCACTGCGATGGGCGCAGGGGCCGGCGGCCGGCGGCCGGATTGCCGCAACGTCCGAAGAACCCTGCCTGGACGAAGGAGAGCCGTCGGCTCGTCGACGAGGCCGGCGACCCGCATGAAGGCGTTGGTGAGGCTCTCATCGTGAACCGCCGCCCGCTGGAGCCGGGCGATGTAGCCATTGATCATGCGGACCTTGGCAGTTCGGCGGCCCTCCACTCCGGAGTAGCCGAGGTCCGCGATCGCCGCGAATTCCCAGGGCGAGTCGATCTCGCGAGATATTGCCTGGAAGAACTCACGCGCCGGTGGCACGGGCGCCTTCCTGAGCTGATCGGCCAGGACCCGGGACTCGATGGCGGCGACAGCCATGCCCTGCGCGTACACCGGGTTGAAGCTGCACACCGCGTCCCCCATGACCAGCAGGCCCTCCGGGAACCGGGACAGCCGCTCGTAACGGCGGCGGACGCTCGCCGGGAAGCGGAACATCACCGGGTCGTCGATCGGCTCAGCCTCGCGGATCGACTCGTAGATCTCCGGTACGGGAAGAGACCGGACGAACGCGAGGAAGCCCTCCGGGTCGGTCGGCGGATGGTCACCGAGCACGCCCGTGAGGGACAGCTCGACACGGCCGTCCTCCCCGGGAAGCCGGTAGTAGAAGGCGCCACGCGGATGGGAGGGAGTTGCCGCCGCGATGACGGCGATGTCGCTGCCGAACGGATCGCGAGGCACCCGGTAGTGGCGCGTGGTGTAGGCGAGGTCGACCTTCACCCGGTCCTCGGCCGGCCGGGAGTAGCCGAGCTCCTCCAGCCAGGCCGGCGTCCGCGATCCCCGGCCGGTGGTGTCGACCACCAGGTCGGCGTGCAGGACTTCGGGCTCGGAACTCCCCTCGCGGCGCTGCACGCGCACACCCGTGACCCGGCCCGCGTCGGGGGTCGTCTCCAGGCCGACGATGTCGTACCGCTCGAGGAACCGTACATTGCGGACCTTTTCCACCCGGCTGCGCACCAGCCGCTCGATGACCGGCCGCGTGCACGGCACCGAGAACAGGCCCGTCTGCGCCGGGCGAAGTCGCATGCCGTTGAAGTACCAGCGGATGTCGCCGCTGAAGTCACCCGGCCGGACCCCGGCGGCTGCCAGGTCCGTCATGAGGCCGGGAAACGTCTTCTCCAGGACCTGCTGGCCGCGGCCGACCAGACCGTGGGCGTGGCGACCGTGCGGGACGCCGCGCCTGGGACCCTCCACTCCGGCCAGCTCATCACGATCCACCACTAGTACTTCTGGATAGACCTCGGCGAGTGCGTCGGCGGCGAGCAGGCCGGCCAGGCTGCCGCCAAGTATCACCGCCCGGTTACCGAGCTGATCAGGCATTGTGATCTCTTCCTCCCTGCGGGCCGAGAGCCTGCGCCCTCGTGTACCGGCGGCCGCCGTATCGGGCGGGCCCTCGCGGGCCGGGCAGGCCCTCGCGGACCCCGGCAGAGCCAGAGCCAGCTTCGAGGACGCCTGCTGGCCGGGCACCTTCCGCTGTGCTGCGGAGCCGGGTCGCGACACCGTCCCGGAAGGGCTTTCGATCGCGCACTGTCCGATAAGGACAGGCGCGCTGGTACGCGAAGGATGGTCATGACGACAGTCCAGGCGAGTTGATCATGACCTGGCGGGGCCGCAGGCCGCATCGGCGGCACGAGCGCTTTAGGGAGCGGTATGACGCATACAGGCGACGAGCGAATCCTCCGGCGGCTGAGTCCCGGAGAGGCCGATCCGATCCTGGTGGCCGACTTCCAGGCGATGTCCATGTCGCCGCGCATGAGCGAGATGCTCAGCGAACGGATCCCGGGCCGGGCCGTGTTCCAGATCGATCCCATCGGCGTGCTCTCCGAGGACCGCCACTATGTTCCGCTGCCAGAGCTGGCGGCGGTCTGCGCGGGCGAATTCTCGGGCGCCGGCGCGGATTACGGCCATGTGCACGTCGTGGGGCACTGCAGCGCCGCGCCGCTGGCCCTGCGTGTCGCGGGCCTGCTGTCAGCCACTCGTCCGGTCACGGCCGTCCTGGTGAACCCGACATGGCCCGGCGACGATGATGTGACGGCGAAGTTCACCGAGTTCATCAGCAAGTTCGGCCCGGCCACCCGTACGACCCCGGATCTGACGGCGGACCCCGACCTCGTCGTGTCGGGGATGGAGCAGCTCCTCCTCGACGAGGTGATCGCCCTGGCGGCCAGCCGGGGTCTCAGCGGCTCGGCGGGTGCGTTCACGGACCTGACCGTCTGGTACCGGGCCTGGCTGGCCTTCCTGCTGGCCGGCCGCAACGACACGCAGATCGCGCTCGCCGCCGGACGGGCGGCGGTGACGGTGCTGTCCGACTCCCCGTCGACCGTCACGGTGCCCGGCCGCAGCGCGGACGCCTACCTGGTAAGGGAGCTGCCACTGCAACCGGTCGGCACGGTCACGCCCGAGCTGGCCGAACTCGTCGCCACGAGCATTGTGGCGAGTCTCGGGACGGCGTAGGTCTCCGCACGGCCGCGCAATCCCGAAGATGCTCCCGGGCGGCCTGTTCCGAAATCGTGATGCCAGCGACCGACACAGAGATCGGAGGCGGAGCATGCCGCGATGGAATCCAGTTCGCGTAGTCAGCTCCCTTTTTCCCGCCGAGCCGGGCCCCATGCGCTCGTACGCGGTGGCCAACCTCATCACCACATTCGGAAGTGGGCTGCTGCTTGGAAGTCTGCCGTTGTACTTCACCCGTATCGTTCACCTGTCCGCCGCGCAGGTCGGACTGGGCCTGACCATCGCGGCCACGATCACCCTGCTGACCGGCGCCCTGGTCGGTGAGCTGGCCGACAGGCGCGGCCCGCTCGATGTCGTCAAGACCCTGCTGCTCATTGACGCCGCCGCGGTGCTCGCCTTCCTCTTCATCGGCAACTTCATCAGCTTCCTGGTCGCCGCCACCGTGCACATGGTGGCCTCGGGCGCGGTCTCGACGGCCGAGGGAGCGCTGATGCGACGGGTGGCCGGCGACGACGCGTCCAGCTATCGATCCTCGATCCACGCGATCACGAATCTGGGCCTCTCGTTCGGCTTGATTCCCGGCGGCATCGCGATCCAACTCGGCACCGTGACCGCGTTCCACGCGCTGATCCTCCTCGACGTGCTCACCTTCGTGGGCGCCTGGGCGGTTCTCCGCGGACTGCCGAGTTACGAGCCGCTTCCGAAGCCGGCCGTCGGGCCGCGCTGGGTTGTGTTGCGTGACCGGCCGTACATCACGTTCGCGGTTCTGGCAGCCGCCATCCACCCGCAGTTCTCGGTTCTCACCCTGCTGCTCCCGCTATGGGTGGTGGAGAAGACGAACGCTCCGCACTGGTCCATCCCGCTGTCCCTGGTGATCAACACGATAATGATCATCCTGCTCCAGGTCCGCCTCGGCGGTCCGGTGCAGACGCTCCGGCAGGGCGGATTCGCGTGGCGGCGTGCCGGGGTTTTCTTCCTGCTCAGTTGCTCTGTGCTGGGCCTCGCGACGGGGCTGCCCAGCTGGGCCGCGCTGATCCTGGTGGTGGCGGCCGTCGCTCTGCACACATTCGGCGAGATCATGCACACGTCTGGCGGATTCGCCCTCGGCTTCGGCCTGCCGCCGGCCCACGCGCAGGGTCAGTACGACGGTGTCGGCGGGATCATCGGCGGCATGGGCACGGTGGCGGCTCCGGCGCTGCTCCTCGGCGGGGCCATGACCCTCGGCCTGCCCGGCATGCTCGGACTCGGCCTGTTCTTTGTGCTGCCGAGCCTGCTGATGCCGGCCGTGGCGCGGTGGGGCGAGCGGACCAGGCCGGCCGCGGCCGAGCTCATCGCCCCGAAGACCGCCGATGCGGTGACCTGATCTGGCCGGTCATGGCACGGATGGGGGCGGGGCCGGCTGGGCCGACGGCCCACCGGGCCCCGCCCGCACCGGCGCCGGCGATCGATCATCGTGGTGTCGCGTATGACCCGCCAACCAGGGCGGTCAGCTCGAGCAGGCTGTCGGCATGGCTGAACTCGTCGAGGCCGCGATCGTAGAGGGAGTAGGTATGAAACACGCTTCCGTTGTCCTGGATGAAGCAGCTCAGGCCGGCGATCTCGACCGGGATCTCGCTCACGACCAGCTCGATCGGCGCGCCGGCCGCCAGGATCTCCTCCTTGGACTCGAAGTTGTACATCACCGGGGCGACGCGCTCGTCCAGCGTGGCGTGGAAGTCGTAGTTGAAGTCACTGCCGAACGACGAGACCCACGGGAACTGCCACCGCCGCCGATCCCCGCCGGCCTTGATCTTGGACAGTGGCGCCCGCGACACGGCGACGAACGCGGTGTCCCGCGCTCGCATCGTCGCGAGCAGCCCCGGCTCGAACATGTCCGAGAACGCCGAGCAGCTCGGGCAAGCGGCATCCCAGGCCGGATCGAACATGAAGTGGAAGACGATCAGCTGGCGGCAGCCGTCGAACAGCTCCGGCAGGCTCGCCCGGCCGCGCTCGCTCTCGAATACGTAGTCCTTCTCGATCCGTACCATCGGCAGGCGACGGCGGGCAGCGACCAGCGCGGCATGCTGCTCGGAGAGCCGCTCCTCCCTGCCGAGCAGCTCCCGACGAGCCGTCAGCCATTGCTCGCGGGAGACCACCTGCGGCAACACCATGAACATCTCCTCTTCGGTCGTGTCCGTTCCGGGCGCCGTTCTGGTGGCCAAGGTGCTCCCCGGTTGCGTCGCCGCCCCGGGTCAGAGGCGGTAGGTGGTCTGGCCGAACGGGTCGCCCTTGTCGTGGCCGAACGCGCGGCCCGGCGTCACCTCGAAGATCACGACCTCGGTGCCGGCCGTCTTCGAGTCCACGACCCCGTCTCGGACGTCAAGCTCCCAGCGGCCGTCCCAGCGGCCGCGGTAGAGCTCGACGAGCCGCCGCAGCACGGCGTCGTCGGTGACCGGCACGGCGATCCCCTCGACGGCCACGTCGAGGCCCCCCTTCCAGTCGGTGTCGCCGGCGAGCACGAGCACGCGGGGATTGGTCTGGAGGTTCGCGTACTTCACCTCGGTGCTGGCGGTGTGGAAGTAGACCTTGCTGTCGTGCATCACCGGCACCATCGGCGTCGCGTGTGGACGGCCGTCCGGCCGCACGGTCACCACCCAGGCGATCTCCGCCGCGGCCAGCCTCGTCTCGGCATCGGTCCACGGGACGGCCTCGGCGCCATCGTCGCTGTAGCGCGGGTCGATGCGTTCACTCGTCGGCCCCATCACCCCTCCGAAACTGGTTGCAGAACGAAATCGGTCGAGTGACGTTAACACGACCGATTGCGAAGTACCATTGGTTGCGATGACTGACGTAGGAGAACCGGCGCACCGGTCGGGATGTCCGATCAACCTGGCGGTCGAGGTGATGGGCGACCGGTGGACGCTGGTGGTGCTCCGCGACGTGATGTTCGGCAACCGGCACTACTTCCGCGAGCTGCTGACCGGGTCGCAGGAGGGGATCGCCTCCAACATCCTCGCCGACCGGCTGCGGCGGCTGGTCGCCAACGGGCTGCTGTGGCGGTCGGATGACGCGACCCACCGGCAGAAGATCCGCTACAGCCTCACCGAGACGGGCGTGCAGCTCGTGCCGGTGATGGCGGCGCTCGGCTCGTGGGGGCGGCGGCACATGCCCGCCAGTCACGAGCTCTCCGTGCGCGCCGAGCTGCTCGAGCAGGGCGGGCCGGAGCTGTGGGACCGGTTCATGGATGAGCTGCGCGAGCAGCACCTGGGCATTCCGCGCGCGCCGGGGACACCGTCGGTTATTGCCGAGCTGCGTGCGACGTACGAGGCCGCGACCGAGGAAGCCGGCTGAAGCCCGCGCCGGATCGACGGCGGGGGCTTCAACTGGTTCCGCTGATTCAGTCGTCGATCGCCTGGTAGGCGGCGGTCCAGAAGTCGTTCCACATCGGCAGCGTCTGGTCGCCCATGTGCGCCCGCTGCAGGATGACGATCGCCGTCAGGTCCTCGGCGGGATCGTTGTACCAGGCGGTGCCGTAGAAGCCGGCCCATCCGTAGCTTCCGGCCGAGGGGCCCAGGCGCGTGCGCCGGGTGACGACCGACATCCCGAAACCCCAGCCCATGTTGTCGAAGTACCCCGGCTCGAAACCGGAGACGGCCTTCTGCGCGGGGGTCAGGTGGTCGGTCGTCATCAGGGTCACCGACGGCCGTGAGAGCACCCGTTCGCCACGGTGAGTGCCGCCGGCGAGCAGCGCCGAAGCGAAGGCGAGGTAGTCGTCGGCGGTCGAGACGAGCCCGCCACCACAGTCCTCGAAGGTCGGCGGCCGGCTGAAGCGTCCGTCCGGCAGGTCCTGGACGACCGCCCCGCCGGTGGGGGCGTCGTCACGGTCGTACGCCGTCGCGAACCGGCCGACGCTCTCGCCGTCCACGCTGAACGCGGTGTCCTTCATCCCGAGCGGTTCGCAGATCCGCTCGCGCAGAACCTTCCCGAAAGACTTGCCGGTGGCCCGGGCGATGAGCGCACCCGTGAGGTCGGCGGCGGTCTCGTACATCCAGCGCTCACCCGGCTGATGCACCAGCGGCAGCGCGCCCAGGCGGCGCAACCACTCGTCCAGAGGTGGCGCGCCGACCGTGCCCAGCGCGTCGGCGATCGGGACCGTTCCCGGCTCGGCGATAACCATGCCGGTGCCGAGGGTGAAGGTCAGCAGATCCCGCAGCGTGATCGGGCGTGCCGCCGCAACGGTGTCCTCCAGCGGCCCGTCGGGGTCGGCGAGCACCCTCATCTCCGCCAGCTCCGGGAGCAGCTCGTCCACCGGGTCGTCCAGACGCAGCGTGCAGTCCTCGACCAGCGTCATCGCGCACGCGGCGACGATGGGCTTCGTCATCGACCCCATCCGGACGACGGTGTCGCCCGCCATCGGAACCCCGGCCCCCGCACCCTCGAACGCGAGAGTCCCCGTGGCCTCGACATGCACCTTGCCGTGGCGGGCGAGGCCCACCAGCGCGCCGGGAACGAAACCGGAGCCGACGAGCCCTTCGATCTGCTCGCGCACCCGGACCAGCCGCTTCGCCGAAAACCCGCCAGCCGACACTCGCCGCCCCCTCAACTCGCCTGATCGAAGGCTCAGCTCGCCCGTTTCGACTTCGCGGTTTCTCTTCGGTGACGAGCCAGAGCGCATCGATAATAGCCGTTGTGGTGGAAATCTTCAGCGGTGCTGCGGGCCCTGGGCGTGGCGCACCACTCGCGGGTTCGTCCTACCTGGTCAGTTCCGGTATCACCTGGTTGGCGAACAGGTCGATGCTCGTCCGGTCGTAGGCCGCGTCGATGAATCTGCCGATCACATAGCCGAGACCGGTCCGGCCGGCCTCGGTCAGCCGCTCCACGATCTGTTCGGGCGTGCCGATCAGGCCCTCCGCCCAGTACCGCAGGAAAGGCTCGAGTTCCTCGGCGGGCAGCAACGGCTCGTAGTGGGCCCGGGTCCAGGCCAGCTTGTCGGCGACCTCCTTCTCGGTCTCACCGATGGTCACGTTGAAGTAGACCGAGCGGACGATCGCGTCGAAGTCGGTGCCCACGTCCTTGCAGTGCGCGGCCAGGACCTGGGATTTGTGTACGAACCCGTCCAGTGACGCCCCGAAGTTCGTGTATCGCGCGTACTTCGCCGCGATCCGCAGCGTCTTCCTCTCGCCGGCGCCCGCGATCCACAACGGGATCCCCCCGTTCTGCACGGGCAGCGGCCGGCTGATCGCATCGTCGACCCGGTAGTGCTTCCCCGCCAGGGTGGCCGTGCCGGTCGTCCACATCTGCCGCATGATCTGCACACCCTCATCGAGCATGCCCAGCCGATCGCCGACGCTGGGGAAGTCGTAGCCGTAGCCACGCCATTCGCGCTCGTACCAGCCGGCGCCGATGCCCATCTCCAGCCGGCCGCCGGACATGACGTCGATGCAGGCCGCCACCTTGGCCAGGTACGCCGGATTGCGGTAGCCCATGCACGTGCAGAGCTGCCCCAGCCGTACCCGTGACGTGCAGGCGGCGAATGCCGCCATCATCGACCATGCCTCGAACGTCGGCTCATCGGACGGCGGAGAATTCAGGAAATGGTCGAACACCCAGATCGACTCGAACGGCCAGGAGTCGGCGGCCTGGGCGAGACCACGCAGCACATCCCACTGCTTCGTCGCCGGAATGCCGACCAGGTCGAAATCACAACCCTGAGGGATGAACAGACCGAATCGCATGCTTTGCACCGGAGGTCACCTCAGGCCCGGTGAAGCGCCGGGGGACGAGCTGAAGACGCGCGCGATCTCGCCGAACTGCGCGGCCATGGAAGCGATGGTGTCCTCGCGGAAGAGATTGCGTTTGTAGGTGACGGCGCCGATGGCATCGCCGGACGGATCCTTGTTCACATCCCACAGCGCGCCGTCCGGCACCGCGGACGACAGCTCCTGCGACTTCAGCAGCCGGGTGATCCGCACGAATCGCAGGTCACCCGGCGCGTCGACGATCGGGTTCGTGGGGACGCTTTCGAGCACCATCGCGGTCGCGCTGTCGGTCATCGCCGAGTCCATCAGCTGGGGCGCCTCGGCGAAGATCTGAATGGTCGATATGTCGTGCGAGAAGGCCTCGAGACAGGTCCGCCGCGTCCGCTTCAGCACATCCTCGTACGACGTGCACCCGGTCAGGTCCGTGCGCAGTGGTACGAAGTTGTAGAGCGACCCAACGGTCTCGTCGAAGAGCCCCCCGCCACGGCCCGGTGTGAACGTCGCCATCACCACGTCGGTGACGCCGGTCAGCCGATGCACGAGCAGCTGGTAGATCGCGGCGATGGCCATGAAGCGCGTGGTCCGGTTCGCCCTGGCCATGCGTTCGACGGCCGACACCACGTCACCCGGAATCAGGAAGCGATGCCGGGCCGAGGACTCGGGAAGGCCCGACGAACGCGGCAGGTCCGTGGGGATCGCCGTGAATTGTGCGCCGTCCAGCTGGCGGCGCCAGTACTCGCGCGCCGCGGCCGAGTCGGCGGCCTGCCGCTCCCAGATGCCGAACTCGCGGTACTGAGGGGCCGCCGGCAGGTCCGCGGCGCTGTGCCCGGTCCGGGCGGCGTAGCGGTGGGCCAGGTCGCGAATGATGATCGCCAGGGACTGGCCGTCGACGCTGAGGTGATGTGCCATCAGGATCAGGGCCGCGTCCCGCTCATCGAACCTGGCCAGCACGGCACGCAGGAAGGGCGCCTCGTGCGCGCTCATCGTCCCCGTCTCGATCTCGTGCATCAGCGTCTCGGTCAGCTCCGCGCGCGACGCCTCGGGAACGCCCGGGAGGTCGCGGATGTCCAGCCGAACCGGGCTGGGCGGCAGAATCTCCTGGTACCGAGCCTCGGGCGGCCCGGCGATGCGCGTCCGGAGCGCCTCGTGCCGCGTCACGACGTCGAGCAGCGCTTCGCGCAGTACTTCACCGTCGACCCGACCGCCGGTGACCCGCCACCCGGCGACCGCATGGTTGCGCCCACCGAACGGGCCGTCGTCGCCACCCCCGTCGAAGAGACCGTTGAACTCCTGGTTGAGCGACAACGGGGCCACGCCGGCCGCCGCGGCCGGACCCTCGGCGTCGGTTGTGGTCACGTCTGCCTCCTGCTGGTCACGATGCGATGCGATGGGGAGTCCGGCACTGCTCAGCCCCCGAGGTGCTG
>Ga0307516_10006039_pt1 | contig 14311 bp, 13 predicted proteins | sample 19_EM_MG_FD_203310 | JGI IMG/M metagenome (GOLD analysis project Ga0307516, IMG submission 203310) | Populus trichocarpa ectomycorrhiza microbial communities from riparian zone in the Pacific Northwest, United States - 19_EM | ecosystem: Host-associated > Plants > Roots > Unclassified | place... | reverse complement strand
CTTTCAAGATGTCCGCCGATATCCTGTCATCGCCTGGTGCTGCTGTGTTGGCTGCCTTGGCCAGCAGGTAGCCGACTAAGTGAACATCAACCCGCTCAAATGCCCGCCCGCCCGCCGATGGCTCATACGTGCCCAGCGGCCCCTTCGGGAAGTGCCCTTTGAGGATTGCTGCCTCCCTCTCCTCCTGACTCTCCGCAATGTTGCCCTCTCCGTCTACCAGTGCCTGTCCCGTCCGGTCGAGCCTGAGTGCAGTATAGTTCGCTGCTGTCCACACCTCCCTCTCCTTTGCCTCCTGGAGGAACTTGTTCCAGCATTCCTTCTTGGCCTTGCGAATGGCCCGCCACAGGTTGCGTCGAGCATCCCATGCGCGCCCTATACCTGCCGGCCGTCGTCTGGCCCTGCCCAGCTGCTTCCGTAGCTCCGCCAGCTCTTCCGTCCACCATGGCTTTGATCTGCTGCACCACCTCTTCGCCCTGGCGTGGCTATTTAGCGTTCCTACCATGGCCTCCCATAACGCCACTGCTGCTTCCTCCACCTGCTCCGCTGAGCTGGTGTCGTCGAGTGCTGCTGTTTCCTTTCCCGATCTTAGGTAGCATTGCTGGGCAGCCACTTCCTTTTCCCTTGCAGCTTTCTGCTCTTCTTCGCTCTTTCCGGCCACACTCCAGCCACTGATGTCCCACCCCGTGACCTCCTTGCTGCTGTCTCGGCTGTTTGGGGTCCCTCCAAGAATTTCCCACATAATGACCTCATGGTCCGAGCCGGTCACTTCTTCGCTGTCGATACTCCAGTTGAGCTCGACACCAGGTGAGGAGAGCGTGAGGTCGATGATTGAGTGGTTGTCACCGCCCACCCGGGTCGCCTCCTCGGAGTTCCACACTACCAGGGAGTGGTCGCTTATGAGGTTCTCCCAAAATGGCGCATTCCGTCTCGATGTTGCCCTCCCATTCCACATCTGGCTGTGGGCATTCATGTCCCCCGCGATGATCACCTGGCTGTGCCTTGTGATGGCCTCCCAGTTTGCCCGCTGGGCTAGCCGCTCTCCACTTCCCCCCTGCCGCCCGCGATCATACACATTAACAATGATGATCGAGGCACCGCCCGGAGGCTTGACCTCCAGGGCCTGCGCATAGTTTGCGCAGTCCCGGGTCAGGTCCTTCAGCTCCGTCACCTGGCACTGAGACTCCCGGTTGATTGCCACCCAGCACTTGGCCGCCTCGCCCTCCTTCCCTCTGATAAATCGGAAGCTAGGGTGCGACCTTGTGCTGTCCTTCTCTGTCTCCCCGCGTGGTTCCTGGATCAGGACCAGATCTGCTCCCTTCTGCACTGCCGTCTCCAACACCGCCTCCAATACTTGTCCCCCCCTGGCGCAGTTATGCTGGAGCGCCACCAGCTTGGGAGCCTGTAAGCCCGCCATCAGACGGCTACGGGTGGGGCGGTGCCACTTGGGTCCATTCCAGTTGCCGTTACCTCCATTACATCTTCTGTCCAGTCTGGAGAAGTCTCTGCCGGCTCGCCTCCTGGGACCCAGTTCAGCCGGGCTGATCTGCCAGAGCTACAGGTTGCTGCTGGGGGTGTCGGCTGCGCTGTTTCCGCGTGGGCTGTGCCGTTTCGCCTGCCCCGGGCAATCTCGATGGCGGCCCGCTTTGCCTGGCACCTGGCATCCTGGGCCAGGTGTCTGCCCCCACAGTTCGGGCACTTCATCTCCGTGTGGGGGCAGACCTTCCTGACCTTGCTGCACGTTGCCACCTGACACCGGTGCTCCTCGGTCCTGTGGCTATCTGCACAGATAGTGCAGGTTGCTACGCCTCGCTGGCACCGGAACTCTGAGTGTCCCAACCGCCCGCACGCGCCACACAGGGTGTTGGCTTTGTCCGGGATGTAGGGAAGGGCATGGAACTTGTTGCCTGCTACCCACATCTCCACCAACAGCTTTTGGGCCGCCGCCTTGCCTGGCACCTTGAAGATCACCGATGCCGTGTTCTTCGGGAGTCGGCCAGCCTGGTAGTGGCGCTCGATGGTGCTTACCGCCCGCATCCACTTCATTGAGAGGGGGGGTACCATGACTCCTGGGTTCTCCGCTTCGATGTGCTCCCTGAGCTCCGCAAGCCCGTTGGGGTGCCGGTACCGGTCATAGGGCACCAGAATCTTGAGCTCCGCCCACGTCTCATTCGCGACAACGTTGATGATAGCTCTGTCGGCTTTACGGGCCGCTTCCAGGACCTCCTTCTTAAACCGGAGGAGCATCGCCGCTGACGCCCCAAAGCGCGCTGTTGTCGACAGCCTTCCCTGCACCGAAATTCTGAATGCCTCGGTCCAGACGTGCGCCGGGGCCACCTTGCTGAGCGCGATGTTGACGAACGCCGCCGCGCTTGCCGCCACCGCTGGGTTGAACTGCGGCGCCCCTGCCGCTCGCTCAAACACAATTCCGCGCTCGTCACGTGGAATCGACCCCTTGATGGGCTCCAGTCCCGTGGCCTCCCGCTCTGGCTTCCCGTTCCGGCCCACCCACTTGAAGTCCAACTGGGGGAGGGCCGCCGCTACCGCCGCCCTCTGCGCCCAGTTACCCTGCTGCTACTGCTGCTGCGGCGCCCGCGGCGACGCCTGTTTCTGCTGGTGTTGCTGCTGTTGATGCTGTGGCCGCTGTTGCTGCTGCCACTTGGGCAGGCGAGGCTGTTGCTGCTGCCGGCGCTGCTGCTGCTGGCGCTGCTGTTGCGGTGATACCGCGTGACCGCGAGCCCAATCCTCCTCCCACTGGCTTCCCAGAGCCCGCATTCCTGCCATGTGGGCAATCCTCTGCCCCGTGGCTACCTCCTCGATGGCGATGGCGTCGTCTGCCAGGTCCCGAATCGGCCTGGCTGCGGCGCTGTATGTCTCCCCCTCCTTCTGGCTCAGTTTCCCTTCCTCCCATCGCTTCACGGCTGCCGCCTTCTCCTCCTCTTTTTTTTTCCCCACCTTCTCCGCCTCCTTCCTTGCCGCCTCCTCCTCCCTATTCTTCTCCCGCTCCTTCTTCTCTGCTTCCGCTGTCTCCGGTCGCTTCAGGATCGATCGGATGGGCGCCACTGGCTCCTCCGGCTTCCCCGTCTTTGCCGCATCGACTGCTGCCTGCCTCTTCCGTTGGCGCGCTGCGCGACCCATGGCAGCAGGTGCCGCAATCTGCACTGCCTTGCCCTTTCCCTTCTCTTTCCCTTTCTTCTCCTTCTCCTCTGTCGTTGGACCTGGAGGCATCGAGGACACTGGCTCTCCCGGCGCCGGTGCATGCTTTGACCCAAAGAGGCCTTCCCGTTCCACTCCTTCCATGTCACTCCACTCCTCCACCTCGTCTTTTATCTCCTTCTGCCGGGTTGCTACCACCCCCTCCATTGCCTCCGGTTCCACAGCAGCCGGTCCAGCACGCCGATGCAGCGTGGGCCCCCCTGCTGCTAGCACTGCAATTCCCTCCACTGCCTTCTTTATCTCCCCTATTTCCACCCTCCTTCACTCCATCAGCTGCACCAGGTCCGTCCACTGCTTGATGTCCCAGTTCGCCTTCGCCAGCATCTCCCTCTCTATCACTTCGGTGGCCAGGAGCTTTACTGCCAGCCTTGCCTCTCTCTCCTCTGTGTCCACCATCAGCCTTGCTGCCACCCTCGCTTCCCTTTCGTTCACATCGGCAGCCAGCGCTCCCATTCCCTCCATCATCCGCGCCTCCAGTGCCATCACCTTTTCCTCCATCTTCTGTTCCACCCCAGCAATGGCTGCTAGGATCTGCTACAGTGCCGAGGCCGCCGCAAAACCAGCAGGCATCGGGCGCACTGCTGGCCTAGTGTGTCTGTTGGGCCTCGGCGTGCCCATCGCCATCCGCTTGTTACCCTTGGTCGGTGTGACCGGCACTGGGGTCGCACTCGGCCATCTCGCTGGGGTGGGGGTCGGAGTCATCGACCTCTCAGAGCCCGCCACACCCGCCATCTCCACCTCATTGGCCACCTCCTCCGCCCACTCATCCGCCCCCACATCCAATTTCCCACCCCCCTCCCCGGAGCTCTTGGCAGAGTTCAGGGTTTCCACCGTCCCCCCCTCCTGTTCGCAGCTCGCGGCCGCAGTCAGGGAGCGGGCGAGTGCTCCTCCCATGACCGGCTTCCCAGGCGTGTCGAAAATATTGTCGCCTCCGCGCTGGAAAAACTCCTGCGTGCTCTGCTGTTGCCTGGCGCCGGTGGTGGCGCGCTTGAAGTTTGGCCTCCCGCAGCCCTTCCCCTCCCACTCTTCCTCCACCTCCATCTCTCCCTCGCTGCTCTCGAGCTCGCTGAGCTCGCTTCCACTGTCCTCCTCCATCTCCTCCCCCCTATAGTCCCCTCTGTCTCCCACGAGCTCCCGCAGTAGGGAGCCCTCGCTCAGGCCGGCGCTGGCAGTCACCATCGGGGCTGCCTCGCTCGGTTGCGTCGCTCCGCCGGACATCGTGGAGTCCGTGAAGTCTTATCAGTCGCGAGATTTGGTGTGTCGGTCGGAAGTCTTGGCGTTTTCTGGCGTTGAGTTTCGTCCGGGGTGTGATGGCTGGGAGCGGATGCCAGTGGGAGTGCTGTCATTTCAATGTATGTGCGGCGATCGTATGCGACGTGGTGGATCTGCATTTTCTTAAATGTTTGAGTTGTAGTTATTCCCAGCAGTAACATCCCGATACGGCTAGTCTTAGGGCTGCGCTACTGTTATTTGCGGCGGCGCCATTCAATGTTACAGATAACAATAGGCGACCCTGTGTATGACCATGATTTAAGCAGATTGTTTTGGTTGTTGGAAATGCTTCTTGTTGCTGGAGTTCGTCTCGGTATAGTTTTGGGTTTGGCGCTTGTGCCTTAGAGAGTGTTGGGACGCGATTGCGTAAGGCGCAAGCGGAGAGTGAGAGGCGGAACTTTTGTTTGCGGGTTCTCTCCTTTTACTCTTATTTTATATTATCCAACATAACAACGAAGTTGTGAGCTGCTCGATCATCCAGTACCCATTTGCCCTGTGTCTTGCTCCTTAAATCGAGGCGAGCATTGGAAGCACGGAGGTATGGTGACTTCGAAGTTTGTTGTGCAAGGGGATACGGATTTAGTGGCGTAGTCGCAGCAATTCGACGGCTCACGCAGCTCGCTCATCGGCTCGCTAGTCGGTAGCTCGCCCGACGGCTCACCAGACGAGTCGCTTGTGGGAAGGAAGACAGGCAGAGTGGAGGCGGGAGAAAGAGTAGGGCGCTGACGCTGAGGAGCGGGGGTTCTCCCTACTGTTCCTCCCTATCCCCTCCTCCTGACAGAGAGGCAGGGAGCGAGGTGGAGGCATAGGTGCCGACTCATTCCTTTCCTGGTTTCACTTCCTCGCTGCGCTTAACTAAGTTGTATCTATACCTTCGGCAACATCCAGGAGAGCCACGAGGACTCGCTGCGAGCTAGGGGAATTTGGGTTGGGCAGTGCACCAGGAAGCAGTTTGGGGCTGGGCATTCATGATTAACGGGAAAGAGGAGAATTGGTGTATCACGAATGTTTCGCCATATACTCAAAATGCAAAAGGAAATGATGTTCTCTCTCCTTCCCCGGCACTGCGGAGGAAAGGGGCTTTTAGGCATTTGCCCGGGCTGTACTCCTTCACCCACCCACCACCGCTATCGCACAACCAGGATCTGGCAAACACATCGATTCCTCCCTCTCGCACCTTCCAACGACACCAAAAGCGATGTGGTTCCCCCACACTATAGGTACAGAAGAAGCTGGTCACAGTCCCACAGCCTCCTGGAGGGTAGCACGTACGGTGCAGCGTCTCTCTGTCGCTACATCCCGCCGCCGTCTCGTCGTAAAATAGCCCGCGTGGTTGTTTATGGTGTGTACAAGGGATAAAGCAGCAATGGATGTGTTTCGCAGAGGATGGTGTTGGAAGTGGCCTGGTAAGACGAAGGATACAGCTATGCGCCACAGGGAAGACCAGCAGGAAGCAAAAACATGTGTTGAATCAACATCACAGTTTGTACGTAATGCGTACGAGGCTAAGCGGAAGAAGCGTGTGAGACAGAGAGAAGGAAAGGTGCGATTACCGGGAATTCTCAATGATACCACCATAATTGCGAGGAGTCTTCTGCAGAATCTGTAGAATACAAATTGCCGCACTCGCGAGCTGGTGCAGTGTTGGCGGCGGCGGCGGCAGGCCGTGCATTGTGCAAGAGAAGCGAACGTTAATTGTTTATAGCAGAAGGGTCGACAGTCTCGCTTGCAGCCGCCCGGAATCCTTTAGCCAGACTTCGAGCCTATCGTTACAGGTGGCTCCAGATAACTAATATGAATCGGATGGAATCCGCTGGGTTTAAAGCACACCGACTGGCGATGGCTTGTGGTTGTCGTCCCTCCACCTAACGCATATGCCGATCGATGGATTACGGGCGCCGTAGCGTCGCGGCGTTGGGAAAGTCGGGTCCCACGGAAATAGGCTCTGCGGGGAGTCGTCTAGATCACCGCGAGAGGTGAAGGGCGGTTGATCTGGGCGGCGCTGTTTTTTTCGGCGTGCTGAGCCTGCGGGAAAATGCGAAAGAAGGAGTAGCCGTAGGAAGATGTTGAGGCACCCCCGCGAGAGGCAGAAGAGCTATTAAAAAAAGGAAAGAAAGTACGAGCGTTCTGACTGGTCACCCCTACGGCACGTACCGGAGCGAGACGAGACGAACACACTGATGGTACGAAATCAGATAAAAGCGAGTGTGTTGTATTGTCTATGGAGTCTCGAGCTGCTCGCTCGTCGCTATACTACTGCCATGCTTGGCGCGTAGAATGCGCTAGTCGCTGACTCCCAGTGGAGCTCAACGGGGAGCCGTCGCCCTCGACGGCACGATCCCACAGCCCAAAGATGAAACCCGCCCAACACGTCCTGACAACCAACAGTACAAACGATCTCGGCCTCCACACCGGAAAAACACATTATCGTCACCCGCTCTCGTCATATGCTTCCCCATCCCACATCTCCAGTCTCATCCCCCAGTCCCGTACTTTTCTCCACTGCCATTACATTACACCCCCATTCTCACCATCCGCACACCCAACAATCCATCCTCTCGTCGCCCATTTTAAACACGCCTCCGCTTCCTTGTCTTCATCTCCCCCTCACTACCATCTCCCCTATGTCGCCATGATCTAGATAGGTCGCCTGCGAGTAATGATTAAACAAAACAAAACTGTTGGAAATGCTTCTCGCGCGTTTAGATTTGGCGCTTGTGCCTTAGAGTTTGTTGAGGGCGCGATTACGTAAGGCGCCGGCGGGGAAGTGTGAGCGGAGGATCTTTGTTCTGCGGGTTCTTTCTCTTCTTCTTTAGAACGATAATCAAGAATATTACAACGAAGTTGTGAGCTATTCAAACGACCAGTACCCGTACACCTTGTGTATCCTCATCTCATACGACATCAGACTGATCAAACTCCTATCATTCATTTCCATCATCATTGTTAATCGGTATTCTTTCAACAAAAACTACCATCTCCTCGCACTCCAGGTTTCACTTCGTAGAGCTTCCCAGCCAGGTGCGGGACCAATCCTTTCCGATACGCAAGTGTTCCGGAGGCACAGTCCAAAGTAGGACATCATCCCGGTGGTGGGTCCCATACAGAGCCTTATCCTCGTGGGGGTGCTGCAAGACAAAGGACACTCCCCCTTGAGTAACCGACCGGACAAGATACGGTCCCATCCACCGGTAGTAAAACTTGATGCCTTTCTCCTTCGCCACGGCAGTGTCCCGGAGCATAACCAAGTCTCCTGCTCGTATCGGACCAGGTTTCACCAAGTTACTGGACGTTTGCGCCACCACCCGCTCTGCATACACCTGCCGGCGCTGCCAGGCCTCCTCCCGAACTTCCTCCCTTTCCGCCTCTGCCCACAATACCTCCACCGGCCCGTGTTCGGCGCTAATGCCATGCAGTTGGGCAAAAAGCGCCACGTTCCCCAGCCCCGCACCCCTCCAGCACTTTTATCATCGCCTGGCCACGGGTCTGGCCTGGCAGGGAGGGGTTCTTCTGACACCGCAGAGTCCGGATCCGCATCTTCAGTCCCAATAACTTCCGGAGCCGTCATCCTGAGGCGTTTGTTCACTGCCTCGAGCCTGGCGGCCAGTCGCATGTCCAAAACTTCCTCTCCTTCGGTACACTTCTCTGAGATGCTTTTGGATCCCGTTCACCTGAGTGAATTTTGGGTCGCTGTAGTTCTTCGTGAGACACCTCTGGCCATGCATCCGGTCTGGCAGGGCGGTGCACTCCCGAGTCTGTGGCGTTCGGATCGGTAATGTCTGGGTTGGTGTTGAATGGTTATGGCCGTAGGAGTGCGTAGATGGGATTCTTCACGTTGTGGTAGGGTTCGGATGGGGACAATCTCAGTTGCTATGTTGGTTGTAAGAGTACAGAACAGAAGAAGCCCGCCGAACCGAGAACACTAGGTACATCCACACTGCCCGCTTAGCCCCATCATTCCCATGGTAACACCACCCTCTCAACTCTAGCAGCCCCCATACATCCAGCGCCGAGAAGCTTTTCCAACAGTTGGCAGTGTCCAAATCCTTCCCTATCTTCGGTCCGATCGCACGCTCACTGGACAACAAGTTCACGTCTTGCTCCGGGATCCCACTCTCTCCATCTCTCCAACTCCTTTCTTCTTCCTTTGATCTCCGGAGACCTCACAATTTCAGCCTCGTCAAGCGTCGGCCGTACTTTAGGACCCTTTGATGAGCGTTACGTCCCGGACAAGCGTATTCGGAGATCATCCGAATAATCCGATGGCTCCAGGCATCTAGGGACCTCCTGGTTTCCGTGGTCGGAATGTATGAGAATCTCGTCCAGTGTAAATCAGTGTTCTGCATAGTCCAGTCCGTCCGTCCTGGGCTCCGGACGGGATTACATAAAATCCATGCCGTCGGTCCAATCTCTGGATTGGACTGAGCCCGTCCGGAGTGTCCCTAGGACAGGATGGACGGCGGTTGACGGCGGTTGACTGCCAAAGCGCCACCGAGATAGTAATATTTACAGAACCCCCAGTGGGTTCTTTCTGGTGGGTTTCTCGGGAGCGGCATTGCCTATGGCAGCGATCGAATGGGGCGGACATCCGTCGAGGTCTAATGAGTGGGATGGAGTAGTAGTTGGCACATCACAGCGGTTGTAGAAAGAATTGTAGAAAAAAGCAAGGCAATAAATTCAATCCCATATAGACTAAGGTAAATCCTCCTTGCATGATGCGTTCAACATGTCCTCAATAACTTTGATATCCTGCTTCGTAGCGGCAACCAAGCGATCCCTCTGCCAGTTCTTGAGACACTCTAGGGCCTCAATGGCATCGTCACCCATACGACACCTTGGTCTGTCAGATATATTCGTCGATAGATAGGTAGGAATTCCGTTGCTTAATCTTTTCACCGAGACTGGAGGACCGCTCTCTATATATACATGCATATCCAATCCCGTTACTCATCGCCGGCTCGTCTAGATCCTTTGGTGGCAACTTGCCACCTCCGGTCTAGATGTAGCCGGGCCTAGATGTCGCCGGTGGCCATTGGCCACCTGCGCCACCTGATGTCACGAATCTGGCGTGACAGGCTCCTGGGTGCCGCTGCAGGCGCCGCCATCACCCTAGCCAGCCTATGGTTCCTCCTCATCTCCACTGCCGCAGCCGCGGTCATCCTCCGCGCCTAGGCGCCTCGCTCGATCATATCGCTCTGGTAGCGATATCCCTCAAACCCGACCGCCGGCCGGTCTAGATCCTTCTCCTCTGTTTCCGTTTGGGTATGCTTGCGCGTCCTTTCCCCTGTTGTCTCTGTTATGTTGCTTGCGCGTTTTTTCTCCTGTTGTCTCTGTTATGTTGCTTGCGCGTCCTTTCTCTGTTCCTTACTGCTTGCGTGTCTTTTCTCCTGTTGCCGCGAATAGAGTGTTGGCCGCGCGGCGGCCGAGTGCGATCATGTGTTCTCCTTGGGCGCGACAGTGAGTCATGATGGAGGAACTGTGTCAGTCTCGCAGGCGAGGCTGTGATTCCACAGAGGAGGAAAAGGAGTACAAAGAGGAGGGCGCGGTAGCTAGTCTGGAGATTCTTCTCCACGCAATATATTATCTATCTACCTTGACTACCTTCCCACATCTCTGAGCGGCGTAACGAGACCATCGCCGGGATCTCGGATCACTCGCGCCGATGACCACCGGGTCATCCGGCAGCGCGACGAGTAACCCGGGACCACCTATGACGAACCCGCAACACCGCCGCGCACACCGGGCCGCGCCAGACAGAACGGAACACCGCCGCGTATGCCGCACCGGGCAGAACGGAAGAACGCCGCGCATGCCGTGCCGAGCAGAACGGAAGAACGCCGCGCATGCCGCGCCGAGCAGAACGGAAGAACGCCGCGCATGCCGTGCCGGGCAGAACGGAGGACCGCCGCGCACACCGGGCCGCGCCGGACAGAACGGAACCCCGCCGCGCATACCGGGCCGCGCCAGACAGAACGGAACACCGCCGCGTATGCCGCACCGGGCAGAACGGAAGAACGCCGCGTATGCCACGCCGGGCAGAACGGAACACCGCCGCGTATGCTGCGCCGAGCGGAACGGAAGACCGCCACGCATACCGACGGCCGCGCCAGACAGAACGGAACGCCGCCGCGTATGCCGCGCCGAGCGGAACAGAGGACCGCCGCGCATACCGAAGGCCACGCCAGACAGGACAGAACACCACCGCGTATGCCGCGCCGGGCAGAACGGAACACCGCCGCGTATGCTGCGCCGAGCGGAACGGAAGACCCCCACGCATACCGACGGCCGCGCCAGACAGAACGGAACCCCGCCGCGTATGCCGCGCCGAGCGGAACAGAGGACCGCCGCGCATACCGAAGGCCACGCCAGACAGGACAGAACACCACCGCGTATGCCGCGCCGAGCGGAACAGAAGACCACCGCGCATACCGAAGGCCGCGCCAGGCAGAGCAGAACACCGCCGCGTATGCCACGCCGAGCGGAACGGAAGACCACCGCGCATACCGAAGGCCGCGCCAGACAGAACGGAATACCGCCGGAGATGCCGTGCCGAGCGGAACGGAAGACCGCCACGCATACCGAAGGCCGCGCTGGGCAGAACGGAACACCGCCGCGCACACTGACAGCCGCGGTGAGCGGAACGGAAGAACGCCGTGTACGCCACGCCGGGCATGAAGAAGATGACAAGCGACGATGCCACGACGGGCGTGAGGAAGACGACAAGCGACGATGCCACGACGGGCGTGAGGAAGACGACAACGACGATGCCACGCCGGGCATGAGGAAGACGACAACGGAGATGCCACGCCGGGCATGAAGAAGACGACAAGCGACGATGCCACGACGGGCGTGAGGAAGACGACACCGACGATGCCGCCAGGAATGAGGAAGACTGGGAGCACGACGAGTCGCCAGCACCGAAAGAACAACACCGTGCTACAGTAAAGACCACCGGGTGGCAGTAGACGAAGACCGCGTAAGACCTCGAAGGCCGCACGGAAGACTGGGAGTATGACGCCTCGCCAGCACTAAAGGCTACGCCGAGGGACATCCTTAGACTTCACCTGAAACAGTGGGAAGTACTTGCCTGCGCCAGTGAGCTGAACGAACACAGCCCGAGAGCCGAACGAACGAAAGACCTACCGAGTAGGCGCGCCGAGGAGCTACGTTGCCTGTCGAGCCCAAGACAGAGAACGGAAGTTGGGGTGAGGTTTTTGACACCTGATGCCTCCCGCGCGCGCATCTGCTCGCAGCGGTCTAGGCATGCCTCGGCGGGCCTCGTTGGGCGATCGAACTATCTAACACTTCCCCTCGAACAATGAGGCAATAAAGAAAGGAAGAAAGAAAGAAGGGCAGAAAAACAGAAGTCCCATGACAACCCCAGATGCCTCATTAAAACTCGTAGCCATGTAAAAACCCATAGGAAAAGCATAGCCATAGGAGAAAGAGCACATCCACCAAAGAAAACGTAATTCATCGGACCAAGTGCCATCCGCTTGCCATATGCTTCTCCTGCTGCCCATCAAACCATTCCCATCCCATCCACATGTTTCCAGTGAGTCTCTCGTGGAAGACTCTTCATCATGATATCTGCCGTCATCTCGGATGTTGAGAGGTAGGTGGTACGGATAGCATTGCACTCGCAGGCATCTTGGACGAAGTGATATCATACCCCTATGTGCTTCGTGCGCTTGTGGAACTTCGGGTTCTTTGTAAGTTGAATAGCATCTTGATTGTCGACAAAGATTTCCTGAGGGTAGGCATCAAGGCTGAGAAGGCGAGTGAAGAGAGAACTGATACAAATCGCTTCCTTGGCAGCATATGATACGCCAATGTATTCAGCTTCCACCGTAGAGAATACAATGAGTGGCTGCTTGTGAGCACGCCAGGAAATGGCACTGTTCCTGAGTGTAAAGATATAGCCAGAGGTGAACTTTCGGGCATCTTGATCGCCAGTGAAGTCTGAATCTATAAAGCCTATAGGCTGTTCGGTAGGCTGCTCAGGTCACCGTTCAGTACTGTACTGGATTGCAAGGTCTGATGTGTTCCATAGATAGCGTAATGTATAGGTGGCTGCAGCTAGATGTTCGGAGTTTGGTGCAGAGAGGAATTTGCTAAGCATCGACACTGTAAAAGCGATATCCGGCCGTGTTCCATGCATGAGCCAATTCAAACTGCCGATGATAGACTGGTACTTCTGCTTCTCGTTTTCATCAAGGGGTTTGCCACTATCATCAAGTCTTCGAAGCCGATTGCTTATTGGCCGAGGAGTCCAGTGGCTATTACATTCGGATAACCCAAAGGTCACAAGAACATTGTGGATATACCGTGATTGGTAAACATACAGAATCCGGTTGTCACAGTCGCGCTCAATCTCAAGTCCAAGAAACTGGCAAATCGGGCCAAGATCGGTCATCTTGTACTCGGCATGAAAAAGCTTCTTGAGTTCGGATACTCGTTTGGGAGACTCGGAGAAGAGAAGTATATCATCGACCTAGAGCAGAAGGATGAGCGGTATCAGGCCAATGGCAGAGATGTAAACGTTTGGATTGTTTTCTGATCGCAATAGACCTAGAGATCTCAGAAAGTTATCAATATGTTCATATCACAGTCTTGGGGCCTGCTTGAATCCATATAGTGACTTGCACAGTTTGCAAACCCATGTACGGAGGCCCATAACGACCAACCAGTCAAGTTTCTCGAATTTGCGTAACCTAAAACACGAACCCCTGAAACCCGAAAACCCGAAAACCACGAATACTCAACAATCATGCAACCCTGCCAAAGAAATTTCGCAACATCACCAAGACTCCACAAATTGTAACTGGAAAGAGGTATATTTGCGAGTCACAACCGTTGTGCCTCGCTGCGAACGACCCGCGCACGCCGACAGAGCGAACGCCCAACTTCGTCTCCTCCGTCTCTGGTGCCCACTTGTCAGAGCGCTCGCCGGTCTCCTCCGTCTCCGGCGTCCGCTTGGGGCGCACGCCAGACTTCGTCTCCTCCGTCTCCGGTGCCCGCTTGTCGAAGTGCTCGCCTGACTCCATCTCCTCCGTCTCCGGCGTCCGCTTGTTGAAGCGCTCGCCCATCTCCTCCGTCTCGGGCGTCCGCTTGTCAAAGCGCTCGCCGGTCTCCTCCGTCTCCGGCGTCCGCTTGGGGCGCACCCCCGACTCTGTCTCCTCCGACTCCGGTGCCCGCTTGTTTGTTGAAGCGCTCGCCTGTCTCCTCCGTCTCGGGCATCCGCTTGTCAAAGCGCTCGCCGGTCTCCTCCGTCTCCGGCATCCGCTTGGGGCGCACGCCCAACTCCATCTCCTCCGTCTCCGGTGCCCGCTTGTAGAAGCGCTCGCCCGACTCCGTCTCCTCCGTCTCCGGTGCCCGCTTGTAGAAGCGCTCGCCTGACTCCGTCTCCTCCGTCTCCGGCGGCCGCTTGTTGAAGCGCTCGCCCGTCTCCTCCGTCTCGGGCGTCCGCTTGTCAAAGCGCTCGCCGGTCTCCTCCGTCTCCGGCATCCGCTTGGGGCGCACGCCCGACTCCGTCTCCTCCGTCTCCGGTGCCCGCTTGTTTGTTGAAGCGCTCGCCCGTCTCCTCCGTCTCGGGCGTCCGCTTGTCAAAGCGCTCGCCGGTCTCCTCCGTCTCCGGCGTCCGCTTGGGGCGCTCGCCCGACTCCATCTCCTCCGTCTCCGGCGTCCGCTTGGGGCGCACGCCCGACTCCGTCTCCTCCGTCTCCGGCGCCCGCTTGTTGAAGCGCCCGCCCGCCTCCTCCGTCTCCGGCGTCCGCTTGGGGCGCACGCCAGACTCCGTCTCCTCCGTCTCCGGTGCCCGCTTGTC
>Ga0307516_10006037_pt1 | contig 14315 bp, 15 predicted proteins | sample 19_EM_MG_FD_203310 | JGI IMG/M metagenome (GOLD analysis project Ga0307516, IMG submission 203310) | Populus trichocarpa ectomycorrhiza microbial communities from riparian zone in the Pacific Northwest, United States - 19_EM | ecosystem: Host-associated > Plants > Roots > Unclassified | place... | reverse complement strand
GTCTGGCCTCATTCTCCTGGCTGGCTTATATCTCGTTCATGCTGCTCGTCTGCCATTATTCTCCTCGCTGGCCTACACCTCGTACGCACTACCCATCTGGCCTCATTCACCTTCCTGGCCACTGCTACTATGCATTACTCGTTTAACCTCATTACCGCTGACCTACGTTCGGACATGTGCTAGAAATGCCGTGTTAGGCATCACTGGCCTACATCTCGTATGCGTTGCGCATCTGACCTCATCTCCCTCGCTGGCCTACATCTCGTACGCATTGCGCATCTGGCCTCATTCTTCTCGCTGACTTACGTCTCATATGCGTTCCTTGTCTGCTGTCATTTTCGTCGCTGGCCAACATCTCGTACGCATTGCGCATCTGGCCTCATTCTCCTTGCCAACTTAGATCTCATAGGCATTCCTCGTCTACCGTCATTCTTGTCACTGGCCAACATCTCATACGTGTTACGTGTCTGCCCTCATACCGCACGCTGGCCTACATCTTGTACTCGTTGTGCGTCTACCCTCATCCCCCTCTCTGGCCTACATCTCGTACGCGTTGCGCGTCTGCCCTCATCCCCCTCGCTGGCCTACATCTCGTACGCATTGCGCATCTGGCCTCATTCTCCTCACTGACTTACATCTCGTAGGCGTTCCTCATCTGCCCTCATCATCCTTGCTGGCCTACATGTGGTACGCATTGCTCATCTGTCCTCATTCTTCTCGCTGGCCTACCATTCTTCTTGCTGGCCTACTGCTCGTACCGGTTGCTTGTCTGCTATCATTCTGCACGCCGGGCTCATTCTCACTCTCCTACCTGTCCTACTTGTAATACGCGTTGCTCCCCTGCCCCTATGCACTGCTGTAGCTGCTTTGTACTTCGCGACGAGATTTGGGATGTTGGACTTTGTATCATAATGTATATATAGATTTTAAATATAATAATTGATTTTCTGTGCGATCGAAGAGTATAGCCAACTGCATGTAGTAGCATTATAACTGTAGTATGAAACTGCTCACAGTGCACACTCGTTGCTCCCATAAGCTTCCCTTGAATTCCTAGCTTTTCTAGCTTCCCTAGCTCCCGTAAGGTTGGTTGTTGCCTTGGTAAGGCTGGTGGTTGCATTGGTAAGGTTGGTAGTTGCGTTGGTAAGGTTGGTAGTTGCGTCGGTAAGCTTGGTGGTTGCGTCGGTAAGATTGGTGGTGTGTCTGTAGCTTTGCTAGCTTCCCTAAGTGGGTGGTTGGTTCGGTAAGATTCACTATCCTTACTGGAGCTTCGGATGCTAGCAAAGCTACCAACGCAGGTCGTTCTTAGCCATGTGCCATGATAATTTCTTAATTTTTTCCTGATGTTGGCCTTGGTTCTGACGATGCTTCATATCCCCTTCCCAGAGAGATTCTCCTGACTGTTTAAAGAGGATGTCTGGTTTGCCGGCCAATTTCCCAAGTCAAAATTTGATTGTGAAATCGTAGTTGGCTAATCGCTCACCCCACTGGTCTTGCTGCAGGTTGAGGTCTTTCTTTGTCATCCAGTATTCGAGGTTTTTGTGATCGGTAAGAATCATGATCTTTGGCCCTGTTGTCTTGCAATATGTGTCCCATTTTCGTAGTACATCTATGATCGCCAGTAGTTCCTTGTCATGTATATCATAGTTGCGCTCCGGATCCTTTAGTTTCTAGGAGTAGTAGGCTACTGGGTGCAGAATTCCATTGTCGTCGGGTTGCGAGGAAATGGCTCTGATGGTATAATCTGAGGCGTTCATCTCTATTGTGACGGGTCGCTCAGGGTCGAAGTGTTGTAGTATCGGTTCTGTCACCATTGCTGGTTTGAGCATTTCACAGGCCGTCTGTTGTTCATCACCCCATTTCCAGTCTATTTCTTTCCTTTTCAGGCGGGTGAGGGGTGTTGTGATCTGGCTGTAATCCTGCGTAAACCGTCGATAGAAATTGGCAAATCCTAGAAAGCTCTGGATTCCTTTGATATTTGTTGGTTCCTTCCATTCCTTGATCATCTGGATTTTCTCTTCATCCATGCGCAAGCCTTGTGGGGATATCATGTAGCCCAAGTATTCGGTTTCCATGGTATGGAATTCACACTTGGAGGCTTTCAGGATCAATCCCGTTTCCTTGACTTGCTTCAATATTGTTCGGACGTGTTCCCGGTTGTCTTCCAAGCACTGCGAAAAGATGAGGATATCGTCCAAATATGCCACACAGAAGATATAGAGATATTCGCTCAGGATTTCGTTCACCCATCGTTGGAACGAGGCTGGCATGTTGGTCAGCCCGAACGGTATGACACAGTACTCGTATTGTCCGTATCGGATACGAAACGCTGTTTTCCACTTGTCCCCGGCCCTAATCCTGAGGTTGTAATATGTGTCCCAGATATCAAGCTTGGTATAGATGGTGGCGCTGGATAGTTGATCGAGGGATTCTCCGATTAGTAGCAATGGGGTCCAATCCTTGATAGTGATTTCATTCAGTTGCTGGCAATCTACACTCAGGCATAGTCCTCTATCCTTCTTTTTCACGAAATGTATCGGTACTCCACTGCTCGTCAACAGGTGTCATGTCAGTTTGCGCTCCATATTGCTTACAGGATGGCAGCCCATTGCTCATTCTTCCACTCGTCAAAGGCTTTTCAGACAATTTGTGCCCCCTATTGCTTGGATGGCAGCGAATACCTCGTTCTTCAGCTCACCAATGGCTTTCACAACGGTTTGTGCACCTTATTGAGCAGCGGATGGGAGCGCATCACTCATTCTTCCGCACGTCAACATCTTTCATGACAGTTTGCGTGCCGTGTTGCTCAGTGGATGTTAGTGCGTTGCTCATTCTTGCACTCGTCGAAGGCTTTCACGGTTTGCGCACCGTAATTCTTGTCGACAGCTATCCCAACGGTTTGCGCACTGCTAGGCTCATTGAATATCGCATCGTATGGCTCAATGCTTCTGATCATCGACAGCTATCCCGTCAGATTACGTGCTGCGCTGCTCATTGAATAGTGCATCTGATGGTGTAAACTTTCAACATGCTGGAAATATGTCGGAAAAACCGAATATTTGAACTCCAATGGATGACTAAAGTTTGCGTTACACAAGAGAGTCAGAAAAAATGCGAGTGTCTTGTGTAACCTAAGTTACTACTATGTTCAATCACAATGGTTTTCGCACCACAATACTTGTTGGCGGCTATCCCATATAATTACCCACCACAATAATTGTCAATGGCTATCCCAATGGTTTGCACACCATAACACTTGTCGAATAGCGCATCGGATCGCTCATTGCTTTCGCTTGTCGACGGATATCCTGTCAGTTTACGCACCGCAATGCTCGTCGAATAGTGCATCAGATGGTGTATCGCTTCTGCTTGTCGACAGCTATCCTAACTGTTTACACGCAGCAATACTTGTCGACAGCTATCCCGTTGGTTTGCGTGCAGCAATACTTGTCAACGGCTATTCCAACCGTTTGCTCGCCGAAATACTTGTCAACGGCTATCCTGACGGTTTGAGTGCTGCAATACTTCTCGACAGCTATCCCGACAGTTTGTACACTCCAATACTTGTCGATGGCTATCTCAAAGGTTTGCATGTCACAATACTTGTCAACAGCTATCCCAACGGTTTACGTGCTGCAATACTTGTCGACGGCTATCCCAATGGTTTGTATGCCGCTACTCTCGTCGAATAGTGCATCGTATCGCTCATCGCTTCCGCTCGTCGACACCTATCCTGTCTGTTTAGACGCCGCAATGCTCGTTGAATAGTGCATCGGATGGCGTAAACTTTCAACAGGTAGAAAATATGTTGAAAAACCAAATATTTGAACTCCAATGGATGACCAAAGTTTGGGTTACTCAAGAGAGTCAGAAAAAATGCGAGTGTCTTGTGAAACCTAAGTTACTACTTTAGTTGTGTAACCTATGTTACTGTTTGCGCACAGCAATGCACGTTGAATAGCGTATCGGATAGCTCAATGATTGCGCTCCTCGATGGCAATCCCATTGGATTGTGTGCTGCAATACTTGTCAACAGCTATCCCAACAGTTTGCATGCCACAATACTTGTCAACGGCTCTCCCAACATTTTGCGTACTGCAACTCTTGTCTAATAGCACATCGGATCGCTTATCGCTTCCGCTCATCGAGGGCTATCCGGCCTGTTTACTCGCCGCAATGCTCGTCGAATAGCGCGTCGGATGGTGCATCGCTTCCACTTGTTGACACGTATCCCAACGGTTTGTGCGCCGCAATACTTGTCAATAGCTATCCCAACAGTTTGCGCACCACAATACTTGTCAATGGCTATCAGAATGTTTTGCACGTCGCAACGCTCGTCGACTAGTGTATCGGATCGCTCATCGCTTCCGCTCGTTGAGGGCTATCCTGACGGTTTACACACCGCAATGCTCGTCGAATAGCGGGTCGGATCGTGCATCGATTCCCCTTGTCGCCAGCTATCCCAACTATTTGCACACAGCAATACTTGTCGACAGCTATCCCATCGGTTTGCGTGCTGCAATACTTGTCAACTGCTATCCCAAAGGTTTGGGCACTGCAATACTTGGCGACGCCTATCCCAATGGTTTGCGGGCCGTAATACTTGTCAACAGCTATCCCAACGTTTTACGAGCCATAACACTCATCAAATAGCGCATCGGATCACTCACCTCCGCTTGTCGATGGCTTTCGTGTCGGTTTATACGCCACAATGCTTGTTGAATAGTGCATCGGATGGTGTAAACTTTCAATATGTAGGAAATATGTTGGAAAAACCAAATATTTCAACTCCCACGGATGACTAAAGCTTGGGTTACACAAGAGACTCAGAAAAAATGTGAGTGTCTTGTGTAACCTGAGTTACTACTTTACTTGGGTAAACTATATTACAACTATGTTCAATCGTAATGGTTTGCGCACAGCAATGCGCATCGAATAGCGCGTCGCACAAACCGTTGGGATAGCTGTTGACATGTATTACAGTGTGAAAACCATTGGGGTAGCCATTGACAAGAATTTCAGCGCGCAAACTGACGAGATACCGTCGACAAGCGGAATGGATGAGCCATCCGACGCGCTATTCGACAAGCCTTGTGGCGTGTAAACCGACAGGATAGCCGTCGACAAGTGGAAGCGATGAGCGATCCGACATGCTATTTGACGAGCGTTGAGGTGCTCAAAACGTTGGGATAACCATTGACAAGTGTCACGAATCTCACGCAGCAGTCTCATAAGCGCCGCTGCTGGGGCCACCATCACCCTTGCCACCCTATGGCTTGCCCTCATCACCGCTGCCGCAGCCACGGTCATCCTCCACGCCTAGGTGCCTCAACCGATCATATCGCTCCGGTAGCGATATTCCGCGACTGCTGGCCGGTCTAGACCTTCTCTCCTTTGTTTCCGCTATGTTGCCTACGCGTCCTTTCTCATGTCTTCTTACGTATGTTGTTTCCAGTTGATTGTGCCTGCGCGTCCTTCTCCTGTCATCATTATGTATGTCGTTTCCTGTTGATTATGCTTGCGCGTCCTTTCTCCTGTCCGCTACGTTTGTTGTCTCCCGTTGATGAAGCTTGCATGTCCTGTTCCCTGTTGCTTACCTTTACTGCTTGCGCGCCCTTTCTCCTGTCGCCGTGAGTAGAGTGTTGGCCGCGCGGCAGCCGAGTGCGATCATGGCTTTTCCTTGGGCGCAGTGATCGAGTCATGATGTTAGACGGAGGGACTGTGTCAGTCTTGCAGGCAAGCTGTGATTCCACAGAGGGAAGGAAAAGTATAAAGGAAGGGCGCAGTAGCTAGTCTGGAGATTCTTCTCCACGCAATATATTATCTATACACCTGGACCTACCTTTACCCATCTCTGAGCGGCGTGACGAAACCAGTGCCGGCATCTCGGATAACTTGTGCCGATAACCACCGGGTCATCTGGCAGCACGACGAAGTGATCCGGGATCGCCTACGACGAACGACATCAAGATACCATTATCTATCTACCTTGACCTACCTTCACACATCTCTGAGCGGTGTGACGAGAGCAGCGCTGGGATCTCGGATCGATCGCGCCGATGATCACCGGGTCATCTGGCAGCGCGACGAGTGATCTGGGACCACCTATGACGGACCCGCAACACCGACGCGCACACCGGGCCACATTGGACAGAACGGAACACCGCCACGCATGCCGCCCCGGGCGGAACGGAACACCGCCACGCATACTGGGCCGCGCCAGACAGAACGGAACACCACCGTGCATGCCGCCCCGGGCGGAACAGAAGAACGCCGCGCCGATCAGAACGGAAGAACGCGGTGCCTGCCATGCCGGGCAGAACTGAGGACCGCCGTGCACACCGGGCCGCGCCAGAGAGAACAGAACACCTATGCCGCACGGGGCCGAACGGAACACCGCCGCGCACACTGGGCCGCGCCAGACAGAACGGAACACTGCCGCACATACCGGGCCGCGCCAGACAGAATGGAAGATCTCTGCGTATGCCGCTCCGGACGGAATGGAAGACCGCCGCGTATGCCGCCCCGGGCAGAAAGGAAGAATGCCGCGCATGCCGTGCCGAGTAGAATGGAAGACCGCTGCACATGCCACGCCAGGCAGAACGGAAGACCGCCGCACATACCGAAGGCCACACTGGACAGAACGGAAGACCGCCGCGCATGAGTAAAGTCTGCCGCGCATAATGCAGGCCACACCAGGCATGAAGGAAGACGACAATGACGATGCCACGCCAGGCATGAAGAAAGATGACAACAACGAGGCCACACTGGGTATGAAGGAGGACGAGCACGACGAGTGAGTGGGAATCACTTGCACCAAATGACACCGAGACATGAGTAGCGATCCGACATCGCTCAAGAACAACGAGAGAATGATACCGTGCTACAGTATAGACCACTGGGTGGCAGTAAACAAAGACCGCGTAAGACCTAGCACAGCCACATGGAAGACTGGGAGCACGACACCTCGCCAGTGAGAATGGCTATGCCGAGGGACATCCTTAGACTTCACCTGACACTGAGGGAAGTACTTGCCTGCGCCAGAGAGCTGAACGAACACAGCCCCAGAGCCGAACAAACGGAAGTCCTACAGAGTAGGCAGAACACGGGGCGCCAGAGAGCTGAACGAACACAGCCGGAGAGCCGACCAAACGGAAGTCCTACAGAGTAGGCAGAATGCGGGGCGCCAGAGTACCAAAAGAACGGACGCCCAACCATGGAGACACGCCGAGGAGCTACGTTGCCTGTCGAGCCCAAGAGAGAGAACGGAAGTCAGGATCTTGACAACAAGTATTGCGGTGCCCAAACCGTTTTGGGATAGCTGTCGACAACTATTGTGGCATGTAAACCGACGGGATTGCTGTTGACGAGTGGAATCATTGAGCCATCCGCCACAATGCTCGTCGAATAGCGTATCGGATCGCTGATAGCCTCCGATTGTTCACCCCTATTCCATCAGATTACGCACTGCAATGCTCTTCGAATAGTACGTCGGATAGCGTATCGCTTCTGTTTGTCGACGGCTATCCTGTCAGTTTGCACGCTGCAATACTTGTCGTCGCCTATCCCAATGGTTTGCACGCTGCAATGCTCCTAGAATAGCACGTCGGATAGTGTATCGCTTCCGCTTGTCGCCGGCTATGCCGTCGGTTTACACACCACAATGCTCATCGAATAGCGTGTCAGATAGCATATCGCTTCCGCGAGTCACCGGCTATCCCGTCGGTTTACCCACCACAATGCTCTTCGAATAGCGCGTCTGATAGCGTATTGCTTCCGCTAGTCGCCGGCTATCCCAACGGTTTACACACGGCAGAGCTCATCAAATAGAGTGTCGGATAGTGTATCACTTCCGCTAGTCGCCGGCTATCCCATCGGTTTAAACACCGTAATGCTTGTTGAATAGTGCGTTGGATCGCTCATTCGCACTGCAATGCTTGTCGAATAGTGCGTCGGATCGCTCATTGCTTCCACTTGTCGAGGGCTATCCTGTCAGTTTACGCGTTGCAATACTTGTCGGCGGTCATCCCAATGGTTAGCATGCCGTAATGCGCATCGAATAGCACATCTGATCGCTGATTACTTCCACTCGTCGAACGCTATCCCGTTGGTTGATGCACGGCAATACTCGTTGAATTGGGCGTCAAATGGTCCATCGCTTCTGCTTGCCGACGGCTATCCCAATGGATTATGCGCTGCAATTCTCGTCGAATAGCACATCGGATACCTGATAGCTTCCGCTTGTTAACAGCAAACCTGTCCGTTTTCGTGCCACAATAATTGCCGATGGCTATCTAAACGGTTTGTGTGCCAAAATGCGCATCGTATAGCGTGTCAGATCGCTCATTGCTTCCTCTGATTTATGACTATGATAACGGTTAGCATGCCACAATACTTGTCGACGTCTATCCCAACGGTTTGCGCACTGCTATTGATGTTGAATGGCTCATCGTATTCCACATTTCTCCTGCTTGTAGACAGCTTTCCTACCGGCTATGTGATCCGATCGAATGTAGGTATGAATGATAATTCCGAATTCAGATGAATGGTGATAATGTATGATGCCAAATCAGAGTGAGAAATCATGATGTACGGAAAGAGAGTGATATTTTATGAGGCGTCACGAGTGATATTTCATGATGACAGAAATGAGTGATTTTTAATGTTGCTGAAATGAGTGATATTTCATGTTATTGTCATTTTTTAGTTATTTTTTGGTATTTGGTTGATTCATACTGTATAGTTGAAGTGGGGATAAGTTTTACACTAAAAGCATGTTATAATTACATTGGAAGCCTAAAAACTCCCATTTTCATTGGATTTATACTGTATTAGTACAATCTTTTTCCTAATATACAAGGGGGGAAACTGGGAAGTGTGTTTATTGTCGTGGAGCAGTATGGGCAAGGCTTCTGACAGTGGTGGATGTTGGTCAAGTGGGCAGGAATGGTGGTCAAGTGGAACAGGTACGTGGGGCCAGAATAAAGGAAAGAAGACAAGGACATATACGAGAATATAAATAAGAATACAGAATAAGGACTGAGAACAAGGACAAACGATAAGGATTTGGCGACAGTGTAAATAAGTTGTTGGGTACCAATTTGTTGTGGGTGGCAGGAATTGTTATATTGAGGAACTCAGCCAGTACCGGTATGTGTAATACCCTTGAACAAACATTAATACAAATAAACTCCTACTCCCTCATTTTGGTACTTCTATTCCCTTATTTCCGCACCTCACATTTCCTCATTACGGTACCCTATAACACTGTATTCAAGCACTTTGAGTGCTGCATTCCGTCGCTTCCATGATATGACATCCAGTGGTCTGATGATATGACCGTAGCACCCATTTACGCTCAAGTTCCTATGAGTGCAAGCTGAGCCACTGTCACGGCGCAGGTGGCGGCGCTCGATTTGGCTTTGGTTGTTTGATTTCGTTGTTGATGCCGGCACCTCGCTCCGGATGTCTCGATCTGGGAAAGAGTGTCGTCACCTCGATCCAGATGTCTCGATCTTGGAAAGAGTGTCGTCACCTCGCTCCGGATGTCTCTATCTTAGAAAGGCTGTCGGTTACAGGCCCCGGTTGCATAAGAGAAGGTTGTATGAGTTGCGTGGTTATGAGCACATATGTGAGTATGAATACATATGTGAGTTGCACGGGTATGAGTAGGAGGACGTATGGGAGTTGCGACAACTGTGTATATAAGGAGGGCTGTCTCCCGTGTTTTGTCTTCTTCTTCTCTTCATGCAACCACTTGTATTCTATTCGGAATATCAACCTTGTCTCCGTTTCCTCCGTTTCCTCCATTTCCCCCATATCTCTGTATCAGCAATGCTCGTCTAGCGCCACCTGTCTCAGTCCGACACATCCGTCCGATGCAGTCCGTCTCTCTGTTCGACACATCCGTCTGACGTTGTCCGTTCCTGTCCGACATGTCCGTCCGACGCTGTCCGTCTCTCGATCCGACACGTCCATCTGACGCTATCCGTCTCCCTGTCCGACACGTCCGTCTGACATTGTCCATTCTTGTCCGACACATCCGTCTGACGCTGTCCATCTCTGTCTCCCATTCCCATTCCCCTTCCCATTCCGGTTCCCGTTCCCTTACCGTTCCCGTTCCCGTTCCCGTTTCCATTGCATTCCCGTTCCCGTTCCCGTCCCCCCCCCCGCTTCCGCTCCCGCTCCCGCTTGCATCACCCAAACTCACTCGAGTACCTTGGAGAACTGCCGCCGTTACACTAGGTTGCATCATTTATTCTAACCTACTCGTAATGAGTTCAGAACCCATGGACACGAACGCTTCCGGCTCTACCTTCGAACAGCGGTTCGCCCAGCTGCAGGCCCAGGTGGTGGCCATGGCTACAGCTCAGGGTGGTGCCAACGCCACCCAGAAGGGGTTTCCTGATGCGCCAATTTTCAACAGCGGTAAGGCCGAAGAATTGCGCACCTGGATTATCCAGCTACGGAACAAGTTGGCCACACAACCCCATTGTTACCCCGATGACCAAGTGTGCCTCCGATATGCGGTCAACCGCCTCTCGGGGGCCGCCCTCTATATGATTCGTGGCTATGTATCTGAGAATACTGGACGAATCCGGCTCGAATCCCTCAACGCACTCCTGGACCTCCTCCGCCAGGCGTTCGATGACCCTGACAGAACCCGTACTGCCAACCGTGAGATTTGAAAACTCAAGCAAAAGAGCAGCACTTTTGCTGCCTATTTCGCCGAGTTTGGTTGGATCATGGGAGACCTAAACTGGAACGATGAGGCCCAGAGAGAACAATTGTACGAAGGCCTCTCGGATGAAATAAAAGATGCCTTAGTCACCTCCCATCCCCGATCCGATAGTCTGGGTCATTTGATCCAGATCTGTCGGGAGTTGGACAACTGGATTCGCGCTTTTGCCGCGGAACGGATCCAGCCCCAGCGACTGCCCCGCTCCGGGCCATCCTCAGCCAGCACCCGCACCCTGGCTCCAGCGAATCCGACAGGCACCAACAGCGGACATTATGGTGTAGCGCCTATGGACTTATCGGCCATGCAGAGGACTGCTGAGAAAAATCATATCAGACAAGAACGCATTGCCCGGGGCGAATGTCTGTATTGCGGAACTGTGAAATCTCAAAGGCTGGATGGAATGATGGATGCCCCTGCAAAGCCTGCATGATGCTCGGATACGTCTATAATACCACCAAGGCCTGGAATATATGGGATCCCGACTTGAGTAAAGCTGTCAACTGCTTAGATCTCTACTTTGATGGGCGCCAGACCTATATATCCTGTATAGCAGGTAACAAGAGCAGCAGTAACCCACTCGGATTGCTGGAAGAGGAACCAGTAGTCACCGAGGTGATGGAAGATTCACCTAAAGCTGAAAATCCAGATATGGCTTCTGAGCAGAAGAGCAATCCGGTAACAGTGCTAGACACACCTGCAGTAACCCCGTCGATGAAGCTGGGGATACTGGAAGAGGCTCCCATAGCAGATTCACAAAGCGAGCCCAACAGAGTCATCGCTGCTATTCCTCTGAGCCCTACGTGCTGATGAGAAGCCAGTCAAGACAGGCAGCCAGGGCCGATACAACCCTGGCTGTAGAGGTCAGAACCGATAACAACCCACGATTGTACAGAGAAGCCATAAACGGCCCTTTTTAGCGCCGGTGGAAGACTGCTATGCAGTAGGAGTACGTGTCTCTGTTGGAGAACAATACCTTACTCCGTTGAAATATACCTACAGCAACATCAGCAAAAAAATGAAAAGTTGAAGTAAAAGGTAATTATTTTTTTCCAAATCCTTATGGCAGCAAATATAACTTTGAGCTTACAGGAGCTTACGGGAGCTTACAGGAGCTATGGGAGCTTTGGGAGTACTGGGAGAATTCTCAAATTTTTTGCTAATAAAGCCTATAGGGTGCAAGTGGGTATATAAGACCAAGAGGGATCCTGACGGTACTCTGATGTGACACTGGGACGTCCGGTCAATGTCGGAGTGACGGTAATATCGAACTCGTCAGGTTTCTCGATACTCACTAAGGAGATGGGACACGTGCGGTCTTCGCCGGCGTTCAATTATTATACAAGAATAACTTCCCCAATGACCCTCCTTCCAAGTTCGCCCACCATTAGGGATTCACAATGAATAATCTAAGGGGTTCGATTTGATATCTGCGGCGCCCGCTGTCTGCGGCTTGAGCGCCAGATCGCACGCAGCTCCGCGGCAATGACTTGCTCGACGGATCGCTCGATGGATGGCCCGGTGTGCGTGGCGGCTTTCGACAGCGTCGTATGCTTCGAGATGGGCCCGGCGGCTTGCCAGACAGCTTGCTCGTGTATCGCTTCGGTGGATGGTTCGGATCGAGACGGGCCTGGCGTCTTGCCCGCCGGCTCGCTCCATCAGGAAAAAAAAAATTGCGTCCTGAGCGTCCGGACGCACTAAACACTCTGGAAGCTTTGGACGCAACCTGCTTAACTCAGACGCAGTTCGCCATGGCACCGTGCATGCAGACGCAGCTCGCCACGGCATCTGCTTACCGGACGGAATGTACCAGTGTATTTTCCTTCTGGACGCAGCCGTGTCAGGGCATTTTCCTTCTGGACGCAGCCGTGTCAGGGCAAATGGCATCTGGACGACACGTGTCATGGCACCGCAGTCACACTGGCTGTCAAGGCACGGAACATCGCAGCAAATACTCTTGTCGCATTCGCAAACACGCAGTGGGTTCCAGGCATAGTGACTCAGTCCAGTTCTATTCATTATATCTAATGTACATCTATATATGCTACTACCACACTTCACGTGGAAACAAAGGAAAGTTGGCAAATACGACACAACGCGTTGAGCACAACGCGATGAGCACAACGCTATGAGCACAACGCAATGAGCACGACAACTATGAGGAGGATGGCGATGAGTACGCCGCCGGCGGTGAGGACAATAGCAAGTAGGACGTGGCGAGTATGATTGCGAGCTTTGTGACATGGTTAGCGTAGCTCTCAGAGTGACAGACAGCGGGAAGTTGTACAATACAACGTGGCTTCAAGCGAGTCAATACATGATACGTATACGGCGTAGCAACCCACAGTGGAAGGAACTTGAGAAACAACTATGCGATGCGTTTAAGGAGCGGCAAAAACTGGGACGCGTTGTACGCCGCAAGTGGTTCGAGTGTACCTTGAAGCGGTTGTTCACCGAGATCTATCCTCATTCCACTGTTGAATTTCGCTTCTCCGATGGCTGGTTCTCTCGGTTCCTTCACCGTAACGATATCACACTTCGCATCATCACAAACCAAGCTCAGGCCACACCGGTGCAGCATTGTGAGATGATCATCAACTTTCTAGGTTTCAATCGACGGAATTCGCAACTACGAGACGGTAGTGAAGATGCAGTTTACGTGGTCGGCCGGTATCTCACCTCCAACATCATCAATATGGATCAAACGCCACTACCCTGGGAGTATCTGGAGGGAAAACCCTACGAGATGAAAGGTAACAAAACTGTGTGGGTTAAGAGCCAGAAATCCGGATGGGGAAAGCGGCAGGCAATGATGCAGTTTACCATCTTTGCCGATGGAGTAGCTTGTATCTTGCCGCTTTTGATTTTCCGGGGTATAGAGTGAAGTAAAACGACAGTTAGTGCGAAGCATCACGGTACAATACTCGAGTCGAGGTTAGGTTTAATGGCAAAGCCTACGTAAATACTGCAACCATTCTCAATTGGCTGTCGAAACAGCCTCTACCAGAGCTCGGAGGGCTGCCTTCTCTTCTTATCATGGATCTTCTCCGCTCACATAAAACCAAGCCGGTAACAAAAATCCTGAAAAAGAATGATGTTACTTTGTCATTGGTTCCCGCTGGGTGTACTGGTATTGTACAGCCTGTCGATATCTCATTCAACAGGCCGTTCAAGGATATGCTCAAGGAGGAGATCGATAAGGCGTTCGAACAAGCAGACAATAATATCGATCCAGATGACATCACCAGGCCTCGCAATAGTCCGTCCTGCCCGGCCTGGCCCGGCAGTCTTTTAGGACGGTCCCGTCCCGGGCAGGGTCCCCACTGCCCTAGTCCATCCTGGGATAGGATTTGGACGGACTGCTGAAGACTGCCGGGCCCGGCGGGGCCCGGCCGGGCACCCCACTAGCGTGAAAATTTTCCAATTAGGGTGAAAATTTTTACTCCGGCAGGGTATGCAAGACCCCACTCACCAACCACTATGTATACCTACCGCCGTCTCCATCCGGCTCGCCAGACATCGATCCCATCCGCACCACCCAGCCCACCCAGCCCACCGGTCAGATGCCTAACAGCGA
>Ga0307516_10006036_pt1 | contig 14318 bp, 20 predicted proteins | sample 19_EM_MG_FD_203310 | JGI IMG/M metagenome (GOLD analysis project Ga0307516, IMG submission 203310) | Populus trichocarpa ectomycorrhiza microbial communities from riparian zone in the Pacific Northwest, United States - 19_EM | ecosystem: Host-associated > Plants > Roots > Unclassified | place... | reverse complement strand
TTACATTTGTTTACCCAGAAGCGCACATACCCTGTAGAGTCCAGTGTTTCTCCTCTTCAGTTACTCACACTGGACTCTAGGTGCTGTATACCTCTACCCAACTGTCTATATCTTTAGTTACTCACACTGGACTCTAGTCTGGACCTTATCTGAGCAGCTCAGCAGCACTTTGTGCGCTTCCAGCAAGTTTTGGCTTGAACACCTTCTGCACGCGTGCTGATCAACACTGACATGCTCCCTTTACATGTGCATTATACACCTACACTGTATATAGTGAGTAGTCACTACAATATGTCATGTTGTATCTCAAGTAAAGCATATATTTGTTCATGTTCGGATAATGCGCACTGTGCTGGCTGTAAGGGAAAAATGGCTGATGATAGTGAACTCTCTGGTGCCTTCTGGCTACTAAACTCAGGCACATCCCACCATTTTACCAGTGACATAGGTGATTTCGCCTCCTACAATGCGCTAAAGCAAGCACACTATGCCAAAACGGCAAATGGTGTAGCACTGATTGCTGGCATTGGCACAGTCTTACTCCGGTGCCTAGGCCACAACTCTGTGGATGAGAAAGTTATCATACTCACCCAAGTGCTCCATATGCCAGGCGCTACTGCACGCCTTATTTCTATGGGCGAAATGCTCCAGCACAATTACAGAGTCACTGGCGATAAGAGAGGCATTAGCCTCACTCACAAAGCTGAACACCTATGGTTTGGGCCAGACCCAGAGGATGACTGCAATGTTATCTTTGGGATTAGATCTATCCTGATAATTAGATCTAACTATATCGCCTCCATGAGCAAAGTCAATTACAACATTATGCACCGGAGATTTGGGCACCCCTCTAAGGAAGTCCTCCAACACGCACAAAAGCATACGCAGCACTTCCTGGAGATCCACTTTCCTACTGAGGACTGTGTTTGCCCTGGATGTGCTCTTGGCAAGATGCCCAATCGAGCTTTCCCAGAGAACAAAAGACGTGCTTCCAAGCCCTTTGAGCTGGTGCACTCTGATCTCAAATCCTTCCCGGTTACATCATACCGGAAGTTTAAATATGTTATTACCTTCTATGACGATTTCACCTCTCATGCCTGGACTATGCCTCTTCGCTCCAAAGCTGCAGCGATTATGGCTGCCAAAGATTTCCTTGAAATGGTGCACATTCAACACAATGCGCACGTTGTTGGGTGGATGTCCGATGCTGGTGGAGAATATAAGTCTGATCTGTTTGATCGAGCACTCCTTGAGAAAGGAATCAAAATATATCAAAGTGCTCCATAAACTCCCATGCAGAATGGCCACACTGAGCATTTAGGGTGCACTCTCATGGATAAAGCCGAGTCTATGTGGCATCAAGCCTGCATTCCTGACTCCTGGTGGGAATTTGCATTCGCTCATGCAACCCACATCTACAACCATACTCCGGTACCTCGCCTCCGATGGTGCACCCCCCATGAAATGCTTAAGGGGGAGATGCCTAACATCAACCACCTCCATGTGTTTGGCTGTGGAGCTTTTGTCTACCTCCCAGCCATGGCTAGAGCAAATAAGATGGCTCCCAAGTCGGAGCTAATGACTTATGTCGGTGTTGCCCCTGGCAATGAGCGCAACTTCTTGTTTATGCGCTCCACCAACACAGTGTTCACCACTGCCCACGCCATCTTTGACAAGTGTCATTTCCCTCACTGCCCCAAAAACTGGCACAAACCTCTCAAGAACCCCTTTGGAAGGGCAAATCCAAAACCTACCACCGATCGACCAGGGAATCCCCCTGATGATATCAACAGTGATGACAATGTGGAACACAACCATGGCTACCCACATCCCCAAGCACAGGATGACAATCCAAAGCGTGAGGAATCCCAGGCTCCTGAGGAAGAGCCTAGTCAAATAAATCCTCCCCGTACGCCATCTCCAGTGCCTCCACCGGCACCAAGAATGCCTTCACCAGCAAGAAACCCGCCACCTCCAGCACTGCAGTGCCCTGGCCGAGCTGAATGCCACCAAAATGTGCTGCACCCTGCTACAGTTAATATCCCTCCCTTGTGCCCCAGTAACATATATGGTGAGCAGCGACATCCCATTGAGCAACTCTGGGATATCAAAAGTGCCTCCCAATGGCGAGAAACAGCAAGAGCGCAAAGTGCTCCACCTTTGGCGTGCCCTCTATGGCCTCAAACAGGCCGGCCTAGCTTGGTGGCGCACACTCGATGAGTCTCTGAAAGAGCTTGGGTTTGAGTGCCTTAAGTCTGAAGCAGGCATCTTCGCTTGGTGAGCTCAGCTATAAGCTGAAAGCTATCCCAATTTGCAGTGATAATCAGGGGTCCATATTCATGGCATCCAACCCTGTAATGGAGCCTCGCTCCAAGCACATCGACATCCGCTACCACAGAATCCGCAAGTCAGTCGCAAAAGGTAATGTGGAACTATTCTTCATTGATGGTGTTGAGAATCCCGCCGATCTGCTCACCAAGAACTTACCACACGAGAAATTCGTGAAGTTCAGAGCTCAACTAGGCTTACCAGTTTCCCTCTGGCAGCATCTAGTGCCTTATTCACTGAAGTGCTCTACATGCAGCACAGTGAGGGGGAGTGTTGAAGTCGCACATGCACCTGGCGTAAACCATCAACAAAGTGCACACAAGACTGTGACCCATATTAGTGTAGACTTAGTAATAGTCCTCTTTAGAGTAGATGTTACATGTCACAGTCACACATCACAGTGTTTGTTGTATATAAACAGTGTTCATCACTTATATAATATAACAGCTCTTGACCAGCTACCACTATCATCTCAGGTTGTGCACTCCACCCAACAGGTGAGTTGGAGTAGCAGTTCCTCTATGTATATAGGTATTGCTTCAACAACCTCCGGCTTCTGTAAGCCAATTCTGGAGCTTCACAGCTCAAAACCCAGCAGCATCTGTGACTCCACATCATGACACTGCATCTCAGAGCCTTTGTGGTTCTGCGGACTTAGGTCACCATGGATCTGCTCATGATGACAGGTTTCCCTACTGCTGCAACTCCACCCTGGAACATCGCAACTCTGGCCATTACCAATGGTTCAGTCCAGAGGGCGGTCCCAGAGATGGCAATAATGATGACAATGATGACAAAGAATTCCTCAACACCACGGAGGACCTAGACCCTAGTCTAGCTGTCTTCCACAATCTCACCCTCACTGTCAACCACCTCTCCTGCTCCTCCTGCCAAACAAACAACTCCTCCTCCTCCCATGCCAAAGTCCATGAACCAGACACCTTCGATGGCACAGATCCAAAAAAGCTCCAGACCTTCTTGGTCCAATGTGAGCTCTGCTTTCAGGATCGAGCCAAGGCATTCCACCTAGATAGGGCAAAGGTAACATTTGCCCAGTCCTATCTCAAAGGTATGACACTAGAATGGTTCAAACCAGACCTCCTGAACTCCAGAGATCTGGCTGACCATCCACACTGGATGGATAGCTGGGTCCACTTCGTCGCCGAACTACAGAGTACATTCGGACCTCACGACCCCATCGCTGATGCCAAGCACCAGCTTGAACACCTCCGGATGAAGGATGCACACCATGTTATGCGGTATATTGTTGACTTCAACTGCCTCACCTCCCAGGTCCAGGATTATGGAGATGGCATGCTCCACTGCCTGTTCTACTCTGGACTTCTGGATTGTCTGCAAGATGAGATTGCTCAAGTTGGCAAACCCCTGACTCTCCATGGACTCCAGGCACTATGCCAGGAGATCAATGCATGCTATTGGGAGCACAAAGACAAGATTGCTCGTACCATAAAGAGTCAGTCCACCTTGTCCCCAGCCAAGTCCCCTGACTCTGGAGGCACCTCACCCAAGTCTGGCAAGAAGAAATCCAAAGCTGGCAACACGTCTAGCTCCGCCCCCACTGGCTCGTCCAAATGACCAACAACCTGTCCTCTTCTGGTTTCACCAGACCAGATCTCACCAACAAGCTTGGTAAGGATGGGAAGCTCACTGCTGATGAGCACAAAAGGCATCTAGATAATAGCGTCTGCATGTTCTGCAGAGGTCCCGGTCACTTTGCAGACAAATGTCCCAAAAAGGCCAAGGCTTGCGATGTGGCCACTGACACTACCAAGTCTGGTAAAACGGAATCAAACTCGGGTGCCAACTCCGAGTCAAAAAAAGAGTAAGCAGCTCCCAGCCCTCCACACAACTGGTGAGCTGTGTTGACTCCAGAAGTGCACCCAAGGAGGCCTGCCTCAAAATGTCCGCTCTTTTAGATCCTAACTCTCTTATGCCCCATGTTTCCCTCTTATCATTTGAATTACCTAAAATTCACACACTTGTGGACTCCGGGTCCACCCATTGTGTTGTAGACATAAAATTTGTGCACAAAAACAAATTTACAACCTACTCTGTAACTCTGATTGTACTCCAGCTTTTTGACAGCTCATCAAACTTTGTAATCACAGAAGCTATCAATTTATCAGTGCAGTTCCCCACTACCGGTGATGTCACCCCCATGACTTTTTACCTCACTCTGCTGGATTCTGAATGCATTATTGTTCTCGGACATAACTGGCTCACCTGCTACAATCTGTTGATTGATTGGGTATTGAGCAGCTTAATGTTCCAGACTCTTGCAGGAAGTTTGCCAGTGCCCCCATTGACTCCCTCTCCAGTTCCGCCAAGTAACCCTGTCTCCAGCCTCTCCAGCCAATCTGACTCCAGCCCTGTGCCATCTGTCAACACTCCAGTCTGCAACCCTCTGCACATCTCTCTGATAAATGCAGCGGCATTCATGTGTGCATGCAAATTAGAGGGATCTACAAAATACCAACTTCAGCTGTGTCCCTCTGACTCAGTGAAGGCCCAGTCTTCCTCCACATCCACTCCTTTGGTCCTGGACACTGTTCCTCTGGAGTACCATGATTACATGGATGTGTTCAGCAAGGTGAAATCCTCAGAACTTCCCCCACATTGCGATTACGATCTGAAGATTGACCTAGAAGAAGGTACTTCACCCCCTTTGGGAACACTATACTCACTGTCTCCGGTGGAGCTCTCTGCTCTCCGGACTTTCATCAATGAGAATCTAACTACAGGTTTCATCCGTCCTACCGCTTCCTCCCACACTGCTCCGGTTCTCTTTGTAAAGAAGAAGGACGGCTCCCTCTGCCTTTGCATTGACTTCTGAGGTCTTAACAAATTCACCAAAAAGGATCGCTACCCACTCCCCCTTATCTCTGATCTTTTGGACTCCCCCAGCCATGCAAAGATCTATTCCAAGATTGACCTCCAGCATGCCTACCATCTTGTCTGGATTGCTCTGGGCAATGAATGGAAGACCACCTTCTGCACACGCTATGGGTCCTATGAGTGGTTAGTCATGCCCTTCAGCCTCACTAACACCCCTGCAGCCTTCCAGCATTTTGTCAACACCATCTTCACTGACATGCTAGATGTCTGTGTTGTTGTGTACCTCGATGACATTCTCATCTACTCCAAGGATATGGAGTCCCACCAGCAGCACATCTGGGAAGTCCTCCACCATCTCTGGTTGCATGGCCTCTTCGCCAAACCAGAGAAATGTGAGTTCCACTCGGACTCGGTAGAGTACCTTGGCTATTGCCTATCTCTGGAAGGTTTGACTATGTCCCTGGACAATGTTACGACCATGTCCAAAGTCTGGATCTTATCCGGTTACTCCGGTTGCATCACAGCCCTATAGCCCAACTCCGGTCATTCCCAGTTACTCTGGTCACAGTCGCACAGATATACCTCCACTAACTACAACCCTTGGTCTAGTCTCTATCCAATCCTTACCACACTTGCCTGTCTACCCTGTCTTGATGTTAGTTCTCCATGTACTCAATATATCTACTACCTTATATCATTTTCATCAGATCTGACCTAGTACTTTCTCCAGTTATCCCTTGTCTGCCTTTTAGGCTGTCTACTTGTCACTGTAAGTGCTTGTCCCTAGTTCTTACTTAGTATAAGTACTTTGTAGTTTATCTTGTATACCTCAGTCTGAAATCAACATAAGTCACTACTCCCATTCTTGTCCATCTCTGACTCTGTCTCCTCCTCTTGACTGGAACCTATGCAAGGGATCAACACTTGTTGTCCTTAGTTGTTGAATCCAAGTGGTCTCCAACTCTGGCTGGACTAACCTCTTGTCCAGCCCTCTGCCCTCTTCCCTCATCTGTCTTCATCCGGACTCGACTGGACCCCCTACCAGAGTAGACCTGGACTTGACAGTATTTCAGACTTGCACTTGTGTGGGTTCACTGTCCCAAAACTTGTACGCATATCCAGTTCCATTCCCTTATGACTATGGCTATGCGCTCTCATGCTTGTACTGCTGCCACACTCGCTGAAGAAGCAGGTGCAGTAGATGACCTCCACCTCTCTGCTGCCCAGCAAGCCCTGTCTAACTGCAGGCAACCTCCAGCTTCTGTAAGCCAATTCCAGAGCTTTACAGCTTGCAACCCCACAGCATCTGTGACTCCGTGTCGGGATGCTGTGTCTCAGAGCCTTTGTGGTTCTGCAGACATAGGTCACCTTGGATCTGCTCTAGGTGATGGGTTCCCTTACCATCACAACTCCACTCCGGAACATTGCAAACCTGGTTGATTCCAATGGTTTGGCCCTGAGGACGGACCCAGAGATGACCTGGATGACCCCATAAATGGCGACAACAACAACAACAACAACAATGATGACAAGTTCATTGATGCCATGGATGAGTTAGACCCTGGTCTAGCTGTCTTCCAAAACCTAGCCATCACCATCAACCATCTCTCCTGCTCCTTCTGCTGGACTAACGACCCCTCCTCCTCCTGTGCCAAGGTCTGAGAACTGGACACCTTCGATGGTATGGACCCCAAAAAGCTCAGGACCTTCTTGGTCCAGTGAGAACTCTGCTTCCAGGATCAAGCCAAGGGATTCTGCCTCGATAGGGAAAAGGTAACTTTCACCCAGTCATACCTAAAAGGGATGACCTTAGAATGGTTCAAACTGGACCTACTGAACTCCGGCGATCTGGCTGACCACCCACACTGGATGGACAGTTGGGTCCATTTCATCACTGAGGTCCAAAGTACCTTTGGTCCTCATGACCCCATCGCTGATGCAGAGCATCAATTAGAGCATCTCCGGATGAAGGATGCTCACCGTGTTACACGGTACATAGTTGACTTCAACTGGCTCGCCTCAGAGGTCCAGGACTACGGGGATGGCATGCTCCACCACCTATTCTACTGCAGCCTCCAAGATCATCTCAAGGATGAAATTGCTCGAGTTGGGAAGCCCCTAACTCTGCATGGTTTGATGGTTCTTTGCCAAGAGATTGATGCATGCTATTGGGAGTGCAAAGACAAGATCTCTCGCACAACAAAGAGTCAGCCAACCTTGTCCACAACCAAGTCCTCCAACTGTGGAGGCAATTCATCCAACTCCAGTCAGGAGAAATCCAAGACTGGTAACTCCCCCAGCTCTGCCAACTCCTCTGGCTCGTCAAAAGCAACCAGCAACCAGTCCTCCTCTGGTTCCAGACTGGATTTAACCAACAAGCTTGGTAAGGATGGAAAGCTGACTGCAGACAAGCGCAAAAGGCACCTGGACAACAACCTCTGCATGTTCTATGGAGGTACTGGTCACTTTGCAGACAACTGTCCAAAGAAGACCAAAAAGGCTGAGGCTTACGCTGCGGCCATCGCTGCTGAGTCTGGTAAGATGGACTCCAACTTGGGTGCCAACTCCAAGTCAAAAAAAGAGTAAGCAGCTCCCAGCCCTCCACACAACTGGTGAGCTGCGTTGACTCCAGAAGTGCACCTTAAGGAGGCCTGCCTCAACATGTCCACTCTTTATGATCCTAACTCTCTTATGCCACATGTTTTCCTCTTATCATTTGAATTACCTAAAACCCATGCACTTGTGGACTCTGGGTCCACGCATTGCTTTGTAGATGTACAATTCGCGCACAAAAACAATATTACCACCTACTCCATTCCTCCAATTACTCTCCAGCTCTTTGACAGTACATCAAACTTTGTAATCACTCAAGCTGTCAATATATCAGTGAAATTCCCCACATCTGGTGATGTCACTCCTATGACCTTCTACCTCACTCTGTTAGACTCTGAATGCTTGATTGTCCTTGGACATTAACTGGCTCACCTGCTACAATCCATTGATTGACTGGGTACTGAGCAGTTTAACATTCCGGACCCCTGCAGAAAGTTTGCTAGCGCCCCTGTCAACTCCCTCTCCGGTTCTGTCTGGTAACCCTGTCTCTGGCCAATCTGACCCTGATTAACGCAGCTGCATTTGTGCATGTGTGCAAGTTAGAGGGATCTACTAAATACCAACTTCAGCTGCATCCCTCTGACTCAGCAAAGGCTCACTCTTCCTCCACCTCTACTCTGCTGGACTTGGACATTGTCCCTCCGGAGTATCATGATTATGCAGATGTGTTCAGTAATGTGAAAGCCTCTGAACTCCCCCCACATCGCAACTACGACTTGAAGATTGACCTTGAAGAAGGTACTTCTCCACCTTTGGGAACTCTCTACTCACTGTCTCTGGTCAAGCTCTCCGCTCTCTGGACATTCATTGATGAGAATTTTGATACAGGTTTCATCCATCCTACCGCTTCTTCCCATGCTGCTCTGGTTCTCTTTGTAAAAAACAAGGACGGTTCACTCTGCCTCTGCATTGACTTCTGAGGTCTTAACAAAATCACCAAGAAGGATTGCCATCCACTCCCCCTTATCTCTGACCTACTAGACTCCCCTAGTGTCATGACCATGTCCAATTCTGGTCGTTTGCCTGGTTACTCTGGCTGCATCACAGCTCTACAGCTTGATCCCAGTCCTTACACATCACCCCTGGTTCCACACTAAACTCACACACATAGTATCTGTTAAGTCCGTACTCAACCCTTACTGTTTTCTCAAATCTGGTTTAGTCCTACTTACCACATTGTTCCTGCATTTGCTCCATCATCCCTGTACACTTCCAGTTCCCCATGTCTGCTTTGAGTCTGACACCCTAGTTATTTTCCTGTCCCCAATTATTTTACTGACCTATTCCTTTCACTCTTGTCCCCTTGTTCCGGTTTCTAGTTGTTTACTTGTCACCGTATATACTCAGGTTACTTCTGTCTCCATATATAAAGTCCTGTACTCGGTCCTGTATCTTTAGTCTAAAATCAACTAAGTCACCCACTCTGTATCTCTGTTCCTGCTCTCTCTTGTCTTGACCGGAATCCACACAAGGGGTCAACACTTGACTTCTGTCATTGTACCCAATCAGTCTATTCTGCCCTCTGAGCAATCTGGCCTGGGCCAACCTCTACATCCCCCTCATTTGGAATCTTAACCAGATTTGTGTTAGTTTTGGTGATTTCCACCTCTTCTTATGACTCTATTACTTACTATGATGATCTACCCTACTTACTACCAACTTGTTTCAGCTTCATAGCTGCATTGTAGCACTAGATGCACCCTTGACTTGTTTCCTTGACTTGTTGTTTACATTTGTTTACCCAGAAGCGCACATACCCTGTAGAGTCCAGTGTTTCTCCTCTTCAGTTACTCACACTGGACTCTAGGTGCTGTATACCTCTCCACAACTGTCTATATCTTCAGTTACTCACACTGGACTCTAGTCTGGACCTTATTTGAGCAGCTCAGCAGCACTTTGTGCGCTTCCAGCAAGTTTTGGCTTGAACATTTTGTCCAGACTTTGTCTGGAGTGGACCCGGATTTGACATCTAGCCATGCTAAGATCTATTCAAAGATCGACCTCTGGCACACATACCATCTAGTCCAGATTGCTCTGGGCAATGAGTGGAAGACCGCCTTCTGGATGTGCTATGGGTCTTACAAGTGGTTAGTAATGCCCTTTGGCCTCACTAACACCCCTGCAGCCTTCCAGTGTTTTGTCAACACCATCTTTGCTGACATGCTAGATGTCTGCGTTGTTGTGTACCTCAATGACATCCTCATTTACTCTGAGGATATGGAGGCCCACCAGCAGCACATCTGGGAAGTACTCCGCTGTCTCCGGTTACATGGCCTCTTTGCCAAACCGGAGAAATGTGAGTTCCACTTGGACTCAGTAGAGTACCTTGGCTATCGTCTCTCTCCTGACGGTTTGACAATGTCTCCGGACAGATCCAAACTATCTCTGACTGGCCTGAACCTCGAAAGGTAAAGGACATCCAGTCCTTCCTGGGCTTCGCCAATTCCTACTGCCAGTTTATCTTCAACTACTCAGACATTGTGGTCCCTCTCACCTGGCTCACCCGGAAGGATGCTCCTTGGAATTTCTCTGAGGACTGTTGACGTTCTTTCAATGCTCTCAAGCATGCCTTCACTACTGTGCCCATCCTCACTCATTTTATTCTGGACACCCCTATCATCGTGGAAACTGACACCTCCGACTATGCCATCACTGGCATCCTGTCTATCACTTGTGCCGATGGAGAGATTTGTCCAGTTGCCTACTACTCCTGGACCTTGACTACTCTGGAGCTAAACTATGACACCCATGATAAGGAACTATTAGCTACCTTTGAAGCATTCTGGAACTGGTGCCACTATCTCAAAGGCTCCGCCTCCCCTATAGACGTCATCATGGACCACAAAAACCTCAAGTACTTCTCCACCTCAAAAGTACTGTCCCGCTGGCAAGCCCGGTGGTTTGGATTTCTCTCCCAATTTAATCTTGTCATTCATTTCCATCCTGGAAAACTTGGTGCCAAGCCAGATGCTCTCACTAGATGATGGGACGTCTACCCCAAAGAGGGGGATAGTGGCTACAACCGAGTTAATCCCCAAAATCTCAGGCTGGTGTTCACTCAAGAACAGCTCTCTAATTCTCTCCACACTACTTACCTAGAGTTTCCGGTCCTCCATGCAGTCGCGATCATGGATGTGGAAACACTCCATAGCGATATCCTCTCTGCACTACCCTCTGATCCCATTGCCCAGATCCACCTCACAGATCCACCAGACTCTCATTGGTCCACCAATGAGGCAGGATTCCTACAACTAGATGGTCACATATACATACTGGACTTGGATGACCTCCATCTCCGGGTACTCTGGTATTGACACGATCACCCACTCGCTGGTCACTTTGGGCAAAACCAGACTCTAGAGCTAATCCAGCATGAGTACACTTGGCCTGGTCTCTGGACCTTTGTCAAAGACTACGTCTGGTCCTGTACCTCCTGCACAAGAGCTAAGGCACCATGTCATAGACCCTATGGGTTGCTGAAACAACTTCCCATACTGGAGAAACCATGGAATTCCATCTTGATGGATTTCATTGAGCGACTCCCTTCTTCACTGGCTTCACAGCCATCCTGGTCATGGTAGACTGGCTTTCTAAACAAGCCATTTTCATCCCTACTCATGACACCATCACTAGCCCGGAACTTGCAAAGCTTTTCTTGCTCCATGTATTCTCCAAGCACAGTATCCCTGCCCACGTCACATCAGATCGCAGTATAGAGTTTGTTTCACACTTCTTCCAGTCACTCGGTAAGGCTTTCGACATGCGCCTCCACTTCACCTCCAGTTACCACCCAGAGAGCAATGGCCAGACTGAGCACTCCAACCAGACTCTCAAACAGTACCTCCAGATCTACTGCAACTACCAGCAGGACAACTGGGTGGACCTATTCCCACTGGCAGAGTTCGCATACAACAATGCACCTAGTGCTACCACCGGAGTCTCTCCATTCTTTGCTAACAAGGGCTACCACCCTAGTATCTCTGTTTACCCAGAACGCGACATGACTTCTGCTAGGGCTCATGACTATGCAGTTGACCTTGAGTCACTGCACCATACCTTTGAGAAGAAAAGGCTAACACCCAACTATGTTATCAAGGTCTGGCTGATGCCAAGCATACTCCAGCACTGGACTTCAAAGTAGGCAATCAAGTATACATCAAAGCCAAGTAGTTCTGGTCTACTCAACCATCCAAAAAGCTATCAGAGAAAAACCTTGGGCCCTACACTATCATAGCGTAAGTAGGCTCCCTCTCTTTTACGCTCTGCCTTCCAGATTCCATGCATGCAGTTCACCCCATTTTCCATGTCTCCCAACTCGAACCAGCCATACCCAACATCATACCAGACCAGATACAGTCTCCTCCACCACCAGTCGAAGTAGATGGTGAACTGGAGTTCAAGATCACTGAGATCCTCAACTCCATGGTTGACCATCAACACAAATCGTGCAAACTATTGTACTTGGTGCATTGGTCCAGTTACGAAGGAACTGAAGAAGAAATGTCTTGGCTACTCATCACTGAACTAGGCAACGCTATGGAATTACTTGAAGACTATCCTTTTCTTTATAAACAAAAGTGAAACTAATTTCCATTTTTATCTACAAGATCCGGACCGGACCCATCACTCTGGCACAGCACTGCCAGGGTTCTCCTGTTCCTCATGGAGCCCCTGGACTTCTTGTTCGACCTCCTCTGGGTCAACCTCCGCCTCGCTGACCTCCTCATCCTTGTCCTTGTCCCAAATCTCGAGGCTGGCCATCAGCTGCTCATTTCCTCTGGCCACAGACCGGGTGGCACCTGTTTGCATGCCTGGCGCTCCGCCTCCTCACAAGCTTTTGCCTCCACCTCTTCATGCACCCGTTGTTCCACCTCTTCCTTGCATTGCCTCTCCTCCCTCTTCACTTGCTTGCATCAGCAATGCTCCTTTGCCTTGGCATCAAGGATGTCGGACTTGTCCTCGCTACCAGACTGTAACTCCAGCATGGAGGCCTTCATCCAGTCCTTGGACTTGGTGGCAACAGGGGTGATGGGGCTGTTGGACATAGCAGTAGCAGACATGTTGAAATTGATGACAGGAAACTGGGGGTAAAAAGCAAGACCAGTCTGATCTTTATAGACCCAAGGTTTGTACTCAGATATTCACTATGGAATCCACATTGTTCTAGGCGACCACACAACAGCCTCATTGGGGCCTCATGGGTTTGGCCCCTGAAAGGGGGATATTGTTATGACCATGTCCAAAGTCTGGATCTTATCCAGTTACTCTGGTCACATCACAGCCCTATAGCCCAACTCCAGTCGTTCTCAGTTACTCCAGTCATGGTTGCACAGATATACCTCCACTAACTACAACCCTTGGTCTAGTCTCTATCCAATCCTTACCACACTTGCCTGTCTACCCTGTCTTGATGTTAGTTCTCCATGTACTCAATATATCTACTACCTTGTATCATTTTTATCAAACCTGACCTAGTACTTTCTCCAGTTATCCCTTGTCCCCCGTTTACTTGTCACCATAAGTACTTGTCCCTAGTTCTTACTTAGTATAAGTACTCTGTAGTTTATCTTGTATACCTCAGTCTGAAATCAACATAAATCACTACTCCTGTTCTTGTCCATCTCTGTCTCTGATTCCGTCTCCTTCTTTTGACCAGAACCTACGCAAGGGATCAACACTCGATGTCCTTAGTCATTGAATCCAAGCGGTCACCAACTCCGGCTGGACTAACCTCTTGTCCAGCCCCCTGCCCTTGTCCTTCGTCCGTCTTCATCCAGACTTGACCGGACCCCCTACTGGAGTAGACCCAGACTTGACAGTATTTCAGACTTGCACTTGTGTGGGTTCACTATCCCAATCTCGTATGCAAAACTAGTTTCTATCTCTTATGACCATGACCATGCGCTCTCGTGCTTGTACCGCTGCAGCACTTGCTGAGGAAGCAGGTGCAGTAGATGACCTCCACCTCTCTGCCACCCACCTCTCTGCCACCCAACAAGCCCTGTCTAACTGCAGGCAACCTCTGGCTTCCTTTAGACAATTCCAGAGCTTCACGGCTCGAAACCCCACAGTGTCTGTGACTCCGCGTCGAGATGCTGCGTCTCAGAGCCTTTGTGGTTCTGCAGACTTAGGTCACCATGAATCTGTTTCTGGTGAACAGTTTCCCTACCATTGCGACTCCACTCCCAAGTGTCATGAACCCGGTCGTTTCCAATGGTTCGGCCCTGAGGATGGTCTCAGAGATGATCCGGACGACCCCGGAGATGACAACAACAACAACAACAACAAATTCCTTGATGCCACGGAAGAGCTAGACCCTAGTCTGGCTGTCTTCCACAATCTCACCGTCGCCATCAACCGCCTCTCCCACTCCTCTTGTCATTCCAACGACTCCTCTTCCTCCCACATCAGCAAATCCACAAAAATGTGCCAGAGTATGACAGATTTCCACAGAGTTTGTAATGTTCCCACAGTAGACTACAGCATCCCAGAAGCCCCAGAAAGCCCCAGTTCTCCAGCAA
>Ga0307516_10006035_pt1 | contig 14320 bp, 18 predicted proteins | sample 19_EM_MG_FD_203310 | JGI IMG/M metagenome (GOLD analysis project Ga0307516, IMG submission 203310) | Populus trichocarpa ectomycorrhiza microbial communities from riparian zone in the Pacific Northwest, United States - 19_EM | ecosystem: Host-associated > Plants > Roots > Unclassified | place... | reverse complement strand
GGCCCGCGCAGAAGCGCGCTCGACGGCGAAGAGCGGGGCGATCAAGCGCAGGCCTTCGAGCGCGATGGAGTCTCCTTCGCGCGCTGCCTCGACGAAACGCCGCCGCGCATGTGCCATGCAGCCCGGTCGCTTACCTCCGGCCCGCTCGATGCAGTTGGTAACAGCTGTCCCGTCGCACTGCACGTTGCGCGCGAGATCCTCGCCGAGGAAGTCGCGGACACTCTGTGTGTTGCCGTGAGCGGCGTAGAAAAAACTCACCCAGCGCGCGTTGGTCCAGCACCACATGGCGCCGGTGCGGATGCCGTCGGTGACGGTTGGGTCCAAGATCGGGATGCCAGTGGCGTCGGTGCCTAGATAGCCTGGAGCGCGCGTACGCGAGGCAATCAGCTCAGCAATCGGCATAAGCAAGTCGATGTGCGCGGCGACGCTGCGCCGCGAGCGTTTGCGGCGCGATATCAATTCCGCTGCGCGCGAAGCGCAAGGCACTGTCGCTCGATGGGCTGATGCTCGATGAACTTGTCCGCAGGTGGCCTCCGTGATCAGCGTGTCGCCTAGCTTGCCGCGCTCGACGATAGCGGGCGGCGTGGCAGCCGAGATGATCGTGTCATCGTTGAGGCAAGCCACGGTCTCATCGATGCGGCGCTCGATGAAGAAGCGGGCGGGCACTACATTGATGGTTTCGCACACCGAGTGCGCGACGGTTGCCATCCGCGCTCCGCAACTCGGGCAGGTCCTCAAGTTTTCTGGAACGGGATTGGGCAGGTCGACGCGCGGCAGGTGCGCGGGGAAGGCGCCGCGCCCGCCGCCACGCCGGCGCCGATTCTTCTTCTCGTCGGGCTCAGGGTTTTTTGCTACGGGCTTGGCCGCAGGAATCAAGCCCGGCAGTGGCAGGACGAGCTGGAGCTCGAGCCGCTCGAGCGTTTCTGAACGCGGGCGCTTGCGTGTGAGATGAGCCACGCGCTTGGTGAGCTCGAGATTGATGTCGCGCATGCGCGTGACGAGCGCGAGCACGGCGGCAATGAGCTCGACGAGCTTCATCGCCGCCGCCATCTTCTGCAGCCAGGCGCGGAGCTCTTCGAGGTCCGGCGTGTAAGGCGAGGTCGGTGTTTGCTTCATCGACAACGCGTTAGACGCGTCGCCTCAGCGAACAGATCAGCCGGAGGATGAGAAAAGTCGTGGCGGCTGCGCCGTCGGTTTCGTTTTTCGCGGCTCCCAGCGCGCGCGGCGCCGTGCACCAGCGAGATCGATCCCTTGGATGATGAGCGCGAGCTCGGCGGCCTCGATGTCGCTCACGCCGAGCTTGCCGTCGGCGGAGAACGTCGGGCAGAAGCGCCCGCGCTCGAGGGCAAAACCGTTGCGATCCCAGTACACGATGCGCACGCGGTCTCGGCGCTTCGAGAAGAACACGAATAGATGGCCGCTGAGCGGATCATGGATCAGCACGTCGCGCACCAGCACCATCAGGCTGTCGGCGCCCTTGCGACCATCCACCGGCTGCGTCGCAACGAACAGCCGCACGCTCGGCGGCAGGCTCAGCACCGGGTCCGCTCAAGAACGTCGATCAGCTGGGCGAGCGCGCCCGCGTCGAACGACTCCGGTACGAACACCACATGGCCGGTGGGGAGCACGACCTCGACCCGTGCCCGGCGAGTCGTCTTGACCTCGACGAACGTGGGCGCGGCCGCCGCTCTCACCAAGCCTGCGGTGCCAAGACGCTCCCGCCAGCGATACAATCGCTTCGCGTCGAGCCCCTCCCGCGCCGCGAATTCTGCGACGCTCAGTCCCGAAGAAGCGTGCTTTTCCAGCGTCCGACTGGCCTGCTCTGGCGTCCAGCGCGGAGCCCTCGATGCAGACGTACGGAACTTCGACCTCGGCATGCCGGGATCGGGCCACGCCCTAACATCCACGACCAGACGTCGTCCGTGGACGGCTTACAGACGATCCGCGTCGGAAGCCATCCTCGGGCGACTGAGCCGCTGAGCCCACCTCGACAACTAGGCCGTCGCTCCGTCCCGCGGCGATGCGCTACTGGCCCAAAAGTGCCACAAATCTCAGGTAAAGAAGCGGAACCTGGACTGGACCGGGCGCCCTTCGGCGATGCGCTTCAAGATGTCGCCGACGCGGCGGGCAGCCCGGATCGTGATCGGTTGGCCACCGTCGAATTGCGTGTTGTTGAAGTTCAGCTTCGAAAGCTCCAGGATCTCGCGAGCCAGCGCGAGTGGTGACGCCTCACCATCGGCGCGAATGAACTCCAGACTGCTAGGCACATACATGCCTGGGTACGTGCGGAATTGGGGCACGCTGCCACGGAGGTAGACGAGGCCGCTTGCGTCATCGAATGCAAGCGTAGTGCCTCGAAGGACTGGATAGGTGCCCGTGCGGAGCAGGCGCGTACCGCCTCTTCGAATGCTGATCAGTTCGAGTAGTTCGACCCGTACCTCCTTGGCCGCGGCGCGACAGCCATCGAGCTCGACCTGGTCAAATACCGACGTCTTGTGCACAACGAGGCGCGCTGGCGTTGTCTTGTGCTCGCGTCGATAGCTTGCAACGGCGTTAACTAGCAGCTCGCATGCATCCTTGGAGTTGAGATGTGGGGTGCGATCCTCCTTGTCTACACGTGCGTTGCCGCCTTGCACAACTACTCCTTCTCCGCGTTCGTTGAATACTTGCGCCACGCTCGTGAGGAGCCGATCTCTTGCCAAGCTCTCGAAGAATGCCAGGCCGACGTAGCAACTCGTCAGCTCTTTGGGGTCGCGAACAAGGCGCCAAGGGACGCCACCGGCCTTGTAGTACAATGCCGTGTGGAAGTTCCATGCGCGCGTCGCCTCGTCCTGTAGGGACGGCTGTCGGCGGCCCGCGCGTCGGGTGGAGCCGCCACCGTAGGTGTCGGGGCGAACGATCTGGCATGGGACTGGGAGCTCGAGGGCACGCGCCTTGAATACGTCATGGAAGTCCGGCTGCCGCTCTCTACCTGGCGCCTCGTTCCTGTCCTCCGCGGCCTCGTCGGTCACTCCATCAGAGATAGCGAAAACCTCAACCGGCGGCGCGATGACGAGCACGTCAATGCCGCCGCGAGCAGTCACGTCGCGCGCATGTTCGAAGAACACATTCAGAATCTCGCGGAGCGGGTCGGGAGCGGCAAGCGCCTCTGCGAGTTCTCGCCGAGTGATCGCTCGTGTGGACGACTGCTTGAGCTCCAACGTCGTGCCGAAGGCGTCGTTAGTCATGCCCGGAAATTTCGGTCGTAGGTCACGCAACCGACGCTCCGTCGCGGCGATTCCACGCGAACAGGCGTCAAGCCACGCCGCAACCCCGTCCGCGCATTCCTGGCTTCCCACTAGGCCGACACGGATCGGGACCGGGACCGCGGCATCGCCGCGATCGAGGGTTCCAAAGGCGGCGATACCGGCCCGAACATCGACATGCGTTCCATCCGCGAATTGAAGTTCGGGTTCGTCAATGAGCGACAGCTTCATGCGTTACTCTCACCACCCAGCGCCTGAGCAAACAGCGGAAAGTCTGCCTCGTCCGTCGCGGCTAGAGAATCTGGAACATCTCCCCAGTCGGCGTCCGGGATACCGCGGTCGATCTGGAAGTCGAGGGGTGGATCAAAGGTAAGCATGGGTTTCCGAGACGAAAAGAGCGACGGTTCGGGACAGAGCACGTCGTTCCAAAGCAACACTTGACTCAGAACCGCGCGGTTGCCCTCGAGGCGCTTAATGCCTTGCAGTTGATCCTCATGGAATCGGTATTTCTGGATGCCGTCGGTCGTGAATCGATAGGTGGGCAGAATTTCGAGATACCAGACCCCCCCAAGGAAGCGGAACCTCCCGCTGAACGCATTGTGCCGAAGAAACGGGAACTCGCGACCATCCTTCGCCCGCGAGACGTAGCGCTGGACAACCGTTACTTCGCTTGCCCTGCGGACACTCCGGTATGATTGGGTTCTTGGGACTCTGCCCATCTCGCCTTTGAATGCGTAGACGTCGTCGTCCTCGAAGAACCGGATCCCGATCGCACCCAAGTCATCACGAAGAGCGCGATTCAAAAGCTGGACAAAAAGGCGACGTTTTGTGCCGTCCGAGTTGTTGGCCCAGTCGACGGTTGCATGCTCTTCGACGGTCCCGTCCTCGACGATCCGTGGAAACCTTCCTCTAGATAGATCCACAAAGCTGAATACGTTCCTCTCATGGATCAGCCAGGCGGGTGAGACGACCTCGCGCTCCCCCTCTCGGAGACGCGCCCACGCCTGGCGGTATGTGTCGCAAGTCGTACGTCCTATATAGAGCGTAGAAGGATAGGACCGCAGTGGCGTCAGGTTGCTGTACAGCACCTCCGTTGCCGTCACCGGGACACGGCGAACGGCCTGGTCCCGTGGACACGCCACCTCGAGTAGCGCATCGTACGAGCGCTCCGTGAGTCGCTGTGTTCGTCGGTTGAAGGTGGCGAGCGTCGAGCCTCTCCGCTCAGGGTCGCCGAAGAACGCTCGAGTCGACAGCCAGTACGCTTCATCGGCGTCCGGTTTCGATACGACGAGGATCACAGGGGGCGTTGCGTTCAGCCAGTAAGCGATGTCATCTGCTTTGCAGCGAAACGTGATCGTGTCGACGTCGCCATCGAACACCGCTGTCGCCTTGCTCTGTACGCCGACGTGAAGCCCTGTCGCGCTCCGGCTACCCGGTTCAAACAGCTCGACATAGCCGTCGATACCAACTTCAGTAGAGTTCGAGGGATTCCATCGCGAGCCCATGGCGAGCACGACGCGCTCGATCAGGTTGATCCCCCGCTGGCCCAGCCCGACCTCTCGGGAGAGGGTCTTCGGGCGTGGCGGTCGGCGCGGTCGGCGCGGCATTTCGAGAGTCTGCGGGAGGCTGAACGCCTGTCAAGCATTTGTCGGTTTCGGAATCAAACGCCAGCACGAGGTCCACGTCCCGATCAGCCTCTTCACAGGCAGTTCGAGGGCCGCTCGGCCGTGATCACCCTGCCATTTTCGGTCCGACGAGCGGGGTCAAGTTCGTCTGCGTGGAGAGAAGCCAAAGCGTTTGGGTCGCGCGCGGCTAGAGCGGCTCGCAGACCATTCCTGCCTCACGCAATCAAGCCTGCTCCGGCCGCGCCCCCCCTCTGGCTAGTTGGCAGGGCACGGCACAATCAGGACTTCCCAAAGGGAGATCCAAGAATCCGTGGAGCGGCCGTCTACCGTAACGTCGGTGACCATTGCCGGCTGTGGAAGCGGCACACGGAGCCAAGTCTGTGAGGTCGTCGTCGCGAAGTGCGCGCTCAGCATTTCGACCGAGCCGCCATCATCATGGACCGAGATCGTGTAGTCCACGACGCCAGGCGAGGCTCGCGGGACGAGAACGACAGCGGCTACAGGTTGCGGCGTCGGAAACGAGAGGGTGAGGGTACCGGTGTAGTCCCCAGAGGCCCACGATGTCATCGAGTCGCCATCGATCGCTTGCTCGGGGGCTTCATCGGAGGCGACGGAGCCCGTCGCGATCGCATCAACAGGAGCTAAGCAGAAGTTGTCCGGCAGACCGGCTAGGCCGCCACGCGGGCACGCCGTGCACTGGCAACGCTGTGCCTGGCAGACCTCGCCGATCGAACACTCGGTCGCGTCGCTGCATGCCGTGCTGTTGGAACCAGCTGAGCTCGAAACGCCTGCTCCGCCGAGGTCTGGTGCCCCGCCGAAACCGTCTGCTCCACCGATGTCACCGACGGACTCCCCACCATCGCTGCTCTGTCCTGGTCCCGGTGTGGCGCCACCATCGGCGGCATTGCCTCCTGTTTCACTAGTGCGCGCCCCGACGGGATAGTCCTTCTGCGGATTGATGAGGCATGCGCGGCTCGCCGCGGCGAGCGCAGCGGCGACGAGCAAGCGCGCGCCGAAATGCGTCGTGCGGTGTCTCGCTGACGCGGTCCTTGGAGCGATCACCACTTTCCCCCGAGTCCAATCAGCGTTGCTTGCTGCGGTTCGCCGCGCGCCGGGGTCGTGAAGTACAGATACGTCGTCGTTCCGCCACCCAGGATCCCGACGACAAAGCCGACGCTACTTACGACTGCCAAAGTCTTCGCGCGCTGGTTGGCATCGTGCCCTTCCTGGCTACAAGTCTTTGTCCGGTCGTTGCAGTCCTTGTCGCCGATGGCTTGGGCGTTGAGCCCGATCACACCTGTGATTGCTCCTACGAGTAGGCCAGCTGCACCCACCGCCCCAGTTAGAAGGAGAGCGTCGGAACGTTTTGCGCCGAGAACGCGGTCCTCCGGAGCCGCAGCTGCCCCGGGTCGAATGGCGGGTTGGGTTTGCGTCGCCGTCGGTTCGACGGGCGCGCTCAGCGGCACCGTCAAGGTTTCGCCGGCCGCGAGGGTGAAGGCGGTAGTTCGTGTAGGTTGCCCGGGTGAACGGATGATCGCGCGATGCGGGCCCGGGTCGAGCGGAATGGCGGACCCAAAACTCGCGGCGGCGAGCTCGACGTCGTCGACGAGTAGACGGGTTGCGGCTGGCGTACGGGCGTTTGCTGCGAAAACTACACGCGGGAGGCGTGCGTCGAGGGCCGTGAGCCTTTCGTTGGCAACGCCCAGGCGCGGGTCGTCGGGCTTCATTCTGGCCACCACCTGACGGAAGAGCACCCATGCCGTCGCAAGTCGCCCGCGTTGTTCCTCACAGTTTGCAAGGTTGAAGGCAGTGCCGGTCGCGGGGTCCAGGCGGTTGCTCTCCGCGAACTTTGAGCACGCGACGTCCAGGTCACCGCGCTGCAATGCGTCGCGTCCCTCATCAAAGAGAGCAACGGCGGCTGGCCGTCCCGATTGGGCGGCTGCGGGGGCACCTGCTGCGAAAGTTAAGAGCAGCGCAAATCCAAAAGCGGAAGAGCGCATGGTCACTCTCGCCCCGCGAACGGGTCGGCTGCTCCAGCCGTGGGCTTTCCCAGCTTGGGGGCGGCAGTCGTCGCGGATTTGATCGGTGCCGCCGAAGCTAGATGCCCCGAACCGATGGGAGGAGCTGCGCGCTTGGGCTCCGGGGTTGCGGGAGGCAGGTCGTCAATGGCCAACGGTGGTGGTGCCGCGGGTGCGTTCGCAATGACGGGTCGAGTGGTCTCGCTCGTTGGAGCCGGCGGGGCAGCCGCTCGACGCGCGGCGCCGGTTTCAAATGGAACCGGCGTGCTGCTCCTACTCCCGGTGCTCATGGCAATCAGCACCAGCACGATGCCTGCGAGCGCAATCCCTCCGGCCAACATCAGGGCTCGATGGCGGGAAGCGACCGCCAGCGGATGATTGCTCTTGGCGGTAACCAATTCTGTGGTGTTGCCTGGCAGGACGCCAGCGCCGGTCGTCGCCTCGTCAGGAAGCGACGCTGCCGCTTCGTCGAGGACCGTCGCTTCGTCCCAGTCGGATTCGAGCGCGGCGTAGGCCTCTCGCAAGCCGAGCTGCATCGCCAGGGCGTCGGGCCAGCGCGCGTGCTTGTCGTAGGCCAGGGCTCGATCGACAAAATCAATGACCGCGCTGGGTAGCTCAGGTCGGAGCGCGCCGAGTGACCGGGCCGGCTGCGTGACCGCCAGCACCAAGGCCTCGTTCACGGTGCCCGCTTCGTGAACGAACTCGCCCGTGAGGAGCGTGAACATGGTCGCACCTACGGCCCAGAGATCGCTTTGCGCGTCGACCTCGCCCCAACGGCCGCGCGCTTGCTCGGGAGGCATGAAGGTGGGCGTGCCCATCAAACTGCCGGTCTGCGTCTTGGTCGCGCCGCTGAGCTCGCGCACCCGGGCGATGCCGAAATCGAGCACTTTGACTTGCGCGTCGCGCGTCAAGAACAGGTTTTCCGGCTTCAGATCGCGATGGACAATCCCGCGAGCGTGAGCTGCGGCCAGGGTGTCGAGCACGCGGTCCATGAGCGCGAGCACCTCGCCTGGCGGGAGCCGTCGCTCCTTGCGGGCCCAACGCGCGTCGAGCGTCTCGCCGTCGAGGAGCTCCATCACCAAGAAAGCGCAGCCGTCTTCGCTCACATCGTCGTCGTCAACACTGACAGCGCCGGGGTGCTGAACCGTGTTGGCGACGTAACCTTCCCGGAGGAATCTTTGACGCACCGCCGCATTGAACGACAGCTCCGGGTGCAGCATCTTGATTGCGACCCGCTTTTGGTTGCGGTGAGTCGCGGCATAGACCGACGCCATGCCGCCGATGCCGAGCAGTCGCTCCAGGGTCCATTTGTCTTTCAGCGTGCGGCCGACGCGCGATTCCGCCTGGAGCAAGATTTCGTCGACGGCGTCGTTGGACATGGTCGTTCGCAGAAGTGGCGGGATCTACTGGGTGCCCCGACGGGGCTGGGGCTGATGAACTGCTGGACTCAAATGCACCGCACTATACTACGGTGTTCGCGCCGGACCCAAGCCAGTACGCCCGCCCTGAAAAGTGGCTCGGGTACCGCGCTCCAAGAAACGGAAAAGTGGCTACCGCCCGAACGAATCCGGCGTACTCCGCGAGGCAGGCCGGCGAATCGCCACCGCTCGCGAAGGTCTCGGATTGACCCAGGAGGAGGCCGCCGATCGAGCGGGCATCGACTACAAGCGGTGGCAGCGACTGGAAGGCGGCACGGTGAACGCCACGCTCCGCACGCTTCTCCGGGTTGCCGATGCGCTCGGGACTAATGTTTGGACGATGCTGGGACGGACGCCTGGGCGCCGGTAGCGCCGCCGCTATTCGTCCGGATGGGCTGCTTCTCGTACGGCGGCCAACAGCTCGAGCTTCGCGGCGCCGGCCGTAAGCTCGCTCGAGCACATCAGGGAATGGAAGGCAGCTCCGCGGAGCCGCACGGCGTGGGATCGCAGCTCTTGCTGGGTGGCCGCCGAGCTAAGCTCGAACAGCGCGTCGTAGGCCGCCTTGCCGATCTCGGCCAGCGTTCGCGCGTAGGCCACGCTGCCACCGACGACTTCCTTCACTTCGGCGGCAAAGCTCGCTGCTTCCAGTGCCACCATCTCAATGGTACGTTTCGCCATGTTGGACCTCTCTAATCCAGGGGTTCAGCCAGGGTCCCGGGTGCTAGTAACACCGCGGGGCCCACCTGTTGGTTAGACGGCGTGGCATCAGAAATCTGCATTGCCTTCGTGCGGAGTTCGCAGAATGTCCTAACGCCAGTCGAAGAAATAGAGGAGCGCCGCCCAACCGCTCGGCATCGTGCTGGGCGCACGCTTGAGCCCTTGCCCGTGACGGCAAGCCATCTGCAAGAAATAGCGAGCGTGGAAGAACGCTTCGAGAATTGGCCGTGTCTCGTAGCTCCAGCGACGGTTGTGCGCCGTGTCCCACTTCTTGTTTGTGCCCTCCACGAGGATCTCCCGGAAGGCCTGGTTGATGGGAGCACCGGGTGCCAAGTCCTGCAACGCTTCGACGATGCGAATCGTGAGGTCCTGGAGCATGTAGACCTTGAAACTCTGGTGATAGAAGCGATACACCGCATCCTCGTGCGCGCGCAGGCCGCGGGTTTCACGAAGTAGCTTCTTGAGCGCCGGCAGGCGTCGTTTCACTTTCAGCAGAAGGCGCTGGTCGCGCTTGAGCTCTTGGGCCGCCGAAAGCAGGGGAGGAGGGCGTAGCGGCGGCCTCACGAGCATCGGGCGCAGCGCCTCAGGAATTTTCCGGACCCGCACCTTTGCGGATGCCGCGGCTTTTGTCTTCGAGCCACGCTTAGCGTCGGCCATACAATTCCCTTCATCGCGCTGAGTGCTGGCCGTCGCGCCGGACCATACTCATTGTCCGGTATACCGAACAAGTCAAGCTTTCCTTCCCCGAATAACGAGCGCGCCTCTCGGGGGAAGAAGACTTTGAGCATTCCGGTATACCGATCAATGCTAGGTCCTGCAGTAGCCGGTGATGTGAGCCAGGAGCTAAACCTATGAGAGTGTTTCTAGACGACAGACGACCCACGCCGGACGGCTGGACGCGCGCTTTTTGGCCGGATGAGGTCATCGCGTTGCTTCGGACCGGCCAGGTGACGGAGCTGAGCCACGACCACGACCACGACCTCGGCGACGATGCGCGCGGCACCGGTTACGACGTGCTCACGTGGCTGGAAGAAGCTGTGCTGGTCCAGGGTATGCAGCCACCGCCAATCATCGTCGTTCACTCCGCAAACGCGGCGGCGCGGTTGCGAATGGAAGCGGCAATTCGGTCAATTCGACGCCCAAGATAGCTCGGCCGCGCAGGACCTAGGTCCACAAGTTGTCTTCTCGGGCGTAGCGAGCTCTTCCAGCGTAGGTGGAAGCTATCCGGCATACCGGACAAGGATAGTTTGGACGGTATACCGGAATATTGGCGCGGCCCTGCCGGCGAAGGTCCCTGGATGCGGAAAAATCCCGTGGGCCGCCTGGAGCGCATCCTGGCTCGTCGAGTGCGCGAGGTCGCAGCAGAAAAGGACGTGCCCCTTTCGCATCTCGCTGACCGCGCTGGGGTAAGCCGCAGCTTGCTCTGGGAGATCTTTTCACTGACCGCTTCAGTTAGCCTCGAAACTCTCCAGAAGCTTGCGGACGCGCTGGAGCTTAAGGACCCCCTCGAGCTCCTGCGTGGTACCCCTGTTGCCACCCGCCGCGCTGGCACGGCCGTGCGGCGCCCCCGCAAATCTGCACGGGCGAAGTAAACGCGAGATGGGGCATTTGCCGCGGGTTTCACCGCCCAATTTTCCGCGGCGCCCGCCGTCGCCGGGGCGCCGGTGCCGGCGTCCCCGGCTCGCCTAAAGAGCGGCGCCGGGGACGCCTCGCTCGTGACTCAATCGTCGTCCGCGGCTGGCACTATTGGCCGTGACGTCCCTCGCCGTGGGCGGCGGCGCTTCCCCTGGCGCTGGCGGTATCGGGCAGCACCGAGCGCGCCCCGCGCCCACAGCGCGCCTGCGCTATCGGCCGGTAGGGTTTCGAGCTCGGCGACGCTCATGTTTTGCAAGCAGCGACGAAGATACGGACGCGCGGCCTCGATGTCGGCCGCTTGCAGGGTGATCCCGCTGGTGGCACCGAGGCGGCCCGCTTCGAGGTGCGCCGCGCGCCTGACCTCGGGGCGGGTGACGATTTCTGCAAAGCACGCCTCGCGCCACTGCTCGAGGTCAGGTGTGGAGTGCTTCACGCTTCGGCCTCATCATCGTCGTCCTCACCATCGCCGTCGTCCTCACCATCGTCATCGTCATCGTCGGGATCGCCGAGTGCCGCGATGACTTCCTCGATCTGCGGGAACGTTAGCTTCGGTCCATATCCAAGATCTTCGGCCGCGGCCCGAAAATCCTCGACGGGAATGTCCGCGTATCGTGCTGCAGCGCTTCGCCCAATTGTTGCGACACCAAGAAACCAGGTTTTGAGGCTCATTTGTGAGGCTCCTTCCGAATGCTCAGCGTACGAGGTGGCAATCCTTCGGGTAGGGACGTTTGCCCTCGGGATGGGAGCGTCGTTCATCCCAGTGAGTGTGCGGGGGCCATGTCTGGACAGCCCCGGACATCGTCAACGCTGACCGGTACAAACGCTCCAAAGACGGGGCGTCGAAACCCCAACTGCTCATGCTCAATCGTCTCGCGCCTCAGACGCTTTTCTCACCGATCGTCCTAGCGTCTGATCGAGGTTCCTGAGCCGATCGAACGCTGTCAATGAAGAGGCGTCGACTTTCCTGAAGCAGCCCGACTGGAACTTCTCACGCGGTTCGCAACGCACTGAAGGCTGCTCCAGTTAGGCCAAACGCAAGCGCGCCCACTTTTTTGAAATTCGGAAGAAATAAGCAAGCATCGGAGTAGCTGGCGTCACGCCAGCTACTAACCCCCAGGTCCTACAGGTAACAGATGTTCAAAGATCTAGAGAATCAAGTTGCGTTGACTGGCCGCCAGCAAGCTCTCCTTCTGGAGTTTGCTCGACGCGTCCTCTGCGAGGAAGCCATCAACGTGCGAGCGGCAGAGGCGTGGGTCGCACTCGAAGGTGCACTGGAATCTTTCGACGTACTCATCGATCGGTTCGAGAAGGCCGGCGCACCCTTCATGTTGCGCGCATTTGACTCCGGAATGCAGGTTTCCCGCAGTAAATTGCGGCAAAATCTCCGCTCGTTCCTCCTGGCGGCGCTGCGCACGCTCTGCACGGTGTGCTTCGACTCGGCTCCGACGGACGCCGATGAAGACAAGGAAATAGAAGAAATCGGATTCGATCCCGGCCACGAGCTTGGCATCCTCTCCTACTCGCAGATCGGCGAGTGGGACTCCCGCGAGGACGAGCGAGAGTGGACCTATGACGAGTTGACCGGCCAAGTGGCGGAAGATTGTCGGGGAGCACTCGAGCTTATCGCACCCGGCGCGTCACAGCGTGCTTGCTACGTGTTCGCGGCGCTCCTGATGGAGCTCGCCGGCTTCGCGCCGAAGCCCACTTCCGGTGCGATCGATCAGACGCGCTACGAGCGCACTCGCCGCTATATTCGAAATGCCAAGAACCGGCAGAGCCCGCCGGCACCACCAGCTGCGGATGGTGGGTAGCAATAATAATAATATGTATAGGGTGTCCGTGGCAGGGATGGACAAGCCGCGCTGGGCGGTGCCGTTCATCCCTGCCAGCAGAATCGCAGGTTCGTAAAGTGAGGTATGGCTCGTGCAACGAACGGCGACGATCCGACGATCTCGCAGCCGCGAGCCGCGGTGGGCGCGGGTTTCACTCACTCGCTAACCTCCCCCAAAGACCGCGGATTCTCGCCGGTGGAGCGTCCGCTGCTCACCACACGCGATGCCGCGACGTTCTGCGGCTTCAAGACCACGGGGGCGCTTAGGAAGGCGGCGATGGAAGGCCGCGTTGCCGCCGCCGGGCGGCGCGGTGGGCGTGGCACGCAGATGTGGGAGGTGGGTGCGCTTGAGCGCTTTCTAAGAGGCGAAGCGCCGGCTATTCTGAAGCCGGAACGCTCGGGCGCGCCTCGGCTTCGAGGTGACGATGAGCAAGTCAGAGAAGAACTGGAAATTGTTCAAGGGCAGTTGGGTATCAACGACGCCGGTGCTGCCGGGCGTCTGGAAAAGAAAGGAGGGCGGTCACGTCGTTCGGGCCAGGCCCAAGGACCCGAGAACGGGACGCAAGGTAGAGATTTGGAAGGTGCATCCGTTGCTCAGCGCAGCGGAGGCACTCGTTTGGCTGAACCAAGAGACCGATCGGATCCGGCACGGCGAAAGATCAGCGCCGAAAGCGAAGCAGCACTTTGCGAGCTTCGCCGTTTCGCTGCTGAAGCAAAAGGTCGCGGCGGGTGACATCAAGAGCAAGGCCGGCATCGAGAAGTGGGAAAGCGTTCTGAGCCGGCTGATACGTAGCGAGCTGGGCGATTTCTTCGTCGAAGCCATCCAGCCGCGCGACGTGATGCTCTGGCGCGGCTCACAGGCCAAGCTCATTCAGAGCGGAAAATACGCCCCGAGCACGTCGAACACCGATCTGAGCGTGCTGAAGGTCATTCTAAAGCACGCGAAGATCGAGCTCGGCCTCTCGAGCAACGCCGCGGCGGACATCCCGTGCTTCGACACGAGCCAGCACCCGACCTACACCAGGGAGGAGCCCAACGCGCTCACCGCGACGGAGCTGCAGGAGTTCTTGGCGTGCATGCGCCGAGAGTTCCCGCAGTTCTTTGCGATGACGTTCACGGGCTTCGCCACCGGGTTACGTCCGTCGTCACTCCGGCCGCTTCGGCGAACCGGGGCAACGCCGGATGTGCTCTGGGACGAAGGCAGACTGCTGGTGCGTCGTTCGCATACCCGCGGAGATTCCGAGATGATCGGAACCAAGACGGGCGGCGATGACGAGAGCAGCGTGCCACCGGAGCTGATGGATGTCCTGCGCTGGCACGTCGAGACCCAGCTGCGACCTGGCCCTCAGAAGGAGTCTGAGCTTTTGTTCCCGAGCGAAGTCGGTGGGTACAGGAGCCCGAGCTCCCTCGACAAGCCATTCGCGGCGGTGGCGAAGGCCATCGAGCTGAAGAAGCACATCACGCCTCGGGCGATGCGACGTTCGTTCCAAGACCTTTGCCGCACGGCTGAGGTGAAGGACGTCGTGGCGCGCTCGATCTGTGGTCACGCGACGGAGGCGATGCAGGTCCGCTACAGCTCGGTCAGCCACCAAGAGCAGCAGGAGGGCCTGGCTCGGGTCATCCGGCTGATGGATCGGAAACCCAAAGCCTCGGCCACCGCGCCGAGTGGGGAGCATCGTGGGGAGGGTCGCTCTGGCGGTGGGGAGGGCCCGCCCTGACAAAACGAAAAAAGCCGACTTGCGTCGGCCTTTTTCGGGTCTCCTTACGGAGCGGGAGAAGAGATTCGAACTCTCGACGTCCACCTTGGCAAGGTGGCACTCTACCGCTGAGT
>Ga0307516_10006034_pt1 | contig 14323 bp, 22 predicted proteins | sample 19_EM_MG_FD_203310 | JGI IMG/M metagenome (GOLD analysis project Ga0307516, IMG submission 203310) | Populus trichocarpa ectomycorrhiza microbial communities from riparian zone in the Pacific Northwest, United States - 19_EM | ecosystem: Host-associated > Plants > Roots > Unclassified | place... | reverse complement strand
AGAGATAAGATAAGAGGCTGAGGGGCTGTTCCATAACACAACCAAACTGAAGTGTTGAATAGTTCATTTGATAAGATGGGAGAGGCATGGTTGATAAGATGAGATGAGATAAGACAAGAGGCTGTTCCATAACAGTGTCCCTCTTCCAATCTTGAAAAGGACAAATGGTAAATGTGCCCTTGGATATATTCAGGGCCATCAAATTGGGTCCAGAGGGCAACAATGGGTGGAAGGGTATGACATGTGAATTTATGGAGAGAGGAATATAGGTGGTCCGGATATATTTTTGAGATGACAGAGCGTACAAGGTGGAGAGCGAAGAATGTGGACATGTTTGTGCATAGGTTCAGCAAGAATGAATATTTGACATCTGCTGGATGAGGGTATATATATGATTCCCAAATTGTTGTTTCCAGACTCAGGGTTGTTCTCAGATCTTTGATGCCTGTCATGGAGCATCCCTGACAATCTCAGAAATAGTTGATCAAAGTGGGTTCCTGATATTGACATCTGTCATTGACAATTCTGAATGATTGCCGTCATCTGCTATCTCCCAGTAAGGTTCAAAACATCTGTGTGTAAATATATATAGCTGACTGAGCACGTCAAGAGCATCAAAATCCCTCGCTGTTGTTCACCACTCATGACGACCTCTAGAAATGATTTTTCTTCTGTATCTTCTCCAGACTCTCTGGTGAGCTTCTCTTTTGACTTTCTCTTTTGGCTATATTGCTGACATCTTTGTGATCTTTATTCTCAAGAACATCTTGCAGAATCCTGCTGTCTGAGCTTCCCAATACCGATGAGGTTCTCACTGCCATAATTGAAAAGCTCAAGTTGGAGCATCTTGACTGTATGATCGCAGACATAGAAGCAAGTTGGGAGCATGCTGTTTTAAGTGAAGTGGAGGAGGAGAAGAAGGAGTGGGCATGGCAGATGATGAAGTCCTATGCCAGAGCGTGGAGATGGTGGTGAGAGTAGTCTGTGATCATTCAAGCGTAAACTTCTTTATACATCCAAATTCTGTGTTTTTTGATTCCTCTGAAGCATCACTTTCCATTGTCTTGTCTTTTGATGAGAAATTATCTTTGCTTTGCATTGGAAACACTACAGTGGGGCCCTCCTCACTGGGTTTCTAATCTCATCTGGTTCCTGAAGAACTTTTTCTGTTTTTCTTATGCCACTGTCCTTTCCAAATGTGTACTCTCAACATCCAAATGCTGTTTATACTGGGGGGATTCTCACAGTATATCCTTTTCAAATATCCACAGTGGGTCCTTCTTCACTGGGTTTTGTACTCTCGATATCCCATGCCATTTATACTGGGGGATTTCCTCATAATGTCCTTCTTCAATTTGTACTCTCGACATCCAATGCTGTTGCCTGATACTAAAGTTCAAGTGATCTGCCTCTATCGGCAATCTGATCCTTTAAATTGTCTGCCTCATTCAGCATTCTGACTTCCTTGTACGATATATATGCTGGAGTGCTTCCTCACAGCATGTCCTTGTCCATGAAAGACTCCTTTTGGTCCTCCATCATGTCAAACAATCTTCCTCAGTTGGCAGCCTGATTGTTTCCAAATAGCCTATCTCAATCGATTATCCAACTATTTTGTCCTTTATCCACAGTAGGTCTTTCCTCACTTGGATTCCTATTCATAAAAGACTCCTTTTGGTCCTTCATCATTGTCCAAACAATCTTCCTCAGTCGGCAGCCTGATTGTTTCCAGATACTCTCAACATTCTAATGCCGTTTATACTGGGGGGTTTCCTCGCAGTACATTCTTTTCAAATATCCACAGTAGGTCCTTCCTCACTGGGATTCCTGTATGAATAGTCCATCTCAATCGATAACCTGACTATCTTGTTGTTGATGATCAATCCTCCTCAATCGGAAACCGATTGACTATAAAGCTGAGTTTCTTATCCATCAAAGACTTCTTCAGTCTTCTATCATATCATTGTAAACACCTCAGTAGGATCTTTTCTCACTAGGGTTTATTCAAAAGATTTGCACTTTGTATTGCATCTTTGTCCATATCTATTGTCTCCCTTAATAGGTCAAGACATTGTGTCAACAAGAAATGCCATATATTCCAATATGCCGAAACATTCCAGGGGGGTCCTCCCCACTGAATTTCATCAGTATTCATAGTACTTTGGTTACAAGATATAGTTCCAATATTCTGATGCACAACTTGCATTGGCACCTGGGTCCTGAGAACTGTGGCTTGCTTCCTCATACCATTTAACCATCCTTATCATTGCTGGAGGACTTTCTCACAGCCATATCAAGTCTTCCACACAAGGCCTCCTGAGCCTTTGCAACATGCAATCAACAATCAATTGCATTTGGGTCCATATCAATGCTAGGAACCATCTAGGTCCATAAGGTTGAAAAGAGTTTCAATAATGACAATGGGTCATGTGGTCGGAATACCATAAACCTAGGTATCTCCGGAAATCATGAAACGAGGGCTTTCAAACGCGTCCAACGCGATAAGGATCCGCTCCACGGATCACGAGATATAGCCAAATTACTGATGGCAGTGCAAGCCTGCACGAGTCAGAGCATAGCAGCACAGCCGCTGATCAGAATTTAGCGGACATACATATCGCCGGAACGCCTGCAACAAGGGCTTCCGAACGAGGGTATCGCGGTGGTAATCCGTTCCACGGTTCCAGAGATATAGCTGAAACGGGTATAATAAACCTGTAAAAAGAAAAAACCAAAGAACAATCTGTTTAGATGTGTAGCCGTGTAACACAAATGAAAAAAGATCTGGGAATGATGGACTCTATCCAGTCAATAGCCTTCCAGACTAGAGTATGAAACAAAACAAAGAAACGGGTGCTTGCAATCCTGTTGTGAGTAGAACATGTCTGGTCTTCTATTCCAAACCAGCACATGCGCCAGCCCCTTCTCCGAAGATCAGGGCATCGGCCTAGATGACCTTCCCCAGAGTTGGACTCAACATTACTTGTAGGGGTCAAATGGTCGTCTACTATAGTAGGATCACAAACTCTTGAAGCCTTGATGTTGCGCTCAACAATCTCTTCAAGATTGGAGTGGGAAATCAAAGGCATCATTGGACGTGCGAATAGCAAGAAGCAAAGATCACAGAGCACAGCTCTGGGCAAAGGTGAGGGTGTTGAAGAAAGGTAGAAGGGTGGTGTTGATGATGTGGGGTGTGAGCGGACAATAGAGATAAGTCTTATTCTTCTGTTAGGGCATCCACTTAACTATCTTCTAAAAGCATAATCCAAAGGCTATGATGAGAATCAAGCATTGTGGGCTCACACATAGATAAGCTTAGAGAGAGAGAGGATGAGGGAGGAAAGCGCCAGTTTATATTGACTTTAGATATCACCACAGTCAAGTGGGAATCCTAAGTATATTTAAAAGTAAAGACATAATAATGCTAGTACTCTATACTAGCTGGTTGAGCCCTTCTAATCATAAAACAAAGACCCATACTCTCGACGTCCATGATGCCATTGCTTAGTACTCACAATGTATCTGATGCCAGAGCCATACTCAGTCAGACTTGTCACAACTCTTGTCCTGGAGCCACTGCTACATGATCAAGTGGAGGGCAAGAGGAGGGAAGCTAGAGCATAAGAGAATAAGACTAGAGTTTACAGGCTTTGTGCTACTCTATATATACTATACTAGTCCAGGCTTATCATCCAATAGAATATCCTCCAGATATCCTCCAATGGGATATAATCCTGCTATCAGATGAGTCAGAGATACAAGCAGATAAGAAGATAAGAAGATAAGTAAATAAGTAGTCTTATCAGTCAATAGAAACAGAGATAGATATCATCCAATCAGAGTAAGGGATAAGGTGTGAAAAGATAACCATATGGGGAAGTGTCTGATTGGTATGGTAAACACATGTTAGACATGTGCCCACCCTTGAACTTTATAATATTGTCTATAAGGCCAAACAATGATAGGATGGAAAAGAATAGATAGTTTGGTTAATAAGATGAGAGAGGCATAGTTGATAAGATCAAAGAGATAAGATAAGGGGCTGAGGGGCTGTTCCATAACACACAGATTCCAAGCGATTTTACAAGAGTGTTCTAGAATTCTTGGATGATCCAGACAAGAAAGATAATGTGGACAAATTGTTGGATTGATGGAATTGGTAAGCATGTCCTCAGCTCCAGGATCCCCTTTCAAAGCTAATGCTTTGATATTTGGATAGCCAGGTATTTCCAAGCCACATCGGACATGAGCATGCCATCAACAAGACAAGTGCGCTCACCAAGCTGAAGGAGAAGAGGATGGCACTGAGGCAACGGAATGTGGCAGTGGCATAATTTAGTACCTGCTATTCATAATCTTGTCAGCATTATCACAATTAGGTTTTAGAGCTATGCTGAGGGCTAATACTATTTCAAATATTTTTACCACTGACAATTTGTTGGACGTCTGGATTGACTTGCGACCATTCGGTGTGGAAGGATCAAGTGTTATCATCTGGGTCTGCATTGCCAAAACCCGTCTTTGTTGGAAGATATTATAAATGTTTGTGCTACATATGTGGACTGTCTGAATGCCTGTGATAAGATATGTCATTCTAATACAGATGATCCATCATTAAAAACACTTATATGTCTGATAATTGCTGGACAGCGCTTGCCCATCTGGTGTGATTTCACCACCTCGACCATGTCCTTTTAGTAATTATGCTAATTCAGCCTTCTGGGACTCTGTGACCTGCCTCAGAATTCTTACAGATGATTATCGCATACTTGCTTCTGGATACAAAGTAATTCATAAGCCATCTAACTGATACAATTTTGCCAGCCCTACTGTCATTATGCTAATCTACCATTCTGGGCCTCTGCTACCTGCCCTTGAAATTCTTGCAAACGATTGTCACAAACCAGCTTTCAGATACCTGGTGATTATAAGTCATCTTGCTAGTATGATTTTGCCATCTCTACTGCATCCTTCTAGTAATGATGCCCTGCTTTGACTTTTTGCAGATTATTATCGGATTCAAGCTGCCAGATATTCAGCAATTTTGGAAGATCTGACTGGTCAGATTTCACAAACTCTACTGTACCTTATAAACCCAGAGACATCCAGGCGGCTTTCATCATTCTGCTTTTTAGTTACACCAATATATCATTCTTGTCTGCTGTTGCCAATATCCTGTCAGATTCAAGCTTCCAGATACCCCATGATCATAAAAGGTCTCCCCAGCCAGATCTCACAAACTCTGCCACACCTTATAAATCATGAGCCATCTAGGTAGCAGTACTCTGTTTTTCAATTACAATAAAATATCATTATTGGCTTTCTTAATAACATCCTTTTACAAGTGTCTGTTCTCTGCTCATACAGGTCAATTCTTGGGAATCACACAAGTGTGGGAAATCGCCCAAGTGTGGGTGATCTTTACAAACACCATTGCCTCTTATCTTGCATTGTCTGTCTGTATATAAGACTGATAGATATTTTATTTATTTTTAAAATCTTATCTAGCTTTAACCTAACTGTTCTGAAAACCTGATGCTGTAACAAACCTTGTAACTTACTACAACTTAGTTACACTGGGGGTACTTTGATATACAATCCTACTGTCAGTATTCGGCTGCCACTGCTCAATTCACTCATTCTCTCCATTCCTCAAAATTTCCACCTGATATCATATTGAGGCCTCTCAATATTGATTATGAAAGTCCACCACTGAACAGACCTCAAGCCACACCACCCTCTTGTTCTGGAAGTCCACCACTGCACAGACCTGCACCACCTACATATGAGTGTTGCATTTGCAGCAGCTCTGTACCAGCTTCATTTGACCGATATCAGCATATTGTCATGTTTCCAACCTATCACAATCAACTTGACTTCTGCATGGACCCCATCCATGGCTATGTCAGACACAATGCTGCTTTATGATCACAACATTATTCACACAAAGCCACAGTGTTCAGTAAAAAAACATGGTAGATAGTATAATAAACACTGAATTGTGTTCTGCCTAAAAGATCTGCCATGCAGGACAAGTACTATCAAATTGAAACATTTCATCATGCACATTGCATGTACCCCTATAAACACCATCACCATTGCTGCACCATCCATGTTATACTCAAGAAACTCAATTTTGAGTACCATATGACAAGCCAAACCAAAAACAACTCCATTATTGCAGCATCCACCACAATGGTTTACGGAAAGCGTCAACAGCCCCAGATAGGAAAGAATGGATGTTATAATAGAAATAGTATTCGAAGGTCTGGTTAGGTCTGGTTAAATTGCCTTTTTTGGATTAACCAGACCTTAACTGGTTAGAAGAGACTTCAAAATATCCTATAACCCAATCATAACTGGTCCTAACCAGTTAAAATTAATTGCAAATCTCAATTTATATTAATCTAACTGTTACAATTTTCCTCTTGACTCATATCTATACAGTCATGCGCAGCCTTCCACAGTGGATAATCAGTCAGCCAAACCTTATTCTTACTCATCCACTTGTACCACCTGACCTATGCCTCTTCCTATTGGACTATACAACTCCTGCTTACTCACTACTTATGACTTATCAATACCTATATAAACTGTAGTTACACAGCTGTATTCTTTAAGCTTGACCTAGGCTTATACACTCAGTTTCCTCTCTGACTTCATTCTCTAACCTCAAGTCTCCATCTTGAGACCAAGGCTCAGCTTCACCAAAACCCTTGTGATCGCTCATATCGAGGACACAATAAATACCAGTTGCAGTCCATATTGGCATGTAGTATACAGACTCCAATTGTGGTTCATATCGACGTGTGGAGATACTGATTGATTGATTGACAGAAGAGACTCGCTCAGCTTGCCTTAACAAAAGGTCAAGCTTTACCAACGATTGCTGGACTCATCCAAGTCTAGCAGAACCTGAACAACACCCTGGAACGCTCTACTGGACGATATGAAGGAGACTCTACCCCCCCTTCCATTGACGACGTCAACTCTCCCAGTTACCCAAAAAGAGAAGAACGAAAAGACTTCCTATCTACAGAGAAGAAAGTAGAAGAACTTGCCAAATGACTAAAGAACATTGGACCGATCTCTACTCCTCCCAAACGACCCATTGCCCTCCGCATTCCCACACCACCTATCCCCACAATGACGACCCCCACCGAAAACCCGAAAGAGATCAAGATGAACACCCCAACTCCCTTCAGTGGAGAATAAAAGAAACTTGACAACTTCCTGTTGGAAGTAGAAATGTATCAGATGATGAACGACAGGATCTATGACACAGACCAAAAGAAGATCATATTCGCACTCTCCTTTATGAAGGATGGAGTGGCAGAAATGTGGAAACAGTTATGGTGGAAACAACATACTGCAGAAAATGCCACATTTGGAATCTGAGAAGAGTTTAAGGATACTCTCAAAAAATCCTTTACCCCCGCCGATAAAGAAGGCGATGCAATCACCAAGATGCGGACAGCATCGATGACAGGAAAGACCACCAATAAATTCATCGAAGAATTCAAGAACTGGCAACTCCAGAGTGGAGTAAATGAAGACAGACCCCTGATCGAGTGGTTCTTAACCGCTCTCCTGACATCTCTACAAGACAAGATCCTTCAGAAGGAAAACCCACCAACCACCCTTGAAGGCTGGTATACCACCATCTTGAACCTTGACAACCAATGGAGAAAGTTTAAAGCTATCTCCGCTCATCTCAGAGGAGACACAGATACGAAGAAGAAGAGACTCAGACTCCCATGAAATGAATTGTGGTACACTCCACCTGCCTACCATGATCTGAATGCAATAGAAGACGTCTGGACCACGTACAGAATGTCTCTCAAAGAAAGAGACAGACACATGAAACAGGGGCTCTGCTTCAGATGCCACCAAGCCAGACATGTATCCTGAGAATGTGCCCAGACCAGACCCACAGGGTCTAGACCAATTCGAAATACGAACACACCCCCAGTCACCTCCTCCTCCTCTACCATTCCAAACCATCCTCCTCCCGCTTATACCAAAGCTGCCGATGCCTACACCAGAATCAAGGCAATATATAAAGAACTCCCTGATGATGAGAAAAACAAACTTGCCAATGACCTTGAAAGCACAGGTTTTTAAAGAAGCGGCCTACCTCGATGTTAGCACCCACTCCTGATTCCATCTTCATTTCACCTGTACTACTAGTGAATGAGAATAAAAGATCATTTATTGTTCCATTCAAAGTGCAAGGAGACGGAAGAAACACCGACATATGATTCAACATGAATGCCCTGATTGATTCAGGAGCAGATGGAACCTTCATCAATAAGAAATTCGTTCTGGAACAAAAGATAGCTCTTGCACCCCTAGATAAAAAGATCATGCCACTAAATGTCGATAGAACCAAGAACAAATCAGGAGTCATCAGACACTGTACTTGGTTAAACCTGAAAATCGGAAAATGAAACATCTCCACCAGATTCCTCATCACTGACCTCGGAAAAGAAGAAATAATCCTGGGACTACCATGGTTGAAAGAACACAACCCCCAAATCAATTGGCTAGAAGGAACCATGAACATCAAAACAATCTGACCAGTAACCATGTTCGGAAAAGTCATGAGGAGAACCATAGAACTATCGCGAATGTTCACTCCTTCCCCAAAACCAACCCTAGAAGAAATCTTCGACAACTATGACCACCTCTCTGCAAACCCCTCTCTTTCTGACAATGACAAAATCCTCCGAAGTATTCACGAGGATGATGATGAAAAAGAAACCAACTTACAACATGTCAGAAGCTACCTTGAAAAGGATGACATTCTTGAAGAAGAAGAACAAGAAAGAGTTTGAGTTAGAGCCAAAATGTCCATATCACAAGGACTGGCCCATGACACAGAGACAAAGAAGACAAAGACTGAATTACCCAAGGAATATGAAGAATACAAAACAGTCTTTGAAAAGAAAGCCTCTGAGCACTTTCCTGTAAAGAAACCCTGGGACCATGCCATTGACCTGAAACCAGACTTTGTTCCAAAGGACTGCAAGATCTATCCTATATCACCTGGAGAACAAGAGAAACTTGACAAGTTTATCAATAAAAACCTCTGCAAAAAGACATAAGACCATCCAAATCCTCACAAGCATCACCCTTTTTCTTCATTTCCAAGAAGAACTCTGGAAAACTTAGACCATGCCAGGATTACCGAAGACTGAACGATTGGATGATTAAAAATGCATACCCACTTCCACGTAGGTGCCAAGTATTACACAAAGTTTGACCTTAGATGGGGATACAATAATATCAGGATCAAAGATAGAGATGAATGGAAAGCAGCCTTCAAAATGAATAAAGGACTTTTTGAACCCACAGTCATGTTCTTTGGCCTTTGCAACTCACCATCTACCTTCCAAAATATGATGAATGACATCTTCAAGGATGAAATCAATAAAGGATGGCTCTTAATCTACATGGATGACATCCTCATCTTCACTGATGACCACCCTAAAATGGAAGAATACACGAAAAGGGTCTTACAAAAACTTCACGACAATAGTGTTATAGAACAGCCTCTCAGCCCCTTATCTTATCTCTTTGATCTTATCAACTATGCCTCTCTCATCTTATTAAACAAACTATCTATCCTTTTCCATCCCATCATTGTTTGACCTTGTGGATGATATTATAAAGTTCAAGGGTGGGCACATGTCTAACATATGTTTACCACACCAATCAGACACTTCCCCATATGGTTACCTTTTCACACCTTATCCCTTACTCTGATTGGATGATATCCATCTCTGTTTCTATTGGCTGATAAGACTACTTATCTACTTATCTTCTTATCTTCTTATCTGCTTGTATCTCTGACTCATCTGATAGCAGAATCATATCCTATTGGAGGATATCTGGAGGATATTCTATTGAATGATAAGCCTGGACTGGTATAGTATATATAGAGTAACACAAAGCCTGTAACTCTAGTCTTATTCTCTTAGGATTCCCACTTTACTGTGGTGATATCTATAGTCAATATGAACTGGCATATTCCCCCATCCTCCTTCTTCTCTCTAAGCTTATCTCTTTGTGTGAGCCCACAACAACTTGATGCTCTGCCATTATCTTTGGATGTGGCTGGAGTATACAGTTTAGTGGTTGCCCTAACAAATGACCTATTCCTGAACCTTGACAAATGTGTCTTTGACATCACTGAAGTGGAATACTTAGGTCTGATCATCAAAGAAAATGAAATTGCCATGGAACCCACAAAGTTAGCTGGAATCACAGATTGGCCTGCCCCCACTACCATCAAACAAGTCCAATCATTCCTCAGATTTGCGAACTTCTACAGGAGATTCATTGGAAAGTTTGCCGACATTTCCCTACCCTTGACTGCCCTAACAAAGAAGGACCTGACTTGGAACTGGACCACAGAATGCCAAGATGCATTTGACATGCTAAAAAGGAAATTCCAAGAAGCCCCCGTACTCCTTATGCCAGATAACAAGAAACCATTTATCCTAGAAACTGATGCCTCGAAATGGGCATCAGGAGGAGTTTTATGACAACAGGACATTAATGGAGACTGGCATCCTTGTGGATTCATCTCACACATGTTCAACCTCGCCGAAAGAAACTACAAGATATATGACCAAGAACTGCTAAGCATCATATGAGGCTTAGAAACATGATGTCACTACCTCCATGGAACACCCTCCCCCACAGTCATCCTGTCAGACCACAAAAATCTCACATATTTCTGGACTGCCCAGAAATTGAACCGACGACAAGCCCGATGGAGTCTTTACTTGTCAGAATTCAACTTAAAACTTCCACATACCCCTGGCTCTAAAATGATTCAATCTGACGCCCTCTCCCGCTGTTCTGATCACATCATAGATGACAATGACAATGATGACATCATCCTCCTCCCTGACTCCCTTTTCATCAGAATCATTGACACCGACCTTCATTACTCTATATTTGAAGCTACTGTGAAAGACACCCTTTTCGCATCTGCATTAGAGGCACTAAAGACGAACAGACCATTCCCTATCACTTTGAAACTAGAAGACTGGTGTCTTGAAGATGGCCTACTCTTTTTTAAAGACAGATGTTTTATACCCGCTGATAAAGACCTCAGATGAAACATCACCACTCGCTACCACGACTCCCTTCCTGGAGGACACCCTGGACACCTGAAAACACTCAAACTGATCCGTTGAAACTACTGGTGGCCAGGAATGACCGTATTCATCAAGAACTATGTTGCTGGCTGTGCTATATGCCAGCAAATGAAAGTCAACACGCACCCCTCAGCATCCAGCCTTTTCCCGATCAAGGCACAAACAAATGCCTTACCCTTTTCACAAGTCACTTGTGACTTCATCACTGACCTCCCCGAATGCGACAGCTTTGATTCCCTCATGGTCATGGTCGACCACGGATCTTCAAAGGGGGTAATTTCTATCCCTTGCAACAAAATGATTGATGCAACACAGACAGCCCAGAACTACATTGACTATGTTTACTGACAATTTGGCCTTCCCGACTCTTTCCTCTCAGACAGAGGACCCCAATTCAACTCTCATATCTTTAAAGAGATGATGCGACTTCTTGGAGTCAAAACACTCCAAAGCACAGCATATCATCCTCAAACTGATGGAGAAACAGAACGTGTGAACCAAGAACTCGAGATCTATTTCCAGATCTTCTGCACAAACAATCCCAAAACATGGAAATCATTGAACCTCCTCATAGAATTCAGCCACAACCAGAAGGTCCATTTGGTAACAAAACAGTCACCATTCTACCTCATGATGGGGTATGAACCAAAGGATATCCCCTTAACATTCGAGAACACCAACACTCCTGCAGCAGAACAGAGATTAAAGACCCTCAAAGAAGCCAGAAACGAGGCTTCTGCAGCACATGAACTCACCAGACAACGGATGGCGGAACAGTCTACACAAGGGTTTACTCCCTTTGAAAAAGGTCAGAAGGTATGGCTTGACGGCCAGAACCTGAAGATAGAGTATGAATCCCGAAAACTCGCTTCAAAGAGAGAAGGGCCCTTCGAGATAACAGAAATCATGGGACCCATCACCCACCATCTAAAACTCCTAGACCAATGGCAAATTCACCCTGTCTTCCACGCCTCTCTCTTATCACCCTATCAAGAGACCGAGACTCACGGCCCCAACTTTCTGCAGCCTCCATCTGACCTTATCGAAGGAGAAGAAGAGTACGAAGTTGAAGCGATCATCGCACACAGAAAACGAGAGAAAGGTCACCGATACCTCGTGAAATGGACCAGCTATCCCTCTTCCAAAAACTCATGGCAATCGTCAGATGACTTAAAAGGAGCCCCAGAAATCCTAGAGGAGTACAACCTCGCCCATAACCTCTAGCTCTTCTACACTCTCAATCATCCTCATGTCTTCTCCCGCTGCCACTTCTTCCTCACACTACTGCATCCTTGACTCCGAAGAAGCCCACAACCATTTTGATCACACCAACTGCACCACCAAGTTGTGCCACTACATCCTCGAACCCCACCCCAACCACATTGACCTCACCCTTGACCAGAACGTAACCCCCACTGACCTGAATCTCCTCCGAACAACCATCAGGTGTGCTAGGTCTCAAGTCACTCTGATCGAGACCATAAAGAAACTCGAAGATTCTATCATTGACATCGCGAGCATCCTTGTTGACAGAAACGTCGACATGCTCCTCCTCTCGAGACCCACCAATCACCTGAAGCTCGAGACACCTTCGACACCTTTGCTGCCTTCATCCGCTAAGGTGTCTGAATCCAGAACCCCCCCCCATCACTGTTAACCTCTGTACAAGTTCTGACGAAGACCCTTCCTCAGCTTGTCCACCACCAATGGCCAAGAAACCATATTTTCAAAAACCCACTGGTAGAACTGGAAACAGATGCTCCCTCTGCAAACGCACTGGTCATTACTGCCCCACTTGTACCATACCCCCCTGCTTTGCTTGCGGAGCCAGAGCCCCTGGCCATTATAGCAACCTTTGCACAAAACGCCATAAAGGACCGCCACCACCCCGATGTTCGCCCCCGAACCCCTACAGTCTCACCCTCCCTCAATACAACTACAATGATGCTGCTGCTGAGAGATTTTATCAAGAAAAGGCCAAATACAATTTTGACACTTGATCATCATCGAGCTTGGTGATCTCAAGCCATAGGAGAGGGGTGATGTTATGATTTTTCTCTTGACTCATATCTATACAGTCATGCGCAGCCTTCCACAGTGGATAATCAGTCAGCCAAACCTTATTCTTACTCATCCACTTGTACCACCTGACCTATGCCTCTTCTTATTGGACTATATGACTCCTGCTTACTCACTACTTATGACTCATCGATACCTATATAAACTGTAGTTACACAGCTGTATTCTTTAAGCTTGACCTAGGCTTATACACCCAGTTTCCTCTCTGACTTTGCTCTCTAACCTCAAGTCTCCATCTTGAGACCAAGGCTCAGCTTCACCAAAACCCTTGTGATCGCTCATATCAAGGACACAACAAATACCAGTTGTGGTCCATATTGGCCCGTGGTATACAGACTCCAGTTGTGGTTCATATCGACATGTGGAGATACTGATTGATTGATCAACAGAAGAGACTTGCTCAGCTCGCCTTAACACTAACCATTGTACCAGTTAAGGATTTTTAACCAGTTTTAACTGGTCTTAACTGGTTAAACCCATTTTTAATTGATGTATTTTGATAGAATACAGTTATTAGTCCATGGGTGCAACATTTTATAGGTCATTGTCCATAAGAAATGTAAAGAAAACCCCAAGAATATACAAATTTCAATGTTTTTTTGGCTATTTTTCATTGTTTTTGAAGGTTTTTTTGGGTGTAACCCCTGGATATTGTTGAAATATCAATTGACCAGTTATAACTGGTTAATTTTCAGTTAAGAGAATTCTGTGAAATCATTTAACCTTAACTGCTTCTGTGTTATGGAACAGCCTCTTGTCTGTTATCTTATCTTATCAACCATGCCTCTCCTATCTTATCAAATGAACTATCCAACACTTCAGTTTGGATGTTATAGAACAGCTCTTTATTTAATCTTTTACATTTTATCATTGTTTGGTCTTGTGGACATTATTATAAGGTTTGACAGTTGCTTGGCATTACTCCACACTGCTGACTCAATGCCAAGCCATTACTTTATACTGCTTACACTCAAACCTTATTCTTATTCAGACAAACTATATTCCTACACAGCTATTTCCTTATATGTTCTTTCTTTCACACCTTATCTTCTTATCTTCTTATCTTCTTATCT
>Ga0307516_10006033_pt1 | contig 14323 bp, 17 predicted proteins | sample 19_EM_MG_FD_203310 | JGI IMG/M metagenome (GOLD analysis project Ga0307516, IMG submission 203310) | Populus trichocarpa ectomycorrhiza microbial communities from riparian zone in the Pacific Northwest, United States - 19_EM | ecosystem: Host-associated > Plants > Roots > Unclassified | place... | reverse complement strand
ACATCAAAGAACAAAATAACCTTCAGTATTGGGGGGTACAACAGGCTACTTCTTTCACTATGATCGAGAGTTGTGGTTGAGGGGGTCCAAATGGCACGGAAACTCAATTTCTACGGTCCAGGGGATAGTGATGTTAAATCCTGTATCATACGATATCACTATTTCTTGTGAACCACATTTGCACAATAGAGCAGATCCAAATCATCGATTTTCAGTATCAAACACACCATGGCTAATTAACATGCACCCGCCCGAGATTTTTCTGAACCACATCTCTCCATTTCGTTCTACCCACCCTTTTTTTCCCCATCTACACGCTTTCATCAAATTCAATCCATGTAAACTACAGTTTCCCTTTTTATTATCAAGCTGTCCACCGTCAACAATATTCCGATCTATTGGTATGAATTGCCGAACATATCGTAAAGCCGTAACAACGCTAGAAAAAAACAAGTAATCACCGCCGAAAAAGGGAACAAAGCTAGTAGTACATATTGTAGCTATTAACTCGCGTTCATGCATGGTGACGGGCACAGTCGTGAAAAAAAAAAACCCCCCAAGGACAAGACGGAGAAAAGAAGGTAGATAGCTAGAAATAATCATTCGGCCATCCGTGAAACCATGAGATGCTTTCCTCCGAAAAAAAAAAGAAACAGAACAGGTGAGTACACGAACCGGTAGCAGTACGCAAGCAGAGGATGCGGAAAAGATGAATGCTTGCGTACCCATGAAGCCAAACAAGCCAGCTTTTCAAAGAACTAAGGACAGCGAATGGACCAACTGATTCGCGGATAGCAAACAATGCGTCGGGAAAAAAAACCACAGAAACGTTGGGTTGGTTTCGTCGCAGCCGGTGCCTAACGATAGAACCAAAGCTTCTTGGTAGGCATACCGTCCCTGGAGTGCGGTAGCTGATGGTTTGGATGGTTACTAAGCGGCCTCCAATTGAGAGACGCGCTGATATTGTAGTCCGTGGGGACGTTGGCGTACACGGGAGTAGGGCCCAGTCCGGTGGCTTTGGTCACCAGCTCAACCTCAATCTCGTCGGGACATACCTCAGAAATTGAGTCTAGGTAGCGGCGGTGGGCGGCTTTGGACATCTCCTTGCATTCGTGGGCACGATACATGGCGCCCGCAATCCTCTGGGCGAGGACTCCCATATCCGAAACGTACAGGTAATCAATGCCGCTGGCGTTCGTAGAGACGAGAGACCACTGCGAGACGACCTGATAGCGTTTGAAGCTGTGATCCTGCGGGGGCCAGACGAGGTAGGATGGGAGGTAGCCAGACTCTTGGAGGTAAACAAGGTCCACAATCAGGCTGCTATCGAACCCAGCAGGCGTGTGGCAGTAGTCTAGCATGTCAATGACTAGATGGCGGTAAGACGGGTGATAAGTTGCAACGACTGTGTACTTATCGCAGTAGATAGAGTCTGGTACCAATGGACGACCCAACCTCGAGAGCGGAGCCCTATACCCGGCCGGGGGGATCAGAACCGTAAAGATTGACGCGAACGATGAGCCAGTAGGCGCGGTCTGGAATGTTGAGGCGCGGTCTACTACGCCCGGCCTGTCCGTGCTGAATGGTAGTGAACTTCCGCTGTTTCTGCGACCCCGTCTCGAGTTGAGATGGTCCGCGATCATGTCACTTATAATCTCATCTCGATCCTTGTTCTGGATGTTGTTGGGGATCGTCATAGCACGGCCATCCCACTTCAGTTTCTCGCCTCGAGAAGGAGCGTTGGCTGGTGCCTTCTGCTTGGGTGGCCGGCTGGAAACGTCGTCACTACCAGTACGACTAACGCTACGGCGAGCAGCTCCGTATTTCGGGATATCAACTGTTCTTATCAGATCCTCCGTCATTGGTGTTGGGGTCGTTCGTTCCCTGCAAATCATGGGTGGCCGGTTTCTATTTCCTTCCTTAGCCTTGACACGGGCCGACTCATCGTCTTGCTTGGTTTTCATGACGTCCTGTTCGTACTCGACACGATGACCAACAAGCATCGTCTCCAGAAGGTCTTCGATCTCAGCGTCTGTAAGGTCTTGGCCATCAGAATCCGTAGAACATGGCGGGCAAACATGTCCAACGGCGGAACCGGTTGGGGTGAGGTCGTTGTCCTCCTCAGAGCCAGCATTTTCGGACAAAGAAAGCGGAGGTATCTCTGGCAAATCCTCCTCCGAGGGCATCCTAAGCCGGATCGGGGGTGGAGCTGGCTTTGGGGAACTGCCTATGACTTTGTGAGTTCATGATACACCGAGTGAGAACTGGAGTACGTAACATACCTTCTAAAGCTGGAAGGGCCGCCTGCCGTTGCGCACGCCGCGCCTTCACTACGGCTTCGTCCGTCTTCGAAATTTCCACCAGCGATGGCTCATTGCACTCCGAGATGTCCGAAACCTCTTCCTCGGAATCGGGGAAGATTGAGAGTGACCGAGCGATGCCATTCAACATGGGTTGATCAGCCCTCCACCTGGCGAAAACCTGCAGATCACCGGTTATGACACGGTATGTGGAAGAGGATAAAATATGATGAGATAGAAGAGAGTAATAGGTAGTAGAGGCATGGAAGAGAAAGTAGGAAAGGACGAGGAAGGTGAGGACATACCGTCTTAGCAAGGTCTCTGCTGACCCGGTGATTCTCGATGTCATGGATGGCCTCCTCACTCAAGTCGGCACGGTCGTGGCGTAGAGTCCCCGCGAATGGCGGCGGCCCGGAAGGTGGGGTGATCGGTCTATCGATTAACTCATCACGTATCCGGCGCTTCTCTTCCTCGGAAAGCTTTGGGATCTTTGGAATAGCCACCTGCGCGGGAATGGGCTTGGACTCGTCCCGGGGATGGAGAACCAGGAAAGGATGACCTTTGGTCGGCATGAGCTCCCGTGAGGATGACATACCGTAGTCCTTTCACGTTGTTGGTTGTTGGTTGTTGGTTGTTGGGGGTCGTGGAAGATACCAAGCACGATGTGTAGAAGAAGGGTCGAACAGCAAGCAGACGGATGAGGAGAGCGAGCTGTAGGCAGGTGGTAGATAGACGGAAGGAAAGACTGACGGTTAAGGGAATGATGCTGAAGAGGGGGAGGCGGACGAGGAAGAGGAAAACGAGGAGCACGAATGATGGAAGAGGAAGGGACAGAGGAGGTAAGGAACGAAGAGAAGGAGAGAGGGGGGGAAGCAGCAAGAGAAAGAAAATAGTGGGGAGAGAAGGAGACGAGTGACAGAGGGTTGGTGAGGAGGAGGGAGGATAGAAATTCTCACGGAAGTATAAGTGAATTGCTCGAGGTACAATTGACGACTCACATACAGAGTACCGTCAAGGTAGGGCGGCATTGTCCTGCTGGGACGGGACGAAAGGAGCATTTGGCGGCTTTCCCGCGGCAAATCTCCCAATGCAGAACATCTACGGACTAATAGCCCTGTGGGCGGGGACATGAGATCGTAGAGCTATTGGGGTTCATGTTCTGGATGGATTGGATTGATTTGTGCATAAATAATTGGCATGCATTGGCACGGCCGTCCGGGGCCAGCTTTGGCATATCAGTAAAGGTTATTAACCCGCTCGAGCCGTTCTTCAATGGGTTGTGCCAACGACCGGTCACCAACGAACGAGTGCACGATGTACCGGAAGGGCGTTCGGTCCGTGAAAGGTGCCGGGCCAGATTGAAAACAGTGAGTCCCAGGTACGTCCCGGAGCGTGCTTCCCTCGACTGATATCCATGTCGATGGCAGGCTGTTGTCCGTTTGTCGAGCAATAGTTCATGCTGCAGTCACATGCCTTACGAGTTGTCACCAGTCTAGCCGTACCGGGACACAACGAGTGATCCGCTATGCATACTTACAGATCGATCGAGCGGTCGATTGTGAGGGTGTAACAGTGACAACACGACAAGCCTGTCTCAGACCGAGCGAAGATACATACGTGGAAGATCTTTGCTCTGCATGATCTACATAAAACCTCGCGATGATGTGTGTCGGTGGATGTATCGATGCCCGATGATGCTATACCTAGCGACAGAAGTCTGAAGGCTGGACATATGTAGTTAGATACGTTTCGTTTCGCGATCGGCTCTGGTCTGTTTTATGTTTGATCCGCGCCTCCTTATATATTCGCAGCCCGGCCTCGCGATTTTGCTGCTCCCTCCACTATGTATCACCGCCACCTCCTGCTTTTGGCGTCCATCTGTCAGAGCCGGAACACCGAGAGCTTCAGCACGAATTCCTTTCTCCGGCTGTTCTTCGCCCGATTCAGAAAAACATCCTCTCGTATCTACTTCCATCTCGCATCTCGCCCCGCCTCTCTGCTGTGCTGTGCAGCCGTTGGAGTTATTGAAGTCGTCGAACGCGCCTTCGGTGCTTATCCGTACCTGCTTACCTGAGCGTGCCGCCGCCTGCCCGCATCGCCGCCATCGCCACTTGGCCCCCCCGCTACAGCTACATCCAGCACCTGCAGCCAGCGGGTTGGCGAGAATCGTGCTATCTACATAGACGCCTCTGCGCGAACCCCCAAGTACTTATTTTGTGCGCCTTGCTCGCGATTCCCAATCCAAAAGAAAGTGTCCGCACATGCTGTATGCGTGCGCGGGAGAGAGTGCGCAGCTGAAGTGACATATCTAGTGTCTCCAGACCATCTGTGCTCCAGCGCCCGCACTCAAATTCTTCTTCCTGTCCTTTCCTTCCCTTCTCGCCCTCCTGCCCCCCGCCCTCCCAACATCTCCTCTCTTCCCTCCGTAAATAAACAAACACGCACTCGCGCTGCCCACCCTCCCGGCCAGTAGGCAGTCACCTCACTCACACGCTCGCAATCAATCCCTTGCCGTCGCACCTACCCAGCCCCACCAGCCAACCAACTCATTCGTCCACACCCTCGCTTTCTATCAACCTTTCCCGTTGTGACCATCCCATATCGAACAGCCGCCAACCCAGTTCTTCCGCACACCACTCCCCACACCTCGAATCGCCTTCGTTCGTTTGCGCTCTTCCCGTCGCCCCATCTTCTTTCCACGCCGCCTGCTTCTCACATCGCATTTCGCTCCATCGCGCCCATACGCTAAAAACTGCTCTTACCCACCACCCCCAGCGGCGTTGAACGAAACGCATCGCCATTCTGCGCTGCTCGTCCTGTCGCCCGTCTTTGGTTCTGTCCGCAAACAGGCCACTCGTCGCTGCCAGGCAGGAAACCCCTTGCCGACCCCAGCGCGCGACCTACATAATTTACCCTCCGACCAGTGCTCGGTGCCCACAGATTGGTTTCACCTTACCGGCGTGTCCGCACACTTGAACACCGTCTGTCCGACTCGCGCAAGTCATGGCGCCACTGCCCTCGATGGTCGGATCGGAGAAAAGCTTTACGGATTCGAAGGTGACGGATAGGACTAGCTACTCCATTCCCGACGACGGGCGCGAGGTCACCATACACACGGAACGTAGGAGGAGGAAGAAGGAGTCGCAGGATGCCAACAGTGTCCTCAGCCATGGAACCAACGCCTCGCTTTTGATCGAGTACTTTGAGAGCGGCAAAGCTGCGTCCAGCTCCGGTTCCGCGCGTCAACCGAGTGTTAGGGTTAAGGTTACTCCTTCGGCTGCGCGGCGCCATCGCGTCAATCAATCGGCGGACGGTGGCTCGGTCGAAATATCCGAGATCGGGAGTGGCGATAAGAACGGACGACGGCCGAGCCATATCCACAGGATACAGCTGTCGCCGCATTCCGGACAGGACAGACTGACCCTGGGACAGACGGGCCGTTCGCGCTCCTACTCCGGTGATCACTCGACCCTGTCGTCCATCACTTCCGGCGGCGACGAATCTAATGGCGGTCGAGCCCCAATAAATGTGACGTTCATCCGCGAGCGCGGTGGCGAGGGCAGCCCGGGCTCTTTCATGGATGCCGACTACAACGAGCGCAGACGGAGACGTCGGTCACAAGCACGGAACAATAGCGGTGATCCATATTTCGAGGAGAACATGAAGGGCACTGCGAAGCAGCGAAGTCGGAGTGTCAGTCGGGAGAGCAACATCCTTCAGGAACCTGGTTTGCGGGGTGGCACGCTCGGGCGGAGGAAGAGTAGAAGTCTGAGTAGGGAACGTATCGGGGTGTCACAGAGCCAGCGAGCGCGGATAGAGCAAGCGGTTAGAGACGAGCTCAGCAGGGTGAACGACCCCATATCAGCACGGAAAAACAGAAACCAAAGCCGTACGAAAGGCTACGATAACGACAGCCTCAAGCCCCCTCGCAATCGAAGCCGAAGCCGAAGCCCGAACAGGACCGCGGAAGAGATTGCTGCTAGAGCTCGCCGTAAGGCCGCTCAGATCGAAGGCGACGACCCCTCTACGCTTTCTAGCACCAGGTCTGGTGACCCCGCGCTTAGGGGACTGATTCGAGACACCATCAAATTACTCCTGCCCGAGATTGAGAAAGCCAAACAGCAGAAGATATCCGAGCTGCAACGTGCTGAAAGTGTATCTCGTAGACTCTCTGTCAAGGGCCCTGGGAGAGCCTCGAGCATGCCGGATGTAGTCGCAAAGCCGGTGGTTGTGCTTTCGCCAATCGAGGGCAGCGAAATGGGAATGGTGATCGGTGGAGACAGGAAGGGGTCTACAGCTACAGAGGTATAAGGCTTATCCGTTCCGTTGTGCTCTTCTAATTGCAGTTGCTAGCAGGATACTTTGAACCACCGAGCGCCCGGCTTCGGTCTGCCGCACTCGCCCCTCCATTCCGAATATGGCGAAGGTGTGTCTCTGGTGGGCGCAATGCCGACTGCTGGCGAGAACCACGTCCAGATGCCCGCTATTCCGTTCCGTTCGGACACTCCTGGGAGTTACGCCGAAACCCGGGCTTCGATTCTCACCGCGAACACTGGCCTGCCCTACCCTACCCATCCGGGCGGGATGCCAAACAGTGGAATGACCCCACCCCCTGGTGCACCAAAGTCGGAGCTCTTTCCTGAACTGAGCGAGCTGAACTTGGGCGGCTCAGATATTGGCGGCGCGTCGTCACTCCTGTCGGATCGCTCGGCTGCTGGACAGACCCATCTCACTACAGGTACCGGTGTCAGAGCTGCCCCCAGCATAGCAAGTTTGAACCTCGAGACCGAGATCGATCATCACGATGATGACGTGAGTGCAATCTCCTCGAAGGATGGCGCGCATACGACAGGCGGACCTTCTGAGGTTTCGTTGCAAGATATAAGTGTGGCGGCTACCTCAGCGCTCGCAAAAGAGAGAAAAGAAAAGGGCCGGAGAAGACGCAGCAGACGGGATATTGACGAGCTGTCGGAAATTCGCGAGGGCGAAGATGCCTCCCAATCATCGCAAGTCAAGGCTGTGAATCTATTTTTTGCCGAGCAACGCGAACGCCAACAGGAACAAGCGCTGCTAAATCCCAGCAGTTTCCAAGATATGAGTCTTGCTGTGCACCACGTTTCCACAGCAACGGGCAACAACCTCGAAGACAGGCGCCTTGAAAAAGAGGAGGACACCGGCCACCACGTATTTGATCTGGGCGCTAACCCTTCCATGTGCTCCACCCCAAACCTTGCACGTTCAGCTGTTGCTTCTGTACTTGATCCTTCCAACATCGGTTCAGCCCTTTCCTTCAACCGACCGAGCAGTCAACCAAAAATTGGGGCCAGCGCAATGCCCACATCCGATCACCCGATGCCGGAGCTCGGTCAGCATTTACTCGATGATGACGACGACATCAACACGAATCCTTCGATTATTCAGGGGCCCATCGGACACCATACCACTAGTTGGGAGATGGCTGCCAACGATTTCGGAGTCGGTGCCGACCGTGGCTTGAACGTCAATATGGACGGCCACAGTCCCGTGTCCAACTCCCGTCTCGCGAGCCCTCATATGGGTAAAGACGAAGGATACATATCGGCAGCGAACCCAATTGGCTCACCCGGTACTGCGACGCCTATCCATGGCGTGCGTGGCGATACAGGAATGGGAATTATCGACGATATGCTCGAGTCCGAATTCTACCACAGCCACCCTCGCAACAGAATCGGAAGCGGAAATTCTCACGGCATGCCGACACCGCTTTACGATAGCTCGACGGGACGCGGTATCGACAGAATCGAGTCGAAGGATATCGTTGCCTTGATGGAACATGTACGTCCCCCTTCCCCTTCCCCTCGTTGCCCCTGTCGACCGTGTCACTGACTCCGCTCGCTCATCACAGCTCACCGTCCGCGACGCCCAACGAAATGCCCGCGATACGGAGATCTTGGTCACATTGGTACGGAGTGCAGCGGAGATGCGTAACTCCTTCGAAGACATGAAGAAAGCTTTGGCGGACCAACGGCAAGGCATCGTCAGCGACGTCGACCAAAACACCGAGCGCAGCGTACAGAAGCTTCTCCAGGGTCCCCGACCGCTGCCTCCTTCTACTCCCCGTCGACCGCGTTACTCCAAGTCCGATGAAGATGTGGAAGATGAGGGTCGCAAGAGGGCCAGTGTGTTTAAGAGAGCGCTGAAGGGGTTGAGCATGGGAAGCTCGAAGGATTTGGAGAGGATCGAGGAAATGTGAGTCAAGCGATAACTGTCCCCCTTCACTTGAAGGAAGAGTGATTACTGACACTGCTATTCTAGGCTTTGCAGACTTCTCGGAGAAGTCGAGGGGCTCAAAGACGGACAGCAGTTTTACCAGCAGAGCCAAGCCCAGAGTCAGAGCATGGGCACCATCGACCAAATGCGCATGGCCCGTGACGCGAACGAGGCGGCTGCTCAAGCAGCTGTAGACGCGGCCGGAAACCAGGGCTACCATAGCGCCGGTCCATCTCGGCAACCTAGTGGGAAATTCCAAGACCAGCATCAGGGCGCCCGCATCTCTCCAATCCAAGAAGTTGTTACTCTGCCAAGAGAGAACCGAGCCGGCTCTCTGCCTCTGGAAAGCCCTACGCATCCCAAGATGCCGGCTGCCAATGCTAGTCTTGGAAACACCCCTCCCAAATCAACCGAAAAGCCTAAGCGGGAGTCAGGATCTTCTTCACTTTTCCCCAGATTGTCCCGTTGGTCAGAGACCACGACGTCTACGGGCTTGGCCAAGATGTTCAAGGGCAAGAACAACCAAGATGGTTCGGATGCGTCTCGGTCACAGCCAGACTTCAACTTCTGGGAAACAGATGCTGCAAAGGGTCAGGGAGTGCTTCATCAGTCGCCTTTCGACTCTGACGGTCAACGGACTGGAGAGATTGGGTCACCGTTGGTGCCCCCCTCGTCGCGCGGCACCGATGCTCCGATTAATCAGTCGAACAGAATCTCGCTCGACATCCAGCATCCAAGGCCTCGTGTGACATACAACCATCAGCTGGAGCAGCAAGCACAGCAGCTCACCGCTGAGGGTGGCGGGTTCCTCCCCGGCACTCCGCAGAATGCATCTGTGTCGAGCCTAGGCAACTTCCCGCCGCTTGGCCCGGGTGGCTTCCAGAACGGCAAGCTGCTCTCGCCCCTAGCCCAGGATGCGTACGCCCAGCACCAGGCCCAGATGAACCCTGGCAACGCCCCACCTCGGCCCCTCAAGGTCGCTGAGGATGAGAGCCATGACGGAGACAGCAGCACAGCCCGAAGGCGCAAGAAGCACAAAGAGCTGGACGAGAATGGCAACAGAATTAGGAAGCCGAAGAAGGAGAGGTCGGAGGAAGAAAAGCTGAGGCGTAAGGAGAAAAAGGAGCAGAAGAAGAGGTCAAGAGATTTCCTTGACGGAACCGATGGAGTATGTTACCTCCCTCCCCATCTTCTATGCTTATTTGTATTCACTGACGACCCATTACAGCCCTCCATCTCCGGACGAACCCCCTCAACCGCCTCCAGATTGACAGGACCTCGACCTCTCTCCAGTGCTAGCAACAAGGAGAACTCGAAACGTCGTGGAAATCACATCCCACAGACTCCGAATGGTGCGTGCATACCCACGCCTGGGACATGGTTTGGTAGCAACGAACGGCGCTGATGTGATTTTTGTTTTCCAGACACTTATGTGAATGGTGGCGAATACGAGAACTATGGAGGGTACCACTGAAAAAGAGGTTTCTTTTCTTTTTTTCTTCCACGCTTCCATATTATCGACATCTTGTCGTAATCTCTTGTCCTTCTCTGGATTTTTTCTTTCGTTTCTTACCTTTTTTTTCCTGTAATGTTCAAGCGGGGTTGGTTGGTTTGGCTGGTATGAAACAAGCGAGTTTATGTTGTATTGCCATGATACCATTGTGTGGCCTTGCATTCTTTCCATCTTTTGGGAAATCTGGTTCGGTGAATTCGTTCGCGGGAATATATGAATTGGGATGATGTATGAATGGTGTTACTTTTCTGCCAGTCGTATTTCGTTTGTTTTTTCATGCCCCCTTGTCATGTCTGTGCTTGTGATCTGCTGGTTTGGGTGAGTGTTTTATCGTATTCCTTGGGAGTCCTGTTTGTTTTAGGCGGGGAAGAGGTTTGTGTGGTCTGTTTTTACTCGGTGGAAAATAATGATTATGACTTTGTCTAGATGTGAAAATGACTACAGTGAGTGATGTGTGTGCTGAGTGGGAGGAGAGCTTCCATCAACCCGAGGCCCTTCAATGTGTCATGTAACCGATTCACCGAAGGACGGAACCGTCTACAGAGCAGATACATTCGTGAAGCCATATCATCGTATCTATGCCGCTTCCAATAAGAGTAAACACAGCTACAGGTACAACATCGGGCCCATCATCCCTATCCCGCGTGCGCACAAGAAACAAACCCCAAAACCCGAACCCATCCCAGGTAAGCGTTTCCATTGTTCTACAAAAAGAGTAAGAAAAATGCGCGCACTCCGAGCGAGGAGAGACAAAAAAGTAAAGGCGCTGAAAACAGAAAGGTTGGACAATGAAGAATGGAGCGAGAAGACGTTTCATTGTCAGACCGTCTACTCCTCACTTCTTCTTGGGACCACCGAGGGGGGTTCCGATGTCTGTTATTATTATTATTCCCACGAGTCAACATCGGGACTGCAAATACGGGGGAGGTGATCGATTGTGTCACTCACCCTTTCCACGCAGCTTGACACCGAGGGCCCTCTCCAACTTCGCCAGCACCTGTTGATTCGGCACGGCACGTCCGCTCTCGTAGTCGTTGATGACACTGGGTTTCTCGTTGACCTTCGTCGCGAGATCCTTCTGCGTCATCGGCGGAGTTTTGTCCTGGCGTGCCTTGCTCATCGCCTTGCCGACGTCCGCATCGATTTTCTTGGGGGGCGCGACCTCATTCTCGCGGTCCACCTTCGTCAATCGCTGTCCGTCGGGTGCCTGCACCTGGTTGCCGGTTGCGTACTGCAGGGGAAGTGATGTTAGCGGCCGGGAGCGAGGAGAGGAGAAGAGGAGATGGGAGGGGGGGTGCATGCCTTCTTCTCTGTGCCGACAACCGCTCCCATACGGCGGGCGGCGTTGATCTCGGCTTGCGTACGGGCTACCGTCGGGCGGGCTCCAGAGCCGCGGACGTTCTTGCCAATCTTGGTGACGGAGTCCCAGTCTTCAGACATCGTTAATTGTAGGGCGGGTAGGTAGGTATTAGTTGTTTGGGTGTCTTGGGAGTGTTGGCTAGAGAAGCTGTGAGATTTATTTTCGGAGGAGGATGTAATTTTTGTGGCAAGACAAGAGGAAGCTGAATGACCAGCTAGTTTACACGTTAAAAGGTCAGCGGGGCTTGGCAGATACAACGACTCACCCGCACTCAACTACTAGACACAGTAAGCGTTCAGGCCATCCGTCATCGATCGGCTTCCACTGCGTTCTAATTCCTTGCGGCTCAGCTCAGCCTCAAGTTGAGTTGCCCAGTAGTCGGAGGATACCCCGTCCCAACAATAGCTACTCGAAGGACGATATTTTCATCGCTGATTGGCTGTGGATATCGTCTGATTGAGGCTTCGACTTGTAATTACATTCAGTTCCTCCCACGCCACGACACTATTTAATGTTCTGCGCCGTCGTCACTTTGATAACAACTGGCAAAATCCCACCAGTCTTCAGTTCGAAAGGCCTGTGTCCCAACGCCGAGAGAGTGGCCCTGATAGCACCGTTATGTCCGCTGATTGAAATGTAGACACTCTCGTCGGTCGATATTATCTCCTCGAGCACCGATGCCATTCGTGCTTTTTGCTCCTCGAACGGCTCACGAACGTTGGGTTTAAAGAGCTCGTCGTTCTCCGTGAAGCCTTCTTCGATACGGAAGGACGGGAATCTCGCGGCGATGACTGATCTTTTGTCCCGGCGGTCGCAGGTGTGAACTCCGAGGGTCTCGCGGAGTTTCTATGCCGTCTGTTAGGTGGGCTGGAAGCGAACGAGAGATGGAACGCAGCTACCTCTTTGATCAACGGCTTGGGGATATCGTCTTTGTCCAGTGTTATATCTCCCCACGTTATCTCCAGCGTCTTACAAGTGCGTCTGTTCTTTCGTCAGCCACCTCCTAAAGAGTATCCATCCCACACGGCAAAACCTACTGCAAAGGAGACGAGTAAAACGACTGCGGCAACGGCGCTCCGTTCGCCAATTGCAGCTTCCACGCAGCATTGGCAGCCCTCGCCTCTCGGATACCGGTCTCTGTGAGCTCCGCATCGAACTATTCCTCATCAGTCCACTCGAGCCAAGCACCACGAGCTTCCGCATCACACAACCACTTACCCATACTACACTCCCATCTCCATCCTGTCTCGACCAATACTCCTCCCTGCGATGAGCACCCAGTCAGCAAGGAGGACACAACATGCGGCGGAGACCCACTACCAACGGCCTGCCCCATGGTACGTCTTCACTGTCCGCCGTCGCATATCAGCACCTCTTCCGTGCCATCCCCTCTCCCGGCGAACATACCAGCAACGTTATGATGCCCTTGCCCATGCCTAGCGAGGAATAGCACACGATAACTTGTTCCCTCAGGCGCATCACGGTTCAGCGCGGTGATCGCATCCTTGAACCGGTCCCATGGCGTGCCGTACACAAGCTCGAGTTTGATTATGGAAGGCGTAGCGGGGAAAAGGTCCATGTTGAAGCTGTCGAGCAGGCCGAAGTTGCTCTTTTCGTGGGAGAAGAGCAGGTGGTCCGTCTCCGGCAAGTCTTGGGCGAAGAAGCCGGGGACGCTGGTTATATTGAGGCGAGTAGCGGAAGCCATAGCTGCGAGGACGACGAGGTGGCTGAGACTGCGCATGTGTGTGTTTAGCAGACCGAGCGCAGAGAGCCGGCGGCGGGCCTTACAGATGCGGGGATATAGTAGTTACGCGAGGTGGATGTCTGCAGTTGCTTGCTCGTGGTTCTGTCTGCCGTTGGTTCGACGTCCACACTTCCCCCTCATCTCTAGCGCTAGTAGCTGCACCTTACAGGTGCTACATATGGATCAATGCACGTTGGGGGCGGAAATGAATATGGTTAGGTGTCACAAGCAATTTGCTGACGAGCCGTGGAGAATGAATGCAGCATGGAAATCCGACTCATTCGAATCGTTGGGTTACATCGTACTTGATATGTGCCGTATCTAGACAGTCGCCCGACGCACAATTGTCCGGACTGCGCCAGCAATGTCGTATTCGACAGACACTCCGTCACATGCGGTGGTGCACTGTCAGAGGAAGGAGGCACAGACAATCACCATCACCACCGCGGCCTGCGACTGCCCATCGAGGATCGTGTTGCCATGTTGTTCCACCCTGACCTTCAGGCCACAAATCGTCGATACGAACGAGTACGAAAGACAGTGTTACCAGCTTGGGCGGATACTAAGCGACGGGTCCGGCTTCGGTACCATACCACTAAGGTTGAGGGATACATTGTGGCATATCATTGCACGTCACTCGTCTTGGTGAGCCTCGGCTTGAGGCCAGCGAGCGCCGGTTTGCATCCGAGTTCAGCATGGACACCACATGCAGGGCTGTTGCTATCTATGGTGGATCCTTCCCAGAGGCTGTCGTCCGGTTGACGCGAATTAGTTAGCTCGCCCGCGACCATTATTCTAGTCCTTCGAGAAAAGAGCCGCCTACCGCTTGGACCCGAGCTTCGGAACATTTTTCATATCCTAGCCTTGCCCCACGGCCCTGGAAGAGAATTTAGGCGGTAGCCCGCAGCAACGAAGGGGCTCGACGAAGGATCTCAAACGAAAATTGTCAAATCGTATCCTGTTCGCCGTCTAAAGGGCCGTGGTGGCGGAATGTGGGGCTCTTCGGGCACCTTCCCCGAGCCACAAACCCATCGTTTGAAAGGGTTTTTTTTCCCGCATTTTACTCCGCAGCAGTCATCCGTGCCAATTATCATCACACCTGCAAAAAATCTTATCCACAGCATACCTACACATCCGTCCCACCCTCGTACACAGTG
>Ga0307516_10006032_pt1 | contig 14327 bp, 9 predicted proteins | sample 19_EM_MG_FD_203310 | JGI IMG/M metagenome (GOLD analysis project Ga0307516, IMG submission 203310) | Populus trichocarpa ectomycorrhiza microbial communities from riparian zone in the Pacific Northwest, United States - 19_EM | ecosystem: Host-associated > Plants > Roots > Unclassified | place... | reverse complement strand
CCACCGCCCGCTCGCCCGGGATGTCGAGCGAGCTGGTCGCCTCGTCCAGGATCAGCACCGCCGGATCGGCGAGCAACGCCCGTGCGAACGCGACGAGTTGTCGCTGCCCGGCGGAGATGCGGCCGCCCCGCTTGCGGACGTCGGTGTCGTAGCCGTCGGGCAGGGCGCTGATGAACTCGTGCGCCCCGATCGCCTTCGCGGCCCGCTCGATGTCGTCGCGGGTGGCGTCCGGCCGTCCGATCGCGATGTTCTCGGCGACCGTGCCGGAGAACAGGAACGCCTCCTGCGTCACCATGACCACCCCGCGCCGCAGTTCGGGCACGGACAGCTCGCGCAGGTCGACGCCGTCGAGAAGGACCCGGCCCTCGGAGGGGTCGTAGAAGCGGGCGAGCAGCTTGGCCAGCGTCGACTTGCCCGCGCCGGTCGAGCCGACGACCGCGACCGTCTGCCCGGCCGGCAGCGTCAGTTCGAAGCTGGGCAGCACCTCACCGCCGGTGCGGTAGGCGAACCGGACACCGTCGAAGACCACCTCACGGCCGGGGAGGTCGCTCTTCGGCGACGGAAGCTCCCGCGGAACCGACGGCTCCGGCACGGTCGGCGTCTGCGCCAGCAGCCCCGCGATCTTCTCCAGCGAGGCAGCCGCCGACTGGTACGAGTTCAGGAACATGCCGAGCCGGTCGATCGGGTCGTACAGCCGCCGCAGGTACAGCACCGCCGCCGCCAGCACACCCAGCTCCAGCGAACCGTCCGCCACCCGCTGGGCGCCCCACAGCACCATCAGCGCGACGGCCGTGTTCGCGACCAGCCGGGAGCTGACGACATAGCGGGCCATCTCCAGCAGCGCGCTCCCGTTGATCCGCTCGTGCCGCTTGTTGAGTACGGCGAAGTCGGCGTCGTTGGCGGCCTCCCGGCGGAACGCGCGCACCGGCCGGATGCCGTTCATCGTCTCGACGAACTTCACGATCACGGCGGCGATGGCCGTGGACCGCAACCGGTACACCCGCCCCGCCCGCCGCCGGTACATCCGCACGAGGAGGTACAGCGGCACGAAGGACGCCACCGCGACCGCGCCGAGCCCCAGATCCAGCCAGAGCAGCAGGGCCGAGATGTACACGAACGACAGGACGATCGTGACCAGCTCCTGCAGCCCCTCGCTGAGGAGTTCCCGCAGCGACTCCACGTCCGAGGTGGAACGGGAGATGAGCCGGCCCGAGGTGTACCGCTCGTGGAAGTCGATGCTCAGCGCCTGCGCGTGGCGGAAGATCCGGCCGCGCAGGTCAAGGAGCACGTCCTGGTTGACCCGGGCGGAGGCGATGATGAACGCGTACTGGAGCCCTCCGGAGGCCAGCGCGCACAGCAGATAGCCGACGGCCACGGCGACCAGCGGACCGTTGTCGTGGTCCCGGAACGCCGGTACCGCCCTGTCGATGGCGTATGCCACCAGCAGTGGTCCCGCCTGCACCGCCGCCTGCTGGAGCAGCAGGAGCAGCGTCGTGAACGCGACCCGGGCCCGCAGCGGGGCGAGCAGGGAGCGCAGCAGGGTGGTGGTGGCGCCCGGGGGAGTGGGCAGCACGTCCTGGTCGAAGGGGTCGCCCGAACCGTGGGGCGGCTCGGGCGGCCGGGTCCTGTCCGGTGCGGTGGTGGTGGGCGCCGTCATCGATCAGCCTCCTCGGTTCCGGCCATCAGATGGGCGTACTCGGCGTTCGCGCGCAGCAGTTCGTGGTGGGTGCCGACCGCGGTGACCCGGCCGTCGGACAGCAGCGCGACGCGGTCGGCGAGCAGGACGGTCGAGGGTCGGTGCGCCACGATGAGGGCGGTGGTGTCGGCGAGGACGTCCCGCAGGGCCGCCTCCACCGCCGCCTCGGTGTGGACGTCGAGGGCGGACAGCGGATCGTCGAGCACCAGGAACCGGGGCCGGCCGACGACCGCCCGGGCCAGCGCGAGACGCTGCCGCTGGCCGCCGGAGAGGCTGAGGCCCTGCTCGCCGACCTGGGTGTCGGTGCCCTGCGGGAGGCCGTGCACGAAGTCGGCCTGCGCGACGGCCAGGGCCCGCTCCAGCTCGGCGTTCCCCGCGGTGTCGTCGGCCCCCATGAGCACGTTCTCGCCGACGGCGGCGGAGAACAGGGTCGGTTCCTCGAAGGCGACGGCCACCGTGCGGCGCAGCTCCTGCCTGGACATCGCCGTGATGTCCTGCCCGTCCAGGGTGATCCGCCCGGACGTCACCTCGTGCAGCCGGGGGACGAGCGCGGTGAGCGTGGTCTTCCCGCTGCCGGTGACGCCGACGAGCGCCATGGACTCGCCGGAGCGGATGTGCAGGTCCACGCCGTCGAGGACAGGTGACGAACCGGCGGGGGCGTCGGGGTAGCGGAACGAGACGTCGTGGAAGCGGAGCCCGCTGCCCTCGGCGAGCGCCGGGGCGGCGGTGGTGGCGGGTGATTCCAGCTCCTCGTCCATCACCTCGAAGTACCGCTCGGTCGCCGTCGCCGCCTCCTGGCTCATCGCCAGCAGGAACCCGATCGAGTCCACCGGCCAGCGCAACGCGAGCGCCGTGGACAGGAACGCCACCAGCGTGCCCGCCGACAGCTCCCCGTCCGCCACCTGCACGGCGCCCAGAACCAGCGCCGCCCCGATGGCCACCTCCGGCAGCGTCACGATGACGCCCCAGATCGTCGCCAGCAGTCCAGCCTTCCGCAGCTCCGTCCCCCGCAGGGTCCCGGTCAGCTCACGGAACGCCCGCGCCTGGCTGCGGTGCCGCCCGAAGCCCTTGATGATCCGGATGCCGAGCACGCTCTCCTCGACGACCGTCGTCAGGTCCCCCACCTGGTCCTGGGCCCGCCGCGCCACCTCGGAGTACCGCTTCTCGAAGACCACGCACGTCACCATCACGGGGATGGCCGGAACCAGGATCACCAGGCCCAGCGACCAGTCCTGAATCAGCATGATCACCACGCCGACGAGAATCGTCACACCGTTGACCAGCAGGAAGGTCAGCGGGAAGGCGAGGAACATCCGCAGCAGCATCAGATCCGTGGTCCCCCGGGACAGCAACTGCCCGGACGCCCACCGGTCGTGGAAGGCCACCGGCAGCCGTTGCAGACGCCGGTACAGATCCGCCCGCATCGCCGCCTCGACATGCGACAACGGCCGCGCCACCAGCCACCGCCGCAGCCCGAACAGCAGCGCCTCCGCGAACCCGAGCAGCAGCAGGTACAGCGCCCCGAGCCACACCCCCGCCCCGTCCCGGCCGGCGACCGGCCCGTCCACCATCCACTTCAGGACGAGCGGGATCACCAGCCCCGTACAGGAGGCGAGCACGGCGACGAACGCGGCGGTCAGCAGCCGCGCCCGCACCGGGCGGACGTACGGCCACAGGCGCAGCAGGGTTCTTACGGCAGAGCGGTCCTTGGTGGTTGCACGTGTAGTGGACATCAGCAGCGAGCCTACGGACCGGCACTGACAACGCCCACCTAGTTTTGGCCGGACCGGGATCGGCCGCTGGTCCTACGACCTGCGTGTTCGAGGAGTCGTCCAGGACCGGGCGGCGGCGGTGGCCTTCTGCGCCGGCGCCCGGTTCCTGGACGTCCTGCGGGAAGGCGTCCACCAGGCCGAAGTCGGTGATCGAGTGGTCGAGCTTCTCAATCGCCGTGTGCACTCCGGAGGTTCGCCGTGGTCCCGGTCTCGGGCAGTGCGGCCTCGCGCCGATGGCCGGCGGCTCCTTACTCTCCCCCGTCGGCGGAATGGAGCTGGAAGTCGACGACGACGCAACTGACCTGTCCGTCATCGGTGCGGCCGATCCAGACGGGGTAGGACCCGTCGCCCGGGCCGGCACGGAAGGCGATGAGGTTCGGCTCGGGCTCCGTGCCGGGCGGTTCGACGCTGAATCGGCTGTCGAGGGGTATGAACAGGTCCTCGTCCAGCTGGTCTTCGCTCACCGTCCGGGTCGCATCCATGAAAGCCGCTGTGCCGGTATCCACGCCAACCCCGTAGAACTGGCCCTCGCCGAGCAGCCCGAGGTCCTCGTCGGGCCGGAGGGCCATTTCCCAGTCGCGGGGCGGGATGTCCAGGAACGTCACCCTGGCCGCGGCGACACGGGCCCCGTGTGTCGTGCGCAAGAGCGACAGCGTGACCGGGAACTCGCCCGGTGGCACGGCGACGGTCCGCGGGGTCTCTCCGATCCAGCCGGGGTCCGAGACCGCCAGCTGCCCTGACGTGATCCGCAGCAGGCCGGCGTCAACGGGCTCGACGACGGCCGGCCCGTCCGGAGTGTCGCACGCGCCCGGACTGAACAGTTGCTCGATTCCGGTGGCGCGCAGCGGTCCCGATCCTTCGTCCACCGACACGTCGTTCAGCACTACGGTCGTGGCGGGCTCGTGTCCCTGCTGGGCGAGGAACGGCGCAAACACCTGCCAGTCGCCGAATTCCGGTACGGGGCAGAGGAAGCTTTCGACAGGCGCCGGCAACCGCCGCACGGGGACGCTCGACGCGTCGGATGTTCGAACGTGCGGTGGCTCCGTCGACGCACCCCTCGGCCCGGCGAACTCGGACCTCACCTCGACCTGCCCGTCGGCCGAGACGGTCGTGGTCTCCTGAACATCCCACTTCCCGGACGAGTGCTCCTGCTCGTCGGAAAACCGCCATCGGATGTTCCGGTGAGCCAACAACATCCCCGTGCCGTGCGGCTTGAGGTCGACCACCTGCATGCGCCAGGACCTGTCGTCGAACAGGTACACACGCCACATCCGGCGCGGCCAGGATTCGACCAGTGCCAGCGGTCGCTCCCGCGCGGACAGCAGAACCGCGTAATCCATCCCCGCAGCATGTCTGCGTGCCGCGACCGCGCGCGACATCGGGTCCGGATGGGTCATCCCCAGATGGGAACCCCACATCTCGCCGTACGACACATCAAGACTGTCGAAGATCACAGCCGCGCGTCTCCCCCCGTGGCACCAGGCACCCCCGAGCAGTGGCGCTCGACGGGTGACCCCTGCCGCATCGCCCTGCCCTTCCGAAGCTTCGTTGTGCCGCCAGTCTGCCACCGAGGTCTGACACAGAGGATTGTGGAAGGCCGGCAACCTGGGGTTACGGAACGTCGCCTCAGTCGACCACCCTCAGCAACAGCACGGCCCGCGCCGGCACCGTGATCGCCGCTCCCGCCCGATGGACGACCCCGGGAGCCTCGCCCTGTTCCTCCCTCGACGTGTCGACGACCACCTCGTAGCGCTCCGCCCACGGCGGCCCCGGCAGGACGAAGCTCGCCGGGCGGTCACCCGCGTGCAGGACGGCGAGGAAGCTGTCGTCGACGATCGGGACGCCGCGCTCGTCCCGGCCGGGTATGTCCCGGCCGGAGAGGTACATACCGAGGGTGGCGGCCGGTGCGTACCAGTCCCGTTCGGTCATCTCGGCGCCCCGCGAGGTGAACCAGGCCAGGTCCCGCAGACCGTCCGCCGAGTGGGCCCGCCCGGAGAAGAAGGCGCGGCGGCGCAGGACCGGGTGGCGGTGGCGCAGGTCGATCAGACGGGCGGTGAGGTCGAACAGGGCCTTCCAGGCGGGATCCTCCAGCAGCCCCCAGTCGACCCAGCTGACCTCGTTGTCCTGGCAGTACGCGTTGTTGTTGCCGCGCTGGGTGCGCCCCAGCTCGTCGCCCGCGACCAGCATCGGTACCCCCGTCGACAGCAGGAGCGTCGTCACGAGGTTCCGCAACTGGCGGCGCCTGAGCGCCTGTACCCGCTCGTCGTCCGTCTCTCCCTCCGTCCCGCAGTTCCACGACCGGTTGTCGTCCGTGCCGTCCCGGTTGCCCTCGCCGTTGGCCTCGTTGTGCTTGCGCTCGTAGGAGACGAGGTCCCGCAGGGTGAAACCGTCGTGCGCGGTGATGAAGTTGACCGAGGCATAGGGGCGCCGGCCGCCCCAGGCGTACAGGTCGCTCGACCCCGACAGCCGGTAGCCGAGATCGCGTACGTCAGGCAGCGCGCCCCGCCAGAAGTCCCGGACCGCGTTGCGGTACCGGTCGTTCCACTCCGTCCACAGCGGAGGGAACGCCCCGACCTGGTATCCGCCCGACCCCACGTCCCACGGCTCGGCGATCAGCTTCACCCGTCGCAGCACCGGGTCCTGCGCGATGACGGCCAGGAACGGGGACAGCATGTCGACGTCGTGCATGGAGCGGGCCAGCGCCGCCGCCAGGTCGAAACGGAAGCCGTCCACGCCCATCTCCGTCACCCAGTAGCGCAGCGAGTCGGTGATGAGCCGGAGCACGTGCGGCTGGACGACGTGCAGGGTGTTGCCGCAGCCCGTGTAGTCGGCGTAGCGGCGGGCGTCCGACTGGAGCCGGTAGTAGCCCCGGTTGTCGATGCCCTTCAGGGACAGCGTCGGGCCCAGCTCGCCCGCTTCCGCCGTGTGGTTGTAGACCACGTCGAGGATGACCTCGATCCCGGCCGCGTGCAGGGCCCGCACCATCCGCCTGAACTCGCCGACCTGCTGACCCGTCGTACCGGAGGCGGCGTAGGCGGCGTGCGGCGCGAAGTAGCCGATCGAGTTGTAGCCCCAGTAGTTCTTCAGGCCCTTGCGCAGCAGGTGGTCCTCGTGCGCGAACTGGTGGACGGGGAGCAGTTCGACGGCCGTCACACCCAGCTTGACGAGGTGCTCGACGGCCGCCGGGTGGGCCAGCCCCGCGTACGTCCCGCGCAGTTCCTCCGGTATCCCGGGGTGCAGGCGCGTGAAGCCCCGCACATGCACCTCGTAGATCACCGAGTCCGCCCACGGTGTCTTCGGCCGCCGGTCGTCCATCCACTCGTCGTCGGCGGCGTCGTCGTGGACGACCACGCCCTTGGGGACGTACGGCGCCGAGTCCCGTTCGTCGCGCACGGTGTCCGCGATCTGCTGCTGCGGCCAGTCGCGGACGTGCCCGTACACCTCCGGCGGCAGGCTGAAGTCACCGTCCACCGCGCGCGCGTACGGGTCGAGGAGCAACTTCGCCGGGTTCCACCGGCCGCCGGTCCACGGATCCCAGCGGCCGTGCACCCGGTAGCCGTACCTCTGGCCGGGCATCACGCCGGGGACGAAGCCGTGCCAGATCTCGTGGGTGAGCTCGGTGAGCCGGGCGCGCGTCTCCGTGCCCCGCTCGTCGAAGAGGCACAGCTCGACCGCCTCCGCCCCGCCCGCCCACAGCGCGAAGTTGGTGCCCGCCACCCCGTCCGGACCGACCCGGAAACGCGCGCCCAGCGGCATCGGAGCGCCCGGCCACACGGGGACACCGGGCGCCCTGCGCTGGTGCGTGCCGTTCACGACGGCGGGGCGCCCGTCCTCGGTGGCGCGTTCTTCGGCCACCGCCTCCTGCTCGGCTGCGCTGGACACCGTTCAGCCTCCCACGGCTCGTGGAACGACAGGGAAGAGGGCCTACGGCGTCCCGGTCGAGGCACCCAATCGTGTCGTTCTCCCCACTGTTCTGCCCAGAGCTTGGCTCGCACTCACGTTTCCCAGGAGCATGCCCGGTCGTTGGGGGTGTCGTGAGGCACGTAACTGGGCGCGCACGGCGCGTGGGGGTCGCACTGGCCGCCGTACTGACATGGGCAGGACTGCTCGCCGGAGCCGCCGGCTGTACCGCGGACGGCACCGGCGGCATCGACATCGGCGATCTCGGCAAACCCCCGGCGCCCGAGGACGTCATCCGGATCTCCCCGGACGACGGCGCCAGGGACGTGCGGCGCGAGGAGAGATTCCGGGTACGGGTGCCCAGCGGGCGCCTGGAGTCGGTCCGGGTCGTCAAGTCCCAGGACGCACAGGAGTCCCCGGTCCCCGGGCGTCTCTCCGGCGACCGCCTCAGCTGGGAGCCCGACGAGAAGAAGCTGGCGCTGGCCGCCAGGTACACCGTCGACGCGGTCGCCCTGGACGCCCACGGCCGCCGCTCCGCCCGGCACACCACCTTCAGCACGAACGTCCCCGAGGAGCGCTTCATCGGATACGTCACCCCGGAGCACCGCTCCACCGTCGGTACCGGAATGATCGTCTCCCTGGAGTTCAACCGGCAGATCGAGCACCGCGCCGCCGTCGAACGGGCCGTCCACGTCACCGCGCGGCCGCCCGTGGAGATCCGCCCGCACTGGTTCGGCAAGGGCCGCCTCGACTTCCGCCCCGCGCGGTACTGGGAACCCGGCACACAGGTCACGGTCGCCCTGCGGCTGCGGGACGTCGAGGGGGCGCCGGGGGTCTACGGCCTCCAGTACAAGACGTTCTCCTTCACCGTCGGCCGCAGTCAGGTCTCCGTGGTGGACGCGGCCCGGCACACCATGGAGGTCCGGCGGGACGGCGAACCGCTCACCACCGTGCCGATCACCGCAGGCGCCCCGAAGACGACCACGTACAACGGCAGGATGGTCGTCACCGAGATGCTCGAAGTGACCCGGATGAACAGCCGCACGGTCGGCTTCGGCGGCGAGTACGACATCCCGGACGTCCCGCACGCCATGCGCCTGACCGACTCCGGCACCTTCCTGCACGGCAACTACTGGGCGCCGGACGCCTTCGGCCAGGTCAATGTCAGCCACGGCTGCGTGGGCCTCAGAGACGTGAAGGGCGGCGGGCCGGACACGCCCGCGGGCTGGTTCTTCGACCGGAGCCTCATCGGGGACGTCATCGAGGTCGTCCACAGCGAAGACAAACAGGTCGCTCCCGACAACGGCCTCGGAGGCTGGAACATGGGTTGGAAGGAGTGGAAGGCGGGCAGTGCGGTGAAGTAGGCCCACAGGGCGGAAGAGTTGGCCCGACCTTCCGTTGATGTTGGGACTGAACGGTGACCTTAGGCTCACACGATGCTCAAAACCCTCCGGTTAATATGCGCCGATGCGCGTGCAGCGCACTTGGGGTGCGGGCCTGACCAGGCCTGGCGAGGGGAGACGACTTGAACGTGCGACCGATATCGGGGGCGTCGGTTGACGCGCGGGGCCGAGGCGGCAGGGGGCTGTGGGCGCCGATAATCGGCGTCCTGCTGCTGGCCGTCACCGCGTGCGGCGGGGGTGGCGACTCCGGCTCGGGGTCGGGTGAGGGGAAGGGCAAGGACGCCGGGCAGACCAAGCAGTCGCGGGCGGTCGTCACCATCGTCCCCGAGGACGGCACGAAGTCCGTCGACACCAGCGGCGCCCTCAAGATCAGCGCCGCCCGGGGCAAACTGACCGAGGTCCAGGTCAAGGACGCCGAAGGCACCGCGATATCCGGGAAGATCACCGGCGGCGGCGCCTCCTGGACGCCGTCCGCGCATCTGGCCTCCGGCACCAAGTACAGCGTGCACGCGGTCGCCAAGGACTCCGAGGGCCGTACGGCCGCCGAGGACTCCAGCTTCACCACCCTCACGCCGAAGAAGACGTTCGTCGGCACCTTCACGCCCGAGGACGGCTCGAAGGTCGGCGTGGGCATGCCGTTCTCGATCCGCTTCACCCGGGGTATCACCCACCCCGAGGACGTCGAGAAGGCCATCAGCGTCAAGACCGAACCGGCCGTCGAGGTCGCGGGCCACTGGTTCGGCAACGACCGCCTCGACTTCCGTCCCGAGGACTACTGGAAGGCCGGCACCAAGGTGACGGTGAAGCTGGACCTCGACGGGGTCAAGGGGCGTGACGGGGTCTACGGCAAGCAGGACAAGACCGTCTCCTTCACCATCGGCCGCAACCAGGTCTCCGTCGTCGACGCCGAGAAGCACACGATGAAGGTCATGCAGGAGGGCAAGGTCGTCAAGACCATCCCCGTCACCACCGGCAAGCCCGGCTACGACACCTGGAACGGCCAGATGGTCATCAGCGAGAAGCTCGCCGTGACCCGGATGAACGGCGAAACGGTCGGCTACGGCGGCGAGTACGACATCAAGGACGTCCCGCACGCCGCCCGCCTGTCCAACTCCGGCACCTTCATCCACGGCAACTACTGGGGCGGCGACGCCTTCGGCAACTACAACGCCAGCCACGGCTGCATCGGCCTGCGGGACGTCAAGGGCGGCTACGACGGGGGCGTACCGGCCGCCTGGTTCTTCAGCCACTCGATGATCGGGGACGTGGTCGTCGTGAAGAACTCCGACGACGCGACGGTCGCCCCGGACAACGGACTCAACGGCTGGAACATGTCGTGGGAGAAGTGGACGGCGTGAGGGACGGCGCCTGACGTACGCGCCTGACGTACGCGCCTGACGTACGGCGTCACGGCCCCGGTGTGCGGTACGGCACCGGGGTCTTGGCGGTGCTGGGCCCCCGACCGTGACCGACGGCACCGCCCTCACCCCCGTTAGTCCCCGTGCTGTGTCTGCCTGGGGGGCAACCCCCAGACCCCCGGCCGGGTGTGACCGACGGCACCGCCCTCACCCCCGTTAGTCCCCGTGCTGTGTCTGCCTGGGGGGCAACCCCCAGACCCCCGGCCGGGTGTGACCGACCGCACCGCCCTCACCCCCGTTAGTCCCCGTTAACCTGCCTCCATGACCGTGAATCTCGAAGTCGCCGAAGGCGTCGGCACGATCCGCCTCGACCGCCCGCCGATGAACGCGCTGGACGTGGCCACCCAGGACCGGCTCAAGGAACTCGCCGAGGAGGCGACGCGACGCGCGGACGTGCGTGCCGTGGTGGTCTACGGCGGGGAGAAGGTGTTCGCGGCCGGCGCGGACATCAAGGAGATGCAGGCGATGGACCACAGCGCGATGGTCCTGCGCTCCCGCGGCCTGCAGGACGCGTTCACCGCCGTGGCCCGCATCCCCAAGCCGGTCGTGGCGGCCGTCACGGGTTACGCCCTGGGCGGCGGCTGCGAACTCGCTCTCTGCGCGGACTTCCGGATCGTCGCGGACAACGCCAAGCTGGGCCAGCCCGAGATCCTGCTCGGCCTGATCCCGGGCGCCGGCGGCACCCAGCGGCTGTCCCGGCTGATCGGCCCGTCCAAGGCGAAGGACATGATCTTCACCGGCCGGATGGTGAAGGCGGACGAGGCGCTGACGCTCGGCCTGGTGGACCGGGTCGTCCCCGCCGCCGACGTGTACACCGAGGCGCACGCCTGGGCGGCGAAGCTGGCCCAGGGGCCGGCGCTCGCACTGCGCGCGGCCAAGGAGTCGATCGACACGGGCCTGGAGACGGACATCGAGACGGGCCTGGCGGTGGAACGGAACTGGTTCGCGGGCCTGTTCGCCACCGAGGACCGGGAGCGCGGAATGCGCAGCTTCGTGGAAGAAGGACCCGGTAAGGCGAAATTCCTCTGAACCGCTTGCAATTGACGTGATGTCTGACCCGGGTCCCTCGATAGGGCGGTTTACGGGAACCTTAAGGCCCCCTTAAGCCCGCCTTGTCGACGGAGTCTGTCGTCTGCCTCCAACCGGGCCTCCGGTGCAGGTCGGAGTGGCTGTTCAGAGCTCCGCGGTGCCGATGGCATATGCCAATCGACTTCTGCGGAATAAGGGATTCCGCGGGGCGTATTCCCCCGGAACACCCCCGGAGGGTGTGCTTGGCGGCCATGATGGGGGTATGGCGGGGCTGGAGGATGTCGAACAGCCGCGGGGAGAGAGCCGTGCGACCGCGGCGCGCTGGTCTCCGGCGGTCGAGGACGAACGCGCGCTCAAGGCACTCGAACTGTTCGGCAACCCCACGGAGGCGGAGGTTCCGCTGCCGTCCCGCCCCGAGTCCGCGGCCACGGCGCGCAGACTGGCCCAGGTGGTGGTCCTACGTGAGTGGGGTCTGACCCCCAGGATGACCGAGGACGCCGTTTTACTCGTCTCCGAACTGGTCGGCAACGCCGTCCGCCATACCGGCGCCCGCGTCTTCGGCCTCCGTATGCGCCGCCGCCGCGGCTGGATCCGCGTCGAGGTCCGCGATCCCTCCCGCGGCCTGCCCTGTCTGATGCCGGTCCAGGAGATGGACATCAGCGGCCGGGGTCTGTTCCTCGTCGACAAGCTGTCCGACCGCTGGGGCGTGGATCTGCTGCCGCGCGGCAAGACGACATGGTTCGAGATGAGGGTGGCGGACCGCTGACGGTCGCCTCCGGCGGTTGGGCCGTGTTCGGTGCTGGTGAGTAAGGGTCGCTGCCCCTGGGGCTTCGCCCCCGGACCCCCTGTCGGCCTACGGCCTCGCCCTCAAACTCCCGGACGGGCTGGATGTGCCGGGCGCGACCCGAAAAATGCCCCCTGTTCGGGTCAATGGCCCGTTTTCCTACCCTTCGCCCCTTAAATGGTGCGGGTGACCTCGACCGACCGCCGAACGGCGCTACGCACGGGCGCCGGCCTCCTCGCCGCAGGCGTGTTCACCGCAGGGTGCGCCACGAGTGGTGCCGTCGCGCACCCCGCCGCCGAGCCCTCATCCGCCAAGTCCCCGCCCGGCGAGCCGCCGTCCACAGAGCCACAGGCTCCCGCCACCCAGTCGCCCGAACCCGAGCACGTCCCGCACCGCTTCCCCGCCCACCCCGTCCAGCTCACCCACGGCCCCCGCACCCGCCCCCGGGTCGCCCTCACCTTCCACGGCCAGGGCGAACCCGCCATCGCCCGGTCCCTCCTCGGCGAAGCCGAACGCGCGGGCGCCCGCGTCACCGTCCTGGCCGTCGGCACCTGGCTCGACGAACACCCGGAACTGGCCCGCCGCATCCTCGACGGCGGGCACGACCTCGGCAACCACACCCTCCACCACCTCGACATCAACGGTATGTCCGAGGCCGACGCCCGGGCCGAGATCACCGGCTGCGCCGACCGCCTCGCCCGCCTCACCGGCTCCATCGGCACCTGGTTCCGCCCCTCCCGCGCTGCCCGGGCCTCCCCCCTCGTCGAACGCCTGGCCACGCGCGCGGGCTACCCGCACGTCCTGTGCTACGACGTCGACTCCCTCGACCACACCTCGCCCGGCGCCGCAGCCGTCACCCGCCAGGTCCTCGGCGAGATCCGCAACGGATCCGTGGTGAGCCTGCACTTCGGGTACCCGGACACGGTCGCCGCGCTCCCCGCCGTACTGGACGAACTCGACCGCCGCGGCCTTCGCGCGGTGACCACCACGGAGCTGCTCAGCTGATGACGCACCGCACCCTCTTCAAGCACGCCCTGATCCTCGGCGCCGCTCTCGGCGCGCTCGTCGCCTGCGGTGCCGGGGCCGAGGACCGAGCCACCGAGAACCCCGGCACCAGGGCCGCCGTCCCCGCGCCGGCGAAGAAGAAGACTGTCCAGGGCCTGCCCGGCATGCCGCCGGTCCTCGATCCGCAGGACGTCTACGCGGCGGACCGCCCGAACCGGCTCTCCCCGGTGGTGAAGGACTTTCCCTCCCGGGTCTACGTCCCCAACTCCGGCTCCGACACCGTCTCGGTCATCGACCCCAGGACCTACCAGGTCGTCGACACCATCCAGGTCGGCGGCCAGCCCCAACACGTCGTGCCCTCCTGGGATTTGAAGACCCTCTGGGTCAACAACAACCGCGGCCACACCCTGACCCCCATCGATCCCAGGACCGGCAAGGCGGGCAAGGAGGTGAAGGTGCACGACCCGTACAACCTCTACTTCACGCCCAACGGCAGATACGCCGTCGTGATGGCCTCCCTCGACCGCGAACTCGTCTTCCGTGACCCGCACACCATGAAGCCGATCAAGACCGAACCCGTCCCCTGCTACGGCGTCAACCACGCCGACTTCTCCCTCGACGGCCGGTACTTCATCGTCTCCTGCGAGTTCAGCGGCGAACTGCTCAAGGTCGACACGGAGAAGATGAAGGTCGTCGGCCGGCAGAAGCTCCCGTTCGACGGCGCGATGCCGCAGGACGTGAAGATCTCCCCGGACGGCAAGCGGTTCTACATCGCCGACATGATGGCCGACGGCGTGTGGGTCCTGGACGGCGACAGGTTCACTGAGCCGACCCTCATGCGCACCGGCAAGGGCACCCACGGTCTCTACGTCAGCCGTGACTCACGCGAGATGTACGTGTCCAACCGCGGCGAAGGCACCATCTCCGTCTACGACTTCACCCAGAACAAGCTCACCAAGAAGTGGCACCTGCCAGGCGGTGGCAGCCCGGACATGGGCGGTGTCTCCGCCGACGGCAAGATCCTGTGGCTGTCCGGGCGTTACGACTCCGAGGTGTACGCCATCGACACCCGCACCGGCACCCAGCTCGCCCGCATCCCCGTCGGCAGCGGCCCGCACGGCCTCGCGGTGTACCCGCAGCCGGGCCGCTATTCACTGGGCCACACGGGCGTCTTCCGCTGAAGTACGTCATCGGGGTCTGTCCGGTCGTGCACCGAGCAGCACCTCGGAGCCCACCGGCAGGTAACCGGCCGCCTGGAACGCCCGCAGACTACGGGCGTTCCCCGCCGAGCCCAGGCCGCCCCGCGGCCCACACCCGCAC
>Ga0307516_10006030_pt1 | contig 14328 bp, 14 predicted proteins | sample 19_EM_MG_FD_203310 | JGI IMG/M metagenome (GOLD analysis project Ga0307516, IMG submission 203310) | Populus trichocarpa ectomycorrhiza microbial communities from riparian zone in the Pacific Northwest, United States - 19_EM | ecosystem: Host-associated > Plants > Roots > Unclassified | place... | reverse complement strand
CACGGACCATCTCGTAACATGTATACCCCAAGTGACCCATGTTCGTGTTAGAACAGACTCCGCCCTCACGAATCCCATTTTCAAATTTCCGTGACATGCAGTGTATATCCCCTGATGTTTGCTTTCCATATTTCTTCTTTTTCTTGACTCGGGACCCTCCAACGCAGCTGGACACACCCGCCAAACTGAGGTCCACAAGCACAAACTTTTTCCTCACCTTTTGTTCGTTCCGTTTTTGGACCGATCCCGCTCCTTCTGGCATATCGTGAGTGCCTCGTTTCTTAGCGAATTTGCAAAACACTGCCGTCCCTCGCTGCTTTGACCTTTGACATACCAGTCTTAAACTCCTCGCTCAGAATGGAGAATCTTAATTTCTACGATGTACCCTCACCCAAGGACTGCTCTTTCCCGCAACACAGCACAGTCGAATCGGACGTCCCAGGTCTCAACACCCCCCGTCAATGTACACATTCCGGGGGGAGACGTTCAGAATGACTTATTTGGACGGCATCTTAAAGCTTTTGTTATAAATTCTGTTACAGGAAACCCCAGCAGATTATCCCTTCGATTTGATATCTTGCTCGACTCCCCTTCTGTTCTCGAGCCGATAGCAGCTTCCCCTCGCTTGGTTGATCTAGAATTCATCCCATCGGAGCTCTCATCTCCATCTTCGGTCCTAGCCTTAGCGAAGTTTTTGGACCATTCCGATCACCTTCGGGGATTATCTCTCCCAGGTGAAGCCCTGTGCACCCAGATCCACCAGCGCCTGGCACAGTTCCCATCCCTCAGGGAACTGCACATTGATGCGAAAACGTCGAAGATCCCAAACGACTTCTTGACTGCAAGTCCCGAAAATTTCCCAGCCTTGGAGACCCTCCAAGTTACGGGATCTCTTTCGGACCTTTCAAAGGTCGTTCGGGCCTGTTCGCGTGGGTCAACCACTGCCATTCGTCGTATCCGTATCGAAGCCAGCGCGCTCTCTCATGAAAAGGAGCTTCGCGACACCCTCGAGGTTCTTTTAGGATACTGTCCCAGCATTACGGAGCTGGAGATCGTGATCAACGGTCTGAATGGGAAAGAAGACTTTAGGTGGATGGCTCTATCGCTGCTTACCGGGTTCAAGCTGCAGAAATTCGTCATCGAGCACCCCCGTCCGCTGCTGTTCTCCGTTGACTTTATAGAGCGATTGCTAGAGGCTTGGCCCCGAGCAAGGCACATTTCTTTAAACCCCAGACCTTCATTCCCTTCTTACAGCACCTCTTCTCGTAATGCGCCGCCGTTGCCAACGTCGGACTGCCTGCGATTTTTCGACAAGAAAGCAGGACTGAATCACTACGGCATTTACCTCAAGTCCGGTGGCCCTGTTATTCGTGAATTGTGATCCCTGAATTTCCTACACTACCACGCTCTCGTTCGCACTGAAGATATCACTATTTCTCCTTTTCTATCCATTCAACTGTATCGCTAGCTCCTCTATCTAGCTTACGCGGACTATTCTTATTATCCTCTCCATTTTTACGATCCTTGGATTGACCTCGTACACATTGTTGTAGCCTATCTGCATCGCCCGCTAAATATTTTTAGCGATTTGACGGTGAGGGTCTGATGGACCGTGAGCGGGATGATGCGAACGCCAGTAATGCGGGCAAGGACGACCGTTGACTTTGGATACTAACATTCCCCCCTTCTTTCAATCCAATCCATTCCTTTTCACCCTTCTCTTGCATTCTGAATGCGCACTCTCCTTCCCTTATCCTTGTTATTCACAATTTTTCACTCCTGTTCACCTGCCTGGGGCGCTAGAATACCATTCGAGGTCCACCGAGCCCACCTGAACTCTCTAGGCCCCCGTCAAGCGCAGTTGAATGTCACCAACAATGGAAACGCCCAATACATTGCGAAGATAACTATCGCGGGCACACCTGCTAGGGTTCTCCTGGATACGGGAAGGTCCGTCGAATTCGAACCATAACCCATTGGATGATCCCTGGTTTATTGGTGTACCCATTCTCCAGTTCCGACCTATGGGTCTCGTTTCCTGGCACTCAGCCCGCTACGGCAGATCTAGGGAAGAGTCTGACACTGTCATACGCAGTTGGAACGGCTACGGGTTTGTTCAACTTGACCCAAAAAAATTTGATAGAGTGAAATTTGACCACATTCGTCCACAGGCCAGGCACGTAGCGCCACCGTGCAGATTGGACCATATAGCGTGGACAACCAAGCGTTCCGTCAGTCGATGCCTTGCTTATTGGTTCTCCACGCAATTGACTTTCGTTAAAAACAGTCCTTGTTGGAAATACAAACACATTCTCGGCCGACATCCACGAACAGGGATACGATGGTCTCCTCGGACTTGGCCCCAACAAAGGCAGTGTGTTATACAAAAAACTCAAAGGCGACACTGGCGACACGACCCTCATCAACCTCTTCAAACAGAACTCGACCACCGACAGCTACATCACCGTTCTCCTCAACCGGGCCGCCGACCCAATGCAACAGCTCACGGGACAGTTCACTATCAATGAAATCGTCCCCGGGCTCACTAACATCACAAGCATGCCGAAACTCGACGTCAACACCGTCAACAGACTTCTCGCCTCAGATCAGCATTGGCAGGCCATGACAGATGTGAATGGGATAACTGGGCCAGACGGGAATCCGATTGTGATCAAGTCAATAGTGCCCAAGGCACCGAAGGGGCAGCTCGTCGCCGTCTTTGACTCTGGGTATACTTTCAGGTATCGTCCACTTAGCCTATTTTTCCCCAGAGCGGGCTCGAACTGAACTGTGGGCCTCGATAGTCAGGTTCCCCGTGCTGTCTCCGATGCTATCTACGGTCGCGTTCAAGGAGCCGTGTACGATTCAAAGTCCCAATTCTGGACCGTCCCGTGTGGGCAGTATATCAGTACCTCGGTGTCTTTCGGCGGTACCAGCTACCCGGTGCATCCACTGGACCTTGTTGATGACAACTTCTCGTATACGTCCGCGAACGGGACCACTGTTTGCATCGGAGCTGTACGTCTGTCACTCATTCTCCGTGTTTCAACTCAACCAATTTTCTATTCATTCCCAATAGTTCCAGCCTATCACGTCGGCTTTCAGCATCCTCGGGCAATATGACATGATCCTGGGGATGAGTTTCTGTAAGCACCTACTTTTCTCAACAGAAGAAATAAAAGCCTATGAATAACTTGCAGTGCGGAACACATACAGCCTATACAACTTTGGCGAATGGGCAAACGGAAACTCGAAATCCGATCCTTACATACAACTGGCATCCATCACGGATGTTGTGGCTGCCAAGAAAGACTTCATCAATATCCGTCTTGGGGGGAAGGACACAACCACCTCTGACCGCTGGACTCTCCTTCCCGCCGACCAACAACAGCATTCACCCGTTCCGCCCGGAGAGAAGAAAAAACTGGAGCAGGAAAAGATCCTGAGCCGTTGGCCATACATCCTCTCCGGCTGCATGTTGCTTGTCATCCTCTCGATAGGCCTCTGCATCTGGAAGTGTTGTTGCCGCAGGAAGCCCAAGTCCCCGACGTCCGCCGCCTCGCTAGCCCTCAGGACGAAATCACTTCGGGAACCGAATCCGTTTTCCGGTGGACCTGCCAGCACAACGTATCTCCCGCTTGACGAGCCGGGCGTTGCTGCAGGAGGCATGTGGTCCGCTGGTGGGGGGAAGTATTCCGGTTCGCAGTACTCAATCGAGCCGATGTATGACCACAACACCGCTGGGGCTGGGCAGTACCCGCCTGGGATGCATTACCCGCCTGCGGGGCAGTATGGGCAAGAACCCAAGTCCCCGGTGCGGAGCGTGCATTCGTTTGACACGGCCCAGTATCCGCCGTATCCTGGGACGCAGTACCCGCCTTCTGCGTCACATTACCCTCCTTCACAGGCTCCTCCACAGTATAACAGTCATTCGTTTTACGAAGCACGGAGTTGATAGCTGGAATTAGATGTATATATATCTCGCTCAGTGTCCAGAAATCGCTGGTCGAATAGGATAATCTGTTTATTTAATTAATACAGCCTAGGTTGTATTCTATTGGAGGTTGTTGTGGAACCGGCATTAGAATGGAGAACTTACAAGGACACAAGCTTTTGAGGTCTACATTCCTCATATTTACAATGGCGTAGACCTCTACTGTTCAATTCAATCAATAAAGTCGTTATTGTCGTATACTTACACTCTTCTGCAGATCTGATGAAGAAATCCTGAGATATAAGTACATATGCACAGCAGTGAAATGTCCAAATGCCATGACCAGGAAAGGCTCAAGTATAATGTGAATCATCATAAACACGAAGCGGATGTGTTGCAAGAGGACATCCAGACGGGCATCAGAGGGAGTCGGGGGCGGAGCCCGCAAACCACCGCTGGAGAGCGAGAAGCTTCTGATATCCCCGCTCTCCAGTCAATCCGCCAGTCACGAGGAAATGAGCAAAGCTGACTGTAGAGGGGGAAAGCGAAGGTTGAGTAAGCCGCCTCCCATCACTTGGTTCAGCGAATGAGCGCTCGAAGGACATACCTGCTATTATAAGCGGAAGGACCCGCGCGACCGAATAACGGTGAGTCTGCGAACGTGTCTCCTCCTTTGACTGCGGCGTGGAAATGGACTTGACTGGTTGAATCGTCTTGAAGAGTTCAGTGTTGAGGTTGAATGCGAGGTTCGCTTCCTCACACACGGCGGCTGGATAGCACGAAGGGGTATGTTGAGCATCCAAGGAAAAAAGTAGCGACCAACACACCCTTGACGTCATCACCGATATCTCCAGCAGTATTCATGCCTTCCCGGAACCACTCCTTGATGCGCTTCATCTCCCCCTGATTGGCGATGCCGGACCCCATGAGCCCCCTAAACTCGTAAAACTTGAGCCCAAGCCCGTCCGCCTCGTCCAACAGGTATGCCTTCGCAACCACGCGCCGGATGGTCTGTCCTCCACTTAGATCGCCAAGGTAGCGCACGTATGAGTGGGCGAGAAGCTGGGTCGGGTCGACCGAATTGGCGAGGGTGCGGATCCTGGCGAGGTACGCCGCGAAGGGCGCGGGCCAGGCGGAGCGTAGGCGGAGGTGGACTGGGTGGGATTGCCAGGTTGAAAGGGGGACTTGGAGGATATGGGAGATGTCGTCGGCGAGGGCTGGGGCGCGGCGGAGCAAGGACGGGTTGTAGGTGGGTTCGAGGGCAGGGTGGGTGGCGTGCCTGTCGAGCGCGTCTTCGAACGCGCTTGAGAGGGTTGAGTATCGTGTAGGTGATTTAGGGGAAGAGTATACGGACTGGTATATGTGCCAGAGCATCATGAGGTATGTGACGTAGTCGTCTTTGGGAAGCTGGCCGCTGAGGAGGGCGATGGCGCCAGGGCTTTTCTCGGCGGTCTTATGGGCTTCATAGGTGCTGGTGCGTAGGAGAGCGGCGAGAGTTTGTGAAAAGTCGACGTGCTCCATAGTGGAGGAGACACGGTCTGGTTAAAGGGGTACATGCACCTTTATAGACTTCTCCCATCTGGATGGGGGCGACCCTATTCAACCTCCTTCCCAGGCGTACCTGGGTGGTTGGGCGAAAATTCAACTTGAGGAGGCGATAGTGCTCATTATTACATCCGATCATAAGAACGCAAATGTCACCTGCAAGGTCTCTGTCCTGTCAAAACGGCCGCTTTCCACCGTGTCCCGATCGTTACTTCCTCCTTTTGGATTTCCGGTCCCTTAGGGTCAGTCCCGATCGTTAAGTTTGTAGTCTGTCGTGTTTAAGATCCAGTGTTTTATAGGATAGGTTTATAAGTACATACGCAGTATGCTCATGGCGGTTGATTGGAGAAAGTTTCTCGAAACACCACTCAGTCTTTTGGCGACGAGTGGCGCGGAAAGCACAACCACGGAATGGCTCAGCTCGAAACCCTCAGCCATTTTTGGTAAATTAAAGCTTAAGACGCAAGGTCCGAAGCGCCGTTTCATTGAACAACTAAAGCAAACATCAGTAACTTATTTGACAGCAATGTGTCCCACAACATGCGCACTCTTTACATGATAGGTCATGGGTATAAGGATTCGTCGCGTGGGTAGCCTCTACCGACTCAGAAGTGGGTGACAGATCTAAAAAAGATCTAAAAACGGACCTTCTGCCACATCGGTACCAATATTCGCCTTGATTCAGGTCTTTCTCTAAAGCAACTACTTCTGCCGGGCGAGAGACAGGGCTCAACCGCTCTAGGGTTTCGCCGTTTCGGGGATAATCATATACCAGCATACGCGCTTGTTCCGCCGATCAACAAATCACGCGCCATGATATCAGAAACTAATTCTTCTTCTTATTCTCGTCTGCCACCGACGCAGGTCCTGCTGGAAGTTTGGGCGGGAATAGCCGAAGGCTCGGTGCCACGGGCGCTGTATTCTTCGGCGATTCCTTCAGATCTTCATTAATACTGTGTGCGCAGGCAGTAAAACGGTGTCCAAACGCGTCGTCAGGTGAGAAATGAGATGAACGCACAATCTCCACTCCTCGCCTTTTGGACAAGTTGACTTTGTAGAATTTACATGGCTTGCGAGGGGAGAACGAAACTGTCAGCGTTGGTCGAGATACGGACACATCAAAATCGAAAAGCTAGTAGCAGAAGATACGTACTCTTGTAGTAGTAACGACGCAGCGCGGGTTGACCAAAATACGGCGAAACGGAGAAGGGGGGGTGGCACTTCTGCGATCCGGAGATTGGAAGAGGTGGGGGTGTTCGGTGTACTTTGGGTCTTCCATGATGAACGACAGGGCGCCTGTTGGAAGATTAAGAGCTGCATGGCGCTGATGAGGGTGTGATATCGCATCGGGGGTGGTAGGAATATGCAGCTGGTGTCGGGACTGCCACTACGAGTGGCATGCTTGAAGAATAAACCGGTGGAGCCGGGAAGGAAGTCGCGAAAGGACCGCTGATATGTATGCCAAGGGTAGATTCCTGAGAGAAAGGCAAGGCAGACCGGCAAGGACCCTGCAGCCTGAGCGATGACGGCTTTGGAAATCACATCAGTCAAAGCAGGGGTGAGAACGAAAAACTAAACTGACCACCGCCCCTGGGGCCAGCATTACAACAATTCCGCCACCATCATTACAGGTACCACCAAAAGCTTCGAAGTTCGCCGTCAACTCGGACCCTGAGGTTGGCAAAAGTGTTCTGATAAATGCAATTGTTTCCGGAAGGTGACAGTCTAAAATCTCAAAATTGTCGCAAAACTCAGTAAAACGTTTTAGACCAGCACCATAAGTCGATAATGTGTTGGCGGCGTAGAAGGGTCGAGGCATGCACCAAATTAGAAAGCCCAGCGGCCCCGCTTAGAGTCCATGTGGAGTACGCCAAGAGAAGAGATGTTCCGAAGCCCGGACAACGGACAAGGGGGTGCAATGGGTTTCGGCCTCAGGGTCTAGAGGTCTTCCGTTGTACAATGAAATGATAAGTCATAACAGGCTCGAAAGTCATTGGCTGAGGGCAAGGACGTGACGGGGGGTCATTTGGGAGCCCCTTGCAAGGGTCGAGGAGGGAGACTGTACGACAGAGCCCGAAACACCTGAAGGCCGTAGGGTTACTCTCGCAGGACGCAAATGTGATCCCACATCAAAGATGGAAATGCTGGGTGACTGAAATGACCGTGGATGTGAGGGTAGAGAGGGTAGGTGTCTCGACTCGGTTGAACTGGAAACCTTTCAAATATCATTAGAACCACAGCTAGTTGAATTACTTGGTCCTCTAATCTTCAAGAGCCGTGGCAAGTGGCGACGAGGTCAAGCTATGTATGGGGCATGATCGATGTTCGTCGGCAGTCCCAGACGAAGGCGGGTCAGGATCGGACACGAGAAAGAGAGGATGGAGAAACAAGATGGTCGTGTTCCGAAGGTGGTAGTAGTACATAATCTCGTTTAGTCAGCAATGTGTCGTCTCTCCCCGAGCTCGAGGGCTTTCTCCACATATCTATGCTTCTACCTTGTTATTGCGGCGGATCGGGCAACGGGAAAACCGCTCCATCCAAATATGCCTGCAACACTTCCGGTTTCGCAAAATAGCTCCAGCTCGTCACTCCCCCACCCTTCGCCGTTCTCTCCGTCGGGGCATCCTTGTATACGGGAACCTTCTGCTCAATCACGTCCCGCACGATCGGACTGAGTCCCTTCCACCCCTCCTTCACCTTTGATCCCGTCGCGACGAACAGGAGACTCGTGTTCGTGGACGGCGTGGCCATGAAGGGTGGAAGAGGCGACGTGCGGGTCCAGTGCAGCTGCATGGTGTCAATCGATTCTGGTTGGCTTTCGAGCTCGGAAGCTGAGAATGTGTAGGTGAAAGACTCGATCGCGGTGTAGAGAGCTTGATCAGGTCCAGAGTAAGGAAATAGAGGCGAATTTGGGTCCGCTGTGGGGTTGAGCGGGTTTGGGTAGGCCAAAGGGATCGAAATCTGGAAGGTGTATCTGTTTCCCGGAAGAAGACGTGCTTGGCAGGTCCTCCCGGCGGGGAAATTCTGATATACTGGGTTGTTGGCAACATGGACCACTGTCCACGACATGAACGATGTCCTGTGGAGAGATTGCAACGGAAACGAACCTGTGACGTTCTTCTCGCTATAGGGATTATGCCAGGTGTGGAGCACCTCGTTCGTCTTGGGGTCCAGGTAGAGCTGCAGCTCTCTGGCTAACAAGTCATGACTGCCGTCCGCCAGTTTCACAGCCCTGGCAACATTCATACCACGAACATTGAAAACCACTGTGGGCACCGAGCCAGGTTTGTAGGATCTGCCACCGCCATAAAGGATTAACCACTTCACCAATAGATGCCATTAGTCGTCGGACTCACAGCACTTGACCTTCCCATTCTACCACCGTACTCTTTTTCTCATCCAGGTTTGCTCGAACACGGATGAGATCTTCGGGAGTGAGGCTGTATGTCGACGAAGTTGTGTGCCTGTCTGTATCAGAGCTCATCTCGAAGAATGACACAACCCCGCAGAGTACGGGATAATTCTATTTGTGAACCCCTCTCTATGTAATACTTATCTGATGAGAAATCCACTATTTCCACCGAGTCGTGAGTTGGCAGTCACAGCAGCATTAAAAACCTGTGGTCGCACTTGAATACACCAATCAACGAAGAGGCAGAGGCCGCATCATGCCAACAAATGAAAAAGCCATGTCACGAGGGACGGACAAGAGACCGGCGCACCTGAGGGGCGTCCGAGAGGATGTGGAGAGCAAAAAGCCTCCCGAATGGCAGGTTGAACTGCGGTGTTTGTCGGCGACGCGGCCACAAGAAGGGCGCATTCGGAGGCGTGGTCGGGGACGTGGTTATTCAATGCCGTTCTCGAAGGCGACAGAGGGGGGCGTGTCCTCATCTCGATCATAGGTCTATGCATCTGGAAGTGCTGTTGCAGGGGCAGGAAGGCCAAGTCCACGACGTCGCGAGCCGTCGACGTATCTCCCGCTTGACAAGCCGAGCATTGCTGCAGGAGGCGTATGGTCCGCTGGTGGGGGGAAGTATTCCGTCGCACTGTATTGGATCGGCCGATGTATGACAACAATGCCGCTAGGGCTGGGGGTGAAGAGGATCGGACATTCGCTTCTCACTTTTGCATCATGATCTTCACACGTATCCTCCTCGTCTCCGTTGACACCGCTGGCAGGAGACGTTACAAGACGGACTTGTAGCCTAAACCATAGCCAAACACATGATCAGATCGTATGATTTTTGGCGGTGTATCCATGACGACCGCAGGTGATCAGATTATGGTTATCTATACAGGTATGTGTACAAGTCTGACTTGTAATGTTTCCTGCCAGCGGTGTGAGCCAGATGTCGCTTACAATGCTGCTGGCATCGAGTCTCATCGAGTCCGGTCTGTTGGTCGCCAACAGAGTGCGATCTTGGAAAGGCGGGAAAGGCGGTCAGCCCTCCCTGATCACAGCCATACCCGCCAAGCAGGGAGATGGTCCCAATGCCCCCGCCGTCTACCATGCTCATCGTATGAGCCTCATGTCCTTCAAGGACCACTGTTATGCACGCTTCCCAATCCCGTCTGCCACAGACCTATTATCGATTCAGTTCCTCCCCCTTGAGATGCTCCACCAGCCAATGCCGATGCTCCTGCGCTTTCAACACGCAACGCCCTTGGGGAACAATACATACTCATCTCCTGCTGGATACCTAGAAAACCCCAGCAAGACAACGACGAGCTTCCTATCGTCGCGGATGCCACGCTTTCCCCCCTGGGGAACCAGGTCTCGCCGTGATGCACGATCGCCTTCCTTCCCTACCACCGTTGTAAGCTGCCCCTCCCTTTCTTGACGTCGGCTGCCTTCATAGCTCACGGAAATGGGAGCGCGGCCTTCATCTTGAAATAAATATGGATACAAGCCCTTGCGGCATGTCAATTCTTGGCATGGGTCATGGGCGGGTTCGTCGATGATCAACTTTACAAGGTATGAAAGGTTTTTCCGTCACGTTCAAACTTCAATCGAATTGGTATATCAGAGGAACCTACTCGGTAGCTCCTATGGACAAGGAACGGTTGCCAAAGTAGTCGATCTGGAGGCGATCGTCGTGAGTTGCTTTCAAGTTCCTCATCATTTATAGTATTCACTTGCGATACTTGTAGAAGCAGGCTGGTATTGATGGAGATGCCGAAAATGTTACGCAGTCCCAGTCTGACACCAGTCCCATCCCGAATATTGATGACGACCATATCCCGCCAGTTTCAAGGCCTGCTGGACCACTCAAGATTGACAACGTTCGTTGGTCAAACTTGATTTCCTCAACTCTATCTAGGTATCCGCGACGACAGGCGCCGCATCTTCTTCTCCCACCACTGTAAGTGGTTTTATTCTAGCTCATGCCTGCATTCCCCCACCTATCCACACTTGCAGAGCTCCAAGACGTTGACCGCCCCCCCTCAAGCAACCCCGACGGAGGAAACGAAGACTGCGGAATTGAAGGAACGCCTTTCTGCCAGCAAATCATCAACATCCGCCAGCGCTGGTTTGTTTTTGCGTTGCTTTTTGTTCATTTGATTCTTCGGAGAGCCCTCCACGCCCCGCTGCTGAACTCTGCGGTCGGAAGTTGGAAACCGTCGCTATAAGAAGATAAAAAAGAAAACCCCCCGGTGCCCCGCCAGTGACCCTCCCTGAATGATCGCTCCGCCGAGAAAGAATACCTTGCTTGAGTCGCCCTTTCTTTTTTCACCATAAAACTTATTTTTGCTTCGAATTTGTTTGTTCAAGGCGGGTCAACACTGGGTTGCATGCATGCAGTCACTGCGAAGGGGATCACTGAGGCGTCGTGGTCTTATGACTCGCACCTTTGTGGCTGCATGTTGGTGCTGTCCCAGTGCCCTGCCTCCGTTGGATCTGCTGTCAACTTCGGCCTTGGCGTTCTGCTTGTAGCCCCACATGTCAGAGCACCTGGAAGGTAGGTGGGGGGTCACGGCATACCCCTCCGTGGCTCGTACCTTTGCGATGATACCCTTCCTTCTTTTCTTTTCCGAAAATTCTCTGTTTCCTCCGTTTCTCGTATATTTCAAACTTGACTGTGCGATCCCGGAATTTATTCCTCCAAGCACATCCACATCCTACTCGGCGGCCTCGAACACGACTGGGAATGTTTTCGCGACTCGGTACATGAGAATTTGGCGACTATCATTGAACGAGGCCCTTCGAGATGAATCGACGCGACGACTCAATCACGGCAACGCTGGACGTCGCCCCAACAGTCTGGTTGGAAGAAAAGGTCAAAAGCAAGCACGGGACTGGAACGCCTTCGCAGCCGGGCCACCTTGTCTCGTGGGGAGGCCTCCCATCTGATATTGGGCTGCGAGTTCCCAGTCCAGGGTATGTCTTTTTTTCCCTTTTGGTGGGCGAGATGGCACTGATAATTATGGGTCTGTCGAAGATGTCACTGGAAGATTACGCGCGCAATCTTCTTTGCTCTGGCCTCATGTCGATTCTCCGCGATGAACCTCAAGGATGCCATATTCAATTGCGAGCTCGAATCACTACCTGAAGGGCTCAATGGTCGCCATCATCTGAACTGCTTGTCTCTCTCCCGATAATTTGTTTCCATTTATCTGCCTCATCTCTTTCTATTGCCACGGGAATGTATCGGCTGCTTATATTTCAATCTGGATCAGAAAAATGTGGCTTGGATTTTTTGCCTCGATTATTATCCCAAAGAATGTAATCATTATTCCTGTTCAACCATGTCCGACATGAAAACAACCGTTTACTTGGGCATGATAATTATGATATTCTTTCCCGGAGTCGACAAACAACGTAGCAAGTATGCTAAGCTGTCGTGAACAAAACAATTCGGTACAGCAGAATTTTTGAGCACTAGCAGCAACTTGTTTCGATCGAGTGACCTCGGGGATGTACTAGTGATAGTTCGTGCCATCTTAATATGGGCCTCGCGCGCTTCCATCTGCGCCGTGCTACTGACACCGACGATGCTGCACTGTGTGCACATATATATTCATCAATTAGCCAACTGGCCTCCAAGCGCTCGCATCGAAGGTAAATTGCATGGGAATAGAACCAAGTACTTAGTACATTACAGTAATTGAAAAGGTGCATGATACACTACTTGCCAAGCGTAATTTCTACGACGTCGACATAGCTGTGATGAAAAAGACATCTACGATGGTAACGGCCAGTATGACTGAATCAGACTGATCAGTCATCTGTGTAGACACGAGGGATACCACCCCTCCTGAAAACCGAGAAACAGCTACAAAACATATCGAAAATCACGGTTTTGAATATCCGTGAGATCCAAGTACTCCTGCAGCACAACATGAGATAGATAACCAAGCATGCACGGGTAAAAATACCTTTGGTATTTTGACTTTCTCAACCATTCCGTCGTCTCTCACTATCTCGACCCAGTTTTCATCATAGGTACGGTCGCGGGGTTCCAAGTCGCGGCGCCGATTCCCCCCAGCAAGATGCCAGCGAATAACAAGCAACGTGATTATACACACGAACTCGCACACGCCGATGATGGTCCAAGGGACGTGATTTCTTGCGAGAGGTATTAGACTCTACCAACCACATGAAGGGGCATGATGATAGACATACCTAGGGTAATACTTGGCTTTCCACATAAAAGGGCCGGCGGCGTTTCCAATGCAATATGCGCAGAAGATAATCGCGTTCACTGTAATTCGCTTCGTATGACCAGCTGTCACACTGGAGAGCCATCCCATTGATATAACATAGTGGACAACCGTAACTTGTGACGATTATCAGTTGAGTTCATTATTTCGCAAAAAAAAGAATTACTAGCAGCCCATTGCGAGAAGAGGAGACCGATCTTATTAGACCACGGTAGAAGGTTCATGGTGAAGATGGCAATAATGTCGGGAATGATATAGGCAACGGCAACATAGCAGCGACTATTGGGGAAACGCGCTGCTAGCCAAGTTCCTGTGTAAATGGTGGTGATGGTGACGACGCCGTCGACACAGCCAAGTAATGTTACTTGGAGGCGAGAAAAGCCAAAGGAAGCGACGATGATCTGGCGCTGGTTGAGTATTGAAGCCGGCACCATGGCCGAGGCAGAAAAAAGCGCAAAAAGCCAGGTCTTGGGATCACGTAGAGCCTCATACATTCTGGAAACAGATCAAGTTCCGTTATTAGGGAGTGAGGGGGGGAAAGGGACTAACTGTTGTTTCTTGAAATGTTTGTTTTCAACCCCCGTTTGATTAACCTAGAACACGATGAATATTTTAAAGGCAGTATTCAGAGGTACCTACCTTGATCCGGCGAATGGCGATCACCCGTTCCTCTTTCGTAAGGAACCAGGCCGTAGTTGGGGAATCAGGGAAAAGGAACCTAATAGATTTGCCGAACATCAACCTTGTAGTACCATCCCAGCCATGACCTCCTGAGGGACGACGCACCAAAATGCAACCGAGATCCCAAGGGTGATTAAACCAGTAATGATCATGAGCCTAGATTCGATTGAATAGCATTCCTCGGAGAGCAGCTTGCCGACTTCACCATTGCCACGACATAAAATGAGGAGTTTGGATGTGAAGAGCACCGTAGCTCAGGAATCCAGATAGAATTTGTGCTAAACTGCCATTAGGGACATGCAGTCAAGGACGAAGAGAAAGGGTTTCTATTCACCTACGCCAGTCATAATATCTAGAGGTACGACCTAGTGTTGTTAACGGGCCAACAAAAGAAGCAGAAACGACTTACACCAATAACCAACTCTCGAGGTCTGCTCGTTTCGTGTATAGAACATGGTGGTTACAATCAGGAATCCAGTTGTAATAGAGCCTTCACATATTCCCAG
>Ga0307516_10006029_pt1 | contig 14329 bp, 14 predicted proteins | sample 19_EM_MG_FD_203310 | JGI IMG/M metagenome (GOLD analysis project Ga0307516, IMG submission 203310) | Populus trichocarpa ectomycorrhiza microbial communities from riparian zone in the Pacific Northwest, United States - 19_EM | ecosystem: Host-associated > Plants > Roots > Unclassified | place... | reverse complement strand
AAAGAGACGGTCCCACGCACTCCTCTTATTTGTGAACTACGCTCTTCAACGGACAGGAACGCCGACAGAGGGTCGTGTGAGCGGTATTGTGCCGCACTTACTCCAAATCTCAGTCGTCGCGAGCGCACATTCAGGTGAAAAACAAGCCACGGAAATCGACAGCGCAGCGCGAGACTGTTTGAGTACCCTCTTGGGTATTGTACCCGCGTTCGAGTTTGTGTCGTGTGTGACAACTCTGGTTACGAGAGTAGAAGATAAGAGGGTGAGCGTTGCGCGAAAGTTCTCATTTTGGGGACCCTCTGACGGCCACCCAGATAAAATCAGGCGCGTTAGATTTACTGGCAGAGCGGGTGTTGAAACTGTCCGACGAAGTTCGCAACTCTTCCTCCCCGTCCGTTTCGAAGATCCTCGAGGCGATCGAGCTGTATCTGACCGGGAACGGCGGGGAGAATGTGCGGTCTGGTCTCAAGGCTCTCAACTCTTTGGCGTGCACAATGGCTCCTGGGGAAGAGAATGACTTCGCAGAATTGGTTCCGACCGTCCTGCGTCTTATTCACAACAGGTCATACGACGACAATGCGATGGACGCGCTGAGTGCTATTTGGTACGTCCAATGCGTGAAAATAGGGTAGGGTCACTAATTTGTCAAAAGCACGAAACTTGGACCACGGATTATCCCAAACCTCAAGGTGATTATCCTGGAGTGTACGAGATTGATCAGCTCCGAAGTCCGAGAGGGCACCCCTGGTACGTTTTTCACTACCAAGTTGCTGTAAATTCACTACATCCTTCGGCAGGTTCATCAGTGTCCATCAAGACCCTTCGGGTTCTGCAGGCCCTGCTCTCAACCATCCCTTCATTCTGGACTGCAGATGATATCAACCTGGTGGTGGACCTCTACTTGCTCCACGATGTCGCAACCGAAACGTTGGTGATGGCAAACCTCGTAAAGGCGGTTGCAAAACGAGTGCCGAGTTCTGTCTTAATCCCAACGTTATGCGATACGTGGAAGAGGCTGAAAGAATCATCAACGACCACGTCGTTTGGTACCTTCTTCTTACTACTGAAAAAGGCGATCCATGCCGCGCCACGAGCAGAGCTCCTCCACCAACTGCGTCCTTTGTTCAATCTATTCCTGGACGGGTTCGCGATTCAGAGCGATGAGGAGACATCGAGTGAAGAGGTCAGAATCGACCTTATTTCTTTCGTCCATTAATGACTGACGAGGCTTCCATTTCCCCAGGCCGAACACGAGACAATTTCCGCGTTCTTGGAGTTGGTAGTAAAGTTAAACGAGGCCACTTTCAAACCTCTCTTCCGAAAGCTGTACGACTGGGCATTTACCCAAGAATCGGGTACGTAGTGCCCCTCTTCTAGCCCTTTGAAATTCACTGAAGCGCCTCAAAGATGAGAGAAGGCGCACGGTCTTCTGTCGCGTGTACGCCGCGCTGCTGGATTACTTCAAAGCGTTGATGACACCATACATGACCTTCATGATTCAAGCGTTTACCGATCTCCTCGAGTCCTTCACAAAATCGGAAGAACCGGATCCAGAGCTGTGGAGCTCCCTCGTCCAGGTTGTCGGCAAATCCTTCGAAGTCGACGAAGCCGGTACGTCCCATCTTTTTCATCTTGTGCCATCCTCTGAACCGCCCCTCCACTGGGAAATAGCATTCTGGCGTGAAGATCGCCTCAAACAGGTCTCCGGACCCCTCATTTCCCAAATCCCCATCGCGTGTAACTCCTTCACCGGAATCGACGGTGGAGCAGACCGTGGGTCCTTCCTCTCTGGCGCTCTCTGCGCCCTCGCAGGTGCCGTCAGCGAAGACTACGACGAGCGAGGTGGCGGGAGCGGAGGGGCTCTCCTCAAATCACTTAACCTTGGAATTCTCATGCAGACTCGCTCCGAGGACGCCAAACAACGGATATTCTCTATTCAATGTGCAACCGAGGTGTGGAAGACAAATGGGATCAAGCTCGTTGGGTTTGTGGCGGAGACGTCGACGTTCATCGCGGAGTTGGCAGAGGATGATAACGATACTGTGGTCAAGGAGACTCGTCGGTTAAAGAAAGCGGTCGAAGATGTAGGAGGCCCCATTGATGGTCTCTAACGACTTTCCAACATTCGCGCATTATAACTTGGGATTTCTATATCCCAGCAGCAGCTTGGACGTGTACCGTCGTACTCCGGATATCTATAGAGCTGATATATATATAAGATGTGTGAGGGGTTAGGTATGGGTTGGGTTGGGTTGGAATCATGAACGATGAACGAAAGAAGGGGTCTGCTCGGGACCTCGGGGGAATAAATGAACTGGGAATAAAGAAAAAGGAGTGTCAAGGTTATATGAGAGAGTAAGTAGGTAATTGTGGGTGGGACTGGTAAAAACACAAATAGCAGTGATCACAGCAACTTTAACATCGATATCCAGCAATGAGAGAGAACCTAAAGAGAAGGGAGGGATGGGGCGGGAGAGGGGTAATGCGCTGCAGAAAGTATGGGAGAGTTGTATGGGAGATATATGTAGGGGTGTGCGTTGGTTTTTGTTGATCGAAAAGGTAGAGAGATGTATCCGTCGGTCAGAACCTTCGACGCGTATAGGGTGGGAATGAATCGGTCATCGTCTCGAGAGTGTGCCTTGGGAATCAACGCTTGGCCGGCCACCCATAAGCAGACTTTCAATAGTTCGGCACTTCTTGAGTATCTGGATGATAGTAGAGCGTCGAGCAGCGCTCCGGACAAAAGGCATCTGTAAAATCAAACCCGACACCAATCGGCCAATCGTCCCACCCCCCTCAAAAAAAAAGGTACTCACCTGAGCAAGCACGCTAACATCCGGCCTCGACGCAACGGGGTTCGAGCACAAGGTCAAAAAGTCATGTAAGGATCGTGAAAATTCTTTCGCCCTCGTGAGCGGAGGCCAGCGATCCCTCAAATCGCCCGCGCTAGCCGCCTCGTGGAAGGGTGGTGTGGACTCGGCCATCTCCCAAACTGTAGCACCAAGGGACCAGATATCCGCTTTTGTGGGGTTGTAAACGCCACTGTAAGGAGAAAGATGGAGGATGGCTGAGAATCGGTGTGATGAGTACGAAAGTGGGCGAAACACGCACGTTCGGACCTCAGGCGCTTGCCAGTAAATAACACCAACAACTCCAGTGCACGTCGGGGATCCGGGAGTTATCGTCACGGCGTTCGAGAAGTCGGCTGAGTTAAGCATAAGCCTCCCGACCGCGTGATCAACAACGGAAGAACTTACCAATCTTCAAGACACCATCCCGGTTCAGCAACAGATTGTCGGACCTCACATCACGATGCGCGATTCCCAAACCGTGGAGGTAACTCAAGGCTTGGACGATCTAAGCGCGCAATACAAGAAGCGATCAATCTCCCACAGATAGCAGTAAAGCCAAGGAGAGCAAACGCGGGCGGACTCACATCGGAAGCAAACCTTGCCACGACCTTCTCATCGATCCTCTCCAAATGTCCTCCTTCCACAAGCGCAACCACATCCGCCAAACTCCTCTCCATCAACTCCATCCTGATCCACAGAGCGTCCTCCTGCAAATCAACATACATCGCCTCCATAATCAACACGTGGGCCGCTCCAGCTGGGTACCCCGAAGTTGAAGCGAACGGTGACCCAACGGACCTATCGTCCTCGAACACCCGCTTCATTACTTCCACTTCCCTCCTCAAATCGTCCAGTTTACTCGACCCAGATGGCAGAATCGGCACGGCCTTGACAGCGGTCACACCACCCGGTTGAAGCTCCCTCTTGGTTAACTTCGATCCAGGCACAGTCCGAACGACCTTCGCCTGATACACAAACCCAGACTCACCCTCCGCCACTTCCCCAAGCCCATCAAAGAAATCTCTCGGCTCCACTTTCTCGTCAACGAAAACCTCCAGACCAGCTTTCGAAAGCACGTCTGATACCCAACCTGGATACCGCTGTCCGGGCGAGGACCCGCCGGATCCGGCTGAATGGGGCACGGCATTGAACAGGCTCAGCACTTGCGTCGTAGCCGAGGGGGAGGCGTGGGGATCTCGAGCTGTCGACGAATACGAGGGGTGAGAAGGAATGGTGAGCGAGGGACGCCTATTGCCTGTGACTTCGTCCACGAGACCAGCGGTAGATCCTTTCCTCGAGCCAGGTGAAGGGGAGCTAACCCTAGTAACGACCGCGTCCTCTTCTTCGTCCCCAATCTCAATCTCATCGTCGTCATCCTCCCCTTCTTCGTCGCTTTCGTCATCGAACCCTGATTTGTACGGAGAAGGCAACGGCGACGACGAGCTGGATGCCACCATTCTCCTAGCCTCTTCGCCTTCCCAACCAGAGTGTTGCTTGATGACCGGTTGAGTGAACCCTGCGGTCTTGATCGCGGAGCTGAGTGATGAAGGACCCGTGGAGGATAACGTGGTGGCAGATGAACTCGAATGGGAATTTGTCGAGGAACCGGGAGAAGGCGACCTTCCCCCGAATCCGAAACGCGACCTCTCATCGTCCGGGGCCGCGTCGATGTTCGAGACAGAAGGTATGGTCTGCTTAGGGGTAGTTTCCTTCGACCCCGTTCCTGAGAGAAGCTCCGCAGAAGGCGAGACACTCAAAGCCCCAGGAGAAGGTGAAATTACCAGGTCCGCTCTCACCCTCGTTGCAACTTCCACAGGCCCACTCACGATAGTGGCGTTGGTGATGGTTGACGTGGATACGTTCGAATCGCGGTTGTCATTGTGGTAGTCGCTCCGGCCAATGATCAACTTCAATCCACCCCCACTGCTGGATCGGGTGCTGCCCCTGCTACCCGCGGAGGCGCCAGACAGACGATTTGGATCAAATTGTGTAGAGTCAACGGAGAGATGAGCGTCCCTGTGTGGATCCAACGAGGTCTTCTTGTTGAGGTCGAGGGACGTCGAGGTGTCTTGGTTCCCCCTTTTCCCACCAAAGTCCAGCCCATCGTTATCATGATTGATTGAAGCCATCAATTCGATCCTCTCCTTTGCAGTCATCGGCCACATCTCCCCTTCGCCCATATCCTTCGCCTTTGCCTTCTCTTTCTTCCCAACGTCCTTCTTCTCCCCAACATCCGCGACCTTTCCGACCTTCTCACCCTCCCTCTCCCTCTCCCTCTTTGCTGCGGTCTTCAGGCTAACGGTCGAAATCTTGCTCTTCAACTCCACATGAGAAGGAGGGTTCGGCAATGGTACCGTTGACATCAGCGATAACGTCGGTAACGGTTTCTGCGGGGGTAACGGGCGATGCACAGTACTAGCTCTCGAACTAGCTCTCGAACTCGAGCGTTCTCGAGGGGGTTGTGGTGGTGACTTGGGAAGGGTGTTGGTCGGCGTAGTTTTCGGTAATGGAGGATCGGCGGGTATGGGGAGGTCAGGTCCTGTGCGACCCCGAGCAGGAGAGGGCGACGGTGAAGGTGTGAATCGATCTGCCACTTTCGTTGTCGAAGGCAGTACCCGCGTCTTTGGATGAGAGCTGGAAGTGGAAGTGGAACTTGACGTTGACGTGGCCGTTGACGGTCTCGAGGGCTGAGGGGAGGGAATTATAGGAGAAATCTTCGGCAGAGGGGCAGGTCCCGGCCGCGGTTGTGGTTGAACTTGAATCTGGGGTTGGGAAAAAGACGGCTGTGGATGTTCGTGGGTCTTCTGGATTGGGAGACTCTGAGCCATCACCAAGGGAGGGGAAGTTAGTGAACTTGATTGGAAAGTCGAACCGTACGTTCTGCTCGGTTCCTCCTTCTCCTTGGTGACCAAGAGAGTCGACGTTAAGCTCTTTCCAGCACTGGTCAAGTCCGTCTGCGGCTTCATCTTCTCCTCAACACCAATCCTACCCGACGCAAGCGCACTCTTTTTGACCGAGCCACTATTGGTGGTCGCACCAATAGTATCAGATGCAGTCGGGGTGGCCGAAAGAGACTCGAACAAACTATCTCCCCAATTCCCAATATCTGCAAACGCGTCCTGACCAAGACTCAACCTCGGCGGTGCCAACGAGTACCTCTTCCTTTTCTTCGCAGAAACCGCCGGAGACATAGATAACGAAGACATGCTCAACTCGAGCGGGGGCAACGAAGTGGGCTCATCGTCCTCTTCACCCGCTTCTTCATCATTGTGATTGGCGCCACTGGCCTCGGAAGTGTCTTGCTGCCCGGGTTCCGGTGTCACGGTAGATGTCGAGACAACAGAATCTCTCGGCTTTTCGTCCACCGGTTCCTGTCGTGTTGAGGGCACCCGTCGCAGTGGCGGTTGTGGAGTCCGTTGTTGGTGTTGTCTGGGTTGTGAGATGGATAATGGTGGTTTTTCCATAACGCTGATCGGTGGGGGGCTATCGAGGTGATACGCTGGTGGTGGGGACTGCGACAATGCATCGACGTTTACCACTTTGAACGTTTGGCTCGCGCTCCTTGGTGGGGTCTTTGGTCGATGGTACGCCGTCGGTCCTGTTGTTCTACCCGTCTGGAGTGGGCCGTCCCGGGAAGCACTCCTGATTTGTGGAGGTCGTGAAGGTAGTTGTAATTGCGACTGCGTCGAGATCTGTGATTGTGGAGTCGGGGGGAGATCGTGTGGCGACCTTAATCTTGTAGTCGGACTTTGCATCCGGCCACTCAGGTTCGTCGAGGCAGAAGCGAGGGTATCGCTGGACTTCTTGGGTTTGTGACCGTTGAGGTGAATCGGCAGAGCGGTGGGTAAAGGTGGAGGATGGTCTTCCGTCGCGTAAGAGAGGTCCCCGAAACTGTCATTCCCAGCCGACGACTGGTAAAAGCTCTGCCTCGACCTAGTGGTATCTGTGGACATCTTCCTCGTCCGTCTCGTCCCTCTTGACTGAATCGAAGCCTGAGAAGGTTGCCTGCGTATAGACGGTGATGGCGTGCCGCGGTCCCGAGCATTCTGGGTAGTCGTGGTGATGATGGATAGTTGACTGGTTGATGGCAGGTTTGGGAAATTAGGGTGCTGGAACGGGACGGTGGATGGGGCCCGCGAGGAGGCTCGTCGGTAGTTGATAGCCTCGATTTCCTCTTCGCTGTAGCCAAGACTCGCCAGCGATGCCGTCCAACTGGGAGGTAGTCCGTTATATCTGGAACGTAAAATCAGAACCCGTTCTCCGGTTCAGACGGCGTGAGGAAGAGAAGACAACTCACCCTTCGTCGACGTGCAGGTTGTGCTACAAGAGAGAGAACGGAGGGTCAACAAGTGACCAACAACTGATTAAAGGGGAAATGCGGCATATATGCTGCAAGGCGGGAGGGAGATGAGACACACCTGAAAGCCCCAAGGCAACGAGATCGAACTTTCCTCCGAAGATTCGGACAGCTGTCTTGAGGCCGACTTGGGCGTCAGACTCCTCTTTGCGAATTTTATCAGACCTTTCCCAAAACTTGTGGAAGGCGAGGCCGAAGGTGGATCTTGCGAACTGAGGACTGGAGACTGAGCAGCGGGAAACGGGGGAGTTGACTGTGAGCGGGTGTAGTCTGTGAAAATGGGTGTCATTGGGGTGGATGGGTCGGGGACGAGGGAGAGGGAAGAGTTGTTGGTCGGTGGCGGGTTGTCCTTCGGAGGTGGCACTGGCGGAGAATGTTTGGAAGAACCGGCGGCGAACTTGAATACCCTGAGGGAAGCAAAACGCGAAGATGACGAGGTGGCCTGCTTCTGACCAGACCCGGAGTTGCTCGTCGTCGCCATCGTCGTCCGGCTGAGGAGAGAGAGGGTGTGCGGAGAGTAGCGTGGGCGAGTGTTGCATACAAGACCCGTCTTGTTCCCTTGACTGAACCCCCTCGCTTTCGGTTTCGGGTACAAGTCTCGATTTGGTTTTGTTTGGCGGCGCCGGAGATGGGTACGTGCTCTGATTGGTCGAGACCGCTACCCCCGCGGCGCTACCTACGGGCGGACTAACGGAGAAGATAAACGCTTGGCAGGGTGTCGTGAAAATTATTCAGAGTCATTGTAGTACTACACACGGATATCTTATCGCTACTCCTCCATCTGATATACATCGCAAAAATCAACGTGACCGAGTGTCAGCATCTGAATTTCACACCAAGTCGCTCTTTGCCCGACTTTCGCCTTCAACGTGCCGAATTTCGCCTTTTTCATACCCTCCGCTTCCCGTGCTCGACCTGTTGGCATCGGTCTCGCCCAGGATCGAACTCACGTCCTCCTTCGAGGCACCGGCCTGGAACGCCGTCTTGCTTCTCTCGAAATGGCTTCCGTGATTCTCCGGGCCGATGAGGGTCATGACGATGAGATAGGCGGCCACGACTCCGATGAAGATGCCCTGGACTTGGGCATAATTCGGTACGTCTTCCGGGCCGTTTGGCCCTTGGATCGTCGTACGGGAGTGCTCTCCGCCAGCTGTGTAACGAACGAGATGAGTACGAATATTCCAGCCATCGCAGGAGGTACGCACTAGCTTCGATCTGAGCGGAGGCCGAAGACACCATGTTACCCAGTTGGTACGCCACACCAGGGAAGGTGGACCTGAACGCTGGAGGAGAAATTTCCGACAACAAGATCGGAACGACACCCCAGGCTCTGTGAAAACAAGCTGTGAGAACCAGAATGCTTCCAAAGGTGAGTTTGATTTACCCTTGAACGCCGAATTGGAGGCAGAAGGCACCAGCGGAAAGTTTGCTGAATGTGCCTGGGATGATCCAGAGCGGGATGAACACTCCGACGAGGAGCACGAAGATGCTGGAAAACAGAGAGTAACATTAGATTTGGGTAGAGTTTGCTCGCAACGGTACTCACATGATCGTAAGACGACGTCCGATATACTGGCTCAGGCAACCAGCAACCACACCACCCCTACATTATATCAGACGGTGCTCAGAGCCGAAAGGGAGGAAGGCCTACGTGATGGCTCCACAATTTCCGATGATCGTTGCGAGCGTAGCATTGAACTTTGAGAACCCTTTGCTTTCTTGCAGATAAGTCGGGTAGAGATCTTGAGAGCCGTGAGACATAAAGTTGAATCCGGTCATCAACAGCACAGCATAGATGGCCAACAGCCAATGGTTCTTGAGCATCTGCCCGACCTCGTGGAAGAAGATACGTGTCTTGGACTGGGTGGGCTTCTCAGGATCATTCTGCCTCTCTTCTCGAGCACGGATGAAGACCTGGCTCTCGGGAAGAAGAGCTCGCAACACGGCGGCAAAAGCGGAGATCCCAGAAGCAGTCCAGAACAGCGCACGCCAGCTGGTATGTGGAACAAGGTATAAATTGATGACGGCGGCGATGAGGTATCCGACAGCGTATCCCTGCTGCATAACTCCGCTAGCGAGACCGCGAGCCTCAACAGGCAGGTTTTCGAGAGCGGTTGCAGAGGCTAAGCCCCAGATACCTCCCATACCGATACCGAAGAGACTTCGGACGGCAAGGAATTGATGGAATGTTTGAACGAAGCCGGAACCGAGGGAAAGGACGGCGACGATAAGGAGATTGACGACCAACGGCCATTTCCGGCCAAATCGATCAGAGATGAGACCGAAGGTGACCTGGAAGCCAGACGCATGAGAGACGTGGGGAGGGAATGGAAGGGGAATTTCTACTTACGGCACCGACGGAACGAAACAACAACGTGAGGGTGATGGATGTCGTCTGGTTTAGGGAAGAGGAGGTCAGCGGGAACGTGGCAAGACAGGGGGGTCGACTGACGATGTCGTGCGTGGATCGATTAAACTGTTTTTGCAGGTTGACGACGGTGAGCGACACGCTGAAAAAGTCGATGGCGTCGCAAGCCCAAGCCAACCAGCTGCAAGAAATCGTCATTGAGATCAAAGTTCAACCGCTCTTGGCAACGCCAAGGGGGAACGTTCAGCTCACCCAGAGAAGAACATACCCCATTGCGTCCAAGTGAGGCCCGCCAACACCTCTAGCAATGGTCTTGCTCGCTCTACTTTCTCCCTCTTTGGGATGAGGTTTCGCAGGAAGTACGGGGCCATGGAGACGAGGAAGAGGAAGGAGAGGGGGTCCCGAACTCTGAGAACCAGCCCCGAGCGCTGTCGGCTTAAGTACTTCTCATTATCCGGCCTGAGGTTCGCTACACCAGCGAGTTATTTCTGGACATCAAACATGGGACCTCATCTCCAATCCCCGCGGAGAGGAGTTCTTGATCCCACCGGTACCATGGGAAGGACGAAGGGGTCCCGAGTAAAAAACATCACTCACCTCAACTCAAAACTCTCTCCCCTCTGCAAGCCAGCTCTCCTTTAGCGTGTGAGTACGGCCTACGCGCGTCAGAGGCGGCTCAAGGAGTGGCGCACCTGACATTCAGCCGTCCATCAGCCCATCAGAAATATTGACAGCCGCCGACGTTGGAAGAACGGTTAGCCCGGTCCGAGACGCTCACTTCCATCCACGATCGGACGTTTTCCCACACACGACCACATCCACCGCGGACAACAAGCCCGTTGAATGAACCATCATGATGTACAACCTCGCGATGAACGTTTGAACCGTGAACTTTTTCCTTCTGGGCAAGAAAGATCAAACGACAGTTGAGAGAATCCTGTTGAAGTGAACAATTACAAACGAACCTCATCGGAGTTGGCCCGTGGGTAGGCTTTCGCTTCCTTTGGCTATTAGCTTTCGCTTTCCATCTCCGTTCGCATCTAGGACTGTGAGGCCGTGATTCCCAATCACCATTCTTTTCCAAGGGTCAACCTCGCAGATCTCTCTTCGCCGCCCTGGAATGGACATTCTAAGCTCGCCCAGACATCGACGATAGGTTACCTGCCCTGAAACAGCGCGCGGTCCTCATGGCGGCGAACCGTCTCACTCCCACGAGGCTGTGCGCTCAGGGCAAAGCCAATCAGTGCGCCATGTGCGGGTCAGTACATATCTCAACTCTTCAGTTTCCTGTGGGTGACGCACGAATACAGACGTCGGTCTCTATGCCGGGAATAGGACCGTGTCGAGGCTGATGCGATCCTTACCACCTCAGGACCCAATTGAGAAGACCGTGGTGACATTTAAGCTCCCTTCTGCGACTCGAGCGATCCTCCGCCTCTTCCCCCCTTCCCGCTTCAGACACTCGAAATGGATCAAGCAGGATTACAAGAACTCACGACAGCTGGCGAGGACCTGTACGTCCGATCTACGACCGCTTCTTAGTTCGGATGCTAACCGACCTTGCGATCGAAGCCTGATCTCCAAGGTCTGGCTCACCATCTACTAGAATTCCGCCACTAAACCGGACCGGTTTTAGTATTTCACCCTCGCGGCGATGGCGATGGTCGTCTGGGACCATCTAATAACGCTTTCCGATGAAGTGAAGTATGTGTGGAAGAGGGACAAATCCTGGGGTAAGTTCCGCATCGTCGGATCTCCTCTCAAATAATATTTTGACCATCACTCAGCTTTCTGGCTTTTCATCGTGGTTCGTATCCACTAACTTTTCTCCCTGGACAGTCACTGAAGACCCTACAGAGCAGGTACTCCATCCTGATTTACAAGACCTGGCTCACGATCGGTGAGGCGCATTTCCACTTCGGACCCGGGGTCAGAGCACTTACTATCGATAAACTCATAGCGTCGTTCTGGCCCGGTTATACTCAAGAAGTAAGTACCTTACCCTTCCTATCTTGGCATACGTTCTGACAGCCTCGTGGTGCAGGTGTGAGTTCGCAACCAATGTGGACAGCCACAAGGTTCAGACATTCAAAGAGAATCTAGGTGTAACCGCACCGTGAAAATGGAAGGGTACTATTTCATTTTCGTCATAACCCTCGGCCACGTATTCCTGACGATGAGGTGAGCTCACGGCGCACACCTATATGACATCTGCTTTCGCTCAATCGAGCCCGATCCGTAGGGTATACGCTCTGGCAGAGGCGAACAAATGTGTGTTCGTTGTTTTTGGAATCCTTGTCGCTTCCTCTGTAGCGACGGGCTTATGGCTCGTTAGCGTGGCTTCAGCGGCAGGTAATGTGTGCGTCGGTTACTGTTGCTTCCCTCTCTAACCTCGCCGCATAGCCATTCAGATGCCCAACATCCCTCTTGACGCTTTCCGAGCGTGCATCTTCACTGCTTCTGTGACCGCCGAGTGGGCCTACAGATCACAGGTCGTATTTGCCGGTATCTATTGTCCACTGTCCTGCAGAAGTTCAGAACCCTCATATGTTTACAGACCTTATTGCCATCGTTTGCATTGTCATCTTCGCGCTGAAATACAGGGCCAACCGCGGCCAGTCGCGCATGACCCTGCTGATGCGAACGATCCTCCAAGACAGTGTCCTTTATTTCCTCATCATGGCGGGCTTCCACATCGCGATGGTATTCTTCACTTTCTTCGCCAGGGTAACACGCTCTTTCCGCCCCCAGAAAAATACACGCTGACCATATATCACCCCAGCCTTCTGTTCAGAGTTTCCCACCGGTTGCAATTATTGCGTACGTATCTCCATTTCGATCAAGCTCGTCAACTGATTCTTCATCCCTTCCAGTTTAATACCGGTGATGATTTCACGTTTGGTGATGTCCCTCCGAAAGGCCGCCGACACTTCGCTCGTCCAGGCTTGGAATGGGGATCGCTTTACCGCTGTAAGAAGTGATGGGTACGAGATGACGGATTTTGTTTGCCCACCACCATCTATAATACCAGATTGTATGTGAATCTTGTTTGAAATGCAATGAGCTACACTGCCATGAATTGACACAATAGGATCCATTCTTTACCAGGAAACATCAGATGAAGGTTGAACACAAACTAATGTGCAGCTTTGTAACAACACCCAGGATCATCCCATCAGTGCAAATATCTCCAATTGCCATAGAGAGGATATAATAGATGTTAAAGGTAGCCCATTGTGGAGGGGGTGCATTCAGGTCTAACATAATTGATGACAGTGGTCATAGGTGAAACCAGTGGGCACACAGTGTATTTAACAAACAAACAAACATGGATGGAGAGGGGTTATAGATGGAATTGAATGATGACAGGTTCTGGTTGGTGATTGTGTATGAGGGCCAGGTAATTACCATTCCACTTTATATCCTTCCGATATAATGGCCTCCAGTTTGGGGGCAACCACAAGAGTTTGCTACCTCTGGGGTCCTCAACCCAGCTACTCCCAATTACAATAGAACAACCATGAGAAGAAAGGTCAGCCCATAACCGTGTGGTCTCTAAGAACTCTGAAACCACATCCCCAAAGCCCCCACCCTCCATCATTCCCAATTTTACCAGATGGTGAGCTACATACATTTTACTACCACCATGATGGGATGTAACTTCATCTACATTATCTGTAAGAAGCCACAGTTGACACTGATCAGGGGAAAACTGGAGATCCAAGACTGTGTTGGGTGATATATATTTTGCAATTGGTCCTGGGGTCTGTAAATCATGCAGGAAGACTGTTTGGTCCCTGGTAAAGGCAATCTTAGAGCAGTCATGAGATAATGTCAAGTCTCTTGTATCAGGGCCAATTGGTAATGTTTCAATGGCAACCCTCATTGCACCATGGACACTGTCCTCTGTTCCACCTGCCTCAAGATCCCAGCAGATAACCTTGCACCTGTCCACCACAAAGAGGGTGTTGTTAACAATCTTGATGTCTTGGGCTTCCATGTCTGGGTTGGTGAGTTGTTGTGGGTTTCCTGAAGAACAGTTGAGGACTGTGACAATGCTACCACCATGTTTTGCCATTGCAATGTGCACCCAGTCTGCAGAGTATGCCACCAGATGCCTTTGATACTTATGATAGGGGCTAATCTCAATGGGATATAGAGTGTCAGGATGATTGCCTAGTTGCAATAACTGAATTCCCGACCCTGCTATGCCATAACATGAGATTAAGGCTGCAGTGGGTGAGAACAAGAGTTCTCCAAATGGAAGTCGGGGTCTAATAGTTCTCCAGGGAAGATAACCAGTAGGTGTATTCTGCCAGACACAGATCTTGTCCTCTGATGTTCCACATGCAAAGAAGTACCCATTTGCACAGAACTGTCCCTTTGGTAATGGGTACTCTTTCCAAACCACTTGTGCCTGGAATAGGAGTTTTAAGTTTTGAATGTCAAGTACAATGACCTTGTCCCTAGTCACAAATGATGCATGGAACAAAACTGGGGAGAAGGAGAACTCCCCATCCTGAGGTGGGATGGGAAATGAAGAGAGTATATGAAGTGGGGGGGTTGATGTTGGTTGGAGCTCTTTGATAATGATCACATGTCTTATCACAGCATTGAGACTTATTGCAAACTGGAGGGTATCCTCATGAGCCCAGTAGGTGTAGGACCCAGAACCCAATGATAATGGAATGTTGCCCATCTGTAGCTGTGCAGCATCAAACACATTGTAGGTATACATATCCCCACACCATG
>Ga0307516_10006027_pt1 | contig 14331 bp, 10 predicted proteins | sample 19_EM_MG_FD_203310 | JGI IMG/M metagenome (GOLD analysis project Ga0307516, IMG submission 203310) | Populus trichocarpa ectomycorrhiza microbial communities from riparian zone in the Pacific Northwest, United States - 19_EM | ecosystem: Host-associated > Plants > Roots > Unclassified | place... | reverse complement strand
AGGTGCTCGGCTTCCTGCGCGTCGAGCGCGACGACTACGTGCGGTGGCAGCGCATCCTCGACGCGCGCGGCTGGGGTGCGCCCGGCTGGCCGGCGGCCCATGGCGGCTGCGCCTGGAATGCCGTGCAACGCAACATCTTCGACGAAGAATGCTTCACGGCCGGCGCCCCCCGGCAGATGCCGTTCGGGCTGTCGATGATCGCGCCCGTGCTGATGAAGTACGGCACGGCGCAGCAGCAGGCCCGCTTCCTGCCGCGCATCAAGACAATGGACGACTGGTGGTGCCAGGGCTACTCGGAGCCGGGCGCGGGTTCCGATCTGGCGTCGCTGAAGACCCGGGCCGAACGCATCGGCACCGGCGCGGATGCGCACTACGTCGTCAGCGGCCAGAAGACCTGGACCTCGTTCGCGCAATGGGCGAACTGGATGTTCGCGCTGGTGCGCACGTCCAGCGAGGGCAAGCCGCAGCGGGGCATCTCGCTGCTCCTGATCCCGATGGAGGCCAAGGGCATCAGCGTGCGACCGATCAAGACGCTCGATGGCGGCCACGACGTCAACGAGGTGTTCCTCGACGCCGTGCAGGTGCCGGCCGCCAATCTGGTGGGTGCAGAGAACGACGGCTGGACGATCGCCAAATACCTGCTGGGGCACGAACGAACCGCCATCGCCGGCCTGGGCATGTGCAAGCGCCTGCTGCGGCGGCTCAAGGAGGTCGCGCGCGTCCAGGAACGTCGCGGCCGGCCGCTGATCGAGGATCCGGGCTTCCGCGCCAGGGTGGCCCGCATCGAGATCGACGTGCACGCTCATGAATGGGGTCTCGCCCGGCTCATCTCGCTCGAGCAGGCGGGCCGCGGACTCGGCGCCGAGCCGTCGATGCTGAAGATCCGCGGCTCGGAGATCCAGGGGCGCCTCGGCGAGCTGCTGATGGACTGCGCCGGCCCCTACGCACTGCCACACCTGGAGGCGGCCATGACCTTCGGCTACGACGGCCCGACCGCCGGCGGCGTCGAACTCAATCCGTTGGCGGGCCTGTACCTCGACTTGCGCAAGGTCGCCATCTACGGCGGCACCAACGAGATCCAGCGAGGCCTGATCGGCAAGGCGATCGTCGGCACATGAACTTCACCTACACCGAAGAGCAACAGATGCTCGCCGACACGGTCGCCCGTTTCGTGCAGGCCGAGTACGGCTTCGAAGCCCGCCGCAGGCGCCTGGAAGCCTCGGGCCGCGCGGCTCCGGGCTACAGCCCGACCCTGTGGTTGCAACTCGCCGACCTGGGACTCTTTGCCCTGAACGTGCCCGAGGCCTACGGTGGCATCGGCGCCGGCCCGGTCGAGACGATGATCGTGATGGAGGGACTTGGCCGCGGCCTGGTGCTCGAGCCGTTCGTGACGACCGGCGTGATCGCCCCGCGGCTCATCGCGGCGCAGGGCACGGTCGCACAGAAGGATCGCTACCTCGCATCCATCGCTGCCGGCCAGTTGCGCCTGGCGCTCGCCGTGCTGGAGCCCGCCTCCCGCTTCGACCTGGACCAGATCGCGACAACCGCGCAGCGCACCGCCAACGGATGGCTGCTGGCGGGAACCAAGTCGGTCGTCCTGCATGGCGACAGCGCGGATTGCCTGATCGTCACGGCCCGCACGGCGGCCACGCCAACCACGTCTGCAGGCATCACGCTGCTGCTGGTCGACGCCCGCGCCGCGGGCGTGACGACGAGGGGCTTTCCAACCATCGATGGCCAGCGTGCCGCGGAGGTCCGCTTCGACGGTGTCCGCGTGGACGAGGATGCCGTGATCGGAGAGGTGAACCGGGGCCTGCCCTTGGTCGAGTGGGCCGTCGACCAAGGCCTCGCCGCGCTGGCGGCCGAGGCGGTCGGCGCCATGGACCGGCTGACCGAGCTCACCTGCGAGCACCTCGCGACGCGACAGCAGTTCGGCCAACCCATCGGCAGCTTCCAGGCCTTGCAGCATCGCGCCGCCGACATGCGCATCGCCGTCGAACAGGCGCGCGCGCTCGCGCTGATGGCCGCGGCGCGCGTCGACTCGACCGATGCCGTCGAATGCCGCCGCGCCGCGTCCGCCGCCAAGGCCATGGCGGGTCGCTCGGGTCGCTTCGTCGGCGAACAGGCCACGCAACTGCACGGCGGCATGGGCATGACCGACGAGATGGCCTGCGGCCACTATTTCAAACGACTGACCGCCATCGACATGACCTGGGGCGACTCGGAGCATCACGTCGAGCGGTATGGAGAACTGCTGTGACCGAAAGACACCCCGAAGGACAGATCGTCGTCGAACAACGCGGGCCCGTCCTGCTGATGGGCGTGGACCGCGTGGAGAAGCGCAACGGCTTCACGCCGCGCATGTTCCGCGAACTCGGCGAGGCGTATACGCGGCTCGAGAACTCTCCGGATCTTTTCGTTGGCCTGCTGTACGCCAGGGGCGATCACTTTTCCGGCGGCGTCGACCTGCCGCTGATGGCCGAGTACCGCAAGGCCGGGACGCCCTACGTTCCCCTTCAGCTCGTCGACCCGGGACAGATGCGCGAACCCTACCGCAAGAAGCCGGTCGTCGCGGCGATGCAGGGCATCTGCTTCACGATCGCGATCGAGCTGATGCTGGCGGCCGATGTCGTGTTCGCCGCCGACGACTGCCGCTTCTCGCAGCTCGAGGTCAAGCGCGGCATCATGCCCGGCTACGGCGGCAGCTTCCGCTTCATCGAGCGTGCGGGTTGGGGCAATGCGATGAAGTGGCTGTTGACGGGCGACGAGTTCGACAGCGCCGAGGCCTTGCGCATCGGGCTCGTGCAGGAGGTCGTGCCGGCCGGCCAGCAATTCGAGCGCGCGCTCGCCTACGCGCAACGCGTGGCGGAGCAGGCGCCGCTGGCCGTCCAGGCCACGATCGCCAACGCGCGGCTCGCGCTCGGCCAGGGCTGGATGCACGCGGCCACGCATGCCACGGCGATGAACACCTTCCTGTACGGCACCGAGGATGCGGCCGAAGGCCGCAAGTCGTTCGCCGAGAAACGCACGGCGAAGTTCGCCGGCCGCTGAACCAGACAAACGGATCCCCCATGTTCAAGACGGACCTGCTCGCGGGAAAGAAGATCCTCATCACGGGCGGAGGCACGGGCCTGGGCAAGAGCATCGGCCGGCGCTACCTCGAGCTCGGCGCCCATCTCGTGATCTGCGGTCGACGCCAGGAGGTGCTGGCCGCGACCGCGGAAGAGTTCCGCGCGGCGCTGCCCGGAGCCAGGGTCGACACGCTCAGCTGCGACGTGCGCGACGCCAGCCAGGTCGAGGCGATGATGGACGCCATCTGGCAAAGCGGCCCGCTCGACGGCCTGGTCAACAACGCCGCCGCCAATTTCATCGCCCGCACCGACAAGCTCTCGCCGCGCGCTGTCGACGCCGTGCTGGGCATCGTGCTCCACGGAAGCTTCTATTGCACGATCGCCGCGGGCCGCCGCTGGATCGAGCAGGCAATGCCCGGCAACGTGATCAGCACGGTCTCGGCACCGGTGATCACCGGGCAGGCGTTCACCGCCGCGTCGGCTGCGGCGAAGGCCGGCGTCCTCGCGATGACGCGCAGCCTGGCCGTCGAGTGGGGGCCGAAGGGAATCCGCCTGAATTGCGTCGCACCGGGCCTGTTTCCCACCGAGGGCGCGTGGGAGCGGCTCTATCCGCCCGGCAGCCAGGTGGAGCCGCAGGAGCGCGGCGTTCCCCTGCGCCGCTTCGGCCATCACCAGGAACTGTGCGACCTGTACGCCTACCTCGCCGCCGATGGCTCCGGCTACGTCACCGGCGACCTGATCGTCATCGATGGCGGGCGCTGGATGCAGGGCGCCGGAGGGCCCACGTTCCGCGCGATGCAGGACTGGGGCGACGACCAATGGGACGCCATGCGCCGGCGCTGACATCCGCGAACGACACCAAGGACAAGGAGACATCATGACCGAGACCCCATCCACCGCCCTCACCCAGGGCCCGCTGAGCCTGGCCGGCAAGACGGCCGTGGTCACCGGCGCGGGCGCCGGCATCGGCCAGGCCATCGCCGAACTCTTCGCGCGAGCCGGGGCGGCCATCGTGGTCGCCGACATCCAGGCCGACGCGGCCGAGACCGTCGCGAACGGCATCCGCGCCGCCGGCGGGCGGGCGATCGCCGTGGCGGCGGACGTGTCGCAGGACACGCAGGTGGCGGCCGTCATGGATCGTGCGCTGTCCGAATTCGGATCGCTCGACGTGCTGGTCAACAACGCCGCCATCTTTCCCAAACGACCCTTCCTCGAGGTCGAGGCCGAGTTCTGGGACAAGCTGCACAGCGTCAACCTGCGCGGCACCTTCCTGTGCCTGCGCGAGGCCATCAAGCGCATGAAGACCCAGGGCCGCGGTGGGGCCATCGTCAACATCTCGTCGGTGTCGTCGATGCAGGCGGTGGTCTATCACAACGCCACCTACAACGCGTCCAAGGCCGGCGTGAACAGCCTCACCAAGACCACGGCGCTCGAGTTCGCGGCCGACAACATCCGCGTCAATGCGGTGCTGCCGGGTGGCGTGCTGACCCCTGGCGCGAAGGCCGCCGGGGCCAACATCGAGCTCAAGGGGCCGATCATGGGACCGGGCCGCATTCCGCTCGGCAAGATGGGCGACCCGGAGGACATCGCCATGGCCGCGCTGTTCTTCGCCAGCCCGGCCTCGCGCCTGGTCACCGGGCAGCTGCTCGCGGTGGACGGCGGGTTCCAGGTCAGTTGAAATCCATGGACAACGCCACACGACCGGAATGGTTCGAGTGGGCCCTGGCACAAGCCCGCACTTCGCATGTCGTGGACTCCGGCGGCGCACGCGTCCACTATGCCGCCTGGAACGCCGCGGACACCGGCAAACCCGGCCTGCTGTTCGCGCACGGCTTCCTGGGCCACAGCCACTGGTGGGACTTCATCGCGCCATTCTTCACCGAGCACCATCGCGTCTTCGCGCTCGACTTCTCGGGCATGGGCGAGAGCGACCATCGCTCCTCGTACACCGCCGACTGCTTCGTGGACGACCTCGCGGCGGTGCTGCGCGCGATGCAAGGATCCGGCCCCACCGCCAGCACCGTGGTCGGCCACAGCTTCGGCGGGGCGCGACTGCTGCAGGCCTGCACGCAGATCCCGCAGGCGATCAGTCACGCCATCGTGCTCGATTCGTTCGCCCAGTTCCACGGCGACGCCCTCCCGGGCCATCCCTACAGCCCGACACCGGCACCCACCCAGGATAGTGAGACGACCCTCGCGCGCTTCCGGCTGCTGCCGCCCCAACCGTGCGAGCCCTGCCTCTTCGACCACGTCGCACGCCATTCGCTGCGCCAGGTCGATGCGGGCTGGACCTGGTCATTCGATCCCGCGCTGAGGGGATTTCGCCCGGCGGCCATCGACCCCGAAATGCTGGGACGCGTCGACACGCCGGTCGACTACGTCCATGCCGAGGCCAGCGCCGTGGTCTCCGCGGAGCGCGCACGGCGCATCGCCGGCGCCCTGCCGCGCGGCCGCGGCCCCATCACCATGCCGCGGGCAGGACATCACCTGATGCTGGATCAGCCGCTGGCGCTGATCGGCGTGCTGCGTGCCCTGCTGGCCGGGCAGCGCCGTCCTCCGGTGCCGGACTGAGCAAGACGCCATGCGAGCCGGTGCGGATGCACTGTCGGCGTGGAGTCCCGGCGTCCCGCTGAGCCAGTTGCTGGCGCGCGGCGTGCGGGATCGGCCGGCCACCCGCCTGCACTTCCACACGGAGGCGGGTCACTGCGATGTTCTCGCCGGCGACCTGATCGCGGCAGCGCGCCAGCTGGCCCGCGGCTTGCGGGCTATCGGATTGCGCCGCGGAGACGCCATCGCCCTGCAGTTGCCGACCGCGCGCGACACGGCGGTGCTCTACCTGGCCGCGCTCGACATCGGCGCGGTGCTGGTGCCCATCGTCCATATCTACGGGCCCGCCGAGGTCGGGTTCATCCTGCGCGACTCGCGCGCCCGCTTCCTCTGCGTGCCCGAGCGCTGGCGCGGCATCGACTTCCTGGCGCGGGTCGAGGCGCTGGGGCCCCTGCCCGACCTCGAACGCGTCATCGTGCTGGGCGACAGGACACCGCGGGGCGGCATCACGTTGCGATCCATCGCAGCGCTTGCGGAGCAAGCGCCCGTCATGGCGGAGGACAGCGTGCCAATGCCCGACGACCTCTGCCTGCTGCTCTATACCTCCGGCACCACGGCCGCGCCAAAGGGCGTCCGGCACACGCATCGGACGGTCGGCGCGGAGTGGGCCATCCCTTTCATCGATGGCGACGGCCCCTATCTCACGCCATTTCCGGCAGGTCATATCGCGGGATTCAATTTCCTGCTGCGCCCCTTCGTCACGGGCACCGACATGGTATTCATGGACCGGTGGGATCCCGCTCTCGCGGCCGAACTCATCGAACGCCATCGGGTGCGACTGTCCGGTGGCACTCCCTTCCATCTCCAGGGACTGCTGGCCGCGGCAAAGCGCGATGCGCGGGACCTGTCTTCGCTGGGTGGCTACAGCCTGGGTGGCACCGGCGTGACGCCCGAACATGTGGAAGCGGCCGACCGCGCGGGCTTCGCGGGCAGCCGCAGCTATGGGTTGACCGAACACTCCACCGTCAGCGTGGGCTGGCGCGACATGTCGCTCGCGCAACGCGCGCAGACCGACGGTCGCCTGCAGCCGGGGACACGCGTACGCGTCGTCGACGAGCAGGACCGGTCGCTGCCGGCGGGCACCGAAGGCGAGATCCTCACCCTCGGACCGGAGCTGTTCATCGGCTATACCGACGCGAGCCTGGACGCACAGGCGTTCACTGCCGACGGCTGGTTCCGCACCGGCGACATCGGGCGGCTGGATGCCGCGAACTGCCTGACGTTGACCGACCGCAAGAAGGACATCGTGATCCGCGGCGGGGAAAACATTTCCTCCCAGGAAGTCGAGCGCGTCCTCGCCACCCACCGGGCGGTCAAGGACGTGGCGGTCGTGGCCGAGCCTGACGCGCGCTACGGCGAGAAGGTCTGCGCCTTCGTCGTGCTCCTGGAGGCCCAGTCGCTCGACCTCGCCACGGTGCAACGCCACTTTGCCGAGGCGGGCGTCGCGCGGCAGAAGACGCCGGAGAGCCTGCGCATCGTCGACGAACTGCCGCGCACCGCCTCGGGCAAGGTGCGCAAGGGCGAGCTGCGAGGTCGCCTGCTGGGCGAGGGCTATCGCGCCGTCCAGCGGTGATCCCGCATGCCGTAGCTCCAGCCCCGGTCTGGCACGCAGGCCGGGAGCCGGGCCCGCCCAGGCTGCGCGACGCGTCGATCCGCCGCAGCTCAGACGAGATCGAGCCGCCGCAGATCGGCGATGACCTTGCGAATGAGATCCGGCGTCAGGTGGGGAATGTCGTTGGCGGCGCCCACGCCGAGCGCGCGCACCCGGTCGCGGAAGCGCGGGGCGGGCACGCGGGAGCCGCGATCCGCCTGGGCAGGACGCCTGAACGCGTCCAGCAAGGCCAGCGACGAGTGTTGTCGCTGCGCCTGCGGCAGCGCACGCAGGGCCGCCTCGAAGCGCTCGAACCACGCCGCGTGGTCGCCGATGCGCTGGATCGGGTGCCCTGCCTCGATCAACCAGTCGACGAACTGGTCGAGCGAGACGCCGTCGTCATGCGGGTTCACGACATGGTAGGTGCGGAATCCGCTGTCCACCTCGGCCCCGAGCGCGGCGATCGCTTCGGCAGTGAAGTCGACGGGCAAACCATCGTAGTGCGCACGTGCGCGGTCTCCGCCGCTGGCGGCCACGTAGAACGAGCCCGGTGCCACGCCGCTCGCGAGGAGGCTGAAGATCAGGCGCGTGAACATGTCGGGGACATTCAGCTGCCCGACGTAGCGGCTGTGGGCGAGGATCATGTCCGACCGGAAGACGGCCACCGGAAGGCCGCAAAGGTCATGGGCCTCCCGCAACAACACCTCGCCCGCCCATTTGCTGGTGCCGTAGCCACTGGCGTAATTCCTGTCGACCTGGCGCTGGGGACTGGCGACGCGGATGTCGGCATCCTCGTCCACGCAGGCCTCCCGACCGCGCGTCGCCGCGGCCACGGTCGAGACGAAGTTGAAGGGCTTGAGGCGGGTCGTGAGCGCCAGGCGGATGAGTTCCGCCGTGCCGACCACGTTGGGACCGAACAACTGGCTGTAGGGCAGCACATGGTTGACCAGCGCGGCCGGGTGCACGACCAGGTCGACGCTGTCGGCCAGGCGCTTCCAGGTCGCCGCATCCAGGCCCAGGTCCGGCTCGCCGATGTCGCCCGCGAGCACTTCGAGGTGGTCCGCCGCCAGCGCCTCGAAGTGTCGGACCAGGCCGGCATCGCCGCTGTCCAGGACGCCGGCGATGCGCTGCCTTGCAGAGGCCGCGTCGTGGCCCCGTGCGATGCACACCAGCTTGCCGCCGGCCCCCGCGAGCCGCTCCAGCCATTCGAGGCACAGGAAGCGGCCGAGGAAGCCATTGGCCCCCGTCAGCAATACGGTGCGGACGGGCCCGCCCGGACGTGGCAGCGACGGCGCCTCGGCCAGCGTGCGCGCGTCGATGAACTTGGCCAAGGTGAGGTCGCCGGCGCAAATCACGGAGGGGCTGCGTCCGTGGACCGACACGAAGCCCGGCCGGTTCGAACCGCCACCGCGCCTCGCCTGGATGTAGTCCGCCAGGCCCTGGAGGCTGCTGGTCGGACCGATCACGACGCCCACGGGAACCTCGACGTCGAAGATCTCCTCGAGCAACATCGAGAACGACAGCGCCGACATCGAATCGCCGCCGAGATCCGCGAAACTGACCTCCGGCTTCAGGAGCGCGCTCGAGATGCCCAGCGTGGCCTTGACCGCCCGGCCAACGGTGTCGAGCACCGGTGCACCGCTGCCGTCCTGGCGCAGCGCACGCAGTTCGTCGGCCTGCCCTTGCGCGATGTCGCCATAGAGTTGATCGAGCCGTGCGCCATAGCGCTCCTTCAGCGCGGGCCTGCGCAACTTGCCCACCGACGTGAGCAGGCCGTTGGCCGTGCTGAACGGATCCGTCTCGACGAGGAAATCCCGCGGGATCTCGCATGCCGGCAACCCGGCGCTTCGGGCAACCTCCTTGATCGCCTCGCGCAACAGGCCCTTGACCTCATGCTCGTCAACGCCCGGTCCGAGCGACTCCACCGCCTGTTCGTGCGGCACGATCACGGCGAGCAGGAAGGCCCGTTCGCTGCTGCCATGCACGAAGATCTGCCGGATCGCCGGATGGCCGCTCGCGAAGGTGGCCTCGACATTGGCGATCGCCACGAACTCCCCCTGCGCGAGCTTGAGGACGTTGTTGCGTCGATCGACATAGACGATACGGTCGGGCCCGATCTCGGCCATGATGTCGCCGGTCATGTAGTAGCCGTCCGCGTCGAACACCGCGGCGGTCGCTTGCGGATTGCGGTAGTAGCCCGGCATGACGGCCGACGTCTTCACGAAGAGTTCGCCGCGTGGATAGGGCTTGTCCGTCCCGAAGTAGCCCAGCTCGGGCACGTCAACGAGCTTGTAGTCGATCACGGGAGGCCGCATGACGCGCGAGTTGAACGTCACGCCCGAGACTTCCGTCGAGCCGTAGGCGTTGTTCAATTTCACGTCGAGGCAGCGCTCCATGAACGCCGCCAGCTCGGATGCAAGGGGCGCGGCGCCGATCGTGCTCGAGAGGACGCGTCCACCGAACATGCGCTGTCGCAAGTCGGCCGTCACGCGCTCGGGCAGGGCAAGGCCTTCGGCGTTTCCCGCGGCCTGTCGCTCCAGCTCGCCCTGATATTGGTGGAACACCAGCTCGCAGATCCGCGGCACGAGATTGAGCGTGGTCGGGCGCACGATGGCCAGGTCCTCGAACAGCATCGACAGGTCGCTCTTCGCCGTGAAGAAACACGTGCCACCGTTGGCCAGGATCCGCCCCAGCCAGCTGCGTCCGAAACTGTGGTTCAACGGCATGTAGTTGAGGCAGATCAAGGGCAGCGCGCTGCCTTTCACCCAGGGCGTCCGGAACATGCGTTCGGTATACATCGCGCCCTTGGGCGACCCCGTGCTGCCGGAGGTGTAGAAGATCGTGGCCAGCGGATCCTCGCCCGCAGCCGCCATGAACGCGGGGGCCGGCGGCATCGATCTTCCCCGCTCCTCCAGCAGCGCGAGCGGTTCGATCGCCACCGGACACGCCGCCTCTTCGAGTCGCCGCAGCGCGGCGGCGAACTTGTCCTTCTGGTCATCGTCGTCCGATGAGTAGTCGAACACGAGAAGGCTGGCGAGATGCGCGCCCGCCAGCACGCAGTCGATCGCAGTGTCCAGGCAGTCCATGCTCGTCGCCAGGGTGCGCGGCTGCGTCTCCTCGATGATGCGCACCAGCTGCGCGATGGGCGCGTTGGTCTGGAGCGGCACGCAGACGACGCCGAGGTGGATGCAGGCCAGGTCGAGGATCGAATAGTCGATTCCGGCGAACCCCATCACGCAGACCATGTCTCCCGCCCGCAGCGGCGCCGCGGGGCCACGGAACCAGGCACTTGCCAGCGCCTGCACGCGGGACCAGGTCTCGCGATAGGTGAGGGTCTCGAACCGCGGCAGCAAGCGCAGGAGCCTTCGGCCCGTCGCCGAATCGGTGACGGGTTCGCGGGCGCGCTGGCCGAGCGCCGGTCGATCCGCGTATCCCTCCATGACGGTCGCCACGATGCGCGACAGCGGCAACCCGGGATGCTCGATCGCCGCCTGGACGTCTGCGTGCGGCGCCGCGGCGCGAAACTGGCGGTCGTTCGCGAGCAGGTCGGCCAGCCGCGCGGCGAGCCTCTGCTCGCGCCCTTGGTCGGCGACGCCGTCATCGGTCGCGATCGTGAGATGGTCGGTGCTCATGGCGAGGCCCCTTGTCCTTGGCGGGTGCAGCGCGCGCGGCGACTCAGCGCGGGTCCAGCGCGGTGGCGACGGACACGGGCTCCCATTCGTCCACCTGCGCGAGCACGGCACCGAACGCGCGGCGCACCATGCCGACGGCATCCGCACCCAACACCAGGCGCAACGGTGCCAGCGGCGCGTCCAGCGCGGCCAGGATGGCCAGCGCCGCCTTGGCCGGGTCGCCCGGCTCATGGCCGGCGTAGCGATTCATCGACGTGCGGGTCTTCGCCGCGGGCGTGTCGGCGTAGCCGTCGATCACGCGCTCGGCCATGCGCAAGGAGCCGCCGCTGAAGCTGGTGCGGAATCCACCCGGCTCGACGAGCGTCACGCGGATCCCGAACGCCGCCAGCTCCGCCGCCAGCGCCTCCGTGAGGCCTTCGAGCGCGAACTTCGACGCCGAGTAGAGCCCACCGCCCGGAAAACCGATCACGCCCGCGACCGACGAGACGTTGAAGATGTGCCCGGCCCGTCGTTCGCGCAGATGCGGCAGCAGCGCACGGGTGATCGCGAGCGGGCCGAAGAAGTTGGTCTCCATCACCGCCCGGGCTTCGGCGTCCGACACCTCCTCGACCGCGCCGAACAGGCCGTAGCCCGCGTTGTTCACGAGCACGTCGACGTGCCCGATGCGAGCCAGGGTTCGCCGCAAGGCCGGCTCGATCTCGGCGCCGTGCGTCACGTCGAGCACGATGGCGTGAGCGCGACCCGGCGCGAGCTCTTCGAAGTAGTCGGCCTGCGCGGGCTGGCGCACGGTGCCGACCACCACGTCGCCGCGGGCGAGCGCGGCACGCGCCAGTTCCAGGCCGAAGCCGCTGGAGACGCCGGTGATGAGCCAATGTCGAGAGGGGGTCGAGTTCGTCATGAGTGGCTCCGTGGTGGAATCAAGTACCTGTGGGCGGCGGGGGCGCCGCCGGATGAATCGGGGTCAACGCGCACGTTCGAACACCGCCGCAAGGCCCTGCCCGCCCCCGATGCACATCGTCTCGAGCGCATAGCGTCCCTGGCGCCGCTTCAACTCATGCAGCATCGTCGCGAGGATGCGTCCGCCCGTGGCACCGATCGGGTGGCCGAGCGAGATGCCGCCGCCGTTGACGTTGAGCCGATCGGGATCGCTCCATCCCCAGACCTTCAGAACGGCCAGTACCTGCGCTGCGAAGGCCTCGTTCAACTCCACGAGATCCAGCTGGTCGAACGAGAGTCCGGTGCGGGCGAACAGCTTGCGCACGGCAGGAACCGGCCCGATGCCCATGCGCGATGGATCGCACCCGGCGGCGGCCCAGCCGACGACCCAGGCCATCGGCTCCAGTTTCAGCTCGGCGAGCTTGTCCTCGGCCACCACCAGGCAGGCGGCCGCGGCGTCGTTCTGCTGGCTGGCATTGCCGGCGGTCACGGTGCCGCCCTGGAGCACGGGCTTGAGTCGCGCCAGCGCCTCCATCGAGGTCTCGGCACGGATGCCCTCGTCACGGTCGAAGACGACCGCGTCGCCCTTCCTCTGCGGCACCGGCACGCGAACCAGCTCGTCGGCGAACTTGCCATCGCGCCAGGCCGCTGCCGCACGTGCATGGCTGCGCACTGCGAAGGCATCCGCTTCCTCGCGGGTGATGCCGTGGTCGCGGGCCAGGTTTTCCGCGGTCTGAGGCATCCCCGAGATGACGCCGAAGCGGCCTTCGGGTTGCGAGCGCTCGCGGCCACGCTGGAGGCGGTCGTGCACCGTCACGGAGCCCGACCGCGAACCCCAGCGCATGTCCGTCGTGTAGTACTCGATGTTGCTCATGCTTTCGACGCCGGCGGCCACCACGACATCGGCCGCCCCCGTCTGCACCTGCATCGCCGCGTCGATCACCGCCTGCAGGCCGGAACCGCAGCGCCGGTCGAGCGTCATGCCCGCCACGTCTACGGCCAAGCCCGCGGCCAGGCCCGCGTAGCGCCCGAGGCAGGGGGCCTCGCTGTTGCTGTAGGACTGCGCCATCACGACGTCGTCGATCCGTGCGGGATCGATGCCGCTGCGCTCGACCAGCGCCTGCAGGATCGTGCACGCGAGCTGGTCGGCCGGCAGCGTCCGCAGACTGCCGCCGAAGGCGCCGACGGCCGTGCGCAGGGGGGAAACGATGGCGGCTCTTCTCATGGTCGGGGACTCACGGACAAGGGGAGGGAAATGGCGAAACCGGCGAAGCTCGGTTCAATGCCGCGCCTGCAGCCGACTCAATTCGTCGTGCATCCGCTTCGCCTCGACGAGTCCGGCATCGAAGTCGACGGCATCGACGGCGCACTCCACGGCATCGATGGAGCGCCACATGGCATCGCTGGCGGCAGGCATGGCCGAGAGTCGCTCGCGCCAGGAGGCCAGCGGCGCAAGTGCATCGGCCTTAGCCAGCGCCCGGTGGCGCAGCAGCGCGCCCGCGGGTGGCCGCGCCAGATCGAGCGAGGCAGTGAACGCCAGCGATGCGGCAATCACGTTGGCATCGCACAGGACATCGAACAGGAGCGTGCCGGCATAGGTTTCGGCAGCGACGGTGCCTCCGCCAACGATCAGGGCCAATGCGCGTGCGACACCGATCGCGCGCGGCATCCGCTGCGAGCCACTGGGCGGCAGCACGCCATGCCTGATCTCGGGCAGCGCGATGCGCGTGCGCCGATCCGCGATGCGGTAGTGACAGGCCAAGGCCAGCTCCAACCCCCCGCCGATCGCGAAGCCGTGCATCGCCGCCACCACGGGCTTGGCGCAAGCCTCGATGCGCGGCAACAGGTGGCTCGAGATCCCCGGCCACGCCCGCTGCCGGGCCGAATGCAACTCGCCGAGCTCGCCGCCCGCGCAGAAGCCGCGTTCCGCGCCGGTCACCACGATGACTGCCACCGCGCGATCCTCGTCCGCTGCCACGAGGGCCCGCCACAATGCCATGCGCGCTGCGTGCCCGAGGCTGTTCACAGGCGGATTCGCGAGCGTCAGCAGAGCGACATCGCCATGCCGTTCGGTGCGCACGAGAGCGGGCATCATCGCGCCGCGTCGACCGGAAGGTCGTGCTGCGCGGCGCGGTCGCCCGTCGGCCGCCGGCCCAGCGCGAGCAGCGTGGCCAGGCAGCATGCGCACATCGCAACCAGGTAGGTGAACGCCAGCCGGAATGCGGCCTCGCTCGGGTACGTGGACGAATCATGCGCCGCGTCGTGCACCGTCTGGCTGCCGAGCAGGCCGAACAGCAACTGCGACCCCACCGCCATGAATGCCGCCAGGCAGACGGCGTTGATGCCCGCCGCCTCGCTGGCGTTCGCAATCGGCGAAGCGCGCGCGATCAGGTTGTACAAGGCCGGCATCAACAAGCCGTAGCCGACGGTGCAGCACACCGCGGCCGCGACCAGTTGCTCGAACGTCGCGTGCCACATGAGCATCGCCAGCCAG
>Ga0307516_10006026_pt1 | contig 14331 bp, 7 predicted proteins | sample 19_EM_MG_FD_203310 | JGI IMG/M metagenome (GOLD analysis project Ga0307516, IMG submission 203310) | Populus trichocarpa ectomycorrhiza microbial communities from riparian zone in the Pacific Northwest, United States - 19_EM | ecosystem: Host-associated > Plants > Roots > Unclassified | place... | reverse complement strand
GCGGACCCACTCGGGGTCGCCTCCTCCGCAGGTGGAACCCCCGCAGGCGGAACCCCCGCAGGCGGAACCCCCGTACGCCCCCCTTCCGGCCGAGGCGGAGGCCCTGCCGGAAGGGGCCCCGTCTTCGCCTCCCCCGTCTTCTCCTCCGGCGCCCCCCGCAACAGCACCGTGAGCAGCCGTACCGCGCCCCTCTTGTGCAACGGGTCGTTGCCGTTGCCGCACTTGGGGGACTGGATGCAGGACGGGCAGCCGGCCTCGCACTCGCAGGACGCGATGGCCTGGTGGGTGGCGGTGAGCCAGGCGCGGGCGGTGTGGAAGGCGCGCTCCGCGAAGCCCGCGCCGCCGGGATGGCCGTCGTAGACGAAGACCGTGGGCAGCAGCGTGTCGGGGTGCAGCGGGATGGACACACCGCCGATGTCCCAGCGGTCGCAGGTGGCGAAGAGGGGCAGCATGCCGATCGACGCGTGCTCGGCGGCGTGCAGGGCGCCGCCGAGGATCTCCGGATTGATCCTGGCCTCGTCCAACTGGTCCTCGGTGACCGTCCACCACACCGCGCGGGTGCGCAGCGTACGAGGAGGGAGGTCGAGCTTCGTCTCGCCCAGCACTTCCCCAGTGATGAGCCGTCGACGCAGGAAGGAGACCACTTGGTTGGTGACCTCGACGGAGCCGTAGCACAGGCGTCCGTCGCCCCAGGGGACCTCGATGTCCGTCTCCAGGACGGAGATGGCCGTGGTGTCGCGGGCGACCGTGGAGTACGTCGGGCCGGCCTGCTCGACCAGGGCGACCGAGTCCTCCAGGTCGAGTGAGCGCACCAGGTAGGTGCGGCCCTGGTGCAGGTGGACCGCGCCCTCGTGCACGGTCGCGTGCGCGGCACCCGCGTCGACCGTGCCCAGGAGCCGGCCCGTGCCGGCCTCGACGACCTGGACCGGCCGGCCGCCCTCCCCGCGGATGTCGGCGAGGTCGGCGGCACGCTCCCGGCGGGTCCAGTGCCAGGCCGTCGTGCGGCGGCGCAGCAGCTTCGCGGCCTCCAGCTGCGGAAGCAGTTCCTCGCACGCCGGGCCGAACAACTCCAGGTCGTCGTCCGTCAACGGCAGTTCCGCGGCGGCCGCGCACAGATGCGGGGCGAGTACGTACGGGTTGTCGGGGTCGAGGACCGTGGACTCCACGGGCTGGTCGAAGAGGGCCTCGGGATGGTGGACGAGGAAGGTGTCCAGGGGGTCGTCGCGGGCGATCAGGACGGCGAGGGCGCCCTGGCCGGAGCGGCCCGCGCGGCCTGCCTGCTGCCACAGGGAGGCGCGCGTGCCCGGGTAGCCGGCGATCAGGACGGCGTCGAGGCCGGAGACGTCGATACCGAGTTCCAGCGCGGTCGTCGCGGCGAGGCCGAGGAGCTCGCCGGAGTGGAGCGCCTGTTCGAGGGCGCGGCGCTCCTCGGGGAGGTAGCCGCCGCGATACGCCGCGACACGCCGGACCAGGGAGCGGTCGACCTCGGCGAGGCGTTCCTGGGCGATCACCGAGATCAGTTCGGCGCCGCGCCGGGAGCGTACGAAGGCGACCGAGCGCACACCCTGCACGGTGAGGTCGGTCAGCAGGTCGGCCGTCTCGGCGGTGGCCGTGCGGCGGACCGGCGCGCCCTTCTCGCCCTGCATCTCGGTGAGTGGCGGCTCCCAGAGGGCGAACACCAGTTCACCGCGCGGGGAGGCGTCGTCGGCGACCTCGACGACCCGGAGGCCGGTGAGGCGCCCCGCGGCCTCCGATGGCTCCGCGGCGGTCGCGGAGGCCAGCAGGAACACCGGAGAGGCTCCGTAGCGGGCGCAGAGGCGGCGCAGGCGGCGCAGCACCTGGGCGACGTGCGAGCCGAACACACCTCGGTAGGTGTGGCACTCGTCGATCACCACGTACTTCAGGGCGCGCAGGAAGGAGGACCAGCGGGGGTGGGACGGGAGGATGCCGCGATGCAGCATGTCGGGGTTGGTCAGGACGTAATTGGCGTACTGACGGACCCATTCGCGTTCTTCCACCGGCGTGTCGCCGTCGTACACCGCAGGACGTACCGAATGGCCCAGAGGTTGTGAAAATTCCTTCACGGATCGGCACTGATCCGCCGCGAGTGCCTTCGTGGGAGCCAGGTAGAGAGCGGTGGTGCCGCGGCCGTTCGGGGCCTCGGAACCGTCCAGGAGAGTGGAAAGGACCGGGACCAGGTATGCGAGGGACTTGCCGGACGCCGTGCCGGTGGCGACGACCACCGACTCGCCGTCCAGGGCGTGCTCGGCCGCGCGTGCCTGGTGAACCCAGGGATGATCGATTCCGCAGGCCCGCACCGCGGCGATGACCTCGGAACGGATCCGGTCCGGCCAGACGGCATGGCGGCCCTCACGTGGGGGCAAGTGCTCCGTATGAGTGATGCGCGAAGCCCGGCTCGGTCCCGCGGCGAGCCGGTCCAGGATCGTGCCCGGCGAGAGCCGGGAGGTGGGCTGCGCCGAGGGTCGATCGGATCGGTGATTCTTGGCCATCGGCACCGAGTGTGTCACTGGCGTGACGGACAATGGGACCAAGGCGTCGTACACGCCTGCCGGTAAGTGATTGAATGCCATCGCGGCTGGCGAACCGTCCTGGGGGCTTCAAGCCGAGGTGTCCCGACGGGCGACCGCTCGATAGCAAGGTGCTGGAGGATCCGTGGACCTGTCCCTGTCGACCGAGACCATCGGCGATCGCACGATCGTCAGGGTCGGTGGCGAAATCGACGTATATACCGCGCCCAAGCTGCGCGAGCAGCTGGTCGAGCTGGTGAACGACGGCAGTTTCCACCTTGTCGTCGACATGGAGGGCGTGGACTTCCTCGACTCCACCGGTCTCGGCGTGCTGGTCGGCGGACTGAAGCGGGTGCGGGCCCATGAGGGCTCGCTGCGCCTGGTCTGCAACCAGGAGCGCATTCTGAAAATTTTCCGTATCACCGGTCTCACCAAGGTGTTCCCGATCCACACCTCGGTCGAGGAAGCGGTTGCGGCAACCGACTGACCACCGGTCCGGGCGCGACTCGAAGGGACGGCGCCCGGGACGGCCGAAGTTGAACGAGGGGTCCGGGCTCCTGGCAGCCCGGTCCCCCCACCGCACGCCCGTAGTTCCGAGGGGGATGCATGGCCACCGTTGAACTCCGCTTCAGCGCGCTGCCCGAGCACGTCAGGACCGCCCGACTGGTGGCGGCAGCGGTGGCGCGCAGGGCCGGAGTGGACGAGGCCGTTCTCGACGAGGTCAGACTCGCGGTCGGCGAGGCCTGTTCCCGTGCCGTCGGACTGCACCAGAGCGGCGGCATCGTGGCGCCGGTGAAGGTGCTGCTGATCGAGGAGGAGAAACAGTTCTCCATCGAGGTCGGCGACGAGGCGCCGCGGCACGCCCCCGGCGATCGGGCACCCGGCATCGCCGGTGACGACGCCGAGACCGACGAGGACGAGATGGGCCTCGCGGTCATCAGCGGCCTGGTCGACGACGTGGAGGTCACCGCCGGCGAACACGGCGGCTCCATTCGGATGACCTGGCCGAGCACACCTTCCGTCGTGGTGCTTCCCTGACGCCACAGACGTCAGTCGACGTGACTGACGCACCCTGAATCACTACCGAGGGCCCTGCTGAGCAGGGCCCTCGGCTGTTTTCCAAGAGCATTTCCCAATTCGTGAAAGAATTCACGATCAATTTCCCGATCATTAGATCGGATGAAAATGCTTCCGAGGGGTTACCGCGTGTCGGCCGGGTGTGGCAGATTCCGGTTACCACGTACTGTTTTGATCAGGAACAGATCTCTAGAATCCGTCCACATCTTGAGCTCAGCCCCAGCGTCAAGGAGGACGAATGGCGGGGCTTTCTTCCCCAGATCAGCTGGACCACTCCACAGCCCTCGCGGCAGCGGTTCTGACCGACGGCAACCGGGTCATGGTGTCGGTCATCGGCGTCGTGGCCCTGGCCGCCCTCGTGGTGGCGGGCGTCCTGGTACGCCAGGTACTCGCGGCGGGTGAGGGCACCAACAGCATGAAGAAGATCGCGACGGCGATCCAGGAAGGAGCGAACGCCTATCTGGCCAGGCAGTTGCGCACGCTCGGTGTATTCGCCGTCGTCGTGTTCTTCCTGCTCATGCTGCTTCCCGCGGACGACTGGAATCAGCGTGCCGGACGGTCGGTGTTCTTCTTGATCGGTGCGGGCTTCTCGGCCGCCACCGGCTATATCGGCATGTGGCTCGCCGTACGGAGCAATGTGCGGGTGGCCGCCGCCGCGCGCGAGGCGACACCGGCGGAGGGTGAACCGGAAAAGGATCTCACCGCTGTCTCGCACAAAGCCATGAAGATCGCTTTCCGTACCGGTGGCGTCGTCGGCATGTTCACGGTGGGGCTCGGTCTGCTGGGCGCCTCCTGCGTGGTGCTTGTGTACGCGGCCGACGCGCCGAAGGTCCTTGAGGGCTTCGGTCTCGGAGCGGCGCTCATCGCGATGTTCATGAGGGTCGGTGGAGGCATCTTCACCAAGGCCGCCGACGTCGGCGCCGACCTGGTCGGCAAGGTCGAACAGGGCATTCCGGAGGACGATCCGCGCAATGCCGCGACCATCGCCGACAACGTGGGCGACAACGTCGGCGACTGCGCGGGCATGGCGGCCGACCTCTTCGAGTCGTACGCCGTGACGCTGGTCGCCGCGCTGATCCTCGGCAAGGCCGCCTTCGGCGACGCCGGGCTCGGTTTCCCGCTGCTCGTCCCCGCGATCGGCGTGATCACGGCGATGATCGGCATCTTCGCCGTGGCCCCGCGCCGCACCGACCGCAGCGGTATGTCCGCGATCAACCGCGGGTTCTTCATCTCCGCGGTGATCTCGCTGGTGCTGGTGGCGGTGGCCGTCTTCGTCTACCTCCCCGGCAAGTACTCCGACCTGGACGGCGTCACCGACGTGGCGATCCAGGGCAAGGACGGCGACCCGCGGGTCCTCGCCCTGGTCGCGGTGGCGATCGGCATCCTGCTCGCGGCCGTGATCCAGCAGCTGACGGGCTACTTCACCGAGACCAGCCGCCGTCCGGTCCAGGACATCGGCAAGTCATCGCTGACCGGTCCGGCCACGGTCGTCCTCGCCGGGATCTCGATCGGGCTGGAATCGGCCGTCTACACCGCCCTGTTGATCGGCCTCGGCGTCTACGGGGCGTTCCTCCTGGGCGGTACGTCCATCATGCTGGCGCTGTTCGCGGTGGCCCTGGCCGGCACCGGCCTGCTCACCACGGTCGGCGTGATCGTCGCGATGGACACCTTCGGGCCTGTCTCCGACAACGCGCAGGGCATCGCCGAGATGTCCGGCGACGTCGAGGGCGCCGGCGCCCAGGTGCTCACCAACCTGGACGCGGTCGGCAACACCACCAAGGCAATCACCAAGGGGATCGCCATCGCCACCGCCGTTCTGGCGGCGTCGGCGCTCTTCGGCTCGTACCGTGACGCCATCACCACCGGCGCACAGGACGTGGGCGAGAAACTGTCCGGCGACGGCGCGCCGATGAGCCTGATGATGGACATCTCCCAGCCCAACAACCTCGTCGGTCTCATCGCCGGCGCGGCGGTCGTGTTCCTCTTCTCGGGACTCGCCATCAACGCCGTGTCGCGGTCGGCGGGTTCCGTCGTCTACGAGGTGCGGAGGCAGTTCCGCGAGCATCCCGGGATCATGGACTACAGCGAGGAACCGGAGTACGGCAAGGTCGTCGACATCTGCACCAAGGACGCCCTGCGCGAGCTCGCCACGCCCGGGCTGCTCGCCGTGTTGGCGCCCATCTTCATCGGCTTCACGCTAGGTGTCGGCGCCCTGGGGTCGTTCCTCGCCGGCGCGATCGGCTCGGGCACCCTGATGGCGGTGTTCCTCGCCAACTCCGGTGGCGCGTGGGACAACGCGAAGAAACTGGTCGAGGACGGCCATCACGGCGGCAAGGGCAGCGAGGCCCATGCCGCCACGGTGATCGGTGACACGGTCGGTGACCCCTTCAAGGACACCGCCGGGCCGGCGATCAACCCCTTGCTGAAGGTGATGAACCTGGTGGCGCTGCTCATCGCGCCCGCGGTCATCAAGTTCAGTTACGGCGACGACGAGAACCTCGGCGCACGGATCGCGATCGCGGTTCTGGCGTTTCTCGTGATCGCGGGCTCGGTCTACGTCTCCAAGCGGCGCGGGATCACCATGGGTGACGAAGACAACGCCGACGAACAGTCCAAATCGGCCGATCCGGCGGTGGTTTCGTAGTCGGGGCCTGATCAGTCCCAGCTCAAGGGGCGGGCGGGCGGCGCGTGTTGACGTGCCGCCCGCCCGCCTTTTGCGTGGGCGCGATTCCTTCGCCGTGAGCCTTGTCTCGATGGTGCAAATGGTTTTAATTAGGGTCTTAAGGGATGTTCAGCATATGGGTGTCGCCCACTTGGCGTGTATGTTCCGGGGCCGAGAGCCATGGAAGGGACCAATCCGGTGAACAAGAAGCTCGCGGCCGCACTGTCCGGCGGTGCGGTACTGGTACTCGCGCTGTCGGGATGCAGTAGTAGTGATGACAGCAGCGACAAGCTGAACACCTGGGCGAAGCAGGTCTGCGACGCCGTGCAGCCGCAGGCCAAGAAGATCGAGGCCGCCAACGCCGCGATCCAGAAGCAGACCTCGGACAACAGCACGCCTGCAGAGGTCCAGAAGACCGATGCCCAGGCCTTCCAGGACATGTCGGACGCCTACAAGGCGATCGGGACCGCCGTGACCAAGGCCGGGGCGCCGGACGTCGACAACGGCCAGAAGAAGCAGCAGAACGCGGTCAAGGAACTCAACGGCATCTCCACGCAGTACGCGTCCCTGCAGAAGCAGGTCGACAAGCTCGACACCAAGGACCAGGCGAAGTTCGCGGACGGTCTCAAGGACATCGCGACCGAGCTGTCCAAGCTCAGCAAGAGCGGGAACGACGCGCTGAAGACCCTTGAGGAGGGTGACGTCGGCCAGGCGATGGCCCAGCAGCAGAGCTGCAAGTCGGCGCCCGCTCCGGCTGCGGCGACCACGGGCTGAGACGGGCCGGGTCCCACGGGGCGCGACGAGCTGAGATCCGCGGGCGCCCAGGGTCACAATGGGGGCGTGAGTATCTCCAGCCTGCCCGCGCTGCCCGCGTCCGACCGTCCCGATGTCACCGCCCGGCTGCGGGATGCCCTGCTAGGGGCCTCCTTCACCGCCGACGGGCTGCTCGAACTGCTCGGCGCCCCCGCGTACGCGGCGCTGGCCCGCAGCGAGACCGTGCCCGCACTGCGGGCGACCCGCGGGGACACCCCGCTGGAGACGCTCGTACGCCTGTTCCTGTTGCAGCAGCCTGTGCCGTACGCGCGCGTGGCGGACGTTCTTCCCGTCGAGGCCTGTCTGGAGAGCGGGTGGCTGGTCCGGGTCGGCGAAGCAGCCGAGGGCGGTCTCGCGGCTGACCTCGCGGCGGCCGTGGACGTACGGCCGTACGGTGGGCCCGACGGCGAGGACTGGTTCATCGTGTCCGACCTGGGGTGCGCGGTCGGCGGGGCGGGTGGCATCGGCAGCCGGGACGAGGGCGTCGTCCTCGGCGTGGGCGGCGCGTCCATGACCCTCGCGGGTATCACCGTCCGTACGCCCGTCACCGCCGCCCTCGATCTCGGCACCGGCTCCGGGATCCAGGCGCTGCACGCCGCCCAGCACGCCACGCGGGTGACGGCGACCGACCTCAACCCGCGTGCGCTGCACATCACCGCGCTCACGCTGGCCCTGTCCGGGGCGCCCGCCGCCGATCTGCGAGAGGGCTCGCTGTTCGAGCCGGTCCGGGACGACGAGACCTTCGACCTGATCGTGTCCAACCCGCCCTTCGTGATCTCGCCGGACGCCCGGCTGACGTATCGGGACGGCGGAATGGGCGGGGACGATCTGTGCCGCTCGCTCGTTCAAGGGGCGGGGGAACGGCTGCGGGAGGGCGGATTCGCGCAGTTCCTCGCCAACTGGCAGCACGTGGAGGGGGAGGACTGGCAGGACAGGCTCAGGTCGTGGGTGCCGCGCGGGTGCGACGCCTGGATCGTGCAGCGCGAGGTGCAGGACGTCACGCAGTACGCCGAGCTGTGGCTCAGGGACGCCGGCGACCACCGCGGAGACCCGGCGGAGTACCAGGCGCGGTACGACGCCTGGCTGGACGAGTTCGAGGCGCGCAAGGTGAGGGCCGTCGGCTTCGGCTGGATCAGCCTGCGCAAGACCGGGACCGCCGCGGTGCCCTCGGTCACCGTCGAGGAGTGGCCGCACCCGGTCGAGCAGCCGCTCGGCGACACGGTCCGGGCACACTTCGACCGTCTCGACTACCTGCGGGCGCATGACGACGCGGCCCTGCTCGCGGCCCATTTCAAGCTGACCGCCGAGATCGTCCAGGAGCAGGTCGGGCTGCCCGGCGCCGAGGATCCCGAGCATGTCGTGCTGCGGCAGAACCGGGGGATGCGCCGGGCCACCAAGGTGGACACGGTCGGCGCGGGCTTCGCGGGTGTGTGCGACGGCTCACTGAGCGCGGGCCGCATCCTTGACGCGATCGCCCAACTGGTGGGGGAGGATCCGGTGTTGCTGCGTGACCGCACGCCGGCGCAGATCCGACTGCTGGTGGAGCAGGGGTTCATCGAACCGGCGTGATCCACCCGTGGCGCGCCACATCTGAGGGCGCCGGATCGCTGAGGGCGTCGGATCGCTGAGGGCACTGGACTGCTGAGGGCGCCGGCAACGCGACGAAGCTGTGCGACAACAAGTTCGAGCCGACCTGGGCGCCGAGTCCGCGGCGGACCGCGCACGGTCGCTGTCCCGACGACAAGAGAAGCGACAGTAAAAATATTCGCGCCCTCGCGTGGTTCGAGCCCTGCCGAGAGCGGCGGGGCGGGAGGAGCCCACAGCCGCGTAGGCCCCGCGTTCACCCGGGGTTCGCCTCTGCGCCGCCCGCGCGTGTCAGCCTCCACGGGCTGGACGCGCGCGGACGGGGAAAAGGGGCACGGGGTAGCCATGGAGAGCGGACCGGCGATCTTCGCTGGAATTGTGTTCGCCCTGTTCGGAGGCGGGCTGCTGGTGTGGACCGCGGCCCGGGTGCGGAACCGGGAACCGGTCGCCCACGGTGTGAGTCCGGTCGCATCGGCGACCGTCGCGAGCGTGGTCGCCCTGCTCGCGCTCGCCCTCGGAACTTGGTGCTTCACCCAGGTATGAGCGCCCTGTTGCCGTGGCGGTACCAGTAATTGGGGGATCACACTCCGGATAGGCTCGAAAAGGCTGGTGGGCACTCCGGGCGGCAGGAATGGCGGTAGTCGGGTTACCGTTCGAGTGGCCGTTGCGGGCTTTTCCCGTTTGACACGGGGGCGGGATGTACCGTCACACTCCGCAGCGTCAGCATGACCCGACCCCGGGACTCAGGCCTGGGGAGAGACCCCAGCGTCGACCGGAGAGAAGAGCGAAGTTGTCCCCGACCAGCGAGACCGCACAGGGCGGCCGCCGACTCGTCATCGTCGAGTCGCCTGCCAAGGCGAAGACGATCAAGGGCTACCTCGGCCCCGGCTACGTCGTCGAAGCGAGCGTCGGGCACATCCGCGACCTCCCCAACGGCGCCGCGGAGGTGCCCGAGAAGTACACCGGCGAGGTCCGCCGCCTCGGCGTGGACGTCGATCACGACTTCCAGCCCATCTATGTCGTCAACGCCGACAAGAAGGCCCAGGTCAAGAAGCTCAAGGACCTGCTGAAGGACTCCGACGAGCTCTTCCTCGCCACCGATGAGGACCGCGAGGGCGAGGCGATCGCCTGGCACCTCCAGGAGGTGCTCAAGCCCAAGGTCCCGGTCAAGAGGATGGTCTTCCACGAGATCACCAAGGCCGCGATCCAGGCCGCCGTCGCCAACCCGCGCGAGCTGAACCAGAAACTGGTCGACGCCCAGGAGACCCGCCGCATCCTCGACCGTCTCTACGGCTACGAGGTCTCGCCGGTCCTGTGGAAGAAGGTCATGCCGCGCCTGTCGGCCGGCCGTGTCCAGTCGGTCGCCACCCGACTCGTGGTGGAGCGGGAACGCGAGCGCATCGCGTTTCGTTCTGCTGAGTACTGGGACCTGACGGGCACCTTCGCGACCGGCCGCGCCGGGGACTCGTCGGACCCGTCGTCGCTGGTCGCCCGCCTGCAGAGCGTCGACGGCAGGCGGGTCGCGCAGGGCCGCGACTTCGACTCCCTGGGACAGATCAAGAGCGCGAACACCCTCCACCTCGACGAGGCGAACGCTCGCGCGCTGGCCGCCGCTCTGGAGAACACCCAGTTCTCCGTGCGGTCCGTCGAGTCGAAGCCGTACCGCCGCTCGCCGTACGCCCCGTTCCGTACGACGACCCTCCAGCAGGAAGCCTCGCGCAAGCTCGGCTTCGGCGCGAAGGCGACCATGCAGGTGGCCCAGAAGCTGTACGAGAACGGCTTCATCACCTACATGCGTACGGACTCCACGACGCTGTCCGACACGGCGATCACCGCCGCCCGCGCCCAGGTCACGCAGCTGTACGGCGCCGACTACCTGCCGGCCTCGCCGCGCACGTACGCCGGAAAGGTCAAGAACGCGCAGGAGGCGCACGAGGCGATCCGCCCCTCGGGTGACCGCTTCCGCACCCCGGCCGAGACGGGCCTGACCGGCGACCAGTTCAGGCTCTACGAGCTGATCTGGAAGCGGACCGTCGCCTCCCAGATGAAGGACGCGACCGGCAACTCCGTCACGGTGAAGATCGGTGGCGCCGCCGCCGACGGCCGGGATGTCGAGTTCAGCGCCTCCGGCAAGACGATCACCTTCCACGGCTTCCTGAAGGCGTACGTCGAGGGCGCCGACGACCCGAACGCCGAGCTGGACGACCGCGAGCGCCGGCTGCCCCAGGTCAACGAGGGCGACCCGCTGCGCGCCGAGGAGATCACGGTCGACGGGCACGCCACCAAGCCCCCGGCCCGCTATACCGAGGCCAGCCTGGTCAAGGAGCTCGAGGAGCGCGAGATCGGCCGCCCGTCGACGTACGCGTCGATCATCGGCACGATCCTCGACCGCGGCTATGTCTTCAAGAAGGGCACGGCCCTTGTGCCGTCCTTCCTGTCCTTCGCCGTGGTCAACCTCCTGGAGAAGCACTTCGGGCGGCTCGTCGACTACGACTTCACCGCCAAGATGGAGGACGACCTCGACCGCATCGCCCGCGGTGAGGCGCGGGCCGTGCCGTGGCTCAGGCGCTTCTACTTCGGCGAAGGCGCGGGCACGGGCGGTGCCGCCGACGCCGGCAACGGCGACGGGGACCACCTCGGCGGCCTCAAGGAGCTGGTGACCGACCTGGGCGCGATCGACGCGCGCGAGGTGTCGTCGTTCCCGGTGGGCAACGACATCGTGCTGAGGGTCGGGCGCTACGGCCCGTACGTCGAGCGCGGTGAGAAGGACTCCGAGAACCACCAGCGCGCGGACGTACCCGAGGATCTCGCCCCGGACGAGCTGTCCGTCGAGCTCGCGGAGGAGCTGCTCGCCAAGCCCAGCGGCGACTTCGAGCTGGGTGCCGACCCGGAGACGGGCCGCCAGATCATCGCTCGTGACGGCCGCTACGGCCCGTACGTCACCGAGGTGCTCCCCGAGGGCACCCCGAAGACCGGCAAGAACGCCGTCAAGCCGCGTACGGCCTCACTGTTCAAGTCGATGTCGCTGGACACGGTGACCCTCGCGGACGCGCTGAAGCTGATGTCGCTGCCGCGTGTCGTCGGCAAGGACGCCGAGGGTGTGGAGATCACCGCGCAGAACGGCCGCTACGGCCCGTACCTGAAGAAGGGCACGGACTCGCGGTCCCTGCAGACCGAGGACCAGCTCTTCACGATCACCCTCGAAGAGACGCTGGAGATCTACTCCCAGCCCAAGCAGCGTGGCCGGGCCGCCGCCAAGCCGCCGCTGAAGGAGCTGGGTGAGGACCCGGTCAGCAAGAAGCCGGTCGTGGTGAAGGACGGCCGCTTCGGGCCGTACGTCACCGACGGGGAGACCAACGCGACTCTGCGCTCCGGCGACAGCGTCGAGGAGATCACCCCTGAGCGCGGCTTCGAACTGCTCGCCGAGAAGCGGGCGAAGGGGCCCGTCAAGAAGACGGCGAAGAAGGCGCCCGCGAAGAAGGCCCCGGCCAAGAAGGCGACGGCGGCGAAGAAGACCGCGGCGAAGAAGACGACGGCCGCGAAGAAGGCGACCGCCAAGAAGACGACCACGACCGCGAAGAAGGCGACGGCTTCGAAGACGGCGTCCGAGGACTGAGCGGTTGGCTCCGCCGCGGGGGCCTGAGTGGTTGGGGTCCGCCGCGGTGCCTGAGCGTGTGAGGCCGACCGCTGAGAACCGAGTGGTCGAAGGCGGCCGTCGGGAACCGGGTGGTGATCGCTTGCCCGCCGTTTCCTCACGGTGGCTTCGCGAACCATCTCCATCGCGGCTTCGCGAAAAGAACGCCCCGGCATCACTTTGGTGTCGGGGCGTGCGCACGTTCGGACGGGCGCGCCGGGCTGTCGGTGCGTCCCGATAGGCTGAAAGCATGACCCCAGCGGAGCAGCCAACGGCCCCTCACCCGGCCCCCGACGATGCCCTGGTCGCGGACTCCCGCGAGCGCGCCGTCCGGGCCCTGCTGCGCCGACCGCAGCTGAAACGGCTGTGGAGCGCGCAACTCGTGGGCGGTGTGGGCGACACCCTCGCCCTTCTGGTCCTCGTCGTTCTCGCCCTCCAGGCGTCGATCGCCGAGGGCTCGTTCGGCGGTGGCTACCGAGGCGTCGCGTTCGCAGTGGCGACCGTTTTCGCAGTGCGCGTCCTCGCGACGCTGCTCTTCGGAGCCGTGCTCCTCGGCCCGCTCACTTCGCTCACCTCCCAGGACGGCCCGCTGGACCGCCGCTGGACGATGGTCGGCGCGGACGGGCTGCGGGCCGCGGTACTCATCGTGGCGCCCCTGTGGATCGACTGGACACCCGACAACGCGCTGGCGATCCTCCTGGTCACCGCCTTCGTGACCGGTGTCGCCGAGCGCTTCTGGACGGTGTCCCGCGAGAGCGCGGCGCCCGCCCTGCTGCCGGCCCCGCCGCCGGAGGGCGCGACGGTACGACCGCTGCCGGACCACATGGACGCCCTGCGCCGCCTGTCACTGCGGACGGGCTTCGTGGCGATCCCGCTCGCGGCCGCCGCGCTCGTCGTCGCGAGTCTGCTCAACAACCTGCTGGGCTCGGGGATCGCCTGGTTCGCCCAGCACCAGGCGGCCCTCGCGTCGTACGTCGCGGCCGGTCTTTTCGCCGCGTCCCTGTCGGTGCTGATCTACCTGGAACTGCCCGACACCCGCACCCCGCGCGCGCGTTCGCCGCTGGAGGGACTGCGCCGCCCCAAGACGGGCACCGGTGTCGACAAGGGCCGCACCGGCGTGATCCCGCTGTTGGTGCCGGCCTGCGCGGCCGTCGCGGGAGCGGTCGCGGCCGCCGTGGGCGTCGCCGTACTGCACGCCAAGGACCTGGGCGGCGGCCCGGTGCTCTACGGCCTGCTGGTGGGCGCGCTGACCGGCGGAGTGGTCGTCGGCATCCGCACGGCACCCGCGCTGCTGCCGACGCTGTCGCGGCGCCGCCTGATGGCGCTGGCGATCGCCTTCACCGGCGTCGCCCTGCTGGCCGCGGGGCTCGTCCCGGACGTCACCAGCGTGCTGCTGATCGTCGCGCTGGCAGGTGCCGGCGCGGGCGTGGCCGCCAACACCGGACACACCCTGCTGGACCAGGAGGCCGAGGAGTACCGGCGGGCCCGGACGACCGAGCACCTCCACGCGGTCGTCCGTGTGTGCGTGGCGCTCGGCGCGGTGATCGCACCCCTGGTGGCCGCGGCGATCGGCCCGCACCGCCTGGAGAACGGCAAGTTCGTGTTCGCGCACGGCGGCGCCGCCTTCACCCTGATGCTGGTCGGCGCGCTGCTCCTGCCGGTGGCCGCGCTGGTGCTGGCCAAGGTCGACGACCGGTCCGGCGTACCGCTGCGCCACGACCTGCGGGACGCGCTGCTCGGCGGCGACGACCCGGAGACGGTGCCCGCCTCGGCCGGTTTCTTCATCGCCCTGGAGGGCGGCGACGGGGCCGGGAAGTCCACCCAGGCCGAGGCACTCGCCGAGTGGATCCGGGCCAAGGGTCACGAGGTCGTCGTCACGCGCGAGCCGGGAGCGACGCCCGTCGGTAAGCGGCTGCGGTCGATCCTGCTGGACGTGTCGAGCGCCGGGCTCTCGCATCGCGCGGAGGCGCTGCTGTACGCGGCGGACCGCGCGGAGCACGTGGACACGGTGGTGCGGCCCGCCCTGGAGCGGG
>Ga0307516_10006024_pt1 | contig 14334 bp, 13 predicted proteins | sample 19_EM_MG_FD_203310 | JGI IMG/M metagenome (GOLD analysis project Ga0307516, IMG submission 203310) | Populus trichocarpa ectomycorrhiza microbial communities from riparian zone in the Pacific Northwest, United States - 19_EM | ecosystem: Host-associated > Plants > Roots > Unclassified | place... | reverse complement strand
CAGCGCCTCCACGAGGTCGATGAACCCCTCGGGATTGTGACTGGGAAAGACCCGGAAGGTGGCCGCCACCAGATCCATGACGCCCTTGTCGGCGTCGAGGAACTTCACGGCCATCCCGCGTACGCCACGCGCCCGGTCGTCGGCGTCGTAGCGGCCCGACCCGTTGGAGAACCGTACGACCGCCTCGGACTCGGCGGTGAGACAGGCGGCGGTCGTCCACTGCGAGACCTGCCCGCTGGGCACGAAGTGCGCGTCGTAGACGGCACCGCGCGCGTGCAGCCGGCGGTCGTGCGGGCGCGGCGGCGCAGCGGCCTCGATCCGGTCGACGGCCTGTGCCGCGGTCATGCCGTCCTTGGTGACCGAGGAGTCCTGCGATGACTGAGCCATGCCCGCATCATCGCACCAGCGGCCCCCGCAACTCCGTTCCCCGCCGACACCCGTGGTTGCTCAGACGGTGCGGATGAATTCCGTCCAGGTGGCGGGGGAGAGGGCGAGTTGAGGGCCCTGGGAGCCTTGGGGGTTCTGGTTGTTTTTGGAGTCGCGGATGTGGATGGTGGAGGGGCAGGTGGCGATCTCTACGCAGTCGCCGGAACCGCTGCTGCTGTAGCTGGACTTGTGCCAGGAAAGCGCGACCTCGACACAGTTGTCATCGGAGCCGCTGCTGTAGCTGCTCTTGAACCAGGCGAGTTGGGGCGTGCTCATCACAGCCTCACGATGAACTCGGTCCAGGTGGTGGGGGAGAGGACGAGTTGAGGGCCCTGCGTGTTTTTGGAGTCGCGGATGTGGATGGTGGAGGGGCAGGTGGCGATCTCTACGCAGTCGCCGTCTCCGCCGCTGCTGTACGTGGACTTGTGCCAGGAGAGAGCGACCTCGACGCAGTCGCCGTCGCCGCTGCTGCTGTAGCTGCTCTTGAACCAGGCCAGGTCGGGCGTGCTCATAGCGCTCCTCGTATCCGTTCCAGCAGGCTCATGGACTCCTCCGAGGTGAGAGCCTGTGAACGCATCCTGGCATAACGCTGTTGGAGCACGCTTACTTCTTTCGCCTCGGAGATCAGCAGACCGGCTCGCTGCCCCTCGCAGTATGCGAACCACGTGTTGTTGGGGGTCTCCAGCAACTGCATGGGTCCGGCCAACCCCGCGTGGCTCTCCCGTACTTGTGGCATGACCTGGATCTCGATGTTTCGCAGCTTGGAGAGCGCAAGTACGTGGTCGATCTGCCCCCGGGTGACCTCAAGTCCGCCGGTACGCCGCAGGAACGACCCCTCCTCCAGGATGAAGCTGAACGCCGTGTTCGGCCGTCCCCTCAGCAACTCCTGCCTCTTCGCCCGCTCTACCCACTGTGCTTCGACCTGAGTGTCGTCCATCGGCGGTAGTTGTTCGAGGAACAACGTCCGTGCGTACGCCTCCGTCTGCAACAACCCAGGAATCATCCGGCATTCGTAGGTGTACAGCGTGATCGCCGTCTTCTCCTTCAGCGCCCACTGCCGGAACCACGACGCCAACCCCGGCCGCCGCTCCAGGTGTTCCGCACCCCGCCGCACTGCCCCGGTGTTGCCCAACACCGGCTCAGACCGCTCCACGAACAGCGTGTCCGGCATCCGCCGCCCCAACTCCACCGATTCCACGGTGTGCTTGGAGTACTGGATCCGCCGTCCGAACTCCTCCCGGCTCAGCCCCGCGTGCTCGCGTAACGCCTGCAACATCGCCCCGAACGTCCGCAGGCTGTCGGACGCCTCCGGCTCGCCGCTGCCCTCGACCATGGTCACCCACCTCCCGCGCACATGGTCACGGAACGTAGCGCGTACTGTCCAGCGGGTGACCCCGTACGCTCCCGCAGCGTACGGGCCTGGAGCCTGGTGAAGTGCCCTTCCCGAACGTCACATTGGGCACATGACCACCCAACCCCCCGCCACCGTACACACGTTCAGTCAGCGCCTCAGCCCCACTCCCCGCGGTGCCCGCCTCGCCCGTCACCTCGCCCTGAACCAGCTCCACGCCTGGGGCATCCCCCACGGCAGTGACACCTCCGACGCCGTCGCTGTGATCGTCGCCGAACTCGCCGCCAACGCCGTGACCCACGGGCGCGTACCGGGACGGGACTTCGAGCTGCGGCTCTCCCTCGTCACCGGGAGTGTCCGGATCGAGGTCACCGACACCCGCAGCGGGCCGCGTCCGCCGGGACCCGGGGCCGTACGGGAGGCGTCGCCGCTGGCGGAGTCCGGGCGCGGGCTCGTGCTCGTCGACACGCTCGCGGACCGGTGGGAGGTGATGGACCGGGAGCCGCTGGGGAAAACCGTCCGCGCGGAAGTCGACGTGCCGCGTTGGTCATCCCGTTTCCAAGTGGCCCCACCGGTGCGATAATTGGCCAGTGCTTATAGCCCTGAACGTGCTGCTTTTCGCCGCCGCCGTCTTCTGTCTCGCCGTGGGCGTCACCGCCATCACGACGTCCTGGGTGTTTCCCTGGCTGGCCCGCAAGGTGCTCAGGCCTCGGCTTTGGGGCGCCGGATACGCCTTGTTCGGCGTCGTCATCCTGTATCACGCGGTAGTCGCACTGATGGATGTCGACCCGGCGGTCAGCATGGTGCTGACAGCCGTCACCACGGCGACCGCTCTCGGCGGCCTCGGCATGATGATCCTCTCCCAGCGCGTCGGCCAGGGAGCGCCGCCGTCGCTCCCTGCCGGGCCCGGCACCCCCAAGTAGCCTTCTCCTCACAGGTTCCCGACAAGAACACTTCAGGTTCGGCATGGACCCTCATCCCCATGCATGGACACCGACCCCACACCCCCGCATCCGAGCGCAGCCGCCGCTGGTTCATGAACAAGGCGCTGCTCGCCGGAGGCGTCGCCGCCATGGCGACCATGACCGGATGCTCCAACGACTCGTCGGACACGGCGAGTTCGTCCTCCGCCGCACAGTCCGGCGCCCCGAGCGGTATGCCTTCGGGCGGGCCCGGAGCCGGTGGGGGAGGGGGCGGCGGTGGCATGGGGCCCGGGGTCTCCCAGGTGAAGTACAAGGACGTGAAGGGGGTCACCGCCGACGGCAACGTCGTCGACGACCTGTTCGCGATCCACTCGACCGGCGTCTCCACGGACGGACTGGTCAAGGCGGCGCAGGCGTTCCTGGACGGGCTCTCCGCGAAGGAGCGCAAGTCCTGCACGTTCGACGTCGACGCCGACGAGTGGACGGCCTGGAGCAACGTCGACGGCTACGCACGCAAGGGCGTCCGCATGGGCGACCTGACCGACAAGAAGCGCAACCTTGGTTACGCGCTGCTCGGTGTCGCGCTCTCCGCCGATGGTCTCACCCAGACCCGCAACATCATGAAGCTCAACCAGTTCCTCGGCGACTCCAACGGCGGCAACCAGAAGACCCTGACCGAGGGCCACTACTTCTTCACCTTCATGGGCACCCCGTCGACGACGAAGCCGTGGGGCTTCCAGTACGAGGGCCACCACGTCGCCATCAACTACTTCGTGCTCGGCGACCAGGTCGTGATGACACCGACCTTCATGGGCTCCGAGCCGACCACGGCCACGTACAAGGGCGAGAAGATCAGCCTGTTCCGGCCGGAGACGACGGCCGGCCTGGCGATGATCCGTTCCCTCACCAAAGCGCAGCTCGCCAAGGTGGTCTCCTCGCAGGACAACGGCAACGAGGACATGAAGGCCGGCGCCGGCTCGGACAACCTCAAGCTCGCCTACGCGGGTCTGCGCGGCTCCGAACTCACCACCGCGCAGCGGAAGAAGCTGCTGGCCGTGGCCGGGGTGTACATCGGCTACATCAACGAGGGGCACGCCGAGGTCAAGATGACCGAAGTGGAGAAGCACCTCGACGACACGTACTTCTACTGGATGGGCGAGACGAAGGACGACTCCGCCTTCTACTACCGCATCCACAGCCCGGTCGTGCTGATCGAGTACGACGCCCAGGCCCCGCTCTTCTACCACGAGGCCTCCTCCGCGAGCCCGAGCGCCAGTGCGAGCCCGAGCTCGAACGGCGGCGGCCCTCCCGGCGGCGGCATGGGCATGGGTGGCGGCACCCCGTCCCAGGAGCACATCCACACCATCATCCGCACCCCCAACGGCGGCGACTACGGCGTGGACCTGCTGAAGCTGCATCTGGAGAACGACCACTGACTCACCCTTACGGTGTAATAGGGGCCGTGACATTGTGCGGCTCCGCCGCGTGGGCGCGACCAGCCCACACCCGGCAACAAACCCCTAACCCGCCTGCCCCATCCCCGCAGCATTGGGCCAACTCTGAGCATTGGGCCACCCGGTGGCCGGCGCCGGCGCAAGATTCTGCATCCCGTTAGGACTCGTAGCCCCGCGCACCTGCGCGGCCGTAAGCCCATTACGCGCAGGCACACCAGTAGGCGTAGGCCCCTGAGGCATAGGAGCGGGCGCCGGCGCGGGCGTACCGTACGGCTGCTGCTGAGGCTGTTGCATGACGGGCATCTGCTGCGACACCTGAGCCAACTGCTCCGGCATCTGCGCCACAGGCTGCATCGGCATCTGAGGAGCCTGCGCCGCGGCCACCATCGGCTGGTACTGCGGCTGCGGCTGCTGCTGAGGCTGGGGCTGCGGCACAGGCACAGGCTGCGGCTGAGGCGCCGCAGCCGCCGGTGCCTGCATGGGCACGGGCTGCGGCTGCATCTGCGTGATCGCCGCAGGCATCTGCATGCCCGCACCGTTCGTCGCGCCGACAAGGCGATCCACGGCCGCCGTACCCGAGCTGTAGCTGGTCCCTGTGCTCAGCTCGGGTACGGCGGCTCCCCTCCTGGTCCCGTAGAGCACCTGTTCCAGTCCGGACACCAGGCGACGCACGTCCGTCTGGGGGCGCACCACGAGGCGCAGGAAGCGGCTGGACGAGCCGATCTTGTTGCCGCACTCGCGGACGAGGATGCGGTGCTCGGTGAGCATCCGGTCCCGGACCACGGTCCCCTCCGCGCCCACGGGAAGGCGTACGAAGAGGAAGTTGCCCTGGGACGGGTAGACCGTCAGGCCGGGCAGCGCGGAGAGATGGCTCGCCATGTCGAGTCGGTCGCGGCGCACCTGCTGGAGGCTCTGCGCGTACTCCGCGCCGTGCTCCTTGAGGATGAACACCACGTGTTCGGCGAAGGCGTTGAGGTTCCACTTGGGCAGCATCGAGCGGACGCGACCGGCGAGGGCGGGGTTGGCGACGAGGTAGCCGAACCGTATGCCGTGCAGGCCGAAGTTCTTGCCGAGGCTGCGCAGGACGACCACGTTGGGGCGGAGCATCGCCTCTTGCACGACGCTGGGTTCGACCTCGGCGTCGGCGAACTCCAGGAACGACTCGTCGATGACGATGAGGTCCAGGTCGGCCATCGCGTCCATGAACTGGACGAGCGCCTGCTTGTGGAGGAAGCCGCCGTCGGGGTTGTTCGGGTTGCAGATGACGGCAACCTTGGTGTTGCGCTTGCGGATGAACTCGGCGTACTGCGCGAGGTCCAGGACGAAGCCGTTGGACTCCTGGAGCGGGAACATGTCGACCCGCTTGCCGGTCTCCATGGGCTGGTCGGTCCAGCGGCCGAAGGTGGGGACGGGGATGGCGAGTGACTCGCGGACCATCAAGTGGTCGATCCAGGTGATCAGTTCGGTGGAACCGTTGCCCATCGCGACGCAGCTCGGCGGGAGTTGGAGCAGATTGCAGAGCTCGGCCGTGATGGTGTCGGCGCTGCTCGGGTAGTACGTGATGATCTCGCGCAGCCGGGCCGCCATCTGGTCGAACATGGCGGGGGTGGGGAAGTACGGGTTGCACGGGATACAGAAGTCCACGGGGCCTGTGCCGTCGCTCTCACGCGCCAGCGCTGCCATCGACGGGCTGTGCGCCGCCGTACTGCGGAACAGCGAGGTGACGTTGGAGTCGGCCAATGGAACCTCCGTATGAAGGCGGGCCCGGCGGGGACGACCGGGCCCGTCGTCTTGGGTGGCCCGCGCGGGGGAGCACGGGCCGCCCTTGAATACGGAGACGAGTGTGGCGCTGTTCAACGGATGTGAAATTAGTGTGAGTTCGGGAACCCCTGGCCCGGGTGTTGCGTCAGGCGCTGAACGTGTGGATCGTCGACGTCCTGTACGTCTGACCCGGCCTCAGCACTGTCGACGGGAAGTTCGCGTGGTTCGGCGAGTCCGGGAAGTGCTGGGTCTCCAGGCAGAGGGCGTCGCCCTGGCGGTAGGTGTGACCGCCGGTGCCGGTCAGGGTGCCGTCGAGGAAGTTGCCGGTGTAGAACTGCAGCCCCGGCTGGTCGGTGGCGATCTTCAGGGTGCGGCCGGAGTGCGGGTCGTGCAGGGTCGCTGCGTGCTCGGGCTTCGCGGTGATGCCCTTGTCGAGGGCCCAGTTGTGGTCGAAGCCCTTGGCCTGCACCTGCTGGACGTGGCCGGCCCGGATGTCCCGCCCGATCGGCTTGGTCTTGCGGAAGTCGAAGGGGGTGCCGGAGACCTTGGCCAGTTCGCCCGTGGGGATCAGCCCCGAGTCGGTGGGCGTGTAGCGGGAGGCGGGGATTGTGAGGTGGTGGTTCTCGATGGTGCCGCTGCCCTCGCCGGCGAGGTTCCAGTAGACGTGGCTGGTGAGGTTGAGGACCGTGGCCTTGTCGGTGGTGGCCTCGTAGTCGATGCGCCAGTCGCCGTGCTTGTTGAGCGTGTACGTCACCTTCACCTTGAGGGTGCCCGGGTAGCCCATCTCGCCGTCGACGCTGGTGTAGTAGAGGTGCAGGCCGACGTCGGAGCCGGAGGTGAAGCCCTCCACGTCCCAGATGTGCTTGTCGAAGCCCTGGGTGCCGCCGTGCAGGCTGTTGACCCCGTCGTTGACGGAGAGCTGGTAGCTCTTGCCGTCAAGGGTGAACTGGCCCTTGGCGATGCGGTTTCCGTAGCGGCCGATCAGCGCGCCGAAGTACGGGGTCTTCGCCACGTAGTCGGCGATGTTGTCGAAGCCCAGGGAGACGTTGGCGTACTTGCCGTGCCGGTCCGGGAGTTCCAGGGACTGGACGACTCCGCCCCACGACAGCACCTTGAGCCGGGTGCCACCGTTCTCCAGGGACCAGCGGTAGACCTTGCTCCCGTCGGCGAGGGTGCCGAAGAGTTCCTTCACGGGCTTCTTGCCTCCCGAGGCTGCCTGTGCCGTACCCGTACCGAGTGCGCTCGCGGCGATACCGGCTGCCGCGGCTCCTGCAATGACCGTGCGTCTGTTCAGTTCCATTGAGCGGCTCCTGCACATGGAAGGGGCCCCGCCGTGCTGTGCGAAAGACAGTCAACAGACGGGGCCCGGGCTGAAGTTACGAACCGGACTTGCGTTTGTTCCACACGTCGAAGCCGACCGCGGCCAGCAGGGCGAGGCCCTTGATGACCTTCTGCCAGTCGGTGCCGACGCTGAGGAGGTTCATGCCGTTGTTCAGCACGCCGAGGACCAGACCGCCGATGATGGCGCCGAAGACGGTGCCGACACCGCCGCTCATGGACGCGCCACCGATGAACGAGGAGGCGATGGCCTCCAGTTCGTAGCCGTCGCCGGCCTTCGGCGAGGCCGCGTTGAGGCGGGCGGTGATCACCAGACCCGCCAGGGCCGCGAGCACGCCCATGTTCAGGAACACCTGGAAGGTGACGCGCTTGTCCTTGACGCCGGACAGCTTCGCGGCCGGCAGATTGCCGCCGATCGCGTAGATGTGGCGGCCGAAGACGGTGTTGCGCATCACATAGCCGTAACCGGCCACCAGGACACCGAGGATGATCAGGATGATCGGCGCACCGTCGTAGCTGGCGAGCAGCAGGGTCAGCCATAGGATCGCGGCGACGATCGCGACCAGCTTGAGCAGGAACAGCTTGGCGGGCGCCACGTCGAGCGAGAACTCCTGCTGCCGGCGCCGGTCGCGCACCTCCTGCCACACCACCGCGGCGATCATCACGAGGCCCAACAGCAGGGTGATGTTGTGGTAGTTGGTGTTCGGGCCGACCGCGGGCAGGAAGCCGTTGCCGATCTTCTGCAGGCCGCCCGGGAAGGGGCCCAGTGTCTGGCCCTGGAGGAGGATCTCCGTGAGGCCGCGGAAGAGCAGCATGCCGGCGAGGGTGACGATGAAGGACGGTATGCCCGCGTAGGCGATCAACAGCCCCTGCACCGAGCCCGCCACGGCGCCCATCAGCAGGCACAGCACCAACGCGACCGGCCACGGCACCTGGTGATTGACCATCAGGACCGCCGCGAAGGCGCCCACGAACGCCGTCAGCGAGCCGACCGACAGGTCGATGTGCCCGGCGATGATGACCAGCATCATGCCGATCGCGAGGATCAGGATGTAGCTGTTCTGCAGCACCAGGTTGGAGACGTTGCGCGGCAGCAGCAGGTCCCCGCCGGTCCAGACCGCGAAGAGGATCACGATCAGACCGAGGGCGATCAGCATGCCGTACTGGCGCATGTTGCGCCGCAGGCCGTCCAGCACCAGCCACAACAGGCCGCCGCCCGCGGCCGATCCGCTCTTGCCCGGTGGCGCGGGGGCCGGGCTCTTGGCGGTCACGTCCGTGCTCATCGCGTTACCTCTTTGTCCTTCGTCATCTGGCGCATCAGCACTTCCTGCGTGGCCTCGGCCCGGGGCACCTCACCGGTCAGCCGGCCCGCCGCCATCGTGTAGATGCGGTCGCACATGCCGAGCAGCTCCGGCAGTTCGGAGGAGATGAAGACCACCGCCTTGCCCTCGGCGGCGAGTTGGTCGATGACCGTGTAGATCTCGTACTTGGCGCCCACGTCGATGCCACGCGTGGGCTCGTCCAGGATCAGCACGTCGGGACCCGCGAAGATCCACTTGCTGAGGACGACCTTCTGCTGGTTGCCGCCGGACAGCTTGCCCACCGGCTCGAACACCGTCGGCGCCTTGATGTTCATCGACTTGCGGAACCGCTCGGCGACCTGCCGCTCCTCCTGCTCGTCGACCACACCGCGCTGGGAGACCTTGTTCAGGGCGGCCAGCGAGATGTTCCGGTTGATCGTGTCGATGAGGTTGAGGCCGTAGTGCTTGCGGTCCTCGGTGACGTACGCGATGCCGTGTCCGACCGCCTCCGCTACGGACTTGGTGCGGATCTCCTGGCCGTCCTTGAGGACCGTGCCGCCGGCGTAGCGGCCGTAGGAGCGCCCGAAGACGCTCATCGCGAGTTCGGTGCGGCCGGCGCCCATGAGTCCGGCGATGCCGACGATCTCGCCCCTGCGCACATTTATTGACACATCGTCAACTACCTTGCGCTGCTGGTCGATCGGGTGGAAAACGGTCCAGCCGCGGATCTCCAGAGCGGGCGCCGCCTCGGGCTTGCCCTCGTGCGGGGTGCGCTCGGGGAAGCGGTGGTCGAGGTCGCGGCCGACCATGCCGGAGATGATCCGCTCCTCGGTCGTCTCCGGCGCCTTCACGTCGAGGGTCTCGATCGAGCGGCCGTCCCGCAGGATCGTCACCGAGTCGGCGACCCTGCGGATCTCGTTCAGCTTGTGCGAGATGATGATGCAGGTGATGCCCTGCTTCTTCAACTCCAGGATGAGATCGAGGAGTTTGCCGCTGTCCTCGTCGTTCAGGGCCGCCGTCGGCTCATCCAGGATGAGCAGTTTCACCTTCTTCGACAGCGCCTTCGCGATCTCCACGAGCTGCTGCTTGCCCACGCCGATGTCGGCGACGCGGGTCTCCGGATGGTCGCTCAGGCCCACCCGGCGCAGCAGTTCGGTGCCGTGCCGCAGCGTCTCGTTCCAGTTGATGAGCCCGCGTGTGGCGTGCTCGTTGCCGAGGAAGATGTTCTCCGCGATCGACAGGAACGGCACCAGCGCCAGCTCCTGGTGGATGATGACGATGCCGTGCTGCTCGCTCGCCCGGATGTCACGGAAACGGCACTCCTCTCCTTCGAAGAGGATGTCGCCCTCGTAACTGCCGTGCGGATGGACGCCGGAGAGCACCTTCATCAAGGTGGACTTCCCGGCGCCGTTCTCACCGCAGATGGCATGGACCTCGCCCTGACGGACCGTCAGTGTGACGTCCGAGAGCGCTTTGACACCGGGAAAGGTCTTGACGATCGAGCGCATTTCCAGGACGGGTCCCGCCATGGTCGTGCCTTCCAATCAAGTGTGGTGGTCAAAGGGCGGCGGAATTACTTGAGTTGGGCGTCGGTGTAGTAGCCGCCCTTGACCAGCACGTCCTCGTAGTTGGTCTTGTCCACGCTGACCGGCTGGAGCAGGTAGGCGGGGACGACCTTGGTGCCGTTGTCGTAGGTCTTGGTGTCGTTGGTCTGCGGCGTCTTCTTGTTGAGGACGTCGTCGATCATGGTGTCCGCGACCTTGGCGAGCTCACGGGTGTCCTTGTAGACGGTCTGCGTCTGCTCACCGGCGATGATCGACTTCACCGAGGCCAGCTCGGCGTCCTGGCCGGTGATCACCGGCAGCGGCTTGCTCGCGGAGCCGTAGCCGTCCGACTTCAGCGCGGACAGGATGCCGATGGAGATGCCGTCGTAGGGCGACAGCACCGCGTCGACCCGGCCGCTCTTGTAGGAGCCGGTGAGGATGTCCTCCATGCGGTTCTGCGCCTTGGTGCCGTCCCAGCGCAGGGTGGTCACCTTGTTGAGCGCGGTCTGACCGGACTTGACGACCAGTACCTTCTGGTCGATGTACGGCTGGAGCACGCTCATCGCGCCGTTGAAGAAGTACTTGGTGTTGTTGTCGTCGTTCGAGCCGGCGAACAGCTCGATGTTGAACGGGCCCTTCTTGCCGGCGTCCAGACCGAGCTTCTTGACGATGTAGGTGGCCTGGAGGACACCGACCTTGGTGTTGTCGAACGACGCGTAGTAGTCGACGTTCTTCGTGCCGAGGATGAGGCGGTCGTAGGCGATGACCGGGATCTTCGCGGCGGCAGCCTCCTGGAGCACGTTGTTCAGGGACTTGTTGTCGATCGCCGCGATGATCAGGCCCTTGACGCCCTGGGTGATCATGTTCTCGATCTGGGAGACCTGGGTGTCCGGGTCGTCCTCGCCGTAGACCAGCTTGGTCTTGTAGCCCTTGGTCTTGAGGTCCTTGACCATGTTGTCGCCGTCGGAGATCCAGCGCGCGGAGGACTTCGTCGGCATCGCGATGCCGATCGTGCCGCCCTTGGCGCTGGTCTCCTTCTCCTTGCTGCCGCCCGAGCCACTCTGTCCGCAGGCGGACAGGGTCAGCGCGAGGGTGGCGGCGCCGGCTATGAGGGGGAGGGCGCGGCTTCTGCTGATGCGCATGTGAACTGGCCTCATTCTTCTCGTCGTTGAGAGGTGCAGCGAGCGTGCGGGGTGGTTCAGCGTGCGGTGGTGCGGTGGTGCGGTGGTGCGGGTGCGGGGTGGTGCCGGTTGTGTTGTGTGGTGCGGCCCGGTGGGGGCTGGTCGCGCAGTTCCCCGCGCCCCTGGAAAGCGGGCCTGTGTTCAAGAGGCGCCGGGTCCCTGGAAACCGAGCCCGGGTTTTTCAGGGGCGCGGGGAACTGCGCGGACCAGCCACGGACGGCCTGCAGCCCCCAACGGTCATCCAGTGGCACTCTCGACGGGGAAACGGTGGAGAGCTCCCGGCAACCTGGAACCCAGCGGAGCCATGTCACCGCCCGCCCCGTGCCGGGCGAGCAGGTCGAGGGCCAGCCGCCCCCGTCGAACCCGCTCCCGCGCGGTGTCCAGGGTCACGTCCCGAAGGTGGGTGCCCCACGGGTAGATACCGGGCGCCTTGGAGAGGCCGAACTTCAGGTACAGCGGCGCACCGCGCCGGATCAGCTCGGCGACCTCGTACATCCGGATGTAGCCGCCGAGATCGTCCGGCGCCTCGATGTACATGTCCATCGGAGCCGCCGACACCCGCCGGATCTCGGTGAGATGATCCAGCGTCAGATCGCTGGGCACGTTGAGCGAGTCCGCGCCGAGCTGCTCGTACACCGCGTACGCCGCCGGGTTGACGGGACCGATCAGCGCCGAGACCTTGAGCGTGGTGTCGGCCGGGATGATCCCGGCGACGCGCGCCCGGTGCAGCGTCCACAGCACACCCTCGTCGGCGACGAGCAGGCACTTGACGCCCAACTCCGTTGCCCGCACGGCGTCTTCGATACAGCCGGCGACCGCGTCGTGACCCCGGGCGCGCAGCCCACCGCCGCGCGAGTCGGAGCGGACCGAACCGCCGATGTCCCAGGTCCCGCGCGGACCCGTGAACAGGCAGAGCTCGATGTCGCGTGCGGCCGTCGCCTCGACCATCTCGGTGATCTCGGCGTCGGTCAGCATCCACACACCGCTGCCCTGGCTGATCCGGTGGATCGGGACGTCGAGGCGCGAGGACTCCTTGAGGATGACCGCCAGCGCCTCGGGACCCTCGCAGGAGGGGATCTCGGTGCGCCAGCGACCGCCGCCGGGGAACGTGTGCGGCGAGGCGTCGGCGGGGTCGAGGGCGGGCGCGCCCAGGCCGAGCGCGGAGAGCGCCTGCTCCCCGGGCCTGCGGGCTGCCGTGGCGGTGTCGGTCACTGGCTGTCCTTCGTGTTCGGTATTTCGGACGCGGTTCGCGGCTCGGGGTACGGAAAAACTGTGGTGGTACGCCGGCACGGGGTGGTCAGGACACCCCGTGCCGACGTACGGCTGGGGGTTTCCTACGGCCGCAGCAGCACCTTGCCGACCTTGGGATCGCCGGACCCCACCAGCTCGATGGCCTGCGGGAACTCGGCGAGCGGCAGCTCATGGGTGACCAGAGGAAGCGGATCGAGCAACCCCGCCCCGAACACCCGCACCGTGTGCGCCCAGGCGTCCGGCGGTGCCCCGAAGACGGTGTGCACCTCCAGCTGCCGTACGACGAGATCGGTCGGGTCGAGACCCTCGGCGCCCGGCGCGGGGATCCCGGTCAGGACCAGGCGTCCGCCGCGCCTGAGCAGGGCGGCGGCCGTACGGGCCGCGTCCGCCGAGCCGGCGGTCTCGATCACCACGTCGAAGTCGTCGGGGAGCGGTTCGTTCTTGGTGCGGAAGTCCGTGGCGCCGAACTGCTCGGAGAGGGCCGCGCGGTCCGGGCGCGAACCCACGACCAGGAGTTCGGCGGGGGAGTTCGCCTTGAGGAACTGGATCGCGAACATGCCGAGGGTTCCGGTGCCGACCACGGCTACCCGCTCACCCGGCCGCGCGTTCGCCTTCAGTGCCGCCGCCGCGATGCAGGCCGCCGGTTCCAGCAGCGCCGCCGCCGTCAAGTCGGCCTCGTCCGGGAGGACATGGAGGAGCCGGGCGGGGAGGGTGAGGGTGGTGGCCATCGCGCCGGGCTGGGTGAAGCCCGTCTCCTCGTAGCCCGCCGAGCACAATGTCGTCTCGCCCGCGTGACACCGGTCGCACACCTGGCAGTTGCGGAAGCCCTCGCCAACGACCTTGCGGCCGACCAGACTTGACGGCACCCCGGCGCCGACCGCCTCCACCGTGCCGGACCACTCGTGGCCCGGCGTGAGGGGGTAACGGACGTAGCCCTCGGGCCTGTTGCCCTGGTACACCTCGCGGTCGCTGCCGCAGATGCCGACCGCGTGGACGCGTACCAGCGCCTCGCCCGCGTCCGGCTGCCGCGCCTCGTGCGGGACCAGCCGGTGCTCGCCCGGTCCCGCGATGACGACCGCCGTGCTCACTTCGAGCCCTTCGGCTTGCGCTGCTCCCAGCCGTCCGCCCACAGGTCGAACCGGGCCTGCTGCTGCGGGAATTCGGCCGCCGCGTCGGTGTCCAGCTCGACGCCGAGACCGGGCGCGTCGGAGAGATGGAAGTAGCCGTCGATCACCTGCGGGGCACCCTTGACGACCTTCTTGATGTCGGCGTCCGCGAAGTCGTTGAAGTGCTCCAGGATCTTGAAGTTCGGCGTGGAGAAGCCGACTTGGAGCGAGGCGGCGGTCAGCACCGGTCCGCCGACGTTGTGCGGGGCGACCAGGACGTAGTGCGCCTCGGCGGTCGCGGCCAGCTTGCGCGTCTCCCAGATGCCGCCGATGTGGCCGACGTCGGGCTGGATGATGTCGACGGCCTGGCTCTCGAACAGCTCGCGGAACTCGACGCGGTCGTGGATGCGTTCACCCGTGGCGACCGGGATGTCCACCTTGGCGGCGACCTTCTCCAGCGCCTTCAGGTTCTCCGGGGGGCAGGGTTCTTCCAGCCAGGCCGGCTTGAAGGGTGCGAGCTCGTGCGCCAGCCGTACCGCGGTGGACGGCGAGAATCGGCCGTGCATCTCCAGCATCAGCTCGGCGTCCGGGCCGATCGCGTCCCGTACGGCCTCGATGAGCGAGACGGCGTACAGGGTCTGCTCGTGGTCGAGTTCGAAGTGCCCGGTGCCGAACGGGTCGATCTTCAGCGCCTTGTA